>Ga0209278_1000880_pt1 | contig 20095 bp, 16 predicted proteins | sample JI81BgreenDNA_FD_187504 | JGI IMG/M metagenome (GOLD analysis project Ga0209278, IMG submission 187504) | Wastewater effluent complex algal communities from Wisconsin, to seasonally profile nutrient transformation and Carbon sequestration -... | ecosystem: Engineered > WWTP > Effluent > Algae... | reverse complement strand
TGAGCAAAATGTCACCGTCGATGGGATTAAACTCGGGTCGACTGAAACCTTCGCCATAGCCAATGTACATGGGAATGCGCATGCCGAAACGTTCGGGGAAAAACTTGCCGAGCTCGAAGGTAGAGGCGATGTCGTATTGCGTAATGTCTTCACGCGAACGGTTGCTCACCTTACTCTCTACCCCACCAAAGCCAATGGTCTTGCGTAAACCTGTTACGTTCACCGAGCCAAAATCGGCCAATCGCACATTCATCATGCCCGTAGCGGCCCAACCATCGCGGTTGTCAAACTCGGTGAGGCGCAATTCGTTGAACCAAATTTCTCCGCATTTGTCGAGGCCATCGTCGCTGCCGCCCGAACCCTGCTTCGGATTGCGCACACCCAACATGATGGTTTGGATATTGCTCAAATTGGGGTTACCCAATACCGTAATGCGGTGACCATTCGGCAAAACAACGGTATATGGCAAGTTGAAAGGCCATTTGGCCTCGTTACGCATTTGTTTGGCGCGGTTCAGATCAGCAAAAGTGACGCTGAAATTGTTCTCCACGGGCCAAATGGCCAGCGGATCGGTAATACCTGCCGGCGTCATGATGAGCGGTTGCTCGTATTCGTAGTAGTTCTGCACATAGTCGTTACCAAAACGTACAAAGGCATTTACTTCCCCATCGCGCAATTCGGCACCTTCGGCGTGAATGAACATCTCAATGCGTTTGTAGGCACGGATGTCGAAACGCGTGTTTTTGAAAGCCGCCCTCGCATCGCCATCGCGCAGGTTACAAAAACGCAATTGCAAGGCCTGCTCGTTGAGCTGTTGGAAGTTGGTGGTGAATACGTTGCGCACCCGCTCAATGCCGGGAGGAACAACATAGGGCACCGGCACCCGGTTACCGTTTTCCTCGATGTTTACAGTCGATAAAAGGAAAAGCGTGCCTTGGTTGGGGTCTACAGGAACATATTCGCCCGGTGCTTGCAAATCCGACAGGTAGCGGCGCCAATCGGTACGTACCAACTGCATGGTGGCAAAACGACATACAACGCTGTCTTCCCAGCCGGTCATGAACATGCGCACAAAACGAATCGATTTGTAGTCGAGCACATTGCCCACCCGGCGGTCGGGAGCCTGCACCGGCACCCTGAACTGGTACCACTTTACCGTGGCACTGGTTCGGTTCCGCAATTGCACCGTGGCTTCGTAGATGTCGGCAATGTAGTTGCGACCCAAAACCATGTCGCCCGGACGCAAGCTGATGCGGTATTCAAAATAGTCCTCGGCCTGGGTGAGCGTATTGTCGAAGTTGATGTCCTCGGTATTGGGCAGGTTGGTGGCCGAAGTAGGGTAAGGCTCGGGACTCTGCTGGTCGGTGGGTGAGTTGCCCTGCAAACCGTTGAAGAGCTTGTAGCGCTGCAAAACACCCAGCTGCTCGGCATCGTAATCGCTGCCGCGGTAGTGGTGGTAGTTGTCGTTTGATGGATCGGTGAACGCCCGCTGGTAAGCCGGCGAGGCTACACCGAACTGTTGTTCCAACTGTTGCAGGTAGGAGGCATAAAACGTGCGCTCTGCCTCATCGCCCAAACCATCCAGGCCCACATCCTGGGTTTCGCGCGAAGTGGGGTCGTTGTCGAAAGCATTTACCAGCGGAATCAAACGCGGCACAATGCCCCAGGCCGTGGTATCAATCTGGCCGGTTCCGTCGGCGCGCGGCAAGCCGTTCTCAAAGGAGCGTCGACCATCTTTCAGCACATCTTCCGACACATTGCCCAGGTTGATGAACAAATCGCCCCCGGTGTGATTGGGCTTGTAGATGAAGGGATCGAGCATCCAAAATTCCAAAAACTCGATGTTGGCCGCTTCAAAATCGTTGGTTTCAATTTTGCGCATCACCCCACCCCAGCGTGAGCGTGGATTGAGGAGGTTGCCCTGGTTGTCGGTGCCCGCTGAAAAAGGACCGGGCAAAACGTCGAAGTTGTACGGACCTTTCTGAGTGGGGTAATAGGCCAGGTCGAAAGTAGGAATAGTAAGCGGCTGGTTGTTGGCCAGCTGCTTGTTGGGGAATACCTCCTGCTCCAGGATTTCGCGGGTGTAGTGGTTCGACTTGGCCTCCAAATCGTTGCGCAAATGCTCAGGCGTGATGGGCGCATTGCGGAAAAAGAGTGGGTCGATGTTGTACCAATTCAGCTTCGCACGGTTAAAGCCATACGCCAGGTTATTGCGCAAGCCCCCTTCCGGAAAATTGCTGGGTGTGCTTGAGATGTTCCACTGCGAGAAACTCTTGAGGTCAAAATTGCTTTCGGCTGCTTCAAAATCGTCGATGTACGAAATACCTCCTCCATCGGCAATGGCTGCTGCGTTGCCGGGGAGCAAGCGCGCATACTCGGCATTAAACTGCACCGATGAGGTTTCCTTGGTGCTAATGAGCGGCAGCTTATCGACCATCCGGGTGATGAACTTGCTCTCGGTTTGCGCACTCACGTCGAGACCAATCATGGTGTTGCGAATGGGCTCTTCGCCCTGGTTCACCTTGGGGGTGATGGGTCGCTCGTTGAGGTGCAGGAGCGTACCACCCAGGTTTACGTCGCGGTTGAGGCGGTAGTCGAAACGCGTAGCTGATAGGGTACGGGCCATCGACTGAAACATGGGGTTGTTTTCGAAAGCCACATTGATTTGTTCGCCTGAACTGAGCAGGCTGGGGTTGATGATTTTAACCCGACCCAGGGTGTAATCGACCGTAAAATCTTGTCCCTCGGTAAGCTGGCGGGTACCGGCCGTCACCCGCACCGAATTGGGAGGTATGTTCATGGCGCCCAGGCTGATCTCAGAGCCCGATGCCGATTGGTACTGTCCGATAAGCCTGAAACGGTTGAGCTCAGGGAACTGCTGTGCCCAGGCCCGCGTACTGTCGTACAAAGGCTGAAAGACGTACTTCCGCTTGATGGCGTCGGGTGTTGGACCGCGCGCATCGAAGGCCGCATTCAGGTCGGAACCGAAGGGCTCAATGCGCGGAAAAATGACCCGTCCACGTTGCATATCGATGGTCACCCCGGGCACAAAGTCGAAAATGCCATCGGGCTGTGGCTCCAACTGGGTGTTCAGGCGGTCGAGGCCCAACACCTGGATAAGCTGGTCGCCGGCCAGACTGCCTTCGGGGATGAAGTTTTTGTTACCGGTGAGCACGTCGTTGTACACCACGTTCAAAATGAAGTCTTTCTGGCTCAACTGAAAAGCATTGAGCGAATAAATGTTCTTCATCATGAGGTCCCAAATGGGCAAATCGGTGCGGAGCGTGGTGCCTTTCAACAATTTGAGGAACAGCACGGTGGGGTTTTCCTGCTGCGAAGGCACTTCCTGACTGAATTCACCGACGCGGAAAAGCTCGCCATTCACGGTGTATTCGTAAGCTACGGCCAACACCTCATCGTTGTTGAGGGCGGCATTCAGCGAGATGTAACCCAGCAGGGGATGAAAGCTGTACTGACTGGGATCGAGCTTGCGTGCAAAGGTGATTTCGTAGTCCGACGCATTGCGCAGGTTCGAAAAAGGTGCCGTGCTTTCCAGCACATCCAGCACTTTGTTGGTCAAACGGGCGTCGGCATTTGTGGGGCTAACCAGTTGGCCATACAGGTTGTTGGCATCGTTCCGGGGAAAGATGGCCCCACCATTCGATTGAATCGCCGGGTTAAATGGATTGGTTTCGGCCAGGTCCATAAAGCCTACCACGTCGCGCACGTCGGCACTGATCTGGTTGCGGTTGGTCACCCACACTTCCACCCGGGTTACCACCACGTTGGAGCGAATAACCGGCAAGGTGCTCATTGCCTGGTTGTAATTGTTGCGGAAGTGTTGCGAAAGGAAGAAGTGTCGGTTGGCATCGTACTGGTCGACCGGAATGTCGAAACGCGTGGTTTGCGCACCTCCCTGAACGGCCACCTGCTGGGTTTGTCCGCGCTGCTGCGACAGCACCGTGGTTACCCGCAAACGCCCAAACTGGAGTTCGCTTTTGATACCAAACAAGCTTTGGCTACCCTGGATGAGTGCCGAGCGCAAGGGCAGGTTGACGTTGCCGACCTCAATTTTTTTGATGATTTCGTCTTCAAAGCCCGTGTATTCGAGCTTCATCTGGTTTTCGAAGTTAAAAACCGCCTGGGTATTTTGGCTGGCGGTGAACTTCAACTTCTCACCGATTGCCCCCACCACGGTCATCTGAATGTTCATGTCGAAATCGAAATTACCGATCCGACGCTGCTGCACCGTGAGGTTGGGGTTGTCGATGTAGTTCATATTGCCCGCAAAACGCAACTCGGCCGAGCCTTGCGGACGGATATCGACGAAACTGCCGCCGAAGATTTTATCGAACACCTTGGGACCTACGTAAATCTTGGGGATGATGCCTTCACGCTCGATGCTTCCCGAAGCCTGGCCTCCCGTACGTTCGCGCCAGTTTTCCTTCTTGGTTTTTTCGCGCTCCCAACGGATGTACTCATCGTAGGTCATGGGAATTCCGTCGCCGATGGTTTGGTCGCCAATTTTTTCGCGCAGGATGTAGCGTCCGGTTAACGGATCGTATTCTACCACCTGACGCATGGGGCGATTGAGGTTCAGCGGGTTACGCGGACGGTTGAAAGGCGTGCGGCTGTCTTGCATCGGATAAGGCAAGCCCGTGCTGTCGCCCTGCGACTGCGCCCTAGCACCCACACCCCCAAAAACACACAAAGCTGCTGTTAATATGAACAGCAGCCCGGGAGTTTTTCGACCATGTGGCCTCCTTCTCAAGCCATATCCCCGCAATTTCTTCACTTACACACTTCTTAGCGCCTTCTTGATGAGCTCTTCTACCGTGTAGGCTTGAGCGCCATCCTGCATCAACTGGTTTAGTATTTTTTCCATCTGTGGTTTGGGGAATCCCAAAGTTACCAAGGCCATTAACGCCTCCTCCCGGATATTATTGCCGGGGCTTGCGGCACTTCCTGCTGGCAAGCCTGCCAATCGGGCTACTTTGTCGCGCAGCTCAACAATCAGGCGTTGTGCTGTCTTTGGACCCACCCCTTTGATGCGCCTGATTTCGGCCTCACTGCCGCTGGCAATGGCGCGCTGCAACTCGTCGGGCGTGGAATAACTGAGAATGGTACGTGCGGTATTTGGACCAATGCCCTGCACCCCAATGAGTAACAAAAAAAGCTCTTTTTCGTGGCTGTCGGCAAAGCCATAAAGCACCTGGGCATCCTCGCGCACACTCAGGTAGGTGTGCAGGCGAACTGCCTCACTGTCGCCCAATTTGCCGAAGGTGTTAAGCGAAATGTGGACTTCATAGCCCACCCCGTTAACGTCGATGACCAACGAGGTGGGATTTTTAAACAAAATGCGGCCGCTGAGGTAGGCTATCATTATTTACCTCGCGTTTGTGCGTCGACCACGGCAATGGTTACCATGTTCACAATTTCGCGTACCGTTGAACCCAATTGCAGGATGTGCACCGGCTTTTTAAGGCCAATCAACACCGGACCAATGGCCTCGGCAGCACCAAAACTCTGCAGCATTTTATACGACATATTGGCCGATGCCAAATCGGGGAAGATGAAGGTATTTACCTCATGGCCTACCAGCTCGCTGAAGGGGAAATTCTCTCTCAACAGTTCGTTGTTCAAAGCGAAGTTGGCCTGCATTTCTCCGTCGACCAGCAAACCCGGGTAGCGCTCTTTGAGGATAGCGGTTGCTTGCGCCATTTTACGAGGAACTTCACCTTCCACCGAACCAAAGTTCGAATAGCTCAACAAAGCAACTACTGGCTTAATGCCCAAACGTTTAACTGCATTCGCCGTACTGATGGTGATTTCCACAATGTCTTCTACCGTGGGGTTGGGTGTCACCGAAGTATCACTGAAAAAATATTGTCCCTGCTTGGTGAGCATGATGTACATCCCAGAAACACGGCCTATGCCTGGCTCGGCGCCAATCACTTGCAAAGCAGGCCTCATGGCGTGGGCATACTTGCGGGTAATGCCCGATACGAAGGCATCGGCTTCTCCGGCTTCTACCATCATACAGCCGTAATAGCTGCGGTTCATTAGCAGTTTGCGGGCGTCATACTTGGTAATGCCCTTGCGCTGGCGCTTTTCGAACAAAGCTTCGGCATATTCTTCGAAGCGGGGTGTTGGCACAAAGGGATCGATGATGGGCATGTTGCTGATATCGAGTCCGTTTTCTTCGGCAATTTGTCGGATGAGCTTTTCTTCACCCAGCAAAATAGGCTTGGCTATGCCTTCTTCACAAGTGATTTGGGCTGCTTTCAACACCTTGAAGCTGTCGGCATTGGCAAATACCACCTTCTTGGGTTCACGTTTGGCGCGCTGGGTGAGCATGTTCATGAACTTCTCGTCGAGGCCGAGGCGCTTTTTGAGCTCCAGGTAATAAGCATCCCAATTGGTGATGGGGTGCTTGGCCACACCCGATTCCATGGCTGCCTTGGCTACAGCCGGCGAAACGGTGTAGATGAGGCGCGGGTCAAAGGGCTTAGGAATGATGTAGTTGCGGCCAAATTGGATGTTCTTTTCGCCATATACCAGGTTAACTACTTCTGGTACGGGCTTTTTGGTGAGCTCTGCCAAGGCACGTACAGCCGCTAACTTCATTTCTTCGTTGATGCGGGTAGCGCGCACATCGAGTGCCCCACGGAAAATGTAGGGGAAACCCAATACGTTGTTCACCTGGTTGGGGTGATCGCTCCGACCGGTTGCCATGATGATGTCTTCGCGGGCAGCCACTGCTTCCTCATAAGGAATCTCGGGATTGGGGTTCGCCAAAGCAAACACAATAGGGTTAGGAGCCATCGAGCGGATCATGTCTTGCGACACAATGTTGCCCTTGCTCAAACCCACGAACACATCGGCGCCGCGCATGGCGTCTTCCAGGGTTTCGAGTTGGGTATCAACGGCAAAAAACAGCTTGTTGGCATCCAAATCGGTACGCGAAGTACGCAGTGTACCCTTGGAGTCGAGCATGAGGATGTTCTCGCGCTTTACCCCCAGCGACACAAACAATCTCCCACAGCTGATGGCCGAAGCACCGGCACCGTTGATGACCATGCGGATGTCGCTCAGCGCTTTGCCCGCCAGTTCGCAGGCATTTAACAGGGCGGCACCCGAAATGATGGCCGTGCCGTGCTGGTCGTCGTGCATGATGGGGATGTTCATCTCCTCCTTCAGGCGTTGCTCAATCTCAAAACACTCAGGAGCCTTGATGTCTTCGAGGTTCACACCACCGAAAGTAGGCTCCATGGCCTTCACGGTGCGCACAAACTCGTCGACATTGGTTACGTTCAACTCAATGTCAAACACATCGATGTCGGCAAAAATCTTGAACAACAAGCCCTTGCCTTCCATCACGGGTTTGGAGGCCTCGGGACCAATATCGCCCAGGCCCAATACGGCCGTACCGTTAGAAATAACGGCCACCAAATTGCCTTTAGCAGTGTATTTATAAACGTTTTCAACGTTTTGTTCGATCTCCAAACAAGGCTCTGCCACCCCGGGCGAATAGGCAATGGCCAAATCGCGCTGCGTACTGGTGGGCTTGCTGGGAATTACTTCAATTTTTCCGGGGCGACCTTCACTGTGGTAGTCCAGGATTTCCTGCTTCCTCGCTTTTTCTTTCATCGTTGCAAATGTAATAAAATGAGCCCCAAAAGCGGGGCATTTTAGGCCTTTTGTGGCCACTCATTCAGTTCTTTTTCACAAAAAAACGTACTGCAATATACAGGTGGTTCAGCAAGTTGGTAAACCTGCCGTAATGTTTTTCAAGTACTTGGTAGCGCTCTTTCCACGCGAGCTTGCGCCTATTGCTTGAAAGGCCATCCATCAGGAAGCGACACACCACATTACCGGTATAATGCGCAGTGCGTGCTAGTTTAAGTGTACGTATCATCCAATCGATGTCGGCACAAACCCGGTACGTCAAATCGTATTTTACTGCTAGGCTGCGCTTTACGATGAAAGCCTGGTGGCACACGCTCATGCCCCATTGCAGGCTCTTCCAATCGAGCTTTTCGGGAGGAAGCGGCTGTCGCAGGCCATGAGGTTGTCCATCGAGGTCAACCAGCAGGGCATGTCCGTAATACACATCGGCCTCGACTGCCGAAGCAAAAATTTCTGTGAGGATGTGGCTGTCGGCCAGCTCGTCGCCGGCATTCAAAAAAAGCACGTAATCGCCGGTGGCACGGGCCAAACCCTTGTTCATGGCATCGTACAGGCCTTTGTCGGGTTCCGAGAGCAGCACCGTGCGCGGCATTTGGGCAGCATGGGCCTCCAGCAAGCTCAGGGTATTGTCTTTCGAAGCCCCGTCAATGAGCACGTGCTCCATTTGCGGGTAATCTTGCGCGGCTACCGAGTCGAGCGTGCGTTGCAGCACCGCCCCGGCATTGTAGGTAACAGTAATGATGCTCAATAGGGGTTGCGCACCCGCCATCTTTATGCTTTTTGGGCTTCGGCTGCCATGGCAAAGAGGGCGCCTTCTTCAAAAGGAGCCGCCAGCAGCTGCAAACCGAGGGGCAAGCCGTTGCTGTGGGTGCCAAAAGGCACCGAAATGGCCGGCAAACCGGTGAGGTTGGCCAAAACGGTGAAGATGTCTTCGAGATACATCTGAATGGGATCGTCGCTCTTTTCGCCAAAACGGAAGGCCGTTCCGGTGGTGGTGGGCAGTAAAATGCCATCGGCTTGCTGCAAAATCTCGAGCGATTTGTCGCGCAGGATGCGGCGTACTTTCTGGCCCCGACCGTAATACGCATCGTAGTAGCCTTCGCTCAACACAAAGGTGCCCAGCATGATGCGGCGTTTTACCTCGGGACCAAAACCTTCGCTGCGCGATTTTTTGTAGGTACTTTCCAAATCGGTGGCATTGGCACTGCGGTAGCCGTAATGCACCCCGCTGTAACGCGAGAGGTTGCTGCTGGCTTCGGCTGTAGCCAAAATGTAGTAGGCCGGAATGGTGTATGGCAGGTAAGGGAACGAAACTTCGTGCACCTCATGACCGGCCGCTTTCAAGGCCTCCATTTTTTGGATGAAGGCAGCGTACATCTCGGGATCGATGCCTTCGCCGCCCATGATTTCTTTCAAAACCGCAAAACGGTACTTTTTGCCGGCAGCCAGGGGCAGGTAGTTGCCTACTTCGCGGCGGGCGCAGGTGGTGTCGTGCGCATCGGCACCGGCCATGATTTGGGTGAGCAGGGCGTTGTCCTCAACCGAATGGGTGAAGGCGCCTACCTGGTCGAACGACGAGCCGAAAGCAATGAGGCCATGGCGTGAAATGCGGCCGTAAGTGGGTTTGAGCCCTACCAAGCCGCAGTAAGCCGCGGGCTGGCGGATAGAACCACCCGTATCTGTTCCCAGGCTGGCGTGGCAGAAGCCGGCAGCAACAGCTGCAGCCGATCCGCCCGACGAACCACCGGGAACATAGTCGGTATTCAATGGATTTAAAACCGGTCCGAATGCCGAGTTCTCGTTCGACGAGCCCATGGCAAATTCATCGCAATTGAGGCGCCCGATGATGAGGGCACCGGCAGCCTGGAGACGTTCAACGGCAGTTGCCGAGTAGAGCGACTCAAAGCCTTCGAGTATTTTAGAGGAGGCACTGAAATGATGACCTTTGTACGCGATGTTGTCTTTGATGCCGAGTACCAATCCGGTCAGCGGCTGCCATTCACCGCGGGCAATGGCTGCATCGGTGGCGGCCGCTTGTTCGCGGATTTCGGTTTCAAAAACTTCGAGGAATGCGTTGATTTCAGGACGGGCTGCGATGCGTTGCAAATAGCCCTCCACCAGCTGCGCACAGCTGAGGTGACCGGCACGCAGGTCGGCCTGAATATCGGCCAATTGGGTGTATGCCTTCAAGGGGATCAGTCTTTTTTCTCTTCCTTAGGAGCCGGGGTAGTGGCACCTTCTTCAATTTCACGGCGGATGCCGGCAGAAGCGTCTTTGAATTCGCGGATACCTTTGCCCAAACCGCGGGCGAGCTCGGGAATGCGCTTGGCACCAAAGAACAGGATGATGAGGAAAAGAATTGCAATCAGCTCACCTCCGCCGATGTTGCCAATGAAAAGCAGTGAATTTGCCATTCGATTTTGAAATTTAAGCTGCAAATTTACGGAAAAGCACGGCAAAAGTAAATTTTACCCTCCCGCGATACAGAAAACACCATGGCGCTCAATCCGATTGTCCTTTCGATCCCTATCTTTTTCATCCTCATAGGCATAGAGGTTTTTTACGACCGCTTTGCCAAAAAGGGCGTATACCGCCTCAACGACGCCCTTACCAACATCAGTTGCGGCATTACCGAGCAGGTGAGCGGGGTGTTTGCCAAGGTATTTACCGTGAGTTTGTACTATGCGGTGTTCGAATATTTTCGGCTGTTTACCGTGCCCACCGACTGGTATTGGCTGGTACTGTTGTTTTTGCTGGTCGATTTCAGTTACTACTGGGCGCACCGCTGGAGTCATGAGGTGAATTTGTTTTGGGCCGGACACGTGGTGCACCACCAAAGCGAGGAGTACAACCTTTCCGTAGCTCTGCGACAGGGTGCACTGCAAAAGTTGTTTACTTCGCTGGTGTATTTACCTCTGGCGCTGGTGGGCTTTGATCCGCATTGGTTTTTGGTCCTGGCCGCCTACAATACGCTTTACCAGTTTTGGATTCACACCCAATACATTGGCCGCATGGGCTGGCTCGAGTATGTGTTCAACACGCCCTCGCACCACCGTGTGCACCATGGCCGCGACCCCAAGTACATCGACAAAAACCACGCAGGCTCGCTCATCATTTGGGACCGCCTGTTTGGCACTTTCCAGCAAGAAGAAGAAGCCCCGCATTACGGCATCACCACGCCCCTCAACAGCTGGAACCCGGTGTATGCCCAGGTGCAACATGTGGGCAATATTTGGGAAGATTTCCGCCGCGTGAAAGGCCTCCGCAACAAATGGATGGTGCTTTTTGGCAAACCCGGCTGGCTGCCCGAAGAGCTGGGCGGCTACCGTGCCCCCCATGCTGTAGCCCCTGATTATCAGAAATTCGACCGCACCGTAAGTACTTCCCTCAATGTGTATGTATTGGTGCAATACGCCCTGTTGCTCGGCGGAACCAGCTACTTTTTGTTTAACCTCGGTGCTTTTAATGGCTGGGAAAAAGCCCTCATGGCGGTGCTCATCTTTTACACTTCGGCTACTTTGGGACAACTCATGGAACTGCAACCCAAAGCCCGCAGCTACGAATTGCTGCGGCTGGCATTGTGCGCCGGGGCCTTGTTGTTGCTTTTTCCGGCCATGCTGAACATGCCTTGGGTGCTGGTGTTGGCGGTGGTGGTGTGGGGTGCGGCTTGGGCGATTTTGCGGGTGCGGCTAACCGCTTAGCGGCCGATTTAACCGCAAAGGCGCAGAGGATTACTAAATCTTGCTCAGGCAAATACCGAGCTCATGACTTGGCATCCAGCTCAGGCTTTTTCATCGGTGCAGGCGCAAACAGCATGCTTACCGCGAGCTAGCGGAGGCTTCTGGCTCAACAGCTGCGCTGCTTCACCGAAGGCCGCAGAGAATTGGGCATCCGCTTGTTGGCAAGGGCCTTTTACACAGATTGAAGAAATAGCCGTTAAATTGCATTCATTATCATTGATGCATGAAAAAAGCCTTTGAGTACGCATTTTTTGTGATGTTGGCGCTGCACCTCGGCAGCCATTTGTTTGGCTGGCAGTTGCTGTTGGCTCCCTCCAAAAGCCTGTTGTTGCCCTTGCTTGCTTGCTGGTTTTACTTGCGAAGTGGTCGACCTTGGCGGGCCGGTGAACGCTGGATGGCGGCGGGGCTCGCGCTTTCGTGGATGGGCGACGTACTACTCATCAAAGGCAATGAACCGCTGTTTTTCATGACCGGACTCGGGTTTTTCCTACTCGCCCAGCTCAGTTATGCCTACGGTTTTACAAAAATGCCCGGCAACCAGCCCAAACTCCTCCGCGAAAATCCACTTTGGGCATTGCCTGTATTGGCAGTGGCTGTAGGCATGCTCTGGTGGTTGTTCCCCAGTTTGGGTGATTTGAAGCTACCGGTGACCATTTACGTAGGCGCCATTGGCCTGATGGTGCTTTCGGCCCTACACTTTGGCTACCGACAGCCAGGTGGCCCATGGTTGGTATTGGGTGCATCGTGTTTCATGCTAAGCGATGCCCTTTTGGCAGTGAACAAATTTGCATTCCCTATTCCCCAAGCCGGTTTTTGGATCATGCTGACTTATGGGTCTGCACAGTATGGCTTGGTGAGGGGCTTTACAAAGCCCTTGAGGTAGTTACTACCGCTAGCTGTGAAAAGGCACGAAATGGAGAGTCCACGCAAATGTGCACTATACTGCACTTTTCATTAGATTTATTGAACTCAAATCGATATATTCAACCATTAGTGCTGTATACTGCACTTTTTATTGTCCTCTTGAAAATATTTCTTATATTTGCATCAAATAATGCCATATAATGCACTTTTCAATATTAATAAAAACCATCAGAGAACGCAGAGAAGCGCTGAAAGTAACACAGGAGGGCTTGGCAGAACTCTCTGGTGTTGGTTTGAGGACTTTAAAACAGTTTGAAAGTGGCAAAGGAAACCCCACACTTTCTACGCTCCACAAATTAGCAGAGGTACTTGGCATGGAGCTTTGCCTGAAAGTTAAAAACGTGACTTCTACTGAATGAGGAGGGCCAAAGTATTATTCAAAGATGAAGAAGCGGGTATCTTAACCCAACACGATGATGGTTCGTTTTCATTCAGCTATCACGAAGGCTGGATAGCCAATGGCGACAAGCCAAGCATCAGTCTTACATTACCCAAAACAGAGAAAGTATTTCATGCTCAGTACCTGTTTCCCTTTTTTTTCAACATGCTTCCCGAAGGTTCTAATAAGCAAGTTGTATGCAATTTAAATAGAATCGACAAGGATGACCATTTCGGCTTATTGGTGACAACCGCTAAAAACGACAGCATAGGTGCCGTGAGGGTGATTAAAATAGAGAATGAATGAGCATTGCTGAAATCAATTATTGTCCCGGCACCTTGGCTGCGGGTTTTAATACCTACAGCAGAACAACCTTGAATCGTGTTTTTCAGGGCAAGAAAGTGCATCATATCTTGCCTTACGATTCTCCAACAACTAATCCAGAAACTGATCGGCTGTTCGAAGAGAGCCGTAACCGCATGTCGATATCAGGCGTTCAGGAAAAATATGCTGTACTGCTCGATAAAAACAAGTTAAGGCTCATCCATGAAAATGAAAAAGGCACTTACATCCTCAAACCAATTCCAGGAGCCGGCAAAAAGCCCGATCAAATGCCTGCCAATGAGCATTTAACCATGCAAATTGCCCGCCAGCTTTATGGTATAGAGACTGCAGAAAATGCCCTGATTTTTTTCAAAGACGGCAGGCCTGCGTATATCACAAAGCGATTTGATGTAAACCAAGACGGCTCAAAATTAGCGCAAGATGACTTTGCTTCTTTGGCAAAAAGAACCCCTCAAACGCATGGTGAACACTACAAGTATCTTGGCAGTTATTTGGAGCTATTTGAGTTGATGCGCAATTACCTATCAACTTACAGGACAGAAGCGCCGAAACTTTTTCGGTTACTCGTCTTCAACTATCTCTTTTCAAACGGAGATGCACACTTTAAAAATTTCTCCATCATTGAAACGCCATTTGGAGATTATAAGCTGAGCCCGGCTTACGACTTGCTCAATAGCCGTATCCACATAGAAGATAAAGACTTTGCACTTGATGACGGATTGCTGCCCAGAAACCTCGCACAAGGCAAAATCGCCCAACAATTTGCTACACTGGCAGCGCATGCAGGAATCAGTGAAAAGCTTTTTCAAGATATCATGGCATTGATGACATCCAAAACCGATTTGGTAGAAAAAATGGTGACCGCCTCGTTCTTAAACGATGCCAGCAAACGAAGCTATTTCCAGCTGTATCAAGGCAAACTCAAACAGCTGATCAAGTAACAAGCCTTGATGGCTTGCCGTCTAGTTTCAAATTGGCAGGTATGCCCCTCACTCCTCCGCCAAATGATACAGCGTAGGTAAGTTGCGGCCGTGACCGTCGTAGTCGAGGCCGTAACCCAGGAAGAAATGTTCGGGCACTTCCATGGCCACATAGTGCAGCTGCATGGGGTGCTGGTGGGCCGTGGGTTTGCTGAGCAGGGTGCAGATTTGAATGGCCGCTGGTTCACGGGCTTCGAGGGCAGCCAGCAGGGCCACCAGGGTATTGCCCGTGTCTACAATGTCTTCAATCACCACCACATGCCGGCCACGCAGACCTTCGTTGAGGCCAATCAACTCGCGGATGCTGCCGCTTGAGCGCATGCCGCTGTAGGAGGCCAGCTTCACAAAGCTGATTTCGCAGGGAATGGTCATCCGCCTGAATATATCGGAGGCAAACATAAAGGCACCATTGAGTACCGCCAAAAAAACCGGGTCTTTGTCGGCCAGCTCGCGGTTGAGGCGGTCGGCCAGCTGCACCACACGCGCTTGGAGTTCTGCTTCGGCCATGTAAGGCACAAAGCGTTTGCCGTTAACTTCTACCTCACTCATTTCGACACAATGAGTTCCATGCCCAATTTGATGGCGTCGGCCTCGCTCAGATTGTTGAGGCTGCGCAACTCGGCCACGGTGAGTCCGTAACGGCGTGAAATGTTGAAGAGCGTATCGCCTTTGACAACGAGGTGTTTTTTGGGTCCGGCAGCCGCAGGCGCTGGTTGTTCATCGGTAGCTACCTTCTCGCCGGGTGTTTCCTTGGGCTTGGCAGGTGCAGGAGTGGGCTTGGTTTCGGGGACAGGCTTCACCTCTGGCTTGGCAACCGGTGCAGCAGGCTGGGGCTTGGCCACAACGGTATCGCGCATGGGTTCGGTATCGGGTAATTTGATGTCCAACGCTGGTTTGCTTTCGTTTACCTCGGCCGCAATGGGCTTGGTTTTTTCAATAGGCGCGGCGTAGGCCGGACTGCTCTTGGCAGGTACAGTCACCGGCTTTTCGGGCTTTTTCATGGCAGCCTCGCGGCGATCACGCTCCGAACGCAGGGTCTCAATCTCTGCCAGGGTGCGTACCTTGGGCTTGTCGGACCGTTTGTTGATGAGGAACGCGGTTTCACCGGCTGCCAGCTCCTCGGAAGCACGCAGCTGGTTTTTGCGGCGGATAGCCGAAGTGCTGATGCCGTAACGCTGGCTCAAATCGCGGATGCTTTCGTACTCACCCACCACGTGCTCGGCCACCTGGGCGCGCTTACGCTTGGCTTCGAGGTATACCAGCTCGCCCTCGGCAAAACGGCCTTCTTCTGGCAAATCGTTGTACTTCAAAATCTGGTAAGGATACAAACCGTATTGCTCGGCAATGCTCATGGGCGAATCGCCGGCCTTGGCACATACCACCTTCACCTTGTTGTTTTTGAAAACGCCTTCCTGACAAGGAACGGCACTGGGCTTGGGTGCAGCAGCCACTTCCTTCTTGGGCTCAGGCTTTACTTCCTGCCCGCGCATGGCTGCCAGCTGGGTGGCGTTGATCTGGTCGTACTGGGCCAGCGACAACTCCTCAATTTGCTTGATGAGCAAAGGGGCGTAATTGGGGTTGGTGGCATATCCTGCCGCTTTCAGACCGGTTGCCCAGCCTTTGTAATCGGTGATGTCGAGTTTGAAGAGGTCGGCGTAACGCGGGCGCGACTTCAAAAAAGCCGCATGGTCGAGGTAACTGTCGAGCACCGAAGCGTATTTGCGGAAACACTCATCCTTTTCGTCATCGTCCATGGTGAAGGTTGGACCCGTCCACTCCTTGTGGCATTTGATGCCGAAGTGGTTGTTGGCTTCAAGGGCCAAAGGACTTTGTCCAACGCCCGACTCCAACAGTCCCTGCGCCAGGGTAATGCTGGCAGGCACACCGGTGCGGTGCATGTTTTCAACGGCCAACCATTTGTACTTTTCTACATAAGCCTTTTTGAGCTCGCTGCCTTGGGCAAACAAGCCATTGGTCATCAAAAAAAGCGAAAGGAAGGTGATTAAAATGCGCATGTTGCTTGTCAGTTTTTGCGGATGAGGGTGATGCCGTCGCGAACCGAGAGGATGAGTTGCGTCACCCGCGGATCGGCGGCAATTTTTTGGTTAAAGGCCTTGAGGGCCTCGGTGTCTTTGTCGCCTGTGCCGGCCTCGGCAACCTTGCCGCTCCACAACACATTGTCGACCAAAATGAACCCGCCTTGCGGCACCCGGTCGAAAACCAGGTCGTAATAGCGGGCGTAGTTTATCTTGTCGGCATCAATGAACACCAGGTCAAAAATACCGGGCAAGGTTGGAATTATATCGGCTGCTGGACCAAAATATTGTCGAATGCGGCTTTCCATACCGCTGAGGGCATAATATTTTGAGGTAATGTCTTCGAGCTCGCGGTTGATGTCGATGGTATGCAAAACGCCCCCATCGGCCAAGCCTTTGGCCAAACAAATGGCCGAATAGCCGGTAAAAGTGCCGATTTCGAGGATTTGTTTGGGGCGCAACAGGCTGCTCAACAGCTCAAGCAGCAGGCCTTGCTGGTGACCCGACACCATTTGCGGCAAGAGGTGCTTGAGGTGGGTTTCGCGGTTGAGGGCTGCCAACACCGGGTCTTCGGGGGTGCTGTGCTGTTCGATGTAATGGGTGAGGTGGGCAGGGAAAAAATCCATATCAACGGGGTAAATACACAAATGAACTGAGTTGGTCACGGTTAAACAACGAGCGGGCAATCTCTACCAGCTCGGTGGCCTGCAGGGCTTCTACCCGGGCAATGATGTCGGGCAGCGACTCTACCCTGCCATGATCGAGAAGGCTGTGGCCCAGGGCCAGCATGAGGCCTGAGCGGTTTTCTTCCGACATCAACAGCCGGCTGATGAACTGCTGCTTGGCGAGGTGCAATTGCATGCCGCCAATGCCCTTTTGCAGCTTGTTGAGTTCGGCATCGACCAATTGCTGCACCCGCGGTAATTTGCGGGCTTCGGTGCTGAAGTAAATGTAAAAAATGCCGGTATCGGAATAAGGTCCGTAGCTCGACTCGATGCCATACACCAAACCGTTGCGCTCGCGGATGCTCATGTTGAGACGCGAATTCATGCTCTCGCCCCCCAGCAAATTGTTGAGAACAAGCAAACCAAGGCGGCGCTCGTCGTTGGCGGCATAGGCGCGGTTACCCAACACCATATAGGCCGTGCTGCTGGGTTTTTCTACTTGCTTGTGGAAAGGCACATAGGCGGGCACCGGACTGCGTTGCTGCAGTTGTCCGGGCAATTCGCGGTTAAACAGCGGTAGCAAACGGCGCTCAAACTGCTTCCAGCTCATGGGACCAACGTAGCTGAGCACCGTATTGGCGGCATGGTGGTGGCGGGCTTTGAAATCGAGCAGGCTTTGGCGACCAAAACTTTGCAAGCTGGCCTCGGTCCCCAAAATGGGTCGCCCCAGCGGATGCCCGGCAAAAAGCGCTTCCTCAAAGTCGTCGAGGATGCTTTCGTCGTGCTCATCGGCATACATGCGAATTTCTTCGAGCACCACTTCACGCTCGCGGTTGAGCTCACGCTCAGGAAAACTGGCTTCGAAATAGATGTCAGCCAGCAGCTCCAGGGCCCTTGTGGCGTGCAGCTGCCTGAAACTGGCGTGCAAACAGGTGCGCTCGCGGGTGGTATAGGCATTCAGCTCACCTCCAACCGCGTCGAGGCGCGAAATCACATGGTAGGCCTTGCGCTTGCGGGTACCCTTAAAGAGCATGTGCTCTAAAAAGTGGGCCAACCCCCATTCGTGCGGGGCTTCGTCGCGACTGCCTGCATTGATGACCAGGCCTGCATGTGCAATTTCGGTAGCAGGAACCTGCTTGAACACGAGCTGCATGCCGTTGGCCAGGGTGAGGTGGAGGTGGTCCATAAGCTGCAAAGATAGGCATTGGCAGGCGCTTTGGCATTTTCAGTCGACAGTCGACCGTGCCCCGTCGTCTGTTCTCCCGTTTCCACTATCTTTGCCCAATGCGTTTTGCCCGCCAGCTGTATTACAAACTCAGTCCCGAAAACCGCCTTATTGCGCGCCGCTTGTTTTACCTGCCCGTGGATGTGTGGGAAAAGGCCACCGGCAAACGCCCGCCTTTGAGTCCGCCGCGGGGCATGATTTTCGTTGGCTCGGGCGATTTTGCCCAGCAAGGCCGCCTATTGCTCGATCAACTGGTGCGGCTCGGACAGCTGCAACCCCACGAACATGTGCTCGATGTGGGCTCGGGCATTGGCCGGGTGGCAGCTCCACTTACCGGTTACCTCAACCACGATGGCAGCTACGAAGGCTTCGACATTGTGAAAACAGGCGTGCAGTGGTGCAACCAAAACATCGCGGCGCAATACCCTAACTTCAGGTTTTTGCACATCGACCTAAAAAACGACCTGTACAACCTGCGCACCGAGCAGGAAGCCAAAGGTTTTGTTTTTCCGTACGACGACGAGCGTTTCGACCTGGTTTTCCTCTTTTCGGTTTTCACCCACATGATGCCCGAAGATGTGGCCCAGTACCTCCGCCAGATTTCGCGCGTACTCAAGCCCGGCGGTCGATGTTTGGCTACCTTTTTCATCCTAAATCCCGAAAGCAAAGCCGGGATGATGCGCTACAACGGCCTGCAATTCGTGCACGATTACGGCCATTATGCCCTCATTGACCCCGAGGTAAAAGAAGCCAACATTGCTTTTGAGCAGGCTTGGTTAGAGAAAAGCATCCGCCAGGCAGGACTTGAAATTGCGGGCAATTGGCCGGGTTACTGGCCGGGGCGCGACAAACAGGCCTGCGAAGGCTTTCAAGACACCCTATTGCTGCGCAAACCATGAGTGAACAGCACGAGCTACTGCAACGCATTGCTTTTTTAGAGCAGCACATTTCGGAACACCGGCTTCAAAAAATCAAAAACGTACTGGCGCAGCGCACCCGCCACCTCTGCGTGGTGCTCGAAAACCTCTACCATCCCGAAAATGGCAATGCCGTGATGCGCTCGGTAGAATGCTTTGGACTGCAGGAAATGCAGGTGATCCAGGAAAAGTACGACTGGAAATACAGCCTGAAGATTGCCCGCGGGGCAGCCAAATGGACCGATGTGCACACTTTCGGTTCCGAAAATGGCGGAGCCGCTGCCTGTTACCAGCAATTGCGTGCGCGCGGCTACCAATTGGTGGCCACCGACCCCCAACCAGGCAGCTGCACCGCCCAAAACCTCGACATCAGCCGTCCGGTTGCCCTCATTTTCGGCACCGAAAGCACGGGTGTGGCTCCCGAAACCCTGGCCATGGCCGATGCGCGGATCCACATTCCCATGGTGGGCTTTACCGAAAGCTTCAACATCAGCGTAAGTGCCGGCATTTTGCTGGCCCAATTGCGACAGCGCCTTGAAAAGGAAGTCCCCAACTGGACCTTGGACGAAGCCGACCGCCTGCAGATTTATGCCGACTGGTTGACCAAATCGGTGCGGCATGCCGATGCGTTGTTGCGGGCGTATGAAAAAGGCAATACAAATTAAAACACGGAGTTTACAGAGGGCACGGAGTTGGGTGACACGCTCTTTCGTGATGAACACGAGCAGCCTTGTAGCGTTAAAAAGTAAAAGTTAAGGGGGGTTTCGCTGCGCTCAACCCGGCGTGAGTGCTCGGTGGTCCGCCAACCACCTCCGGCACCAAACAAGCTTCACGCTGAGGTTTCCCGCAGACCACTCAGATTTTTGCGGACCACCAATTACCTCGTTCTGCCTCTCCCGTCATCCCTTTGTCCGTCCGCTGTCGACCGTCGGCCAACCGCCTCCACCCCTGAGGCGCTCGAAGGACTGCCTACGTCAGGTCGTGTGCCGACACATAAGCCGGCTTGCAGCGAAGGGCTGCTTCCATGGGCGGACTAAAATTCCAGGTACGCATCAAAATATCAGCTTTCACCACCTTGTTTAGGCGGCCAATGATGCCGGGTTTCACATGCTTTTGCACGGCAGCCAATACACGCGATTCGGCATCGTCCCAAAAAATGCTCACATGCAAACCCAGGCGGGCAGCACAGCCGGCA
>Ga0209278_1000879_pt1 | contig 20110 bp, 15 predicted proteins | sample JI81BgreenDNA_FD_187504 | JGI IMG/M metagenome (GOLD analysis project Ga0209278, IMG submission 187504) | Wastewater effluent complex algal communities from Wisconsin, to seasonally profile nutrient transformation and Carbon sequestration -... | ecosystem: Engineered > WWTP > Effluent > Algae... | reverse complement strand
GACGTGGGTTTTGCCGTGGCCGAGGGCAGCTTCAACGGGCCGGTGGAGCGCAGCTTCCTCGACACGCTGTTCTTCGGCGGCAGCCTGTCGGCCGGCATGAGCGGCGGCCCGGCGCTCGACGACGCCGGCCGCCTGATCGGCGTCAATGTCGCGGCACGGCGCGATGGCGAGCAGGTGAGCTTCCTGGTGCCCGCCGAGCCCGTGCGCGCGCTCATCGCACGAGGGCGTGGCGCGACGCCCATCACCACGCCGGCCTGGGACGAGATCGCGCGCCAGCTGCGCGAGCACGAGACAAACCTGGTCACCGCCTTCCTGGCCCAGCCCTGGCGCAACGCCGGCCACCCGGCCTACCGCATCCCGGTGCCGCAGGAGACCTGGATGCGCTGCTGGGGCCGCAGCTCGCCGGCGCAGTCGCGCGGGCTGCAGTTCGAGCGCAGCGACTGCGAGATGGACAGCCGCGTGTTCGTCTCGGGCCCGCTGCTCACAGGCTACATCACCGTGCGCCACGAGTCCTACGACGGCGCCCGCATCGGCGCGCTGCGCTTCGCCGAACGCCACAGCGACAGCTTCGGCAACGAGTTCGTGGGGCCTGATGACCGCCTGCGCACCGCCGCGCAGTGCCGCGAGCGCACCGTGCTGCCGCCGCCCGTGCCCGGCGCCGCCACGGCCAAGGTGGAACCGCCGCTGCCGCTGCGCGCCGTGGTCTGCCTGCGCGGCTACAAGAAGCTGCCGGGCCTGCACGACCTGATGGTGCTGGTGGCCACGCTCGACGGCCGCACGCAGGGCGTGCAGGGCCGGCTCGACGCCTTCGGCGTGGGCGCGGCCAGCGCCGAGCGCCTGGTGCGCCACTACCTCGCCGGCTTCGGCCGCGTGGCCACGCCGGCGGAGGGCGCGCGATGAACACCGCGTCAAGCAGCGCATCGCCGCGCCTGGCCCTGCTCGAGGTGATCGGCCGCGACGGCCGCGTCGCGCAGACGCTGGACGTGCGGCACTGGCCGCTGACGCTGGGCCGCTCGCTGGCGGCCGACGTCGTGCTCGACGACCCGCACATCGCCGCGCTGCACGCCACGCTGCAGCCGGGCGACGACGGCCGCCTGACGCTCGACGTGGGCGACACCGCCAACGGCGTGCGCGAAGGGGGCCGCGTGCACACCCGCGGCAGCCGCGTGCCCGTGCCGGCCGGCGGCGCCACCTGGCAGATCGGCGGCCTCACGCTGCGCCTGCGCACGCCCGACGAGGCCCTGGCGACCGAGCTGCGCCTGGCGCCCGAGCCCGCCGCGGGCCCACGCACGCTGGCCTTCGCGGCGCTGGCCCTGGCCGTGCTGGCCCTGGGCAACCACTGGCTGACGCTGGACCCCGGCCACGAGGCCATGGACTGGCTGCCCCTGGTGGCCGGCCTGCCGCTGGTGCTGGGGCTGTGGGCCGGGCTGTGGGCCACGACCTCGAAGATCTTCCAGCACCGCTTCGAGTTCATGCCGCACCTGCGCCTGGCCCTGCCCGTGGCGCTGGCGGTGGAGGCGCTGGACACCGTGCTGCCGCCCCTGGCCGCGGCGCTCGACTGGCCCCTGATGTGGCGCCTGGTGGCGCCCGCGCAGATCGCGCTGATGCTGTGGCTGCTGTACCGCCACCTGGCCCTGGTGCTGCCGCAGGCGCGCCGCGCCGTGGCCACCTTCGTGGGCGCGGCGGCGCTGGCCGGCGCCGGCGTGGCCCTCAACGCCAACTGGCGCAGTGTGGACCGCTGGAGCCACCCGGCCTACATGAGCACGCTGCCCCTGCCGGCCACGCAGTGGCGCACGCCCGATCCCGCCGAGGCCCTGGCCGGCGACATCGCGCCGCTGGCCGAGCAGCTGGCGCGCCGCGTGCAGAAGGCCCAGGACGAAGAGCCGCCCGAAGCCGGCGCCGGCGAAGACTGAACCCCACCCCATGGACACGCGCCCGCTGCTCATCGGCCTGTCGGCCCGCATCTACACCCCGGGCTCGGCCGGCGTCGAGCTGCCCGGCGTCTGGACCAAGACGCTGCACTACCTGGAGCAGAGTGCCGCGCACTGGGTGCTCTCGGGCGGCGCGGTGGCGGTGATGATCCCGGCGGTGAGCGAGGGCAGCATCGTCGTGCGCAGCGACATCGACCTCGGCCACTACGCCGCGGCGCTCGACGGCCTCGTGCTGCAGGGTGGCAACGACCTCGCGCCCACGCAGTACGGCGAGCAGCCGCTGCACCCCGAGTGGGCCGGCGATCCCGTGCGCGACGCCTACGAGATGGCGCTGGTGCGCGCGTTCGTGGCCGCCGGCAAGCCGGTGTTCGGCATCTGCCGCGGGCTGCAGCTGCTCAACGTGTGCTTCGGCGGCAGCCTGTGGCAGGACATCCCCACGCAGCGCCCCGAGGCCCTGGCGCACCGCGAGCCCGGGCGCTATGAGCGCCACTTCCACGGCGTGGAGTTCGTGCCCGGCACGCACCTGGCCGGCCTGTACCCGGGCCAAGCGCGCGCCACCACCAACAGCATCCACCACCAGGGCATCAAGGCGCTGGCACCGGGTTTCGTGGTCGAGGCGCGCTGCCCCGACGACGGCATGGTCGAGGCCATCCGGCGTGTCGAGCCCGGGCCCTATGTGGCCGGCGTGCAGTGGCACCCCGAGTTCCACGGCCCCGAGCACCCGCACGCGCTGGACGACGGACCCATCCTGCGCGACTTCCTCGCAGCCTGCCTGAGGGCCCGCGCCGCGCGCTGAGGCCGTGTCGCCTGGGCGTCAGGGATTCCGCCTAAGGGCGAGCCCGGTCATGGTTTCTCACGAGGGGCGGCGGGGCCGGGCGTCACGCCGCGTGGACACAATGGCGGCATCGTGAAACGCCGCTTCCTGCCACTGCTGTTCGCTGCCGGGCTGACGCTCATCCTGGCTCACCTTTCACCGGCCCGCGCGCAGCCCGCTGCCGTGGCCAGCACACCGCTGCGCGTGGCCTCGGCCTTCGACCCGCAGACCATGGATCCGCACGCGATTGCGCTGCTGTACCACACGCGGGTGGTGTTCCAGGTCTACGAATCGCTCGTCAGCCGCGACGAGCGCTTCAAGCTCGAGCCCGCGCTGGCGCTGTCGTGGCAGGCCGTGCAGCCCACGGTGTGGCGCTTCAAGCTGCGCCCGGGCGTGCTGTTCCACGACGGCACGCCGTTCACGGCCGACGACGCCGTGTTCTCCATCGAGCGCGCCGTCGCGGCGCCCTCGCAGCGCGCCTTCCAGCTCAAGGGCGTGACGGGCGCGCGCAAGCTCGACGCGCTCACCGTGGACGTGTTGCTCGAGGCCCCCGACGCCGTGCTGCCCGAGAAGCTGCACTACATCGCCATGATGAGCCGTGCCTGGGCCGAACGCCACGGCGTGCAGCGAGCGCAGGATTTCAACGGCAAGCAGGAAACCCACGCCGTGCGCCACGCCAACGGCACCGGCCCCCTGCGCCTGGCGCGCTACGAACCCGACGTGCGCACGCAGCTCGAGCGCCACCCGCAGTGGTGGGGCTGGTCCGACCGGCGCAGCGGCAACCTGGGCCGCGTCGACTTCGTCACCGTGAAGTCCGACGCCACGCGGCTGGCGGCGCTGGCCTCGGGCGAGGTGGACGTGGTGCTCGACCCGCCCTACCAGGACATCGCGCGCCTGAAGGCCGATGCACGCATCGCGCTGCTGCAGACCGCCGACATCGGCCAGCAGTACCTGGTCTTCGACCTCGCCAGCAACGAGCTGCGCGACAGCGACGTGAAGGGCCGCAACCCCTGGCGCGACCTGCGCGTGCGCAAGGCCGTCTACCACGCGCTGAACATGCCGCTGATCATCGACAAGGTGCTGCGCGGCCAGGGCCAGCCCACGGGCGCGCTGCTGAGCCCGCTGGTCGACGGCTCGCCGGCCGAGCTCGACAAGCGCCTGCCCTACGACCCCGCCCGTGCGCGCCAGCTGCTGGGCGAGGCGGGTTACCCCAACGGCTTTTCGGTGACGCTCGACTGCGTGAACGTGGCCTGGCGCGAAAACGTCTGCCAGGCCATGGCCGCCATGCTCACGCAGGTGGGCATCCGCGCGCAGCTGCGCAGCAGCCCGAGCAGCACGTTTTTCCCCAAGCTCACGCAGGGCACGGCCAGCTTCATCGAGTACGGCTGGACGGCCACGCCCGACGCCTGGAACTCGCTCAACGGCTTGTTCCGCACGCACGACAAGTCGGGCCTGGGCACCTTCAACGCCGGCCGCTACAGCAACCCCAAGGTCGACGCGCTGATCGACACCATGCGCACCGAGCCCGACCTCACGCGCCGCCGCGCGATGGTGAGCACCGTGCTGCGCCTGGTGGCCGACGACCTGCCTTACATCCCGCTGTACCGCCGCACCATCAGCTGGGCGATGACCAAGAAGGTGCAGGCCGTGATGTGGCCCAACGACGCGATCGAACTGCGCTGGGTGCGCGTGCGCTGAGGCGCGCACCAGGCATCAGCGGCGCCGATCTCGCGCAGGCATTTGCGGGCCGGGGACGTGGGGCAGACCTGGCTGGCCGGCCGGCTTCAAGGCCTGGGCTTGCAGCCCTCGCTGCTGTAATGCCAGTCCTGGCGGCCAGCGACTGCTTCGCGTTTGGAGTCGGCTGCGCGACGGAAGCACTCGGTGCGGGCGCGCACCTCGGCCTGGTTCACGCCCTGGTTGTACAGCTTCAGCAGCCGCGCCTGGTTGGCGCTGGCAACGCCGCGGTTGTGTGCGTCCTGCCACTGGCGATAGGTGCGCCGGTACTCTTCGCAGCGCGGGCCGCGCAGCGCACAGTAGGTCTCGGTCTCGATGCCGTACTGGCTCAGGCTGACCGGGTTCGGGCCGTGTTCGAGCAGCGCGTCGTAGCGCGAATCGCGGCTCGGGGCGGCGGCCTGGCGGCTGCCGGGCTGGGGCCCGGCCATCGCGGCACGCAGCCGCTGCAGGTTTTCGGCGTTCTGTTGTTGCACCCGCTGCCGATGCTCCGCCAACGACTGCTGCGCCGTGCCCAGCGCGTCTTCGGCCTCGGCCAGGCTGGCAAAGCGCTGAGCGCCGAGCGCACCCGGAAAGGCCTGGCCGTCGGCGCCCAGCACTCGCACGCGGTCCGGCGCCTCGGCCTGCAGGTAGGCCACCCCGCCTTGCGGGATGTCCGGTGACTCGACGATCTTCCAGCCCTTCAGGTAGCCCCGCTCCAGCGCAGTGATGTATCCGGGCTGCAGCTTCATGCCGATGGCAAACGACGCCCAGCTCGACTCACCCCCGTTCTCGAAGCGCTGGTAGACCAGCTTCAGCCGCGGCGGTGCGCTGGCGCTGCCGGCCTGGCGCAGGTAGCCGTCGAAGCCGCGCGAGCTCTCGCGCGGCAGCGCCACGCGGTTGTCGGCCAGCAGCAGCGGCCAGAGGCTGCCATCCGCGCGCTGGTGCACCAGCACGTACCGGTCCTGGGGCGTGGAAGGCGGCGCCATCGACCCGCGCTCGCGGTGCTCCATCAACGCCAGCCAGATCTCGGCCACCGGGTAGCGTTCGCTGATGGCCTGGGCACGGTCGTCCCAGGCCTGGTAGTGGTGCGCGTCGCCCTGGCGGTGGCGCACCCACACGCCGCCGGCTTCGCTGCCGCCGAAGGCCGGGTCGAGCGCGAAGCCCTCGGCAGACTTCAGCGGTTGCGGGTCGATGTCGACGATCTCGGCCGTGCTGCGACCCTGGCGGTCGAACAGCACGGCGCGCGTGTGTTGGGCATCGGTGAAGGCCAACAGCGCGCTGTTGCGTCCGCCCTTGGGCCAGTGATAGGCGAAGTGCCAGCGGTACACGGTCTGCACCTGGCCCTCGCGGGGCGCCAGCAGCTGCCACGCCGGCTGCCCCTCGCGGCGGGCGTAGATCACCGAATCGTTGAAGTAGCGCACGTTCTGGTATCGCGGCGGCACCACCCAGCCGGACTGGTCCGCGTCCCAGATGCCCTGGTAGCGCTGTCCGACTTTCAGTTCGGGGTCGCCCGCGACGGCGTCGGCGGTGGCCGTGGCGCTGCAGGCCTGAAGCCTTCGCTGGGCCTCGCCCGCAGGCTGGAACCAGGTGCTCAGCACGCCCTGCGCGCAGCGGCGGTCGGTGGCATCTTCGCTGGCCCAGGACGGGCCAGCCAACCAGCCGGTGGCCAGGGCCAGCGTGGTCATCAGGATCTTCATGGTGCTTCTTCGGGGGTGCCAGCCGCGTCGAATCCGGCCTGACAAGGTTGACGATGAGCAGGGCACCGATCCTCGCGCAAGGCCTCCGATGGACTCGCGCGGCGAAACGGCCCGCTGCCGCTCGCGGCGAAAAACGTCACACCTTCCGTGGCGTGAAGGCCGCGGCCCAGGCGCTGGTCGACAACGGCGCGCAGAGCGAGGAGTGGGTCGTTTCGGACCGGTCGTCCTCGGCAAGAGGAGTCATTTGCGCATGGAAGCTGAGCAGATGCATCCCGGCTGAAGCAGAGACTCGGGCCTCCGTTGCCGAGGCAGCAGCAGGCCTGCAGCTCAGCCTCGCGGTCTGCAGGGCCCCGTGGCGCCGCCCGAAGACTGCACCTTCAAGGTTTGGGGCAGGCTCCGTTGTTGCGCCGCCATTCCCAGGGCGGGATGGCCTTCGGCACCTGCGGGTGCAGGCCCCGCCCCAGCGCCTTGGCCATGCGTTCCTGCTTGACCAGCGGGCCGCGGTCGTAGCGGCTGCGGGTGCTCCAGGCGTGGCCGTCTTCCACGAGGCGACGGCCGACGTCGAGGTCTTCCACCGTGATGCGGCCGACCACGCGGCCGAAGCTGTCACGCGCCGACGGCGTGAGGATGGCCAGCTTGTTGAGCGACAGCTCCGCCAGCGCGGCCTTGGCCTCGGGGCCCCAGGGCTGGCAGATCTCGGGCGCGTCGATGTCGCGCAGGCGCACGGTCACGGGCTTGCCGTCGGGCAGGCGCAGCGTGAGCGTGTCGCCGTCGGTCACGGCCACCACCAGGCCCTGCTGGCCCTGTGCGGGGCGGTTCTTGGGCTGCGCCGCGGCGGGCGCGGCGGCGCTGGCCAGGCCCAGCGCAACCAGCGCGAGCAGCGCCGGGGCCAGAGCATGTCGAAACGTGCGGTTCACGCCCCGGATGATGCCGGACGCCGCCGCCGGCGGGCTGTGCCAACCGGCACGGCCAGCGCCGCTTCGCCCTCGGCCACCAGGCGCTCGAGCCGGTCCTTGAGCTTCTCGGTGCTGAGCTGCTCGCGCAGCCGCTCGATCATCAACGGCAGCGCAAACGGGCTCGGCGCGGCCAGCACCACCACCTGCCGCGGCAGCGCCTGCAGCCGGGTGAGGGTGGCCTGCAGGCGCGAGAGCTCCAGCTCCTGCGCCAGCACCTCGCCCTCGGCCTGCGAGAGCAGGCGGTTGCCGGCGTCGTACTGGCGGAAGACCTCGAAGAACAGGCTGCTCGAGGCCTGCAGCTGGCGCAGGCTCTTGGGCGCGCCGGGGTAGCCGCCAAACACCAGGCCGGCCACGCGCGCGATCTCGCGGAAGCGCCGCTGAGCCAGCTGCCCGCTGTTGAGGCTGGCCAGCACGTCGTGCATCAGCTCCTGCGTGCCAAGGAGCGCCGGGTCGTCCAGCGCGCCTTCGGGCAGCGGCGCGGCGGCCACGATCTCCAGGCCGTAGTCGTTGATGCTCAGCGAGAAGGTGTTGGGCCGGGCGTCCTGCACCCGGTTGGCCAGCCGCCAGGCCAGCAGCTGCGCCAGGCCGATGTGCACGTTGCGCCCGGCAAAGGGGTAGAGGAAGACGTGGTGGCCCTCTCGGCTGTCGAATCGCTCCACCAGCAGCGCGTCGCGCACCGGCAGCCGCGACAGCCGCGCCTGCGCCTGCAGCATGGGCAGGGCGGCCTGCAGCTCGGGCTCGGCGAAGTCGCCACCGGCCGCGCCTTCCAGCAGCGCCTGCACCGATTCGGCCAGCTCGCTGGACAGCGGCATCTTCCCGCCGGCCCATGCCGGCACCACGCCGCGCGACTTCTTGGCCACGCGCACCAGCGCCGCCATCTCGTGCGTGCGCACGAACTCCAGCACGCGGCCGGCGAACACGAAGCAGTCGCCCTTGTTCAGGCGCGCGATGAAGCCTTCTTCCACGTGGCCCAGCGTGGCCCCGGCGCCGCCGCCGCTGGCCCACTTCACGGCCATGGAGGCATCGGACACGATGGTGCCCACCATCAGCTTGTGGCGGCGCGCGATGGCGGCGTCGGCCACGCGCCAGCGGCCGTGTTCATCGCGCACGATGCGGTGGTACTCGGGGTAGGCCGAGAGGCTGTCGCCGCCGCGCTCGCAGAAGGCCAAGGCCCAGTCGAAGGCCTCGCGGGTGAGCGTGCGGTAGGCCGGGGCGGCGCGCACCTCGTCGAACAAGGCCTCGGCCTCGAAGCCGCCGCCCGTGGCCACGGTGACGATGTGCTGCACCAGCACGTCCAACGGGGCCTCGGGGCTCACGCGGCTTTCCACGCGGCCGGCTTGCGCGGCGCGGCGGGCGGCGGCGGCTTCGACGAGCTCCAGCGTGTTGGTGGGCACCAAGGTCACGCGGCTGGTGCGGCCCGGCGCGTGGCCGCTGCGGCCGGCGCGCTGCAGCAGGCGCGCCACGCCCTTGGCGCTGCCGATCTGCAGCACACGCTCCACGGGCAGGAAGTCGACGCCCAGGTCCAGGCTCGACGTTGCCACCACCGCCTTGAGCTGCCCCTGCTTGAGCCCGGCCTCGACCCACTCGCGCACGGCCTTGTCCAGGCTGCCGTGGTGCAGGGCCACGAGGCCCGCCCAGTCGGGCCGCTGGTCCAGCAGCAGCTGGTACCAGGTCTCGGCCTGGCTGCGCGTGTTGGTGAAGACGAGCGTGGTGCCGCTGCCCGCGATCTCGCGCACCACGGGCTCCAGCATCTGCGCGCCCAGATGGCCACCCCAGCTGAAGCGGCCGGGCTCGGCGGGCAGCAGGGTGTCGATGACCAGCGCCTTGTCGTGCACGCCGCGCACCAGCGTGGCGCCATCGTCGCCGGTGAGCGTGGCCATGGCCTCGTGCAGGTTGCCCAGCGTGGCGCTGAGCCCCCACACGACCAAGCCCGGGTTGAAGCGCTTCAGCCGCGCCAACGCCAGCTGCAGCTGCACGCCGCGCTTGTTGCCGATGAGCTCGTGCCACTCGTCGACGACGACGGTGTGGATGCCGGCCAGCTCGGCCGCGGCGCGCTCGCGGGTGAGCAGCAGGGTCAGGCTCTCGGGCGTGGTGACGAGCGCCTCGGGCATGCGGCGGTCCTGGCGCGCACGTTCGGCGGCGGGCGTGTCGCCGGTGCGCTGGCCCACGCGCCACATCGGGGCCAGGCCACCCAGCGGCTCGGCCAAAGCGCGCGTGGTGTCGGCGGCCAGGGCGCGCATGGGCGTGATCCACGTCACCTGCAGCCCGGCCGCGGGCTGGGCGCGCGCGCGCAGCAGCGCGCCGATCCACACCGCCAGCGTCTTGCCGCTGCCCGTGGTGGCGTGCAGCAGGCCGCTGCGGCCTTGCTGCATGGCAGCCCACACCTCGCGCTGGAAGGCAAAGGGCTGCCAGCCACGGGCCGCAAACCACTCGTCGGGCGACATGGCCATGGCGCTGCGCTCAGCCGGCGCTGGTGATCCAGCCTTCGACCGGGTCCACGCCTTCGGGCTGGCCGTGGCGCGGCAACTCGGCGGCCCAGGCCGCCTGCATCAGGCACAGCACGGCGTCGAGGCGGTCGCCACTGGCGTCGGCCACCAGCGCGCCGGCCTGCGCGGGCGTGAGCTTCAGGCGCAGGCCCAGGCGCGTGCGGCCCTGCTCCAGGGCCTCGAGGATGCTCTTGCGCGCCAGCAGGCGCTCGGGCGCCTCGCTGTTCTTGTAGCTGGTGCGGCCCACCAGCTCGTGCGCCAGCAGGCCCGGGTAGCCCTCCAGCGCCACGCGCGTGGCATCGCCGGCCACGCCGTCCAGCCCTGGCAGCGCCACACCCGCCTGCACCAGCCGCGCAAAACCCTCGAACCACATGAAGCCCACGGGCACGTAGCGCGTCTGCAACGGGCTCGACGAGCTCAGCCCCGGCATGGCCGTGTCGGTGGCGCGGTGGATGAGTCGCTGGCCCGCCGGCCGGCCGTTGCCCCAGGTGTCGACCAGGGCCTGGAACTCCTTGCGCGTGGCGCAGCGCGCGCGCACGGCCTGCACCACGGCCGCAGCGTCGGCGCCCAGGGCGTGCGCGTCGACAAAGGCGCGTGGCAGGCCGAACGGAAAGTCGAACGCCCCCAGCCAGGGCCCCGGCTCGGCCAGCGCGGCCTCGAAGTCGGCCAGCGTGGGCATCTCGTCCAGGCCCAGCAGGCGCACCACGGCACCCCGCCGCTCGCCCCGTGCGCGCACGATGGGCTTGCGGCGGCCGGGCGCGCTGCTGAAGTCCACGCCCCACAACATCGTCGTCATGTTCATCCCCAGGCCAGGGCCATCACGCCCCCGGCGATGCAGGCCGCGCCGGCCAGGCGCAGGCCACGGTCGGCCTCGCCCAGCAGCCGGCCGCCGATGAGCGCGGCCACGAGCAGGCTCAGCTCGCGCGCCGGTGCCACGTGGCTGAGCGGTGCCATCTGCAGCGCGTAGAGCACGCAGATGTAGGCCGTGGGGCCCAGCGTGCTGACCACCAGCGCATGCCGCCACTGCAGCCGCCAGGCGGCCACGATGCCGGCGCGGTCGCGCAGCAAGAGCGGCAGCTGCAGCGGCACGCGCAGCAGGTTGCACAGGTAGTCCAGCACCACCGGCCCGATCAGCATCACCTTGATGGCGAGGCCGTCGATCACCGAGTAGCCGGCAATGAGCGCGCCCGTGATGAGGCCCCAGCGCACGCCCGCGGCCGTGCGACGGCGCTGCTCGGCGTCGGCCGCGTGCAGCCGCTTGAAGAGGGCCGGCCCGCCCGCCACCAGGAAGACGCCACCGCACACCGCCAGCACGCCCAGCGTGCCGAGCAGGCCCAGCGTCTCGCCCAGGAACAGCACCGCCACCGCGGCCGCGAGCAGTGGCCCGGTGCCACGCGCCAGCGGGTAGACCACGGTGAGGTCGCCCACGCGGTAGCCGGTGATGAGGGCGCGGAAGTACAGCAGGTGCACGGCGGCGCTGGCGGCCACCACGGCCCACTCCACCCAGCCCCAGCGCGGCACCTCCTGCCAGCCGAACCACAGGCCCAGGGGCAGCCACAGCACGCTGGTGAGCGCGGTGGTGATGAAGACGAAGCGGTCGTCGCCACCGGCCTTCTTGGCCGCGATGTTCCAGGTGGCGTGCAGCACGGCGGCGAGGATCACGAGCGCAAGCGCGGCGGGCGGCATCACCCGATTCTGGCCGTGCCGGGGGCGCACTACAGTCGCTGCCATGACAGTGAACCCGGTTCTCGTGCACGCCCTGCGCGGCGGCATCGTCGAAAGCCAGCACCGCGGCGCCCTCGCCGTGATTGACGCCGACGGCGCCGTGCACACGGCCCTGGGCGACATCGACCGCCCCATCTTCCCGCGCAGCGCCGTCAAGGTGCTGCAGGCCCTGCCGCTGGTGGAAAGCGGTGCCGCCGAGCGCTACGGCCTCACCGACGCCGAGCTCGCCCTGGCCTGCGCCAGCCACGGCGGCGAGCCCGAACACGCGGCCACGGCAGCCGGCATGCTGGCCAAGGCGGGCGTGGACGCGATGGCGCTGGAGTGCGGCACGCACTGGCCGTACCACGACGCGTCCATCAAGGCCCTGGCCGCGGCCGGCGGGCAGCCCAGCGCGCTGCACAACAACTGCTCGGGCAAGCACAGCGGCTTCGTGTGCCTGGGCTGCCTGATGGCGGCGGAGCGTGGCGAGGACGCGCGCGCCTTCCTGCGCGGCTACGTGGCGCCCGAGCACCCCGTGATGCAGGAGGTGACGGCTGCGATGCAGGCCGCCACGGGCTACGACCTCGGCCACACCGCGCGCGGCACCGACGGCTGCAGCATCCCCACCTACGCCGTGCCGCTGCGCCACCTGGCGCACGCGTTTGCGCGCGTGGCCACGGGGGTGGGCCTGCGGCCGGGCCACGCACGCGCCGCCCAGCGGCTGCGCGAGGCGGTGGCCGCGGCGCCCTTCATGGTGGCCGGCAGCGGGCGCTTCGACACGCGCGTGATGTCGGCGCTGGGGCCGCGTGTCTTCTGCAAGGTGGGCGCCGAGGGCGTGCACTGCGCCGCCTTCCCCGAGCTGGGCCTGGGCGTGGCCGTGAAGATGGACGACGGCAACAACGCGCGTGCGGTGGAGGTGGTGATGGCCGCAGCCATCGCGGCGCTGCTGCCGCTGGAAGGTGCGGCGGCCGAGCTGCTCGGCGAACTCGCCGACCTGCCGCTGCGCAACTGGAACGGCATCGAGGTCGGCCGGCTGGCCTGGGCCGGGGCGCGGCAGGGCGGCCGGGTGGCGCTGCGCACCTGATCGGCGCGGCCTGCGCGGCCGACGTCAGGGCCGCAACTCGAAGCGCCGGTCGATCAGGTCGGCGTCGTCGAAGTGCCGCCGCCCCACGAAGGCCGTGGCGTGGTGGCCCCACTGCCGCTGCGCACCGGCGCTGGGCACGCCCATGGGCCAGAAGAACCAGCGCTCGGCGCGTTCACTCCCTGGCAACAGGCCCTCGGGGCCGTAGAGGCTGAGCCAGGCGGCGTCGCTGGCGGCCGCCGCGGGCGGCATGCCCCGCAGCTCGTCCTCGTCGCGCAGGGCGTAGGCGGTGCCCTCGCCCACCGCCTCGGCACGCAGGCCCACCAGGTAGTGGCTGCCGCTGGCCAGCCGCAGCACCACCCGCTCGCCCTCGCGCGGCAGCGGCGCAGCCGCCGGCGCGAACACCCACTCGATGCCGGCCGCCGGCGCCGGCCGCGGCCGCAGTGCGGGGCTGGGAAAGAACAGGTGGTAGCAGCCGCAGGCGTGGATGGTGTCGTACAGCACCGGCCGCCCATCGGGCCCCAGCGTGACGCGCCAGACCAGGCCGTCCCAGCGGCCGGCCAGCAGGTCGAAGGCGCCACGGGCCGGCCGCTCCGGGAACCAGGCCAGGTAGACCAGCTGCAGCGCCGGCCGGCCCTGCAGCATGGTGTGGGCGACGCGTGCGTAGACGGTGGGCTGCGCGGTGTCCAGCGCCCACGCGCCGCCACGGCCCGGCAGCGCGCGGCCCGGGCGGTCAAAGGCGCCGGCGTCCTCCACCTCGAGCACCGGCGCGTGGTGCTGCAGCAGCCGCTGCAGCAGCGCGGCGCCGGGCTGCGGCACACCCAGCGCGTCGCGCGGGGCCTGTGCCAGCTCGGCCGCGGGGTCGGGGCCGGGCGAGACCTCGGGCCGGTAGCGGCGCAGCGGCCAGGCCGCGGGCTGGCCGGCGGCCGTGGCCTCGAAATGCGCCTGCGTGAGCTGCTGCCAGCGCTGCACGCCCGCGCTGAAGGGCCAGCGGGTCAGTGCGTAGAGCCCGGCCACACGCGCCGTCGTCGAGTAGGCGTCGGGCACGCGGGCCTGGGCCAGCAGCGCGGCGCGGCGCGGGCCCGGCCGGGCGTCGGCCTGCTGCAGCCTGTGGCGGCAGGCATAGCCCCGGGCCAGCGCGGCGTCGCGGTCCAGGCCCAGGCGGGCCAGGCCGGCCGGCGGCAGGCGGCGCAGCTCGAGCGCCTGCCCCTGCGCGCCCAGCGCCGCCAGCCGAGCCAGCCAGGCCTGGAACGCGGCCTCGTCGGCGGCGGCGCGGTCGCGCAGCGCGGCCTCGAAACGTTCGATGCGCAGCTGCGGAAAGCCCGGCAGGCGCGCGCTCTGCGCGTCGTGCACGCCGTGCACCGCCACCTGCTCGTCGACCCGCGCGAACCAGTCCAGGCAGGCCTGCGCCGCCGGGTCGGCCGGCGCCGGTGCCGGCCCGGGGCCGAGCACGGCGCAGCCCGACAGCAGGAGCGCCAGCGCGGCGGCAGCAAGGCGTCGCAGCACGGCGGGCCTGCCCGTGCGGCTCAGGCCGCTGCCGCCGCGGCCTCGGCCGCCTTGGCCGCCGCGGCCGCGCGCTGCGCCTCGGCGTGCAGGTGGCTCATCAGCTCGCAGGTGATGGCGTTCTCCAGCGCCTCGGCCTGCCGCGTCGGGCAGAACAGCGTCACGCCGATGCGCGGCTTGCCGAGATCGGTGGTGCGGAAGGCCACGCGCACCAGCGCGTCGGCCAGGTCGACGTGGAAGCGGCTCTCGATGGCGCTGTTGGCCTGCGCGGCCTCGGCGCGCAGCGGCGCGTGGTGGCGCGCGACGATGGCCTCGATGGCCGCGCGCTGCGCGAACACGTCGACCGCGGCGTCGGTGGTGATCGCGAAGGCGTGGTACGTGTAGTCGCGCATCAGGCTCTCGTTGCGCATCGGCTGGCTCAGGAACACGCTGTTGGGCAGCACCGCCTTGCGCCCGGTGTGGTTGTGCGTGCCGGGCTGGAACTCCTGCAGCACGGTGACGAAGAGGTTGTGGTCCACGACCTCGCCACGCAGGCCGCCGACCTCGATCCAGTCGCCGATCGCGAAGGCGCGTGTCGACGCGCGCACGACCGCGCCCGAAACACACAGGATGAGCTCCTTGGTCGCGATCACCACCGCCACCGCCACGGCCGTGAGCGACAGCGCCAGCGTGTGCAGCTGCGGTGCCCAGATCAGCACCAGGCCCAGCAGGCCCAGCAGCAGCAGGCCGTTGCGCAGGTTGGCCTTCCAGCGGCGCTGCACGTGCGCGGCCACGTCGGTGCGCCGGCGGATGGCGTGGCCGGCGGCCAGCCGCACCAGCAGCAGCAGCATCACCAGCACCAGCGAGACGACGATGTCGAGCAGCGGCAGCCGCGTCGGCACGAAGGCAAGGTCGGGGAACGGGATCATCTCGGCTCACGGCCAGCGGGGACAGCGGCGATCCTGTCACGAACCGGCCACCCCCGGCCGGTGGCGGGGTCGCGCGCTTCAGGCCTCGCGCGCCGGCCAGCCCGGGGCGCCGAGCACGGCCTCGTTGTGCTCGCCCAGCCGCGGCGCCGGCGTGCGCAGCCGGCCCGGCGTGCCCAGCAGCTTGGGCACGATGCCCGGCACCTTGAGCGGGCGGCCCTCGCGGTCGGCGCTCTGCACCACCATGCCGCGCGCCAGGTACTGCGGGTCGGTGGCGATGTCGGCCACGGTGTAGATGCGGCCCACGGGCACGCCCGCGGCCTCCAGCGTGGTGATCACCTCGTCGATGGGCCGCGCCGCCGTCCAGGCGCCGATGGCGGCGTCGATCTCGGCCACGCGGGCCACGCGGCCGTCGTTGCGCGCCAGGCCCGGGTCGGCGCCCAGGTCGTCGCGGCCGATGGCGGCCATCAGGCGGCGGAAGATGCTGTCGCCGTTGCCGGCCACCAGCACGTAGGCGCCGCCCGCGCAGGCGTAGGCGTTGCTCGGCGCAATGCCCGGCAACGCGCTGCCGGCCGCGCCGCGCACGGCGCCAAACGCGTCGTACTCGGGCAGCAGGCTCTCCATGACGTTGAACACGCTCTCGTAGAGCGCGACGTCGATCACCTGGCCCTGGCCGCCGTTCACGTCACGATGCCTCAGCGCCAGCAGCACGCCGATCACGCCGTGCAGCGCCGCCAGCGTGTCGCCGATGCTCACGCCCACGCGCACCGGCACGCGGCCGGGCTCGGCCGTCAGGTGGCGCAGGCCGCCCATGGCCTCGCCCAGCACGCCGAAGCCGGGCTTGCCGGCGCTGGGCCCGGTCTGGCCGAAGCCGCTGATGCGCAACACGATGAGCCGCGGGTTGGCCTCGCGCAGCGCCTCGGGCGCGAGGTTCCAGCCCTCCAGCGTGCCGGGCTTGAAGTTCTCGATCAGCACGTCGGCCTCGGCCGCCAGCCGCCGCACCACGGCCTGGCCCTCGGGGCTCTTGAGGTCCAGCGCCACACTGCGCTTGTTGCGGCTCTGCACCTCCCACCAGACCGAGGTGCCCTCGCGCAGCAGCCGCCAGCTGCGCAGCGGGTCGCCGCCGCCCTCGGGCTCGATCTTGATGACGTCGGCGCCGAAGTCCGCCAGCGTCTTGCCGGCAAACGGGCCGGCGATGAGCTGGCCCAGCTCCAGCACCTTGAGGCCGGCGAGCGCGTCGGTGTGCATGGCGGGGCCCGGTGCGTCAGTGCGTGCCGTCGAGCAGCGCTCCGGCCTCGGGCACCTGGGTGCGCAGCTGCAGCGCCTTCAGCATGCGCCACGTCGTGCACACCGAGCTGCTCACCACCGGCAGCCCCACACGCTGCTGCACCGGCATCACGCTGGGCAGCGAGGGCATCTGCACGCAGGCGCTGATGACCACCGCGTCGCAGTTGGCGGTGCTGAGCCGGCGGCTCAGCTCGATGGGCGCGCGCGGGTCGCGGGCGCCAACCTCCAGGTTGTCGGCGATCTCCAGGCTCAGTGCGTCGTGCACCTCGATGCCTTCGTGCTCGATGTAGTCGACCACCAGCGCGGTGAGCGGCTTCATGTAGGGCGCGAGGATGGCCACCTTCTTCGCGCCCAGCGCCTGCAGGCCCTCCACCAGCGCGCCCGCGCTGGTGACCACCGGCGCCGGGCTGTCGTTCTCCAGCGTGCGCGCACGCAGCCGAGATTCGCTTTCGCGGTGGTAACCGCGCCCCATGGCCATGATGGCCACCAGGCAGGCGTAGCCCAGCACATCGACACGCGCGTCGGAGAGCTCCAGCGCGCAGCGGTCGCTGTCGGCATCCATGGCGGCCAGTTGCTCCTGGGTCACGTGCTTCATGCGCATGCGCGCCGAGTGGAACGTGAAGCGCTCGGGCAGCACACCCTCGCGCGCGCGCAGCATGGCGGGGATCTCGGTCTCCATCGTGATGTTGGAGCTCGGCACGATCTGGCCGATGCGGAATTGCGTGCGCGGCATGGCGTTCCCCTGCTCGATGCGCGTCAATCGGCGCGGATGTTGCGCGCCTTGATGACGTCGCCCCAGTACTTGGTTTCCTTGTCGACCAGGGCCTGCAGGCCGGCGGGGTCGGCGTAGCGGATCTCGATGCCGGTCTTGTCGGCCACGGCCTTGGCCTCGGGCGTGGCCAGCGCCTCCTTGACGCGCTGCGTGAGCTGCGCCACCACCGCCGGCGGCGTGCCGGCGGGCGCGAACAGCGCCACCCAGGCCTCGAGCTCGAAGCCGGGCAGGCCGGCCTCGGCCACCGTGGGCACGTTGGGCACGCCGGGGTGGCGGTTCTTGCCGGTCACGGCAAAGGCCTTGAGCTTGCCGGCCTGCACGTGGCCCATCACCGAGGGCGGCGTGGTCACGAACACCTGCACCTGGCCGCCGAGCACGTCCTGGATCGCCGGGCCGCTGCCCTTGTAGGGCACGTGCACCATGTCGACACCCGTGGTGATGCCGAACAGCTCGGTGCCCACGTGCGCCAGCGAGCCGTTGCCCTGGCTGGCGTAGTTGAGCTTGCCCGGGTTGGCCTTGGCGTAGGCGATGAACTCGCGCAGGTTGTTCGCCGGCACGCTGGGGTGGGCGGTGATCATGTTGGTGGCCGCCGTCAGCAGGGCCACGGGCACGAAGTCCTTCTGCGTCCAGGGCAGCTTGCTGAACATGGCCGGGTTGCCCACGTGGTAGGCGCTGTAGCTGATCAGCAGCGTGTGGCCGTCCTTGGCCGCCTGCGCCACGATGGGGTAGGCGATGTTGCCGCTGGCGCCGCCCTTGTTCTCGATGACCACGGGCTGGCCCAGCAGCTTGGCCAGGGGTTCGCTGAGCAGGCGCGCGCTGGTGTCGACCACGCCGCCCGGCGGGTTGGGCACGATCAGCGTGATGGGCTTGCTCGGGAAGGCCTGCGCGGCGGCGCCACCCGCCATCAGCAGGCCGGCGGCCGCGGCGGTGAGGGTCAGCAGGGCACGGCGGGCTGGGTGCATGGTTGTCTCCGTTGATGGTGTTGAACTGCCGGCGATGCTGCGCGCCCGGCACCGCCGCCGGCTTCGCATATCGTTGACCCGGCCTCAACCGCGCGTTGAACCCGGGTTTCCCCGATGTCCATCAACCTGCACCGCTTCGACCTCGTCACCCTGCGCCTGTTTGCCGCCGCGGTGGACAGCGGCAGCCTGACCGCGGGTGCCGAGCGCGTGGAGCTCTCGCTGGCCGCGGCCAGCAAGCGCATCGCGGAGCTCGAGTCGCACATCGGCGCGCCGCTGCTGGAGCGCGGCCCGCGCGGCGTGGTGCCCACCACCGCCGGCCTGGCGCTGCTGCCCCACGCGCTGGACCTCGCGGCGCGGCTGGAGCAGCTGGCGCTGGCCATGGGCGACGTGAAGAGCGGCGCCGGCGGCCACCTGCGCCTGTGGGCCAACACCTCGGCCTTCGGCGGCTTCCTGCCGCGGCTGCTGGCCCGGTACGCACGCGCCTTCCCGCGTGTCGTGATCGACCTCGAGGACGTGATCAGCGAAGACGCCGTGCGCGGCGTGGCGCGCGGCGCCGCCGAGCTGGCGGTGATCGGCGACAACACGCCGGCCGAGGGCCTGCAAACGCTGGTGGCCGACGTCGACGAGCTGGTGCTGCTGCTGCCGCCGGGCCACGCGCTGGTGCCGGCCGCGGGCGTGCGGGTGGAGCTGGCCGCGGTGCTGGAGCACGACCTCGTGGCCTTTGCGCGCCCGACCTCGCTCACACGCCAGCTGGCCACGGCCGCCGAAGCGCTGCGCCAGCCACTGCGCATCCGCGCGCAGGTGCGCAGCTTCGACGCCATGGGCCGCATGGTGGCCGCCGGCCTGGGCCTGGCGGTGCTGCCGCGCGAGGGGGCGAGGCCCTACGCCCACGCGCTGGGCCTCGTGATCGCACCGCTGCAGGGCCTGCGCACCGAGCGCCGGCTGCTGCTGGCCATGCGCGACCGCGCGGCGCTCAGCGCGCCGGCCGAGGCGCTGGTGCGCATGGTCGAGGCCGGCGCGGCCTGAGCCGCACCAGCCCGCCCCGCATCAGGCGCCCGACCAGAGGTCCTGCGCCTTGGCGTAGGCGGCCTCGCCGCAGCGCCGGCCGAGGTCCAGGCCGACGACGTTGCCCTCGTAGAAGTGGATGCCGCCATACAGGCGCGACTCGCCCGCCTCGCGCGCGGCCTGCGTAAAGGTGTCCCAGGACAGCACCACGCCCACCACGGGCTCGCTGGGGTCGGCTTTCAGCGGGTGGGTCTGCTGGTAGTGGAAACCGAAGCGGTCGCTGCCCGTGAACTGCTTCAGCACCACGGCCGCCGCCATCGAGAACGCGCTGTGGCCCGAGGTGTACTCGGCAAACGGCGGCGTCGGGAAGTCGTCGGCCTGGAACGGGCGCCAGGCTTCGCCCGCGATCTCGCGCGTGCCCAGGCCGGGGCCGCCCCAGGCGCGGATGCGCTTGCCGCGGAACAGGTGGCGGATGGTGGTGACGGGACGCGCGTAGTCGTAGTGGCGCTTGCAGTCCCAGGTGGCGATGCTCGCGTCGAGGATGGCGTTGGCCAGGGCGAAGTAGAGCTTCACGCTGGCCGAAAGGCCGAGACCGTCGCGCTCGGTCACGTAGGCCGCGAACTCCGTCCAGTGGCCCGGGGGCAGCTCGGAGTTGGGGCCGTCGGCCCAGTACTCGGCGATCACCTTCTGCTCGGTGCTGAGCGCGGCCTGCACCTCGATGACGTGGCGCGACTGGTCGAGGAAGGCCTGCGTCAGCTCACCCGCCGGCGGCCCCGGCCGGAAGGCGTGGCCGCTGGCCATGGCAAAGGGCTTCACGCTGCCCCAGTGCGGCGCGATGAAACCCGGCGCCACCAGCTCGTGCGCGGCGTTCAGGTAGGACAGCGGCTGCCACAGGGCCGGGAACGGGATGGCGTCCACCGCCGCCGGCCGCAGCGCGAACATGGGCGGGTTGGCCGGCGTGTAGGTGCCCGCCGGCACGGCATAACGGCCCAGCTGGTTGGCCAGGTCGGCGTGGCGGAAGGCCAGCACCGCGTTGGCGGCCACGTTGGCCACGCCCACCGGGTTGGCCAGGCTGGTGTTCATGTCGCCGAGGGCAACGCCCTCCTCGGCGAGCAGCTCGGTCATGCGCGCCACGAGCTTGTCGCGCACCGGCGCGTCGTAGACGGCGGGCGGGAACTGGTCGGTGATGGCGCGCCAGGCGGCCTGGGCGCAGGCCTTGCGCCGGTTGGCCTCGGTGCGCTGGGCCGCCGGGCGGCGCGGGGCGCCGCTGTGCGCCGGCTTGGCGACGTCGTCG
>Ga0209278_1000878_pt1 | contig 20112 bp, 15 predicted proteins | sample JI81BgreenDNA_FD_187504 | JGI IMG/M metagenome (GOLD analysis project Ga0209278, IMG submission 187504) | Wastewater effluent complex algal communities from Wisconsin, to seasonally profile nutrient transformation and Carbon sequestration -... | ecosystem: Engineered > WWTP > Effluent > Algae... | reverse complement strand
TTTTGGCATTTTTTAGAAATAAAAGTAAGAACCAGGATAGACTGTCTGAAAATTTATCGGATCATGAACTATGGGAAATTGGCTTTTTAAGGGACGACTACTTATATTCTTTATTTTCTTTTACCTTCCAAAACAGTTACCTTCGTCAACTTTTATCTCTTTAACTAGTATACCGCTTGTGTCTGCTTGGAGTGGAAAAAAGCAACCATCCTTATCCTTAAAATATTCAGCATCTTTGTCACAAACAATGGCACAAGCATTACCTTGAATCAGAAATGCCTTTCCATCACGAGTGTTACAGAAGGCAGTATAACTAAATGCACCTTTATGCGGTTTTCCAAACTTGTCAAGCCCGTTCCAACCTATGGCTTTATAATTTTCTAAGGTAATATTTTCAACTTGATAAAGCAAACTTGATGTGGTGTCGTCAAAGACTTCTTTTTGTATGACTAAGTATTGCATATAATTTATTTCATTAGACAATACTGGACTAAAAATATCATTTACTCCATCGTTATTAGGTGTAAATGCATTTGGAACAAATATGTACGCTTTACTTCCATCGTTCAAATCTACATTGTATTCTACCGTTTCTGAACCACAACAAGATTCATATTCTTTTATTGGGTTAATTTTTGAAGATGTTTCATCTTGAGAACATGCACAGAATGAGATTAAAAGGTACGAATATACCATAAAGATTTTTAAACTTTTCATTTTAATAATTTTATTTGGTGATTAATAATTTTGCTACTTTTATTGTATTGGCTTTTGTAACGGTAAGGTAATACATACCAGAACCAAGAAATACTAAATCTATTGGCTGGTCAGAAATACTCCCTGTATAAACTTGCTTACCTTCTTGATTATAAACACATATTTTACTTTCTAGCCAATTGACCTGATTTGATAATTGAAAGATACCCGAAGTAGGGTTGGGATAGACAATAAGATTTTCTAGATCATATTCGATGTCTAATGATCTTGATTCTAATTCATTTTCCTTTTTAAAAAGTGCTTGGAATTCTTGATTTTCGGTAGCAGTGATTGAGCTGACACATGCATTCCGCTTTATTCTATTGCCAGCGGCATCATAGGTGAAACATGACTGGGCATGTACTCCTAAACTCACAAATGTGAAAATTGTCATAAAAATTTGTTTCATTTTTTTAGTATTTTAATAAGTTATTTAATAGGTCCGCCTCCAAGCTCTACTTCCGAAATTGGCGTAATTCTTGCATTTTTTGTACCGGATTTTAAAATTACTTCTTTTGCTTTTTCGGTAATAATAATAAGACCAGTTGTATCCGTTGACATAAAAAAATCAGAACCATCCCAAGTACTTTCATCAAAGAACAATCCTAATCTATATGGAGAAAACATTCCTGGTTGTGTCTCTCGCTTTAACAATTGTGATTTCTCCCATTGGATAGGTCCAACTTTTCCTGTAATACTCATTGCAAAATAATCTTCATTTATTAACTTCTTTGATAAATGCAGAATAGCTGGTGAAACCTTCCATCCTGTTAGACCAAATTTTTCAAATAATTCCACTACCGATTTATGAATTGTAGGCATGTAAAAATTGGTTAAAATAGGATCAAATTCTTTACCAAAAGGAATTTTTAGATTTATGGGTGAATTAAGATTTACAACACCCCTGGTAATTAAATGTAAATTATTTTTACCTCTAATTTCTTCGGTATTCTGAAGAGAAGTCCAAAAATATTTCTTTTTATTTACATCAAAATCAAAAACATAAAATTTCATCTTTTACAATTTATTTTTTTAAAAACCTCTACCTATAAACCTGCAAGGATTTGGGCAAGCCGTCTGCCAAAGATTAGCTGGATAATGATTTTTTAAAATGCTAAACGCTTGTTCATATACTTGACTTTGGCTCATCGATGCCCATCTTGCAGGATCACCATAAATCACTTGTCGCCATTCATAGTTATAAGCTGATGCTGTTTTCAAATGAGAAGTACTTTCCCACCTAGTCAAATTACTCGGGTGATGAATATTTATGCCTTTTGCTTCAAAGGCATCAGCAAATTCTTTTGGAAAATTATGATGAGCATGTACTTTTGAACCTGGATCGATTCCACTGTCATATTTAAGGTATCTTCTATAATTATTTTCTGTATATTTACCAAACCCTTGATCTTCCGGAATGCTCATATCACCTATGAAATCATCGCCTTCAATTGTAACGGTCTTTACTTTTGTAATTTTCTCTGAACCATTCCAAAAATTGTTGCCTTTTATTTTTGAAATACCTCCACTAACAACTCCCCCAATCGCAGCCCCAATCAAAGCCCCTTTAAAAGAACTAGTGATTATTGATCCAAATTTATCGCCATGCCAAATCCCTGTAGTTAGGTTGGCAGCAAATCCAGTCCCAGCACCAGTTAAGGCTCCACCATAAAATCCTCCTATCCCTGCTGCTGCCAAAGCTGGAGCGATGGCTCCACCTACTCCGCCAGCTACTACTGCTCCCGCAAAAGCTCCCCAATCCCAACCTTTAAAACTAAAATCATGGGTTACTAAATGAATAGCTGTATAGGTCGCTGCTCCGATGGCCATACCTATCAATACTGGAACAAAAAGAAACTCACCGTCTGGATCTGTAAATCTCAGTGGATTATTCAGTGCATAACTATACCTGTTGTAATTTTGTGTATTATCAGGCATCTGTATATTGTTGTCTGGGCTTAGCATCCTACCTACAATAGGGTCATACAGTCTTCCATTCATGTTGATAAGGTTGAACTGTAGCAGATGCTCGTGCCCTGTAAAACCTCTAAATAACCAAATAGGTGCTGTTGCTATACTGTTGTAGGTCCAATCTGTCGCATTACGTTTTCTACCCCATGGATCAAAGTTTTGCTCATATTCTACAGTTCCGGTGTTAGTAGTAACCGTAAGAATAGAACCCAAATGATCCGTATATGTATAATGGTAATTGTCAGCTGTACCTATACGCTCAATAATACATACTAAACCCGCTGGTGCAGATATGTAATGTAGATGCCGTGTAGTACTTGATGTAATATCTTTTTCGTAGTCTCCAAAATAATACTTGGTGTTGACAATGTTATTGTTTTGTTTCAATACTGATTTTATCCTTTGGTCATCATAACTGTAAGTATAAGTCAGATGATTTATACCTTCTGATATAGTCAACGGTTGGTAAAAAGAAGAATAAACTATATCTTGAACATTTGATGGTATGACATTAATCGGATTGGTAACTTGTGTAATTGCATTTATTTTAGCATTAGCATAGCTGTAAGTTCCCGCATCGGTTTTTGAATTTATATTGCCATTAGATGCGTAGTTTGAACTCAGTGATGTAAGGCCTGTACCTGATGCAGTGAGTAATCGATTGAGATTGTCGTAAGTGAAAGATTCTGTTTTTGATTTGATGGCATCTACTCTACTTGTCAAGTTTCCAGATTGATAGTTCCAGTTGAGCGTAAGATTTTGAATACCTGAAGTAATATAGTTATAGACCGTACCAAAATAATAAGCAATAGAACTTGCTTTCCCATTGCCCAAACTATAGGCAGTTGTTTGATTTAGACCATTTGTACTAGTGTTAGAAAAAATTGTGGTTGTATTATTTGCATTCTTGATGGTACTCAAATATCCATTGGCATCATAAGCATAATTTATCAATAATCCCGATGGATAAGTTTGCGACGTTACGTCATCATAAATATTGTAGGTAAATGTTGATTGATGATTGATCCCATCGACAGTTTCATTTTTTGTAGTTATTCGGCCGTATGCGTCGTAAACATAAGATTCAGAAATACCTCCATAATTTGAGATAGTATTTAGTCTATTGGTAGCACCACCGCTTCCAGTTGGGTAGTATGTAAATGATGTTGATCCTTCGGTCCTGCCATGATAGGTTTTTCTACCTAATATATCGTAACTATAATTGTTTGTTTGACCAGTGGCGTTAATCATAGTTAACATTTGGCCTAAAGCATCTGTAGTATATTGTGTCGTCCCAGCATTAATGTCAATCAATTTTGTTTGACGAGCATAAGCATCGTACTCATTTGATGTGAGTACCGTTGTACCCATTTTTACATCTTTTATTTTGCCATGACTATAATAAGTATAATCAAGCGTACCACCATAATCTGTCGCACTGACCATTTTGCCAGTCGCATCGGTTTTTGTAGATTTGACCTGAGAAGCGGTATTGGTGATGCTTATATTTAGTATTCCGGCTGTAAACGAATAAGTGTAACTAGTTGTACCAATTGTATTTACACTTGATGATATTCTATTGTATGTATCATAATTATTGCTTGTTGTCAATATAGTTTCACCAGTTTTATAAGGTAAAGTGGATGTGGCTATATTGCCTCTAATATCATATGTGGTTTTCTGTGTTGCCCATGTATTCCCAAAAATTTCAATATCTTTTCTTTTCTCTCTATCTAGAATATCGTACCATACTTTTTCATTTGGCTTTCCTGGGTGAGAAACCAATTTATAGTGAACTGTACCAGCAGATGTATTAATATCCCAACCATAGGATGTGGACACAGTAACACCCCGTTGTGGATCATAAGCTGTCAGAATCCTGCCAAACGCATCATAAGTATAAGACATCTGAATACCATCTATACCTATAGCATTTGTAGGTTTGCCCCACCTAATATCGTTAATAAATGTGGAAGTTTGGTTTAGCACGTTAGTCATAGATACAATAAAGCGACCATTAGTATCAAATGTTTGGCTGTTTGTTCGTGCCGTCATACCTGCCGGCGTAGTAGTAGCACTTATTTGGTTGCCTAGGTTGTTGTAAACGTATGAGTAAGAAACAGATTTGGGCAAACCGCTGAAATCTACTTTGGATGTTAGTTGGCCTATGATATTGTATCCATAAGTTGTTGTAAGGCTATAAGCAGCTTGACCAGTCCTTGTGATAGTTTCAGTTATTGATGTTGGTTTTGCTGGAATTGGAGTACCAAAAGTACCGAAAATAGTATTAGTAGTTTTTGTCTCTATATTATTAATATTGCTTGTGATTGTGGTAGCATTACCATAAGAATCATAAGTGTAACTTTTTGAGATAAATTGACCTTCAAATTGTTTATTTTCGTAGGTTGCATTTATCCTTGGCCAAAAACGCTTACTACCGAGATTGACAAATTGATTTGTATGGGTAACCTCGTTTAATAAAGCACTTGTAGAATTTAAATATTTACTGGTTTTGAGTGGCATCGTTGTATAAAATGTTGTGTTAAATTCATTTTCTTGAATCGTTTTATACCCAGATACATTATCAATTGAAGTTACTTTTTTAAAACCTAAAAAGCCTTTCCCTTCTTTATGAATTTTTGCTTCTTCGTATCGAAAATCTGTCGTTGAAATGCCCCCAATTCCATTTTCAGACTTGAACTGAGATACAAGATACATTGGAGCTTGAATGTTATTAATAGGTGAGTTTGTCACAACACCTTTTGTAAAGAAATTGGATGTTTGGGTCATCCTTTTGTAAACAAATTCTACATCATGATCGACACCGTTTTTAATTTTTTGAAGTAAACGTTCTTGGCCTTCTTTTTTGAAATACAAAATTGTAAATGGATTAAGATAATAATTACGGTTAATTATTTCTGGCCTTCCATCTCCATTTAGATCCATTGGTATGTTAGGTACAAAACCAAGTAACGCACTATATGAATGTTGTGTGAAATAAAAATCATTGCCTTTGGAATAATACATATCCAATTTAGACGTTGATGCTGTGCCACCTACAAGATAATTCCAGCCATGATAAATATCCTGCTTGCCGTCAGAATTAAAATCTGCGAAAACTAATTTGTCATCAGAATATTGCCCAGTTATATTTGGTGTGTGCTGAAAAGTAAATGGCGTTTCTATGAATCCTGTACCAGTGTTTATGGTTTTATACCAAGGATTGTTATTATTTGTAGTGCTCGTACGAGCAAGTATATCTGTTTTGCCATCCCCATTAAAGTCTGTGAAATACAGTAAGTGCCATTTTGTTGGGTATCCAGCAGAATATTTTTCTGTGGCTGCCCAGTTTGAACCAGATGGAGAAAATGAAAATATTTTTGTTTCTGATCCTTTCGTTAACATTAAATCAGATTTTCCATCACCATCAAAATCGATGATATTATGCAGGTCTGCATGCAACCATATACCATTGACGGAACATCCGGTAAGGATATTGGTAACTTCCTTGTTAAACAAGCTAAGAGCTGGAAAAGATATAAAAACTCTAAATCCATTACCATTGCTTAAAATAGTCAAATAATCTGTGGCTCCGTCTCCATTGTAATCCCCCGGAAAAAAGTACTGACCATCGCCAAGATGAGCCGCAAATCTATCAAAAGTACCAGAACATCCAGAAGATTGGGTATATGGTAAGTTTTGAGTTGTAGTAAAGGTACATGTATTATTACCAGTAGATGTGGACCTATACAATTTAAAATATTCGACTTTGAATCCTCCAGTGGAAGTATATCCCAGCTTATTGATCATGATGTCATCGCGCCCGTCACCTGTGAAATCTGATGCTATAAAGTTTAGATTTTTTGGTGTGTTAATCTCATTTACAATTTGAAATAATGTACCAGTCGGAAATGTTTCTGTATAGGCAAGGCTATAGCTAGAAGAAGTGGATGTTCTCTTGTAGATTTTGAAACCTGTATGATATTTAAAGTTTGTGCCTCCACCATTGTAATATGCATAGTTAGCTGCTAACATATCAGAATAGCCATCGCCATCAAAATCTCCTGTAAACAAATCAACAGATTGCCCTGCTATGACACTTGAAGATCCTGTTTCAAATCCAGTTGGTTCGTCACCATATTTAAATATTGTAGAATTTAAAGCTATGCTATTACTTCCAACTTCTTGAATTTCTTTTAGGTACGAACTTATATTATCATGTCCATAATTTAAATTGTAAGATTTGAATGAAACACTACCTTCAGTTGTAACGACAATACTTGATAACAATAAGTTACTTTGAATTGCTTTACCAACTTCATAAGTAGTGTTTTTATCATTTCTGACCAAATAATTAAATTTGACCTTATTATATGGTGTTAGACCAGTATTAATATTGCCAGTATAATTTATTTCGTCAATTAACATTTCATTATTTATGGTTGCATATTTGTAATCAATATAGTTTCCATCTTTATATATTACTCGATTTAGTCTCCAATATAAAACCTTAGTATTATCAGAGTTTAGGAATCTACTATCAACTGTATTTCCAAATTCAAAAACTATTCCTTCTTTTGTTTCTACTTTAAAGTATTGTGGGCTTCCTCCAAAATTACCGAATGAAGTAGCAATTGAAAAATCTTCAGTCTCTTTTCCGTAGGTAGTTAAATTACTTCCATATGTTCCCGTTTTGGTGATTAATCGTTCGCCATCTATGACAAATCTATCATTTTCACTCAGGTCAACAGCACTTGCAGCTCCATCTCTGTATATATCTTTATTTGTCCTTGTAATCATAGAAAAGCCCGATAGACTCCATCCCACTCCTACAGGTCCATTTCCACCTAAAGAATTGTAATTAAGTGAAAGACTTGGTGTTACATTGTTAGTACCAGTTGGAATTATAATTGGGATCGAATATGACCCAGAGCCATTCGAAACATTTGCCACTCCCGCTGTTGTTCCTACTGGCAAATTCACATTTATGGTCTTAGTAAATGTACTATTAGTAAATAGTGGGGTATAAGCCACATTTTGGCTTAGGGATTCATAACTTAAAAGTAAAAGCAGCATTAAAACTTTTAAATTTAACTTGGAGCAAAATTGATTTTTTAACCGCTTCATGTCATTTATTTTTAATTTCTGGTAACTTATTTATATGCGCTACAAACTTATCGTGATGTTTCGCTTTTTTCAAAGTCTGTGGCTGGGCCACGTTTATAACTGGATCCCTAGGCCCAGAGCGAAAACCCCCTTCCAATGCACAACCTCTTATCGCTGCTTTTTCAAACATCCAGTTGGCTACGCGAATGATTAGCGCTGTCTTCCAGGAGGTGGAATCATTGTATAAAGTGATATGAAGTGGTGGACTGTACATGCTGGCAATTATTTTTGGAGTGTATCGTATACGTTCTGAGTTTTTGATGGAAAAAATGAGGGCTCTTTACAAGTGTTTTCCTTGGATAGGACCATCCTTTCTTTTACATAAGCAAATATACACAGAATTTTTATCTATTCGCCATTTTGTTTAAAGATTATTGAAGAAAATTTCAGAATACCCATTTTTGGGTACAAATTGTGTGGGAATCACCCTTCCATACATCGAGCTCCAATCGCTCAGCACACCATTGGCACGCCTCCATAGAGCCTATGCCACCTGATCGACACGGCTCGGATAAAGACCATCCAATCAAAATCCTCCCCTAACTCAATAGGTACTTCGCCACGATGGGCATGCGTCTGCCCATCCCTATATATCGCGACTTTCTAATCAGATATGACCTTAGATCAATAGCCAAACACACTAGAACATCATCTCCACAAAATATTCACCTCCCTCCTCTTGACCTGCTCCCCTATACTACCCAAGCCTTGAAGTTTCCACTTTTCGTGCACTTTTTTGACTTCCCTTCCTTCTTCAAATGCCAAAATTTTCGAAAGACTGTATTTGCTTCAGGTGGGCTGGAATAGTATTCATCTGTCCAACTATCTTACTTTGCAGGTTACGGACTTCACCAAAAATGGCATTAATGTCAGTTTCCCGCCAGGTGAAGTTTGTCTATTTTTTGTATTCATATATACTTAGAGACTTTTTAAAATAGCTGTTGCAGTAAGGGTAAGTACTATTCTTCGCAAATATGCGGTGAATGTTGAAATTATTCTCCGCAAGTCAAAACAGTATGCAGTCTATTTATAAAACCTTTTGCAGCTACCAAAAGGGCGGGATTTTTACCAATAAACTTCCTACGAAGAACTGAAATTTCGGCTACCACAAATGTATCTGCGAAGCAAAAATCCCCACCTTTTGGGTATGTTCCGTTAGCACACGTATTTCTTCTTTCTGTTTGCGAGTAAGCGTTAGAAAAACCATACTCTTTTGAAGGTTTTGATTTAGTGTTGGCTTTTGCGACTTGAAAATGTGTGGGGTTTTAGGGCGTTCGATGATGGGTTTATGTTCCATTCTATTGATTTCAGTCTGTCTGCTACGGTCGTTAGTGTTTTCATTATATCTGTTTCGGGTGGTAGTTCGCCAAATACCAATTCGCTGAAACTTCCTGTATAACTGCCTTTGATTTTATTCCAAGTATCTGCTGGTTCAGAGAAAATGATTGCGGTCGTTGGATGATTGGCTAACCATTCGTTGTTGTTCTTGAAACTTACAATATCGTCCGTTGCTACACGCAAAAGCATTCTTTCAAAATCTTTTGATTGGAAGAAAGATTCTAAATTTTCATCGTTCAGCATCAAATGAATATCGTAAGTATGACGGATTTTGTTTCGTAAATCGGCTATCGGTTCTTTTGTTTGAGAGAAACGAATTAAGCTCATAACTTTTTCGCATAGCGTTCTTTTCGGGTTTAATGCCAATACTTCAAATGGGTTCATTCTGTATTCCTCAATGAGTGTTTGCTGCTTGTTTTGCAACATCATTTCGTAAATAAAGGAACTTACATTTGCAGTTGTATAAGGTTCAAAATTTCCTAACCGAGTGCTTTCAATAATGATAATATCCCGAACTTGCCCGAAATGTCCTGTGAACGTTCGTGGATAATAATGTGCAGTTTTAACTATCATTCCGACTTTGTTGGTAATTCCGTCAATGTCTGTTTCGAGCATTACGTCTGAAACACATTTGGTTATCTTTTTCATTTTATTTTTTAGCTGATTACCAGTTTCGTTTACATTTCGCAACACCACCAAATCAATATCTTCCGAAAACCGTTGTATCATTCCGAAACATTTTGACAAAGCCGTTCCACCTTTAAAAACGGTTTCTTTGCCGATGTCATTTTTGAAAATGTTGAATAATGCGAATGTTACCCAATAGTCTTTTTCAACATAAATTTCCTTTATGTCCAATTGCTGTGAGGAAGCAACAATCGCGTCTTGAAATAGTTCTTTATTTTCGTGTAACCTCATTTTATATTCCAATTTTCTACAGTTGGTAAATTTATTTCGTTGATGCCGTATTCATATTCGGAAAGTGGGTTTAAACTTTTTTTTAATGCAGATAAATCAATTTCAGTTTTTATATTTTCCAGTAAAGCACCGACAAAACTCCGCACTCGTGGTGGATAAGCCAATCCGCATTTTATCAAAAGTTTTGTTTCTAAGGTATTGAGTTCTTTTAGTTTATTGGAAAGAATTTTTATCGCCGAATTTTTATCCAAATCGGGAATCTTCTTGAAGTCTTTTAATGCATCCAACAATTCCAATAAATAGAAGTTCTTATCGGTTACGTCCACATAGCTTTTTACAGGACTTGCTTTTACGGTACCATTTGAAACAGTAATTCGTTTATCCCGACTTGCAATTTTTATGCCTTTGGGAATTTGAGTTGTCAAACCCAAACGGTTGTAAAGCGAAGTTCCTGTGATGTACGCAATGCGTTTGCCTTTTTCAAATAGATAAGGTTTTAAAATTTCTTCTTCGGTGGGTTTCAGTTCTCCAAAAACTGTATTCTTGGGTTTGTAAAACACACCTGTCGAAACTCGCTTGATAATACCTTTGGCAATGAGTCGTTCAATAGCTTTGGCAGCTGCCGAAAACTCTTGTGGGTCAATAGCCAACTGCTCGTATTTAAACGTAGTTCCGTCAGCCAACTTACTGATTTGTTTTTGTATTTTTTGAGTAACTCCCATTCCTCTGCAAAGGTAGTGAATAATCTTGTATTGTCAAGTAAACAGATCAATTTACTTGACATATTTAGGGAGAGATACCCATTGTTACTCCTTCAAATCTTGTCGAGCATTGACAAAAAACCAGCTCTTTGGGTTTTTGAAGGGTTAGCTTCATGAGTCGGTAAAACCAAATGTGCTGTTTGTGCGATGAATAACCAGTAGGTATGTAGGAATATGTTTATTGGAAAGTGTCGTGAAAGCATAACCGCCAACGGTTGGCACTGGCGACGGACGACTGATAGGGAGTCTGTCCGTTCAGTGCATTGTTCTACGTTCGTATTTTTCACCAAGGACCGTCTTTCGTAATATTGATGAATCGTCCATTTTCTAATCGATAAGCACCTGAAAAGCCTACAAACCAAAGTCGATTTTGCTGATCTTCATAAATTTGAAAAGTCAACGGACCATAATTCCCTTCTTCTATTCGATATTCAGTGAGTTTATTACCACTTAAGCTGTATATACTTCGACCGCAATTAAACCAAACATCACCCTTATGATCCACAATGATACTGCCTGTTCCTTTAGGTTCATTAAAGTGCTTTTCTGAAATATTGGTAAGGATATTCCCTTTGAAATGAAAAAGTCCTATTGAAGTAGATACATAGAAGCCATCTTTTTTATCTTCAACTATTTTGCTTATAAAATTGGTTGGTATCCCTAATTCTTCAGAAATATTCTTTAACTTTTTATTCGTATAAGAAAATAGCCCTGCATTTGTACTGAACCACATAGTCCCCTTACTATCTTCAAGAATATTATGAACCATTTTTGTACTCGATATGGCAAGAGTTGTATCTTTTTGACCTGGGGGTAGGTTGAATTTTGTAAACCTTTGTCCATCAAATATGCAAGCCCCTTCAATTGTCCCAATCCATACATTCCCTTTCACATCAGTCTCTATGCACCAAGTATTATTAATTATTAAACCATCTGATTCGTAATAATTGGTCACTAATTTATCATCAATACTGCTAATGCCATTACGATGTGCAAACCAAATTCTTCCATCTTTATCTTCTGCAATGTCTTCTACGGTGACACCTTTTCCTGATTCATCTTCAATACTATCAATATGGATTATTGAATCGCCATGTTGTTTAAACACACCATTTTGAGTACCAAACCAAATATTTCCCTTACTGTCCTGTAATATAGCAGGTATAACGCCACTTATCTGAATTTTTGGTTTATGTAGCATATTGGAATATTGAGTTCCTTTTACCGATTGCAAAGGCGAGTTTGCTTTTTCATTTCTATTGACTTGACCTTTACAAGAGACTACAAAGGTGGTCAGGAAAATGATAATCAGTGAATTTACTTTATTAAATGACATACTCTCATTTTTATTATTTCCATTTATTTACTATGACGTAGAACTTATTTATATGCGCTACAAACTTATCGTGATGTTTCGCTTCTTTCACAGTCTGTGGCCGGGCCACGTTTATAACTGGATCCCTAGACCCAGAGCAAAAACCTCCTGCCAACACACGACCGCCTATCGCTGTTTTTTCAATCATCCCGTTGGCTACGCGAATGATTAGCGCTGTCTTCCAGGAGGTGGAATCATTGTAAAAAGTGATATGAAGTGGTGGACTGTACATGCTGGCAATTATTTTTGGAGTGTATCGTATACGTTCTGAGTTTTTGATGGAAAAAATGAGGGCTCTTTACAAGTGTTTTCCTTGGATAGGACCATCCTTTCTTTTACATAAGCAAATATACACAGAATTTTTATCTATTCGCCATTTTGTTTAAAGATTATTGAAGAAAATTTCAGAATACCCATTTTTGGGTACAAATTGTGTGGGAATCACCCTTCCATACATCGAGCTCCAATCGCTCAGCACACCATTGGCACGCCTCCATAGAGCCTATGCCACCTGATCGACACGGCTCGGATAAAGACCATCCAATCAAAATCCTCCCCTAACTCAATAGGTACTTCGCCACGATGGGCATGCGTCTGCCCATCCCTATATATCGCGACTTTCTAATCAGATATGACCTTAGATCAATAGCCAAACACACTAGAACATCATCTCCACAAAATATTCACCTCCCTCCTCTTGACCTGCTCCCCTATACTACCCAAGCCTTGAAGTTTCCACTTTTCGTGCACTTTTTTGACTTCCCTTCCTTCTTCAAATGCCAAAATTTTCGAAAGGCTGACTTGGGTTCCATTGGGCTGGAATAAATAACTATTATTACCTAATGAATAATTAATTTTTGTCTATAAGTAGATCCATTTTTTAGTAAGAAGGTCGCTACATACATCCCTTTCAGTTCATCTACATCGATCGTCTTGGATGGCTGCTGTATGGATTTTACCACCTCACCAGTAATGCTGAAAATTTCTAATCTTTCTACAAGATCATTATTTAAAAGTTCTAAACTCGACGTGCCAGGATTCGGAAAAAGATAGGTGTATGCTACATCGACTGATGGTGCAGGGGCCGTGGTGCCTACAGTATGCTCGATTTTCGTCACTGTAGCACACTGGTCATCGATACAACCATTAGCATCAGTCCTCACTACCAAAATATCCGGATCTGCTCGCTCTGTCATGGCGATTGGGTCATATTCCAGAAAGTTATCTATCCTACCAACCGCCATCAAATCTCCATTCTCCATCTCTACAACATCAGAAAAATATCCATAAACAATATTGCCATTAGGCAGTGTGATATCTCTATAAAATGCTTTGAGCCATTTTAATTGTCCAGAATTTGTTAGACGAAATATAAAAGGTATTTGTATATAATCTGGATTATCATTTCGAGTATCCCCATAATAACCTACGCCTACAATATCTCCGTTTTTTAATTGTTTAAGTCCTAAAATTCTTCTTTGTTGTCCACCGTTTATTTCAGGAAATTCCATCTTCCAAGCAATCGATTTATCATCATTGATACACCATACCGAACCAATGTTACTTAAACCAGGGGTATGCATAGCTACTATTAATCTCCCATCGCTCAACTGACAGCCGTATGGAAGTTGTTCTCCTAATTTAGGGGATTCCCATCGCCATACTTCTTGGAAGCTGGTATCTAGCTTTAAAATGATGGATCTGTCGTTTTCAAATCTTATCTGATTGCTAAAATAAAAAACTAAATTATTATTTATATCTACATCAACTGACCAAACCAATGTACTAAGTCCAAAATCAAATGTAAATATTCTATCAGGTTCAAATTTTTTAATCCCGAAAACCAGGGTTTTAATATCATCATCCACTATGTCTCTACTGCTACCAGCTAATATCAAATTATTATTCCATTGAACAGAGCTTTTTTGAAAATAATTTATCTGATCATTAGAGGGGTATTTATAAAAACTTTGTTTAATATTTTTGAAACTATCAAGAGCGAACTCATTTACCATAAAACGATGTGCATAATCTCGCTTAAAATATTCTTCGCCTGTCAAGTACATCTTGTTTTGTATACTATCGATAACGATACATTCATTATTGTCACTATATCTTCTTATCAAATTGCTATCCAGTACATTTGCATGATTGTCAAGTTTGATTACACCACCGCAACTTTCAAATAGGTCTCCATCTTCATCTATACAGACCTGAGTATACGCCATGTAATAATCACCTTTATACTCCACCAATTGGTCTGCGTACTGTGGTGTATTATTAAAGTCCATGATCTTGGCAAAGGTGGTCTGAGACGAAACATTATAAAAACAATAAATTAAAATTATCCCAAGCAAGTATCTCATATCTTGATTATCTTTTAATGGTGAAGGTTTGCGTTTGTTTCATATTCTTTCGATGGTTACTTAGCTTGTTTAAGTGTAGGGCGGCTCTATCGTCTTATGCCTTGTTAGCTGCACTAACGGTTTTCTAAAAATAATATGTCAAACCGTAAAGACCATGAAATCCTGTACCATTGCTGTAATTGCGAGCTAAGGGCTGCTTTACTCCCTCTATTTCAAAATCTACCTCGATATACATACTAGGTCTGTGACCAACAAAATAGGAGAATTCGAGCTGTAGATGCAATCCCTTATAAATCTTCAACTGAAACGTACCATTAAACTCTGGGATAATTTGAAAGCCAGGGTTCGAATACCGAGTGATCGTCACATTTTGGTACCGACCATTGTCCCCATAGAAATAGCTATTCCTACCTCTTGCTGTTTGGGTTGCTATTTCGTTGATGATGAATAAATTCGGGATAAGTTTTATGCGATCTTTCCAAAAATCAAACTGATATCCAATTCCCAATCCTATCCAGTGCAAATCAGTCAGCGAACTACCTAAAAATAACCCCGCATTGTAAAGACCACCATTACGTGTACTAAGCCATTCTTCTTTCGTTTGTAATTCGAAATGGGCCCACGAATCTAATTTACAATATGATACGCCTAACCTAATTTTTTGGGGTAAGGTGTAAGCAAGTTTTACTTTAAAAATAGGATCGCTACTATTATTAAGATATCTGTCGGATACATTAGGTCCTCCTTGATCTACAAAAGAATAGTAAAAATCGATACCTCGACTGATCTCAATTGACTGGCCATGCAGTTTTAATATACAGAAGATTAAAATAATAAAATAAATTGGATATTTCATAGTAATGAAAAAAGAGGCTACCTACTGCTTCATAGGTACTCCCGCATTTTTTAGTTTAAAAATAATTTTCCTCCATTTTTGGTGTATCCATCCTACCATTACACGACCGCCTATCGCTGTTTTTTCAAACATCCAATTGGCTACATGAATGATTGGCGCTGTCTTCCAGGAGGTGGAATCATTGCATAAAGTGATATGAAGTGGTGGACTGTACATGCTGGCAATTATTTTTGGAGTGTATCGTATACATTCTGAGTTTTTGATGGAAAAAATGAGGGCTCTTTACAAGTGTTTTCCTTGGATAGGACCATCCTTTCTTTTACATAAGCAAATATACACAGAATTTTTATCTATTCGCCATTTTGTTTAAAGATTATTGAAGAAAATTTCAGAATACCCATTTTTGGGTACAAATTGTGTGGGGAATCACCCTTCCATACATCGAGCTCCAATCGCTCAGCACACCATTGGCACGCCTCCATAGAGCCTATGCCACCTGATCGACACAGCTCGGATAAAGACCATCCAAACAAAATCCTTCCCTAGCTCAATTGGTACTTCGCCACGATGGGCATTCGTCTGCCCATCCCTATATATCGCAGCTTTCTAATCAGATATGACCTAAGATCAATACCCAAACTCACTAGAACATCATCTCCACAAAATAATCACCTCCCCCCTCTTGACCTGCTCCCCTATACCAACCAAGCCTTGAAGTTTACCCATTTCGTGCACTTTTTTGATTTTCCTTCCTTCTTCAAATGCCAAAATTTTGAATGGTTGTCTTTACTTCATGTAGATTGGAATAATCGACTTTACTCATGATTCACATCCACAATGGCCAGCATAAGCGATGGAGCCGTCCCGTGTTACGGAGCGAAGTCGAAGTTTAGGGCAGCTCTATCGTCTTATACATTGTTAGGATCGAGTTGTTTACTCCGTTTTTACAAATTTCTTCTTTCCTACTGATTCGTTATTTTTAAAAATCTCACCAAAATACATTCCTGATGGCAATTGGCTGATATCGATTTGATTTTCGTTGGTATGCGTGATCTTTATGACTCTTCCAGTTATATCATAAATTACGAACCTATTGAATTCTATTTCTGATTCGATCGCTATGGCATTGGTAGCAGGGTTCGGATATAGACTGAAATATTTATTTGATGAAATATCCACGGACGATGTAAGTACCCCTAAATCCGCTGAATCAAATAACATCCAAAGTGACCAGTTTGGCTTTATTTGTAGTGGTAGTGTGTTGTTTTTGTGATTGAGATGTACCAATAAATTTTTATCAGGCGTAAACGAACAAGCAAATAAAATTAAATTTTGATTTTCGGATAGTGAGGAAATAGATTTTACGATCTCTAAATTTTCTGAAGTTGTATTGGTGTAAAAGTTTAAGTTATGGGTTGTTCCATTGATTTCTAGACCGCTCAATGTTATTTGGTCCGTAGAAATAAATGCTGCTCTGATACCAGCATTATTTTTGACAAACTCTATTCCTGATATTTTAAATCTGTTTATAATATTTCCTTCATAATCAAGAAGTACATAATATACATCATTCAGTACCGGATCTGATGATTTTGCCTCTTTTACCCTAATCATAAAATATTGATCGCTTGTCCATTCCAGACTATATTCTGCTCGTTCTGGGTAGAGCTCGTCTGAAATCTCTTTGGGATTCAGTATAGGCACTAAATCCAATGAAGTCACGCCTATTTTGCAGTATGTATCTAGTTGACCGGTGGCTTGATCAGATCTAAAACCTGAACAAAATATTAAGCTTCGATTGCTGTCTATTCGGCTAACTTCAACCACAAAACTCTGAAAAGGAACCGGTATTTCTAGTAAATTTGAGTCAATAACATGCCCTTCGTGATTCATAGTTAGCTGTCGAAACCTAGTGCTATTCTCTAACCCGCCTTGCACAACATATGAAACAGTAGTATCCGAAAGCTTGAATTGATAAGATCCAAATAATGGAACGAATGGGTTAAATGGTACTAATAATGATCGATTTAATGGGTCTTGTTGATTACTTTCGAATGAGTCAATCAATATACCATTTTCAAGAGATATCGTTTTTGACCCTAGGAAGCATTTTGAATAGAATCCTGTGACAGACTGATTGTCTTCGTAATATATGGGGAGTATTAGATTCTCACCTTCAATAATTCCATTTCGCGTACATTCTCTTGTGCCGATTTCGCTGTGATATCTAGAAAATTGCCACTTTACCTCTCCCGTAGTATGATCTATTCGTTCTACAAGTATACCTTGTAAATATTGTCTATCAAATACATTTTGAATAAGAATCAAGTCATTTTCATAATATAGGTATTCTTTAATAGACCAAAATCCTTGCTGGCTATCATCCAGACCAGGTACCAGTGCATAGTGACTCCAGATGGGAGTGTAATTGTCAAATTGTAAGGGGGTTAAATATTGGGATGTAGCATTTATATGAGATAAGATGCAAAAAGCAAAAATGTATATATATTTCATAAGATACAAATATCAAGTTGATTAAAAGGGATGGTCAGTGGCGACCATCCCGTGAAAAATTTTGTTCTAAAGGGGCCCACATTTTACCCCACACTCCGGACTCAAGGGAATTCCACCCCTCCGGCACGATGGTGGTGAGTTTGTACAAGAACTACCTACTGTTTCGTATGTAGGGCCTTGAAATAGTAATGCCCCAGAAATATTTACACAAAACAGTGTTTTCCTAAGGCAGCATTGACTGCCACAATAAGATTTTTCTGACTTCCAGAATGGCCATTCGTCGATAGGTTCTAAGCATCTTGAATAGCACAAATTGGTATTAAAGCTAGACGAAGCTGACCAATTGTTTTGACAGCCTAACCATCCAGCATTAATAAGAATGGTTTGGATAAAAATTTGTTCCTCCAATATAGAAGCTTGAAATTCCCATTTATCTTGTTCGGTAGCTTTATCTGCATTACTTAAGCCATTATACCAAGTAATGAAAGCCGGACAGTTTCCAGGCCACGCTTCGAAATTTTCAAATATGAACGTAAATGGTGATTCTCCAGGAGCTGGTGATGAATTAAAACAAACTGTTAGCAAATAAGTGAGTTTCATGTCATTACACGCGGGTCTTGATCCAGAAGCAGGAAGGGAAATGGTATGCGTTGCAGGTACTGTAGTGCATGATGCTGTTACAGGGAGAGATGCCGAAGTACAATTAGCACTGCTAACAGAACCGCTGGTACGTGATTCTAGTAGTTCGGACTCGTTTTGAATTCCTAATGATTCAAAACTTTTGTCTAAAACTTGTTGAAACTGTTCGGTTGAAAGAGGTTTGTTGTCAAATTTTTGATTAGTTTCCTCTTTGACACAAGAATAAATAAAGAAAGTAGAAGTTGCAATACATGCAAAAAATAGAAACGACTTAAAAATTTTCATTGAATGATAATTTTTACTGAAAAAAAAATTCTAAGGCACCAGTTTTAAATCTATCTCAAGATTTGCGGCCGAGTCTTCAGTGTAATGCCGCCGTTAGATTTAGAAATCAAATTCCACCTTAATTTTAAGGCCGCTTTCCAAAAGCATAGGACAAATTCTAAAGCAAATTTTCTGTATTGACCTGCGGTTTGCTTCTGCGTTTTCCTTCTTAATCCGTACTAACTTATTTATATGTGCTACAAACTTATCGTGATGTTTCGCTTTTTTCAAAGTCTGTGGCTGGGCCACGTTTATAACTGGATCCCTAGGCCCAGAGCGAAAACCTCCTGCCATTACACGACCGCTTATCGCTGTTTTTTCAAACATCCAGTTGGCTGCGCGAATGATTGGCGTTGGCTTCCTGGAGGTGGAGTCAATGTATAAAGTGATATGAAGTGGTGGACTGTACATGCTGGCAATTATTTTTGGAGTGTATCGTATACGTTCTGAGTTTTTGATGGAAAAAATGAGGGCTCTTTACAAGTGATTTCCTTGGATAGGACCATCCTTTCTTTTACATAAGCAAATATACACAGAATTTTTATCTATTCGCCATTTGTTTAAAAATTATTGAAAAAAATCTGAAAATACCCATTTTTGGGTACAAATGGTGTGGGGAGCCACTTTTCCATACATGGAGCATCTATCGCTCGGCACATTATTGGCATGCCTCCATAGAGCCTATGCCACCTGATCGACATAGATCGTAGAAAATCATCCAATCAAAATCCTTCCCTAGCTCACCAGGTACTTCGCCACGATGGGCATACGTCTGCCCATCCCTATATATCGCAGCTTTCTAATCAGTTATGACCTTAGATAAATACCCAAACCCACTAGAACATCATCTACACAAAATATCCACCACCCTCCTCATGACCTTCTTTCCAAACCCAAGCGAGACTTGAGGTATCTCCTTTTCGTCCATTTCTTTGACTTCCCTTCCTTCTTCAAATGCCAAAATTTTCGAAAGGCTGACTTGGGTTCCATTGGGCTGGACAAAATAACTATTATTACCTAATGAATAATTAATTTTTGTCTATAAGTAGATCCATTTTTTAGTAAGAAGGTCGCTACATACATCCCTTTCAGTTCATCTACATCGATCGTCTTGGATGGCTGCTGTAT
>Ga0209278_1000876_pt1 | contig 20168 bp, 21 predicted proteins | sample JI81BgreenDNA_FD_187504 | JGI IMG/M metagenome (GOLD analysis project Ga0209278, IMG submission 187504) | Wastewater effluent complex algal communities from Wisconsin, to seasonally profile nutrient transformation and Carbon sequestration -... | ecosystem: Engineered > WWTP > Effluent > Algae... | reverse complement strand
GCGACCAGGCCTACCTGGGCGTGCTGGTGGACGACCTCGTCACCAAGGGCGTGACCGAGCCCTACCGCATGTTCACCAGCCGGGCGGAGTTCCGCCTGCAGCTGCGCGAGGACAACGCCGACCTGCGCCTGACGACCCTGGGTCGCGAGCTGGGCCTGGTGGACGACCGCCGCTGGGCGGCTTTCCAGACCAAGCGGGAGCGCCTGGAGCGCGAGCTGCAACGCCTGCGGACGGTGTGGGTGCGGCCGGCCACCCTGCCCGCCGAGGCCGCCGAGCGGCTGCTGGGCAAGGCGCTGGAGCGCGAGTACGCCCTGGCCGACCTGCTGCGCCGCCCGGGCGTGGGCTTCGACGCCGTGGCCGAGGCGGCGCGCCTGGCCGGCCACCCCCAGGCTGTTTCACGTGAAACACTGCAGGCCGAGTGGGGAGCGGACGACGCCGACACCGTGATCGAGCAGGTCGAGATCACCACCAAGTACGCCGGCTACATCGAGAAGCAGCAGGACGAGGTCGAGCGCAGCGCCGCCCACGAGCAGACGCCGCTGCCGGCGGACCTGGACTACAGCCAGGTGCACGCGCTCAGCTTCGAAGTGCGCCAGAAGCTGCAGCGCCACCAACCCGCCACGCTGGGCCAGGCCTCGCGCATCTCGGGCGTGACGCCTGCCGCCATCTCGCTGCTGCTGGTCCATCTCAAGAAGAAGCGGCTGGGCAGCTTCGCGGCCGCGCCTGCGGTGCAGGACCACGCGGCCTGAGCCCGTGAGCACCGCCCCCGACGAGCAGCGCCTCGACGAGCTTGCCGCCGCCCTGGGGCTGAGCCTGCCAACGGCACAGCGCGCCGGGCTCGTGGCCTATGTCGACCTGCTGGCCCGCTGGAACGCCACCTACAACCTGACGGCCGTGCGCGACCGAGACGCCGTCTGGTCGCAGCACATCGCGGACTGCCTGGCCGTGTTGCCGGCCCTGGACCGGCACCTCACCGCCAACCCCGCCCCCCGCGTGCTCGACGTGGGCAGCGGCGGCGGCCTGCCCGGGGTGGTGCTGGCGCTGCTGCGCCCGGCCCTCGACGTCACCTGCGTCGACACCGTCGGCAAGAAAGCCGCCTTCATCCGCCAGGTGGCCGGCGCACTAGCCCTGCCGCATCTGCACGCTGCCCACAGCCGCGTCGAGGCTCTGCGTGTGCCGGCCTTTGGACTCATCACCTCGCGCGCCTTCGCGTCACTCGCCGACTTCGTGCGCCTCACCCGCGGCCTGCTCGCCCCCGGGGGCGTCTGGATGGCCATGAAGGGCAAGCACCCGGCCGACGAGATCGCCGCCCTGCCCGGCGACGTCACGGTGTTTCACGTGGAACAGATCCGCGTGCCGGGCCTCGACGCCGAACGCTGCCTCGTCTGGATGAAACCCCGGAACCCATGATCCCCAAGCCGATCGCCCACCGCCTGCTCGCCCGCGCGTTTGCCATCGCCCTCGCCTGCGCCGCACCGGCCCACGCCGCCGATGCACCCGCCGCCGCCCCACTGCGGCCCCTGGCCAGCCTCGACATCCCGGCCTACATGGGCACCTGGTACCAGGTGGCGTGGTTCCCCAACCGCTTCCAGAAGCAGTGTGTCAGCGACACCCAGGCCATCTACCGCCAGCGCGAAGACGGCCGCATCGAGGTGCTCAACCGCTGCCGCCTCGCGGATGGCCGCCTCGATGAAGCCGATGGCCTCGCGCGCCCGTCCGGCTCGACGATCCAGGCCAACAAGCTCAGCCCGGCCACGCTGGAGGTGAGCTTCCTCCCCGCCCTGCTGCGCTGGATCCCGGCCTGGGGCAGCTACTGGGTCGTGGCCCTGGCCGACGACGGCCGCTACGCCGTGGTCAGCGAACCACAGCGCCAGTACCTCTGGGTGCTGGCCCGGGCGCCCCGGCTCACGGCCGAAGACGAAGCAACGATACGATCCGAGCTCACCCGCCAGGGTTTCGACCTCGCCCGCTGGCAGCCCCACCCCCACACGCCCTGACGCGGCCCCGGCCGCCGTGCCCACCGCCCCATGTTCGGCATCGCCGACTTCGGCGCCTACTGCGCCGCCATCCTGCTGTTCCTGGCCCTGCCCGGGCCGGGCACCTTCGCCCTGCTCACCGCCACCGGCAAGGGCGGCCGGCGCGGCGGTGCGGCGGCGACGCTGGGCCTGATCCTCGGCGACCAAGTGTTGCTCTGGCTGGCCGTGGCCGGCGTGGCCGCGCTGCTGGCCGCCCATCCGGCGGTGTTCAAAGCCGTGCAGTACGCGGGCGCCGCATACCTGGCCTGGATCGGCCTCAAGCTCATCGTCGCGCGCGGCGGCGAAGCCTCGCCCATCCGCATGGACGCCGGCCACTACGCGCGCCAAGCCTTCTTCATCACCCTGCTCAACCCCAAGGCCATCGTGTTCTACATGGCCTTCTTCCCGCTGTTCATCGACCCCGCCACGCACCAGGGCCTGCCCACCTTCGCGGCGATGGCGGCCACCATCGCCGTGATCAGCGCCGCCTACTGCCTGGCCCTGGTGTGGCTGGCCGACGCCGTGAGTGCCCAGGTGCGCGCCCACCGGCGCCTGGCCGCGGCGCTGCAGCGGCTGGCCGGCGTGGCGCTGGTCGGCTTCGGCCTCAAGCTCGCCGCGCCCTGACGCCAGGCCACACCATGCGCATCTTCTGCATCGCCAACCAGAAAGGCGGCGTCGGCAAGACGACCACCACCGTCAACCTCGCCGCCGGCCTGGCCCAGATCGGGCATCGTGTGCTGCTGGTCGACCTCGACCCGCAGGGCAACGCCACCATGGGCTCGGGCATCGACAAGCGCGCGCTCGAGGCCACGGTGTACGACGTGCTCCTCGGCGGCGCGGGCATCGCCGAGGCGCGCCAGCCCAGCCCGCACGGCGGCTACCACGTGCTGGGCGCCAACCGCGAGCTGGCGGGCGCCGAGGTGGAGCTGGTGCCGCTGGAGCAGCGCGAGCGCCGCCTGAAAAACGCGCTGGCCGACGTGAGCGCCGATTACGACTTCGTGCTGATCGACTGCCCGCCGTCCCTGAGCCTGCTCACGCTCAACGGCCTGTGCTCGGCACATGGCGTGATCGTGCCCATGCAGTGCGAGTACTTTGCGCTCGAGGGCCTGTCGGACCTGGTCAACACCATCAAGCAGGTGCACGCCAACCTCAACCGCGAGCTCGAGATCATCGGCCTGCTGCGCGTGATGTTCGACCCGCGCATCACGCTGCAGCAGCAGGTGTCCGACCAGCTCAAGGCGCACTTCGGCGACAAGGTCTTCGACACCGTGATCCCGCGCAACGTGCGCCTGGCCGAGGCGCCCAGCTACGGCCAGCCGGGCGTGACCTTCGACCCCGCGAGCCGGGGTGCACAGGCCTTCGTCGCCTTTGCGCGCGAGATGGCCGCGCGGCTGGGCAGCAAGCCTGCCGCCGCCGCCGCGGCCTGAACACGATGGCACTGCCGGCCACGCTGCTGTCGCGCGTGGAGGACGCCGGCCTCAATGCCAGCGCGCCGCCGGCGCAGTGGTGGATCGACGGCTGGTTGGTGCGCGTACTGCCCGGCAAGGCGCGCCGCGCGCGCTGCGTCAACGCGCTGATGGCGGGCGTGCTGCCGCTGGACGAGCGCCTCGCCGCCGCCGAGGCCGCCTGCGCGCGCACGGGCGTGCCGCTGATCTTTCGCATCACGCCCTTCACGCAACCGGCCGGGTTGCCCGCCGAGCTGCAGGCGCGCGGCTTCGAGCCAGTGGACCCGACGCTGGTGCTCGTGGCACCCGAGCGCCCGGCCACACCGCCCCCAGCGGTGCCAGCCCACCTGCGGCTGGAACCGCTGGACGGCCAAGCCTTCGCCGAGGCCGTCGGTGCCCTGCGCGGCTCACCGCCCGAGCACCGCCGCAGCCACGCGCTGCGCCTCGCGCACTCGCCCGCGCCCTACCGCGGCCTGGCGCTGCGGCGGGCCGACGATGGCGCGGTGCTGGCGTGTGGCCAGGTGGCCACCGAGCCCCCGTTTGCCGGCCTGTACGACATCGTCACCCACCCCGAGGCCCGCAATCAGGGCCTGGCGCGGCTGCTGTGTGAGCACCTGCTCTTGCTGGGCGCCAGCCTGGGCGGCAGCACGGCCTACCTGCAGGTGGACGCGGCCAACGCCCCGGCGCTGGCGGTGTACCGCCGACTGGGCTTTGTCGACGGCTACGGCTACCAGTACCTCGAGCGCCCCGGCGCCTGAGGCAGCGGCCGCCCGGGGCGGCGGGTCAGAGCCCCAGGCCCTCGTCCAGCCCCAGGTGCACGTTCATGGCCTGCACCGCGGCGCCGCTGGCGCCCTTGCCCAGGTTGTCCAGCCGCGCCACCAGCAGCGCCTGGTTGGCGTTGGCGAACACGAACAGGTCGACGCGGTTGGTGTCGTTGCAGCCCTGCACGTCGAAGAAGCCGGCCTCCAGCGTGGCCGCGTCGCGCAGCGGCATCACCTTCACGAAGCGCTCACCGGCGTAGCGCGCGGCCAGCGCCGCCTGCACGGCCTCGGGCGTGGTGCCCAACGCCGCCGTGTGCAGCGGCACCGTCACCGCCAGGCCCTTGTAGAAGCTGGCCACCACCGGCATGAAGATGGGCGCGGCGGTCAGCCCGGTGTGCGCCATCATCTCCGGCAGGTGCTTGTGCTGCAGCGTCAGGCCGTAGGGCCGCGGGGATGTGAGCGCGTGCTCCAGCGGCTGGGCCTGGTACTGCTCGATCATCTTCTTGCCGCCGCCCGAAAAGCCGGTGATGGACGTGGCACTGAGCGCCGTGCCGGCGGGCACCACCCCGGCATCCACCAGCGGCCGCAGCAGCAGGATGAACGCGCTGGCGTGGCAGCCCGGGTTGGCGATGCGCTTGGCCTGGCGGATGGCCTCACGCTGGCCGGCGCAGAGCTCGGGCATGCCGAACACCCAGCCCGGCACCGTGCGGTGGGCGGTGCTGGCGTCGATCAGGCAGGTGCGCGGGTTCTCCACCAGCGCCACGGCCTCGCGCGCGGCGGCGTCGGGCAGGCACAGAAAGGCCACGTCGGCGGCATTGAGCAAGCGGGCGCGCTCGGCGGCGTCCTTGCGCTTGTCGGCGTCGATCTTCAGCAGCTCGACATCGCGGCGGCCGGCCAGCACCTCGTGGATGCGCAGGCCGGTCGTGCCTTCCTGGCCGTCGACGAACACGGTGAACGCCATGGCTGCCCTTTCGATCGCGGCGCGGCGCCGCTCATGATGCAATGCCGCAAAGGATAAACGCCATGGCCTCCGAGATGCGTGTGCTCGTGCTGCCCGGCTGGCAGGACTCCGGCCTCGACCACTGGCAAAGCCGCTGGGAGCGCGCCCACGGCTTTGCCCGTGTGCAGCAGGACAACTGGATGACGCCCCGGCGCGGCGACTGGCTGGCCCGCCTCGACGAAGCCCTGCTCGCCGAACCCGCCCCGGTGCTGCTGGCCGCCCACAGCCTGGGCTGCCAGCTCGTGGCGGCGTGGGCCGCGCACTCACGGCACACGGCCCGCGTGGCCGGCGCCCTGCTGGTGGCCCCGCCCGACACCGAGCGCGAAGACACCCCCGGCGCCATCGCCGGCGCCTGGCGCCGCATCGAGCGCGGCCGCCTGCCCTTTGCCGCCACCGTGGTGGCCAGCAGCGACGACGCCTACTGCGCGCTCGAACGCGCCCGCGGCATGGCCGCCGGCTGGGGCGCGCACTTCGTCGACATCGGCCCGCGTGGCCACGTCAACGCCGAGAGCGGCCTGGGTGACTGGCCCGAAGGCCTCGCGCTGCTGCACGCCCTGGCCCGCGCATGACACCCCACCAGCGCGCCATGGCGCTGCTCATCCTGGCGGCCGTGGGCCTGCTGGGCCTGCTCTACACGCAGGGTGTCGGCCCGCTGATGGTGCTGGGCGTGGCCGCGGTGGCGCTGCTGGTGATCGTCTTCGTGCCACGCTGGATCATCGCCCTCGGCGAAAGGGCCAGCGACGGCCTGCACACCCAGGTCTGGAAGGGCGTCGAGGGCCGGCACCACGCCTTCGCCGGCGTGGCCTTCACCATCGCCGACGACGGCCGCCACGTCTGGATGGCCGCCGAGGCCCTGAAGCGCGTGCTCGCCCGCCCCGAGGCCGACGACGTGCTGGGCGCGCGCATCAGCGGCAAGTGGAAGCTCGACGATCGCCAGCGGCTGTGGCTGCGCGTGGACGGCGTGGTCGAGCACCTGTCCAGCTTCCCAGGCCGCATGGACCCGCGTGTGCAGAAGCTGCGCCGCTGGCTGGAGCGCGACGTGCTCTACCCCGCCGACCGCCGCCACGCCACCGGCGCGCCGGGGCGCTGAGACAATCCGCCCCCATGGTGACCAAGAAACCCAAGGGCCTGGGCCTCGGCCTCGAAGCCCTGCTCGGCCCCAAGGTGGCCGACGCCCCCGCCGCCACGCCCGAGGGCCCGCCCTCGGTGCTGCCCGTCTCGGTGCTGCGCCCCGGCGTGTACCAGCCGCGCACGCGCATGGACGAAGGCTCGCTGTACGAGCTCGCGCAAAGCATCAAGGGCCAGGGCGTGATGCAGCCCATCCTCGTGCGGCCCGTGGCGGAGCCGGGGCAGTACGAGATCATCGCCGGCGAGCGCCGCTTCCGCGCCGCGCAGCTGGCCGGCCTGGCCGAGGTGCCGGTGCTCGTGAAGGCCGTGGCCGACGAGGCCGCGGCCGTGATGGCGCTGATCGAGAACATCCAGCGCGAAGACCTCAACCCGCTCGAAGAGGCGCAAGGCCTGCAGCGCCTGGTGCGCGACTTCGGCCTCACGCACGAACAGGCGGCGCAGGCCGTGGGCCGTTCGCGCAGCGCGGCCAGCAACCTGCTGCGCCTGCTCAACCTGGCCGAGGCCGTGCAGCAGATGCTGATGGCCGGCGACCTGGAGATGGGCCACGCCCGCGCCCTGCTGGCCCTGCCCGCGGCCGAGCAGGTGATGGCGGCGCAGGAGGTGGCCGCGAAGAAGCTCAGCGTGCGCGAGGCCGAGCGCCTGGTGGCGCGCCACGCCCAGGCCGCCCAGGGTGACGGCAGCACCGCCAAGGCCAAGGCCGCCGCCGCCAAGCCGCGCGACATCACCCGCCTGGAAGAGCGCCTGGCCGACGTGCTGACGGCGCCAGTGGAGATCCGCCTGCGCAAGGGCCGCGCGGCCGCGGGCGAGATCGCCATCCCGTTTGCCAGCCTCGACGAGCTGGACGCGCTGCTCGAGAAACTCGGCGCCAGCGAACGCTGAGCGCCGGCCCACACCCCCGCACCCACCGGGTACACCCGCCACGGCCGCGGGTGCGAGTCTTGCTATCCTGATTGGTTACACCGCGCACATGCGCGCCACCCTCCCCGACCCCGCCTTCAACGAGCCCGGAGACACCTCGACCATGTCCAAGAACCCGCTCAACCTGCTGGCCCGCGCCGCCCTGGCCACCGCCCTGAGCAGCACGCTGATGGCCGGCGCCGCCGTGGCGCAGGGCCAGCCCGCCGTCATCTACGACATGGGCGGCAAGTTCGACAAGAGCTTCAACCAGGCCGCCTTCAACGGCGCCGAGCGCTGGAAGAAGGAATCGGGCAAGAACTACCTCGAGTTCGAGATCAGCAACCCCACGCAGCGCGAGCAGGCCAAGCGCCGCATGGCCGAGCGCGGCGCCAACCCCATCGTGGGCATCGGCTTCAGCCAGGGCTCCAGCCTCGAGAAGGTGGCGAAGGACTTCCCGAAGACGCAGTTCGCCATCATCGACAGCGTCGTCAACCTGCCCAACGTGCAGAGCATCGTGTTCAAGGAGCACGAGGGCAGCTTCCTGGTGGGCATGATGGCCGCGATGGCCAGCAAGACCGGCAAGGTCGGCTTCGTCGGCGGCATGGACATCCCGCTGATCCGCAAGTTCCAGTGTGGCTTCGAGCAGGGCGCCAAGTTCGCCAACCCCAAGGCCGAGGTCATGGCCAACATGACCGGCACCACGCCCGCGGCCTGGAACGACCCCGCGCGCGGTGGTGAGCTCGCCAAGGCGCAGTTCGCGGCCGGCGTGGACGTGATCTTCGCCGCCGCCGGCGGCACGGGCCTGGGTGTGTACCAGGCGGCCAAGGACAACGGCAAGCTCGCCATCGGCGTGGACAGCAACCAGAACCACCTGCACCCGGGCACCATGCTCACGAGCATGGTCAAGCGCGTGGACGTGGCCGTGTACGAGGCCTTCAAGGGCGTGAAGCCGGGTGTTTCGGCCCTGGGCCTGAAGGAAGGCGGCGTGGACGTGGCGCTCGACGAGCACAACGCCAAGCTGGTGACGGCCGACATGAAGAAGCGCGTGGACGCAGCCCGCGCCGACATCATCAGCGGCAAGGTCAAGGTCATCGACTTCATGGCGAACAACGCCTGCAAGTGACGCTGACGCTGCCCCGAGCCTGAGATCTTGAGTCCTGGGAGCACGGCGCCGCCCGCGGTGGCGATGCGCCACATCGAGAAGCGCTTCGGCGCCGTGCACGCCAACCGCGACGTGAACCTCACGGTCGCGGCCGGCACCGTGCACGGCATCGTCGGCGAGAACGGTGCCGGCAAGAGCACGCTGATGAGCATCCTCTACGGCTTCTACGAGGCCGACGGGGGCGAGATCGTCATCGAAGGCCAGCCGGCGCAGATCCGCGGCTCGCGCGAGGCCATCGCCCTGGGCATCGGCATGGTGCACCAGCACTTCATGCTGGTGGACACGCTCAGCGCGCTCGACAACATCATGCTCGGCGCCGAGCCCGGCTGGAGCCTGCCCGAGGCGCGCGCGCAGGTGCGCACGCGGCTGGAGGCGCTGATGCGCGACACGGGCCTCGTGGTGAACCTCGACGCCGAGGTGCACGAGCTGCCCGTGGGCGAGCGCCAGCGGCTCGAGATCCTCAAGGCCCTGTACCGCGGCGCGCGCATCCTCATCCTCGACGAGCCCACGGCCGTGCTCACGCCGGCCGAGACCGAGCAGCTGTTCGAAACCCTGCGCGGCCTGCGCGCACGCGGCACGACCATCCTGCTGATCACGCACAAGCTCAAGGAGATCATGGCCCTGTGCGACGCCGTCACGGTGATGCGCGGCGGCCAGGTGGTGCTGGACTGCGCCATCGGCCAGACCAGCATCGACGGCCTGGCCGAAGCCATGGTGGGCCGGCGCGTGAACATCGGCCGCGGCGACGTGGCCGCGCGCGAGCCCGGCGCGGTGCTGCTGAACGCGTCAGGCCTGACCTGGGCCGACGAGCTCGGCGTGCCGCGCCTGGCCGACGTGTCCATCACGCTGCGCGCCGGCGAGATCGTCGGCATCGCCGGTGTCTCGGGCAACGGCCAGAGCGAGCTGCTCGACGTGCTCTCGGGCCTGATGGCGCCGGCCCAGGGCACGCTGGAGCTCGGCGGCCAGCGCTTCGAGCCCGCGCGCTGGCTCGACACCCGCACCGCGCGCGCCCTGCGCCTGGCCCACGTGCCCGAAGACCGCCACAAGCGCGGCCTGGTGCTGCCCTTCGACGCCTGGGAATCGGCCACGCTGGGCTACCAGGACGCGCCGCGCTACACCGCCAAGGCGCTGCTGGCCTGGATGCGCCAGCGCCGCATGCGCGACGACTGCGCCGAGATGATGGAGCGCTACGACGTGCGCCCGCGCAACCCCAACCTCCGCAGCAGCAAGTTCAGCGGCGGCAACCAGCAGAAGCTCGTGCTCGCGCGCGAGGCCTTCATGGGCTCGCTCGGCGAGCACGCGCCCAACGTGCTGCTGGTGGGCCAGCCCACCCGCGGCGTCGACATCGGCGCCATCGAGTTCATCCACGGACGCCTGCGCGCCCTGCGCGACGCCGGCGGCGCGGTGCTGGTGGTGTCGTCGGAGCTCGACGAGATCCTCGCGCTGTCCGACCGCGTCATCGTCATGAACGCCGGCCGCGTGGCCGGCGAGCTGCCGATCGCGCAGTGTTCCGAGGCCGCGCTGGGCCGCCTGATGGGCGGCGCGCACTGAGCCCACCACCATGAGCCAACCGATCGAACTGCCACGCTGGATGGACGTGGCCCTGCTGCCCGCCGTCAACCTGGCCATCGCGCTGCTGGTGGCCGGCGGCGTGACGCTGCTCGTGGGCTTCGACCCCGCCGAGGTGCTCACGCTGCTGGCCAAGGGAGCCTTCGGCTCGCAGGCCGGCATCAGCTACACGCTGTACTACGCCACCACCTTCGTCTTCACCGGGCTGGCGGTGGCCATCGCCTTCCACGGCGGCCTGTTCAACATCGGCGGCGAGGGTCAGGCCATCATGGGCGGCCTGGGCGCGGGCCTGGCGGCGCTGGCCTTCAGCGCCCACCTGCCGGCCGTGCTGATGCTGCCGCTGATGGTGCTGGCCGCCGCGGCCTTCGGCGGCGTGTGGGGCGCGGTGCCGGGTGCGCTGCAGGCCTGGCGCGGCAGCCACACGGTCATCACGACCATCATGTTCAACTTCATCGCCTCGGCGCTGCTGGCCTACCTGCTGGTGGGCGTGCTCAAGGAGCCGGGCAACATGACGCCCGAAAGCCGCGCCTTCGACCCCAGCGCCAGGATGCCCGGCGTGCACGAGCTGCTGGGCTGGCTGGGCATCGAATGGCCGCGCACGCCGCTGAACCTGACGGTGTTCATCGCCGCCGGCGCCGCGTGGCTGACGTGGCTGGTGCTCTGGAAGAGCCGCGGCGGCTACGCGCTGCGCGCCGTGGGCTTTTCGCCCGACGCGTCGGTCTACGCCGGCATCCAGCCGCGCAAGCTGGTGGTGCTGAGCATGGCCGCGGCCGGCGCCATGGGCGGGCTGGTCGGCGTGAACGAGATCGCCGGCGTGCACGGCCGCCTGCTGCCCGACTTCGTGGCCGGCGCCGGCTTTGCCGGCATCGCCGTCAGCCTGATCGGCCGCAACCACCCGGGCGGCATCGTGCTGGCGGCGCTGCTGTTCGGCGCGCTGTACCAGGGCGGCAGCGAGCTGGCCTTCGAGATCAACGGCTTCAGCCGCGACATGGTGTTCATGCTGCAGGGCCTGATCGTGTTGTTCGCGGGGGCGATGGCGCACGTGGCGGCGCCGGCCCTCTTCAGGCTCTACAAGGCCGCGGGTGGAGGGGCTGCCCGTGGATGAGGTCTTCTTCGGCACCATCGTCGCCAGCACGCTGCGCGTGAGCGTGCCGCTGATCCTGTGCGCGCTGGCCGGCGTGCTGTGCGAGCGCGCCGGCGTCATCGACCTCGGCCTCGAGGGCAAGATGCTGGCCACGGCCTTCGCCACCGCCGCCGTGGGCGTGACCACCGGCAGCCTGGGCCTGGCGCTCGTCGCCGCCGTGGCCGTGGGGCTGGCGCTGTCCATGCTGCACGGCTACGCGTGTGTGAGCCACCGCGGCGACCAGGTTGTGCTCGGCATGGCCATCACGATGACGGCGGCGGGCCTCACGGTGGTGCTGGGCATCGCCTGGTTCGCGCAGGGCGGGCAGACACCGCCCGTGCCCGAGACCGTGCGCCTGGACCGCTGGCTCACCGGCCTGGGCGACCAGCTCGAAACCATCCCCTACATCGGCACCGCGCTGTCCCTGGCCTTCACGGGCCACAACGCCATGGTCTACGGCGCGCTGGCGCTGGTGGTGGGCGTGTGGTGGCTGCTGTACCGCACACGCTTCGGCCTGCGGCTGCGCGCCGCGGGCGAGAACCCGGCGATGGTGGACGCGGCGGGCGTGAGCGTGAAGGCGCTGCGCTACCAGGCGCTGGCGCTGAACGGCGTGCTGGCGTCGCTGGCCGGCGCCTACCTGGTGCTGGCGCAGAACCCGAGCTTCATCCCGCACATGACTGCCGGCCGCGGCTACATGGCGCTGGCCGCGCTCATCTTCGGCAAGTGGCACCCGGTGGGTGCGCTGTGGGCCTGCCTCTTGTTCGGCTTCCTCGATGCCATCAGCATCCGGCTGCAGGGCGTGGCGCTGCCGGCCTTCCTGGGCGGCGGGCAGGTGCCCGTGCAGGCCATCCAGGCCATGCCCTATGTGCTGACGGTGGTGCTGCTGGCCGGCTTCATCGGCAGCGCCGTGGCGCCCAAGGCGCTGGGCCGGCCCTACCTCAAGGAGCGTTGAATGACCCGGACCCTGTCCCTTCTGGCCGTGTCCCTGGCCGCCGTCGCCACGGCCGGCTGCAGCAGCCGCGCGCTCTACCAGACCGTGCAGGGCTGGCAGCAACAGGAGTGCCGCAAGATCGCCGACGCCGCCGAGCGCCAGCGCTGCATGGCCAGCACGGCCGGCAGCTACGACGACTACCGCCGCGCGCGCGAGGCGGCCCAAGGCGGAAAAGGCCAACCTTGAGCGCGGCACTCGCCGACACCCCGCGCGACGCCTTGATCGCCGCCGCGCGCACCGTGCGCGCCCATGCCCACGCGCCCTACTCGCGATTTGCGGTCGGTGCGGCGGTGCTCGACGAGCAGGGCCGCATCCACGCCGGCTGCAACGTGGAAAACGCGGCCTACCCGCAGGGCTGGTGCGCCGAGACCTCGGCCCTCGCGGCGATGGTGGCCGCCGGCGGCCGCCGCGTGCAGGCCGTCGCCGTGTGCGCGGTGGCGGCCGAGCCCGTCACGCCCTGCGGCGGCTGCCGGCAGAAGATCCGCGAGTTCGCGGCCGACGACTGCCGCATCTTCGTGGCCGACGAACACGAGCTGGTCGCCACCTTCACACTGGGGCAGCTGCTGCCGTGCAGCTTCGGCCCCGACCACCTGAGTTCCGCGCCATGAACCTGCCAGACGCCATCACCACCAGCGCCGAGCTGCTGCGCACCCGCCTGGGCGCGCGCCGCCCGCGCATCGCCGTGCTGCTGGGCAGCGGCTGGGGGCCGTTTGCCGACGCGGTGACCGACGCCGTCAGCGTGCCCTACGCCGAGCTGCCGGCCTTCCCGCGCCTGGCCATCGGCGGGCACGCCGGCGTGCTCAAGGCCGGCCGCATCGGCGAGCAGGACGTCATCGTGCTCGCCGGACGCAAGCACACGTACGAAACCGGCGAGGCCGATGGCATGAAGGGCGTCATCCGCACCCTGGCCGCCATCGGCGTGCAGGTGCTGGTGCAGACCAACGCCGCCGGCAGCCTCGACCTCGCCATGCCACCCGGCACGGTGATGCTGATCGAGGACCACCTCAACATCGTGCAGCGCAGCCCGCTGGTGGGCGAACCCGGCGACAGCCGCTTCGTCGACATGGGCACGGCCTACGACGCGACGCTGCGCATGCAGGCCCAGGCCGCCGCCGTGGCCAGCCGCAACGAGGCCCTGCCCGTGGGCGTGTACGCCTGGGTGCTGGGGCCGCAGTTCGAGACACCCGCCGAGATCCGCATGCTGCAGCGCCTGGGCGCGCAGGCCGTGGGCATGAGCACGGTGCCCGAGACCATCCTCGCGCGCCACGCCGGCCTGAAGGTGCTGGCGCTGTCGCTGATGACGAACATGGCCGCCGGCCTCAGCGCCGAGACACTGAGCCACGGCCACACCATGGCCACCGCGCAGGCCGCGAGCCAGCGCGCCGTGGCGCTGCTGGCCGCCGTGGTGCAGGGGCTGGAGACAACGGCATGACGAACGACTTGAGCGATCTCGAGCGCACGGCCCGTACCGCGCTGGCCTGCCTGGACCTCACCAGCCTCAACGACGGGCACGACGTGGCCGGCGGTGAAGCCGAGGTCGAGGCCCTCTGCGCCAAGGCCATCGGCCCCGCGGGCCGCGGCGCCACGGCCGCCGTGTGCGTGTGGCCGCGGCTGGCGGCCTTTGCCCGTGCGCGGCTGCCGGCGCCCATCGCCGTCGCCGCGGTGGCCAACTTCCCCGACGGCGGCACCGACACCGAACGCGCCGTGCGCGACACCCGAGCCATCGTCGATGCCGGCGCGCAGGAGGTCGACGTGGTGATCCCCTACCGCGCGCTCGATGCCGCGCCCGCCCTGCTGGCCGCCGTGCGCCGCGCCTGCGACGGCCTGGTGCTCAAGGTCATCCTCGAGACCGGCGAGCTGCCCGACACCGCCACCATCGACCGCGCCTGCCGCATCGCACTCGATGCCGGCGCCGACTTTCTGAAGACCAGCACCGGCAAGAAGCCCGTCAGCGCCACGCCCGCCGCGGCCGGGCGGCTGCTCGCCGCCATCGCGGGCGACGCGGCGGCACGCGGGCGTGTCGGCTTCAAGCCCGCGGGCGGCATCCGCACCGTGGCCGACGCCGCGGTCTACATCGGCCTCACGGCGCAGGCGCTGGGCGCCGACGCCGTGAACCCTGCGCGCTTCCGCATCGGCGCCAGCGGCCTGCTGGCCGACATCGAAGCCGTGCTCGCCGGCACGCACCGCCCCACGCCCGGCACCACCTACTGAGCCCACCGCTGCCATGAACCTGTTCCGCCTCACCACGCTCGCCCTGGCCACCAGTGCCGCGCTGCTCGCCGGCTGCGCCACGGCCCCGGCGCCCGCGCCCAAGGAGCCCGTCACACTGCGCGTGATCGCCTTCAACGACCTGCACGGCCACCTGCAGACCGCGGCGCTCAACCTGCCGCACCCGAACCCGGCCAACCCGGCCCAGCCGCTGCGCGTGAACGTGGGCGGCACGGCCGAGCTTTCGGGCCTGGTGAAGGCCCTGCGCGCCAGCGCGCCGCACAGCGTGGTGGTGAGCAGCGGCGACGCCATCGGCGGCACACCGCTCATCAGCGCGCTGTTCTTCCACGAGGCCACCATCGACGTGATGAACCGCCTCGGCGTCGACGTGGCCACCGTGGGCAACCACGAGTTCGACGCCGGCGCCACCGAGCTGCAGCGTGTGCTGGCCGGCGGCTGCCGCGCGCCACAGCCCGGCGACACGGCCATCTCCTGCGCGCTGGGCCGGCACGAGGGCGCGAAGTTCCCGTCGGTGGTGGCCAACGTGCTGAAGGCCGACGGCTCCACGCTGCTGCCGGCGTCGGTCGTCAAGACCTATGGCGGCGTGAAGGTGGGCTTCATCGGCGCCGTCACGCGCGGCACGCCCACCATCGTGGTGCCCTCGGGCGTGGCCGGCCTGCGCTTCACCGACGAGGCCGACGCCATCAACGCCGAGGCCGCGCGGCTGCAGGCCCAGGGCGTGCAGGCCATCGTCGCCACCATCCACGAAGGCGGCTTCAACGACGGCGCGCAGATGGAGTGGAACAGCAGCGCCTGCCCCGGCCGCCGCGGCAACATCTTCGACATCGAGAAGCGCCTGGCCCCCGCGGTGGACGTGGTGCTCTCGGCGCACACGCACCAGGGCTACGCCTGCCTGGTGAACGGCCGCCCGGTGATGCAGGCGCTGAGCTTCGGCCGCGGCGTCAGCGTGCTCGACCTCGCGCTCGACCCCGCCACCGGCGACGTGGACCGCGCCAGGACCGTGTTCCGCAACCTGCCCGTCTTCAACGGCCGCACCGACGCCGCGCACCGCGAGCTGATCATCGGCCAGGAGCCGGCGCCCTTTGCAGCCGCGCTGCGTGCCGCCCAGCCCGACACGCAGGTGGCCACGCGCGTGGCCGCCTACACCGAGCGCGCGCGCCCGCTGGCCGAGCGCGTGGTGGGCCGCATCGGCGGCAGCTTCGAGACCGCCGCCAACCGCGGCAGCAGCAGCGCCGGCCGGCTGATCGCCGACGCCCAGCACGCCGCCACGCGCGCGCCCGACCGCGGCGGCGCCCGCTTCGCGCTGATGAACCCTGGCGGCGTGCGCGCCCCCCTGCCCTGCCGCGGCACGCCGCCCTGCGACGTGACCTTCGGCGACGTGTTCACCATGCAGCCCTTTGGCAACAGCCTGGTGGTGATGACGCTCACCGGCGCCGAGGTCAAGCAGATGCTCGAGGACCAGCAGCGCCCCGGCCGCGAGCAGCCGAGCTTCCTGCTGCCGTCCAAGTCGCTCAGCTACCGCTGGGTGGCCAAGGCCCCGTACGGCCAGCGTGTGCAGGACCTGCGCATCGACGGCCAGCCCATCGACCCCGCCGCCAGCATCCGCTTCACCGTCAACAGCTTCATGGCCGACGGCGGCGACGGCCTGAGCCTGCTGCGCCAGGGGCGTGATCGCCTGGGCGGCGAGCTCGACATCGACGCACTCGTGGCCTTCCTCAAGACAGCGCCGAGCCCCAGCCCCGACGACCGCATCGTCATCGTCAACGACTGAGCATGGCGCGCCCGCCGGCCGAGGTCATCCGCACCAAGCGCGACGGCGGCGCGCTGGCCGAAGCCGACATCGCGGCCTTCGTGCGCGGCCTGGTCGACGGCAGCTGGAGCGACGCGCAGGCCGCGGCCCTGGCCATGGCCATCGTCTGGCGCGGCATGGCGCCCGACGAGACCGCGGCGCTCACGCGCGCCATGACGCACTCGGGCCACGTGCTCAGCTGGGCCGCCGCGCGCTTTGGCAAGCCGGCGATCGACAAACACAGCACCGGCGGCGTGGGCGACAAGCTCAGCCTGATGCTCGCGCCCCTGCTCGCGGCCTGCGGCGCCGTGGTGCCCATGGTCAGCGGCCGCGGCCTGGGGCACACGGGCGGCACGCTCGACAAGCTCGAGGCCCTGCCGGGTCTGAACGTGAACCAGGCCGACGCCGGCTTCGAGCGTGTGCTGCACGCCGCCGGCTGCGCCATCGTGAGCGCCGGGCCCACGCTGGCGCCGGCCGACCGGCGGCTCTACGCCATCCGCGACGTCACGGCCACGGTGGAAAGCGTGCCGCTGATCACCGCCAGCATCCTGAGCAAGAAACTCGCGGCCGGGCTGGATGCCCTGGTGCTCGACGTGAAGTGCGGCGCCGGCGCATTTGCGCCCACCGCCGAGGCCGCGCGTGCGCTGGCCGAGAGCCTGGTGCGCGTGGGCACGGCGGCCGGCCTGCCCTGCCGCGCGCTCATCACCGACCAGGACGCCGTGCTGGGCCACACCGCCGGCAACGCACTCGAGGTGCGCGAGGCGCTGGACTTCCTCACCGGCCATGATGGCGGCGCGGCGGCCGACACCGAGCCCGTGCAGCGTGCCGTGACGCTGGCCCTGGGCGCCGAGCTGCTGGTGCTGGCGGGCCTCGCGCCCGACACCGGCACGGCCTCCGCGCGGCTGCAGCAAAGCCTGCGAAGCGGCCAGGCCGCCGAGCACTTCGCGCGCATGGTGCGGGCGCTCGGCGGCCCGGCCGACGTGCTGGCCGATGCCCGGCTGCCGGTGGCGCCCGTGCAGCGCGCCGTGCCCGCGCCGCGCGAGGGTGTCGTCGCCGCCATGGACACCCGCGCCCTCGGCCTGGCCGTCGTGGCCCTGGGCGGTGGCCGGCGCGTGCCTGGCGATGCGGTGGACGCGCGCGTGGGCCTGGCCGCCGTGCGCCCGCGCGGCACGCGCGTGGCCGCGGGCGAGCCGCTGGCCGTGGTGCACGCCGCCAGCGAAGCCGCGGCCGACGCGGCCGTGGCCGCCGTGCAGGCCGCCATCTCGCTGGCCGACACCGCGCCGCCGAGGCCCGCCGCCGTGCAGGCCGTGATCGGCTGAACGTGTTGCCACGCCCGCTCGTCAAGGTCTGCTGCATCGCCGACGAGGCCGAGGCGCGCCTGGCCCTGGCCCATGGCGCGGCCGCGCTGGGCCTGGTGTCGGCCATGCCCAGCGGCCCCGGCGTGATCGACGACACCACCGTGGCCCGCGTGGCCGCCGCCGTGCGCGGCGAACCGGTGCGCAGCTTCCTGCTCACCGCGCGCACGCAGGCCGAGGCCATCGCCGCGCAGCACGCCGCCGCCGGCACCACCACGCTGCAGCTCGTGGACCACGTTCCCCTGCCCGAACTTCGGCGCCTGCGCAGGCTGTGCCCCGGTGTCGAGCTCGTGCAGGTGGTGCACGTCACGGGCGAGGCCGCGCTGGCCGAGGCCCTGGCCGTGGCGCCGCACGTCGACGCGCTGCTGCTCGACAGCGGCAACCCGGCCGCGGCCATCAAGCAGCTCGGCGGCACCGGCCGCACGCACGACTGGGCGCTGGCGCGCCGCATCCGCGACGCCGTGTTCCCGCGGCCGCTGTGGCTGGCCGGCGGCCTGCGCCCGCACAACGTGGCCGAGGCCATCACCACCGTGCAACCGCATGGCCTGGACCTCTGCACCGGCGTGCGCGTGAACGGCCGCCTGCATGCCCCCACGCTGGCAGCCTTCATGGCCGCCGTGTCAGCCTAGCGGCATGGATTCCCTCTCTCAGGCCGCGCTGGGCGCGGCGGTGGCCGTGGCCGTGATGCAGCGGCGCACGGCGGTCTGGAAGGCCGCGGCCTTTGGTGCCGTGGCCGGCACGCTGCCCGACCTCGACGTCTTCATCGAACACGGCGACCCCATCCTCGACATGGTGCTGCACCGCGCCGAGACGCATGCCCTGCTCTGGCTGACGCTGTTCTCGCTGCCCCTGGGCTGGGCCACGGCGGCGCTGGTGCGCGAGCGGCCGCAATGGCGGCGCTGGTGGCTGGCGGCGTGGCTCGCGCTCATCACGCACCCGCTGCTGGACGCGATGACGGTCTACGGCACGCAGCTGTTCCTGCCCTTCAGCAACCACCCCGTGGGCGTGGGCAGCCTGTTCATCATCGACCCGGCCTACACGCTGCCGCTGCTGCTGGGCGTGCTGGTGGCCGTGGTGCTGGGGCGGCGCGCGGCGGCGCTCAAGGCCAACGCCGTGGGCCTGGTGCTCAGCACGGCCTACATCGGCTGGAGCGTGGCGGCGCAGGCGCACGTGGAAGGCGTGGCGCGCGAGACGCTGGCCGCCCAGGGCGTGCGGGCCGACCGCCTGCTCGTCACGCCCACGGCCTTCAACACCATCGCCTGGCGCATCGTGGCCGTCGACGAGGCCGGCAGCGCCTACCGCGAGGGCTTCTACTCGCTGCTCGACGCACCCGCGCCGGCGGCCGAGCGCATCAGCTTCGACCGCTTCGAGCGGGGCAACGCCCTGGCCGCCGAAGCCGCCGGCATCGACGGCGTGCGCCGCATCCAGGCCTTCAGCGGCGGCTTCTGGGCCATGGCCGAGCAGGACGGCCGTTTGCGCATCAGCGACTTGCGCATGGGCCAGGAGCCCACCTACACCTTCGCGTTTGCCGTGGCCGAGCGGGGCAACCCGCTCGTGCCGCTGCAACCCACCGAACGCGTGGGCCGGCGCATCGACCCCGACACCGCCTTGCCCTGGCTGTGGCGGCGCCTGCAGGGCGAGCGCCTGCCGCCGCCGCGCTGAAAGCCGCCGCCCGTCGGCCCCCCTGAACACTTGGTCGCATCGTGGCCGTGGCGGGCCCGGGCGTGGCTAGCATGGCCGCCTTTCCGATTGCTGGAGCCAGGCCCATGACCCGTCCCGACACGCTGCGCCGTGCCACCCTGTTCACCGCCGCCGCGCTGCCCGCGGCGCTGCTGTTCCCGCGCCATGCGCTGGCGCAGGCCGCCGCGGCGATGAGCTCGCAGCCACCGGGCCTGCCCGTGGCCGCCGTGCGCAACGTGCCCGAGACGTTTTTCGGCACCGTGGTCGACGACCCCTACCGTTACTTCGAGGACATCAAGGCACCCGAGGTCGCGGCCTGGATGAAGGCGCACAGCGAACACGCCCACGCCACGCTGCGCCGCATCAGCGGCCGCGACGTGCTGCGCAAGCGCCTGGAGGCCATCGACGCCAGCGCCTCGGCGCGTGTGGGCGAGGTGCAGCGCGCCGCGGGCGGCCGTCTCTTCTACCAGCGCCGCGGCGCCAACGACGACCAGTTCAAGCTCTGCGTGCGCGATGGCGTGGCCGGCACCGAGCGTGTGCTCTTCGACCCCGAGACGCTCAAGAAGGCCACCGGCACGCCGCACGCCATCAACTGGTACTCGGCCTCGCCCGATGGCCGCAAGGTGGCGCTGGGCGTGTCGGCCGGCGGCAGCGAGGACGCGTCCATGCGTGTGCTCGACGTGGCCACGGGCCGCCAGCTCGGCCCCATCATCGACCGCGCGCTCTGGGGCGGCATCAGCTGGTCGCAAGACGGCCGGCAGATCTACTTCCACCGCATCCAGGCCCTGAAGAAGGGCGCACCGCCCACCGACAAGTACCAGCGCAGCATGGCCTGCGTCATGCCCGCGGGTGGCAGCGAGCGCAGCATCCGCGTGCTGCTGCGCGCCGGCGACAAGAGCCCGATCGACATCCCGGCCACCGAGTTCCCGTTCATCGAGATCCTGCCCGACGGCCGCGCCATCGCGCAGGTGCAGGACGGTGTCTCGCCCGAGTTCTCGGCCTGGCACAGCACCGAGGCCGCCAT
>Ga0209278_1000875_pt1 | contig 20194 bp, 19 predicted proteins | sample JI81BgreenDNA_FD_187504 | JGI IMG/M metagenome (GOLD analysis project Ga0209278, IMG submission 187504) | Wastewater effluent complex algal communities from Wisconsin, to seasonally profile nutrient transformation and Carbon sequestration -... | ecosystem: Engineered > WWTP > Effluent > Algae... | reverse complement strand
TCGGGTGATAAACTAGCTTCAAAAGTAGCTTTACTATTCAGTTTAGTCGCTTTTGGATTATCAATTAATTTATTACTGCAATTCAATCAAGGAATAGATATTGGTTTTGTTTCCAATTGGATTGCTAATCCAAAAGTTGCTTTGGCACTAAAAGCCGACGGTTTATCTATGGCAATGGTTTTATTGACTACAGCTTTAACACCGTTAATTATACTATCATCGTTTGGAAATAGTTTTAATAACAGCAAAAATTTCTATGCTTTGGTTTTATTCATGGCATTTGCGATGGTTGGAACTTTCCTTGCTGCTGATGGTTTGTTATACTATATTTTCTGGGAATTGGCATTAATTCCAATCTATTTCATTGCTCTAATTTGGGGTAATGGCGATGCGGACGAACGCAAAAAAGCGGTAGTGAAATTTTTCATTTACACGTTAACTGGTTCGTTGTTCATGTTAGTTGGATTTGCTTATTTATATTCAAAAGCAGGAAGTTTCCTTTTGGAAGATTTATACAAATTGGAACTTTCGCATTGTGAGCAATTCTGGATTTTCTTTGCTTTCTTCTTGGCGTATGCTATCAAAATTCCAATCATTCCTTTCCATACTTGGCAAGCAAAAGTATATCAAAAAGCACCAACTGTTGGAACAATGCTTTTATCTGGAATTATGCTAAAAATGGGATTGTACAGCGTTATTCGTTGGCAATTACCAATCGCTCCAGATGCCGCAAAAGAATACATGCCAATTTTAATTGGGCTAAGTATTGCTGGTGTAATTTATGGTTCAATCGTTGCGCTTCGTCAAAAAGATTTGAAAAAATTATTGGCTTATTCGTCTTTGGCACACGTTGGTTTAATCGCTGCTGGTTGTTATACATTAACAGCTGACGGTTTAAACGGCGCAGTGTATCAAATGATTGCTCACGGTTTTGTAATCGTTGGGTTATTCTTTGCTGCCGAAGTTATCTTCAGAAGATTTGAAACCAGAAAAATTGATGAACTTGGCGGAATTCGTTCGCAAGCTTCTGGTTTTACATCGATGTTTATGATATTGGTTTTAGCATCGGTTGCTTTGCCTGGAACATATAATTTTGTGGGTGAGTTTACCGTTTTGTATAGTTTAAGTCAGGTGAATATTTGGTTTGCCGTTATTGGTGGAACAACAATTATTCTTGGAGCTTACTATATGTTGAAAATGTTTCAAAATGTAATGCTTGGCGAAACCAATACCAAAGTTTTTAAAGATGTAAACGTTAGTGAAACAATTGTTTTTGTAGCAATTATTGGTTTCCTTTTGTTCTTTGGATTGTACCCAAAACCAATCAACGATATAGTAAATCCAGCGATTAAAGAAATTTTAGCAGTAATAAATAGATAATAAAATGCAAGTATTAATAACAATAGTATCATTAGGAGTTTTTTGTCTGTTGGCAGAGATTTTCAATTTAAGAAAACTACTGGTTCCAGTTACTGTAATAGGTTTACTTGGCGTTTTAGGAATTTCGTTAAATCTTTGGTCGATTGATAGTTCAATTGATACCAATTATTTAAACATGATGGCAACAACCAAGTTCTCATCAGCGTTTTCGTCACTTTTTATTGTGTTAACAATTTTCATCTTGTTGTTGTGTGACGATTTTTACAAAGATATTCCAACTAAATTTTCTGATTTCATTGCCATAAAAATTTTCCTTTTGGCTGGAGCAGTTGCAATGGTTTCGTTTACTAATTTAGCAATGTTCTTTTTAGGAATTGAAGTTCTTTCTATTTCGTTATACATTTTAGCAGCAAGCCGAAGATTAGACATTAAGAGTAACGAAGCTGGAATGAAGTATTTCTTGATGGGTTCATTTGCTTCGGGAATTATACTTTTTGGAATTTGTTTGGTTTATGGTGCTACAGGATATTTCAATTTAGAAGAAATTTACGCTTTATCCGAAGGTGTTGGAATGCCAGTTTGGTTTCCAATTGGCGTTACGCTAATCGTTATTGGAATGTTGTTCAAAATTGCGGCTGCGCCATTTCATTTTTGGGCACCAGATGTTTATGAAGGTTCGCCAGCATTGACAACTGCTGTCATGAGTACTTTGGCAAAAGTAGTAGCCATGGCAACCTTGTATAAGTTATTAAGCGGAATGACCGTTGCACTTGGATATAAAGTAGAATTGTTGATTGTAATTATTTCGATACTTTCCATGACCATTGGAAATATTATGGCTTTACGTCAAAAGAATGTCAAAAGAATGTTGGCTTTTTCAGGTATTTCACACGCTGGATTTATGCTGATGGCATTGTTAACTTTATCTACAGCAGCTTCTACACTTTTATATTATACTGCAGCTTATGCTTTGGCAGGAATTGCTGCATTTGCAGTAATCATAATGTTGACAAAAAACAAAGACAACGAAAATATTGAAAACTTCAACGGTTTAGGAAAAACCAATCCATTAATGGCGGCAGTTTTAACAGCTTCGTTATTATCAATGGCTGGAATTCCAATTTTCTCTGGATTTTTTGCGAAGTTTATGTTGTTTAGCGATACGGTAAAAGCAGGGTTTTTGGTAGTTGTAATTGCAGGTGTAATCAACTCAATTATCAGTGTTGGTTATTATTTCAAATTGATTTTAGCGATGTACACCAAAGATGCTGAAACAGAAAAACAAACTATTCCATTGGCTTATTATTTGGTAGCGGTAATTGCAATTGCATTAAATGTTGCTATTGGAATTTATCCTTCCTTATTGACCAATTTGCTGCAATAAGAATTAATTCATTTTTTACTATACAGCCATCAGGAATTTTCTTGATGGCTTTTTTAATTTTGTAAATCAATGAAATAGTATTGAATAATATTATTTTTAGCCGTATTTAAGTAGTAGTTATGAATAAAATTCAACTTGAAACTTAACTTGTAGTCTTATAATTTTTGAAAAAAAATCAATCTAATCCCAAATCCAATACAAAGTTCAATTTTACGGCGATATTATCTTCTAAACGGCTAAGCTGATTTGGACCATAACGGTAAAAACCCGAAAGCCCAAAACCTTTGAAGATTTTATTCAATTCAATCCCTGATTCAAAGAAACCTTGTTCAAGCGTTTTGTATTCAATGCCAAGATGACGTTGACTATTTTCTAGATTTCCCCATGCCATTCGAGTAACCATAACGAGTTGAGGTTTTACTTTTTTGAAAATTTCAATGCGTTTAAAACCATGTTTTAATTGTAGCATAGCAAATTCGCTAGAGAAAAATTCATTGAAAAACATGGTTTCAAAACTGTTTTTTCCGGCAATAGTAATGCGTTGCAATAAATTATCTTTCGTTAAATTATTAGGCGAAGTATTGTATAAATGCGTCAATGGAATTGCCCCAAAAGCATAACCAAATTGTGTCAAAACAGTTGATTTTTGTCCATTTAAATATTTTTTTTCATAGTCAATTCTGAAGTCAATTTTACCAAAATCAAAATCATTTTCTAAAATATTAGGTAACGATTTTGTGAACTGAAACGTAAATTTTGGGAAACGCTTTTCAATTTCGAGTTTACCATTTGGCGTTTGCATATAATCGCTAAACGGATTCCATTGCAAAGAAACCATCGCTGAAGTAATGTTGAAATTATCAAAAATTTCTCCGTTGTAATCAAATTGATAGCCAAACAAAGGTGTTATTTCGCTGTGACTAAACTGCCAAATGCTTTCGGTTTTTGGAATAATTTTGGTTTCGATAAATCCGCGCCAAGTTTTGTGATTATAAAACGTACTAATATTGATTGGTCGCGGATCATAAAGTTTAAAAACGCGTTTGTCGATGGCAAAATTAGTACTCGCAATTTCTCGAATATCATCAGTATAAGAAGCGCCAATCCAAGTGTTGGAAAAATTACCAATTCGAGCAGAAAAACCCAAATGATATTTTACCGTTTCATCCTTTAAACCATAAGCAGTATAAGTATCAATTTTATATTTTTTTGAAAATTGCTCGTTGGTAACGCCGCCAATTCCAAATCGAAATCCTTCAAAATTATTATAACTTAAAAGATATCTCAAATCAAAGTCAAAAAAGCCAAAAGGCAGATATCCATTAATGATTTTTCGACCGAAGCGAATTTTTTTCTCCAATTCATTTGCTGATGCAATGCTGTCAAGAACAACATAAGTATTGTTACTTCGTAAATCGAGTTTTCCGTTTCTGTTTTGTTGCCAAAAACTCTCGTTTCTATGGATAGCATCTTCTTTAACATCAACAGCAATAAAGGATTTATTGATTTTTACAGCTGTATTGAATTGGACATTATAGGTTTCAGTTTCGGATGCTAAATAGGTGAAATCCGAACTTTCTTTGGTGTTTTTATTTCCGTCGGAATTATCGGCTTCAAAAGAAATTCTTCCGCCAAGAATAGACGTCGCTTCTTTACTTTTTCCTTTTACGATTTTAAAATTTCGCTTCGTTTGAAACCAAATATCATTTTCGGGATAATAACTAAATTCGTGAATTCCGGTGATATTCAAAACACCTCGAACACGCATCACGGCCTTGGCTACAGCAAAATTTTGACTGTCAATATAAAGCAATCCTTCAAGACCTTTTCGCTTTAATTTATTTTTAAAATGAATGACGAATGTTTGTCTGTTGTCAATGGAAATGGTGTCATTGATTTTAAACGAATATTCGGCTAGCGAGTTATCGGCAATTGGACTTTTATATTTGGTTTCAAAAAGTTCGTAGCGTTCATCATAAATTGAAAACGATTGAAGTTCAAAGCCAAAATATTCATAAATGGGTTCGTTGAAACCAGCCATTTTTGAACCAATAACGGTTTCTTTCAGCGTTGGTTTTGCAAATTGAAAGCGCGAAACTTTTTCGGCTAAAAATAAATGTTGCTTGTCAATTATTTTTTTGAATTTATAATCAGACGAATCTATTTTTTGGAACATTCTACCAAGTGAAGTCGTCACAAAAACGCTATCTATTTTCCCCGAAATCGAATCGGGATTGGCACTAACCAATAGTTTGTTGTACGTATTAAACTGAAAACTAGTTAGTTTTTTTTGGGGATTGTTTTTGTCTTTGTTGGCAATAACTTTTTTGATTAATTCATTGGCTTTGTTTTCGTTGGAAATGATAACTTCTTTTAAATTATCCGTTTTTTGCGAAAGGTAAATCGTTTGATAGTTATTGGCATAAGTGATGGTTTTTTTTTCGTAACCAAGAAATGAAACCGTAAACGAAGTAATATTTTCCTTAGAAACAAAATGAAATTTTCCATCTACATCCGAAACTAATTTGGTGCCATTATCGAGTTCGATGTTTACAAAAGGAAGCGTTTTTTTGGTCGAAGCATCTTTGACAATTCCATTGAATGCCGTTTGCGCTTGAAGCATAGCAGAAAATAGAAATAAAAAGCCAAATAAATACTTGTTCATTAAAGAGGATTTACGCAAAAGTAGTAATAAAAAAATCCGTCAGGATAATCGAGACGGATTTTAATATTGAATTAACAAGTTACACTTTCATAATCTCGGCTTCTTTGATAACCAAGTGTTCTTCTATTTTTTTGATATAAGCATCAGTTAGTTTTTGAACGTCTTCTTCCGCTTTTTTACAAACGTCTTCCGAAGTTCCGTCTTTTTCTAATTTTTTGATATCGGTATTGGCATCTTTTCTAGCATTTCTGATACCAATTTTGGCATCTTCGGCTTCGGCTTTGGCTTGTTTTACCAAGTCGCGTCTTCTTTCTTCAGTTAAAGGCGGAACGCTGATGATGATGTTATCGCCATTGTTCATTGGGTTAAAACCAAGATTTGCAATCATAATTGCTTTTTCAATTGGGTGCAACATGCTTTTTTCCCATGGTGTAACGGTTATCGTTCGAGCATCGGGAACGTTGATGTTTGCCACTTGCGAAAGTGGTGTTTGCGAACCATAATAGTCAACAAAAACACCGCCAAGCATTTGTGGCGAAGCTTTTCCGGCACGAATATTTAAAAATTCTTTTTCTAAATGCGCAATCGAACCGTTCATTGATTCTTTTGTACTGTCTAAAATAAATTCAATTTCTTCCATTATAATTTAGATTTTTAGATTGCTGGATTTTAAGATTTTAAGAAAGTCTTTTAGTCTGAAAATCCAAAAGTCTATTTTTATATTTTTACTGTTGTTCCAATATTTTGTCCTTCGCAAATTTTCAATAAATTACCTTTGGTATTCATATCAAAAACTACAATTGGCAATTCGTTTTCTTGACTTAGTGTAAAAGCTGTTGTGTCCATTACATTCAATCCTTTTTTCAAAACTTCGTCAAAAGTAATGTTTTCAAATTTTACTGCGTTCACATTTTTCTCTGGATCAGAATCGTAAATTCCATCAACTCGTGTTCCCTTTAAAATTACGTCAGCATTAACTTCAACACCACGCAGAACCGCAGCGGTATCAGTCGTAAAATAAGGATTTCCAGTTCCAGCACCAAAAATCACAATTCTTCCTTTTTCAAGGTGACGAACAGCTCTTCTTTTAATGTATGGTTCAGCAATGGCTTCAATTTTTAGTGCCGTTTGTAAACGAGTTAGCATTCCTTTGTCTTCTAACGCGCCTTGTAAAGCCATTCCGTTGATAACCGTTGCTAACATTCCCATGTAATCGCCTTGAACTCTATCCATTCCGTTGCTCGCGCCAGCAATTCCTCTAAAAATGTTTCCGCCGCCAATTACAATTGCAATTTCTATGCCTTTGTCATGAATTTCTTTGATTTCATCGGCATATTCTGCAAGACGTTTTGGATCAATTCCATATTGTCTTTCGCCCATTAAAGCTTCGCCACTCAGTTTTAGAAGAATTCTTTTGTATTTCATTACTTGTTCTTGTTTTTTGGTTGTGTAATGCTGTAGCTTTCGCTAAAGTCATTGCGTTGTTTTTTTGTGTTGCAAATATAAACATATTCTCTTTTTGTAATCCATTTGAAAAAAGAATGTTTCGTAACAATTATTACAAAATTAAAAAAATGGGTTTACTACCTTTGTGCCACAAACAAACGCATAAAATGAAAACCATTATTAAAGAAAGTTTAGCCAAAAGCTTTACGTATCAAGACTATAGAAATCAAGTTTCAACACTTTTAAAAGAAGGGAAATCTACAGGAAACGAACAATCAGCAGATTTAACGCATTACAGCGAATTAAACGAAGTTCGAATGAATCGTTTAGATAAAACAATGGTTGTTCCCGAAGAAAATATAAAACGATTACAAGAAATTAATTCCGAGTTGATTTGGTTAGTTATTTCCGAAGGTTGGTGTGGCGATGCTGCTCAAATTTTGCCTATCATCAATAAAATGGCAGAACAATCAGAAAAAATAGAGTTGAAAATAGTTCTTAGAGATGAAAACGAAGAATTGATGAATTTATTTCTAACTAATGGAACAAAGTCTATCCCGAAATTGATTGTTTTGGATAAAAACACATTGGAGGTTTTGGGTGATTTTGGACCAAGGCCAACGGGAGCAAAACAATTGATTTTGGATTATAAAGCAACGCATGGAATTGTTGATGAAACTGCCAAAACCGAATTACAAAAATGGTATTTACACGATAAAGGATTGAGTACGCAAGAGGAAATTTTAAATATTATTATTCCAAAGTTTTCTCAAACGATGCAGGAGTAATTCCGTTTTCAACCGAGTAATCGCCAATTTTTGTTCGCCGCAAAACGGATAAATAACCGCCAGATTGTATTGCTTTTCCAAAGTCAAAAGCCAGCGAACGAATATATGTTCCTTTGCTGCATTGTACTCTGAAATCTATTTCGGGCAAGGCAATTCGGGTGATTTCAAATTCGTAAATTATAGTTTTTCTAAAAGCAATTTCTACTTCTTCGCCAGCGCGAGCATGTTCATACAAGCGTTTTCCATCTTTTTTGATGGCAGAAAAAACAGGTGGTTTTTGGTCGATTTCGCCTAGAAACTGTTTTGTTGTTTCAAGAATTAGAGCTTCGGTAATATGTTCAGTTGGAAAAGTTGCATCAACTTCGGTTTCTAAATCATAACTCGGTGTTGTTGCTCCAAGAACGATTGTTCCCGTGTATTCTTTGGCTTGCGCCTGAATTTCGGTGATTTTTTTGGTAAATTTTCCAGTGCAGATAATTAATAATCCTGTTGCTAACGGATCTAAAGTTCCAGCATGACCAATTTTGAATTTTTTTGGTAAATCGTATTTTCGTTTTAAAACATACTTCAGCTTGTTCACCGCTTGAAACGATGACCAAGTTAGCGGTTTGTCTATCAGCAAGACTTGACCTTCAAGAAAATCTTCGGCTGTCATTAAATTATCGTTAGTTTTTGAACAAAAAAGTGAATTAGCAATACAGCAATTCCAGCAACAATTCGGTAATATCCAAATACTTTAAAACCATTTTTAGACAAAAATCCAATAAACGATTTAATCGCAATCATGGCTACGATAAAGCCAACAACGTTGCCAATAATCAATAAATTTACTTGCTCGTCAGACAAAACAAATCCAGCTTTGTAGTAGTCATAACATTTTTTAACCGTTGCGCCAAGCATCGTTGGAACGGCTAAGAAAAACGAAAATTCAGCAGCAGTTGTTCTTGATAATTTTTGCGACATTCCGCCAACAATGCTTGCACCGCTTCGTGAAACTCCGGGAATCATGGCTAAACATTGGAACATCCCAATTTTGAAAGCCGTTGCGTAATTAATTTCTTTAACGACTTCGGTTTCTTCTTTTGGTGTAAACCATTCGTCAACTTTTAGTAAAATAATTCCACCAATAATAAGTGAAATCGCTACTGTAATGGGATTTTCGAGTAAACCATCGATGAAATCACTCAATAACAAACCTAAAACGACCGCAGGAATAAACGCTACCAATAATTTAAAATAGAAATCGATTGTTTGAAAAAAGCGTTTGAAGTATAAAACGACAACTGATAAAATCGTTCCCAGCTGAATTACAATCGTAAAAAGTTTGGTAAAATCATCGTGTGCAATTCCAAAGAAAGAAGAAGCAATAATCATGTGTCCAGTTGAAGAAACTGGTAAAAATTCCGTAATTCCTTCAATGATTGCTAAAATAATAGCTTGAATGTAATCCATATGTTTAGTGAATAGTAATTAGTGAAAAGTGAAAAGTCAATAGTGATTTTTTTGCTAATCACTAGTTACTAATCACTATTTACTTTTCTTAAAAATCGAGTAAATCGTAATTCCAAAACCGATAAGCACAACAGTTGGTGCTAATCGAATTCTTCTGAAACTAAATACATCTTCGTTAAAAACTTTTGGATCATCGCTTCCGCCGCCAGCCATTAGAATAAATCCTAAAGCAATCACAGCAATACCAATTAAAAGTACAGTATAATTTACTTTTTCAAAAAGAAAATCGGGTTTGTGTTCGTTGTTTTTCATAGTGTATTAATGTCTGTTATCTATCAATCTTTTTGTCCTCCAATCTTCCAATCCTTCAATCTTCCAATCTTTCAATCCTTTTCTAATACAAATCATCCGTTCTTAAATTCAAGAAACGTTGTGTAGCAAAATAAGTGCTCAACCAAGGAATTAATGCGCCAAGCAATAAAACGCCAAGTAAAACCGCACCAATCAGGATTTTGTCTTTAAAAATCTCTAATGTTGGGAAATTCACATCTACATAAATCAAAATTCCAATCAAAGCAATTACAGCCAAAACAGCACCAATCATTCCAAGCATAATACTTCTTTTGATGAATGGTTTTCTGATGAATGATTTTGTAGCACCAACCAATTGCATCGTTTTGATGATAAATCGGTTAGAGAAAATGGATAATCGCATCGAACTGTTGATTAGTAAAACCGAAACCACTGCAAAAACAGCACTTACAACCAATATCCAAAACGTAATAGTTTTTACATTGTCATTGACTAAAGTTACCAATTGCTGGTCATAAATTACGTCCGCAATCATTGGGTTTTTGCGCAAACGAGTTTCAATTTTCTTAAAACTATCGTTCGTTACATAATCGGCTTTCACGTGAACATCAAAAGAGTTTTGCAGCGGATTTACACCTAAAAACTGCATAAAATCTTCGCCAATCACTTTTTTGTGTTGTGCTGCCGCTTTTTCTTTGCTTACATAAACATAGTCTTTTGCAAAACTCGCTAAACGTAATTCTTCGTCAAAAGCTTTGATGATAGAATCGTTTGCTTCATTTTTCATGAAAATAGTCATCACGATATCTTCCTTGAAATTATCCGAAATTCGTTTGGAATTAATCACAAATAATCCCAAAGTTCCGAGTAAAAAAAGTACAAGAAATACGCTCAATACAACCGAAAAATACGAAGTGATTACTCTGCGTTTTTGAAATTTTTCAAAAGAAGATGCCATAAAAAATAATTTAAGCCGTAAAATTAATAAAGAATTTGTTTATTCAAATGTTTATCCCGTTTAAAGTTTTGAAATTACTACTTAAAACGTAAATTTGGCACCAATTAGTATAGACATTAACTTCCGATTAACTCCTAGAAGGAAATTCAGAATTTTAATAATGTAATTTACTACAAAAATATAAAGTAATTTTAGGAACGAATGAAGTATTTCCACGAACAAATCGAAGCCAAATGGCAAGAATATTGGGCAAAAAATCAAACTTTTGCAGCATCAAATAATAGCGAAAAACCAAAATATTATGTTTTGGATATGTTTCCTTATCCAAGTGGTGCAGGATTACACGTTGGTCATCCGCTGGGTTACATTGCTTCCGATATTGTAGCGCGTTATAAACGTCATAAAGGTTTCAATGTGTTGCATCCACAAGGTTATGATTCGTTTGGACTTCCAGCCGAACAATATGCGATTCAAACTGGGCAACATCCAGAAAAAACCACTCGTGAAAACATTGCACGTTATCGTGAACAATTGGATAAAATTGGTTTTTCATTCGATTGGAGTAGAGAAGTGCGTACTTCAAATCCTGATTATTACAAACATACGCAGTGGATTTTTATTCAATTATTCAATTCGTGGTATAATAACGATACGGATAAAGCCGAAGATATTTCGACTTTAATTGCGATTTTTTCAAAAGAAGGAAATGCAAAAGTGAATGCCGTTTGTGATGACAATATCATTTCATTTTCAGCTGCTGAATGGAATTCTTTTTCATCTGATGAACAACAAAAAATTCTTTTAAAATATAGATTAACTTATTTGGCAGAAACCGAAGTAAACTGGTGTCCAGCTTTAGGAACTGTTTTGGCGAATGACGAAATCGTAAACGGAGTTTCAGAACGTGGCGGACATCCTGTAATTCGTAAAAAAATGACACAATGGTCAATGCGAATTTCTGCGTATGCCGAAAGATTATTACAAGGTTTAGATACTATCGATTGGACTGAAAGTTTAAAAGAATCACAAAGAAACTGGATTGGAAAGTCTGTCGGAGCGATGGTAAAGTTCCGAGTTCCAAGTTCCGAGTTCCAAGTTGAAGGCGATAACTCGCAACCCGAAACTCGCAACTCGCAACTTTTTATAGAAGTTTTCACAACGCGTCCTGACACTATTTTCGGAGTAACATTCATGACTTTAGCTCCAGAGCACGAATTGGTTTCACAAATCACAACGCCAGAACAAAAAGCAGCGGTTGAAGCTTATATTGAAGCCACAGCAAAACGTTCTGAAAGAGAAAGAATGGCCGATGTAAAAACCATTTCAGGAGTTTTCACTGGTGCGTATGCCGAACATCCGTTTACCAAAGAACCCATTCCGGTTTGGATTGGCGATTACGTTTTGGCTGGTTACGGAACAGGCGCAGTTATGGCAGTTCCATGTGGCGACGAAAGAGATTATGCTTTTGCCAATTTCTTTAAAGGGCAAAATGGAATGCCTGAAATTAAAAATATTTTCAATCAAGATATTTCGGAAGCAGCTTATGCCGAAAAAAGCGGTTTCGAATTAGTAAATTCTGATTTCTTAAACGGATTGGATTACAAAGACGGAACGAAAAAAGTAATCGAAGAATTGGAGAAAATTGGGCAAGGAAAAGGAAAAACCAATTACCGTTTGCGTGATGCGGTTTTCTCTCGCCAAAGATATTGGGGTGAACCATTTCCAGTATATTATGTGAATGGATTGCCACAGATGATTGATGCCAAACATTTACCAATCGTTTTGCCAGAAGTTGAAAAATATTTACCAACCGAAGACGGACAACCACCATTAGGAAACGCAAAAAACTGGTATTGGAATACAAAAACTAACAGTGTAAGTTCTCCTCCTTTGGAGGAGTTAGAGGAGGCATTTATTTTTCCATTAGAATTAAACACCATGCCAGGTTGGGCTGGTTCTTCTTGGTATTGGATGCGTTACATGGATGCGCACAACGAAAACGAATTTGCGGCAGCTGATGCACTAAAATATTGGGAAAACGTAGATTTATACATTGGCGGAAGCGAACACGCAACTGGACATTTATTGTATTCTCGTTTTTGGAACAAATTTCTAAAAGATAGAGGTTACGCACCAACAGAAGAACCATTCAAAAAATTGATTAATCAAGGAATGATTTTAGGAATGAGTGCTTTTGTTTATAGAACCTATTTTGACGTAACTTGGGCGGAACAAGGCAACTCAACTAATGAGATGACTGAGCTATTTAAAAAACTAATAAATGAAAATCCAATTCTTTTTTCTAAAGGCATTAAAGAAAGTATCGAAAGAGGAAATGTTACAGATGAAATAAATCAAAGAATTTCAGAAATTGAAAAGGAGTTTGAGGTTGTAATAACTAATAAAATATCAAATTTAGAAAGTTGTGGTGTTAGTGTGGAATTTGATTTTACACCATTACACGTTGATTTATCTGTAATAAACGATATCACAAACGAATTAAACATTGAAGCTTTCAAAAATCATCCATTATACTCTGATTATAAAGATGCTGTTTTTATAAAAGAAGAAGATGGAAAATACATCGTCGGTCGCGAAGTAGAAAAAATGTCCAAATCAAAATACAATGTCGTAAATCCTGATGACATTTGTAATGATTATGGTGCGGATACGTTGCGTTTGTATGAAATGTTTTTGGGTCCATTGGAACAAGCAAAACCATGGAATACTGCCGGAATTACAGGAGTTTCAGGTTTCTTGAAAAAATTGTGGCGTTTGTATTTTGATGATAATGGTTTGATTGTAACTAATGACGAACCAACAGCAGACATGTACAAATCATTACACAAAACCATCAAAAAAGTGACTGAAGATATCGAGAATTTCTCGTTCAATACATCGGTTTCACAGTTTATGATTTGTGTGAATGAACTGGCGCAACAAAAATGTCATCACAGAGCGATTTTGGAACCATTAGCGATTTTAGTTTCGCCTTATGCGCCGCATATTGCCGAAGAACTTTGGTCACAATTAGGTCATGAAGGTTCGGTTTCAACTGTATCTTTTCCAATTTTTGAAGAAAAGTATTTAGTGGAAAGCGAAAAAGAGTATCCGGTTTCATTCAATGGAAAAATGCGTTTTACCATCAAATTACCATTGGATTTAACCAAAGAACAAATCCAAGAAATTGTAATGAATGACGAAAGAACCATTGCACAATTGGCTGGAAACACACCAAAGAACATTATCATCGTTCCAGGGAAAATCATCAATATTGTGGGATAAGATTTTCTGCATTGTTGTCATTCCTTGAAATGACAAAGAATTATAAAATCCAAATTCCATTCCGGAGTTTGGATTTTTTTGTAACAAATTTTATTTTTTACGTATAATTCAAAAATACCAACCATGAAAAAATTTGAAATTCACACCATTACTGAAACAGCAGGTTTTACAAGCATGAAAGAAAAACTTACCGAAAAAGTAGAGCAATTTTTAAACAAAAAAATAAATGAAGGATTTGAAGTTGTAAACGTTTCCTTTACTTACTACGAATCTTCACAGTTGATAGCGTTTATAACACTTTGCAAATAAAAGATATTATTTTAGAAGCGGAAACACGAATAATAGTAAACTAGCGAAGTATTTAATGTAAACCATTTGCCGCGTTTTTCTGTTCCTTAAAAATTCAAAATCCAAACTTCGGCTTGGATTTTTTTGTAACAAATTTTATTTTTTACGTATAATATCTAAACCTTAAATTTATTGATTATGGAAAAAAGAAATGTTGGAAAGCTAGTAATTGGATCAGTATTAGTTATGTTTATTATTGTGGTAACACTAATGTTTGGTCTTCCGGTTTATAACGTTTGGCAACAAGAAATGGCTGGTAAAGCCGAAATGGCAAAAGCCGAACAAAATCGTAGAATTTTGGTAGAAGAAGCCAAAGCCAAGCTTGAAGCTGAGAAATTAAATGCACAAGCCGAAATCGAACGCGCAAAAGGTATGGCGGAAGCAATGAAAGTTGAAAACGGAACGTTGAGCGAAACCTATAATCAATATTTATTCATTAGAACATTAGAAAAATTAGCAGATAAAGGCGATTTGCCTCAAATTATTTATTTGCCTTCAAATGGTATGATTCCGGTAATGGATGTTGCCAAAAAATAATAAATAAAAGTTAAACTTTTTTTTACGGTTCTATTACGTTCTTATTTTTGAGTAAACAATTTAAAAGCCACATCATGAAAAAAGTTCTACTATCTGTTTTAATGTTGTCTACTGTTGTAGCATTGGCACAAGAAGAAACCAAAGTTGATTCCGTAAAAACATCAAAATCCTATAAACTAGAAACCTACATTGGCTTCACAGGAAATGTGAATGACGGAATGAATTTGAATAAAAAACTAAAAAACGCCAATCTTCCAGAACTCGATAGTTTCGTTCCCGAAGTTCATTTTGGTTTAAACCTTTTTATGGAAAAATATTCAGGCGATGTTGAATTCGGATTTTTATTTGCCAAACCAAATGAAGGCAATAATGAAATGAAATATCGAGGTTTTAATACTCGTTTGAGAGTTCATTATAACGTAGTTAACCAAGAAAAATTTGCTTTTACAACTGGACTTGGATTAGCATTTTTAGGCAATCAGTATGATATTTATAGTAAAGACAACACGATTGATTTAAACGATTTAGAACCCAATAACAATAGCGGACATGTAAGTTTTACGAACCAAATGCTGTATTTTGGACCATCGGCTTCGGTGTATTTGTTCAAAAAATCAAGCATGCAAATACGTGTAAACCTAGGTTATGAATTTGCCTTAACTCGTGGAAGATATCGCTCAGAATTTGGAAGTATTTTGAATAATGTAAACGAATCAGGTAACAACCGATTTGTTTTTGGAATTACTTTGTTGTAAATGACAACATGACACAATAAAGGTTTTGGCGTACTATTTGATTGAAAGTAAGAAAACTAAAAAGACTTAAAAATGATAGGATATTATATTTTACTTGGAGCAATCGCCCTAGTAAGTTGGTTAGTAAGTTCAAAACTGAAAAGCAAATTCGATGAATATTCACAAATTCATCTTAGAAATGGTATGTCTGGAGCCGAAATTGCATCGCAAATGCTTCAAGACCACGGAATTTATGACGTAAAAGTAATCTCAACACCAGGAAGATTAACCGATCATTACAATCCAGCCGATAAAACCGTAAACCTTTCGGAAGCGGTTTATAATCAACGAAATGCTGCTGCTGCGGCAGTTGCGGCTCACGAAGTTGGACATGCTGTACAACACGCAACAGCTTACAATATGTTACAATTGCGTTCACAGTTGGTGCCAATTGTAAACGTTTCATCCATGTTATCTCAATGGTTAATCATCGGTGGATTAATACTTGGCGCAGCTTCCGGATTAGGATTTGGTTACTACGTTGCCATCGCAGGATTGGTTTTAATGTCAGTTGCCACAGCATTCAGTTTCATTACGTTGCCAGTAGAATACGATGCCAGTAATCGCGCATTGGCTTGGCTGAAAAACAAAAATATGGTAAGCCAACAAGAATTTGCCGGAGCCGAAGATGCTTTAAAATGGGCAGCGCGAACCTATGTAGTTGCTGCCATCGGAGCTTTAGCTTCGCTAATTTATTGGGCATTCCAAGTCTTCGGAAGAAGAGATTAAGAATAAAAAACTCAAAAAACAAAATCCAAATTCCAACTGTAGAATTTGGATTTTTTTATTTTGGAGCGAATCGTTCTGGTAGTTTCAGTAGATGTAATTCCCGCTTTTCGCAGTATCTTTTTTGTTTGTCACCCTGAGCGCACTCGAAGGGCTTTTCCAAAAAACAAAAAAGGATACTTGCTTCAATCGGGGCTAAAAGCCACTTTAGTAATATCTAAAAATCTAAGAAGTCTAACAATCTAAATCAGTCTAAAGCTGAATTTGTCTTTCAATTTGTTGTTCCAAAGAAATAAACGTTTCCGTTCTTGAAACGCCATCAATCGGCTGAATTTTTTTATTGAGTAATTGCATTAAATGTTCGTTGTCACGACAAATAATTTTGATAAGAATAGACCAATTTCCAGTAGTATAATGACATTCCAAAACTTCAGGGATTTTTTTTAACTCACGAACCGCATCGGAATTGCTGGAAGCTTTGTCAAGATAAACGCCAATAAATGCCATCGTTTTATAACCCAAAACTTTATTGTCAATCACGACTTTTGAACCCGCGATAACGCCAGCATCTTCCAATTTTCGCAACCGTTGATGAATTGCCGCACCCGAAATTCCTATTTTATTCGCAATTTGCAGAATAGGTTTTCTTGCATCTTCCATCAAATCACGAAGAATTTCTTTATCGATACCGTCAATTTCTATTTGTAATTGATTTATTTTCATTTTCAATTAATTTGAAAGTAAAAATAGGTTTTTTTGTTTGAATTTAAAACCATTAAGAAATTAAGTTTCATTAAGAAAGCTAACAAAAATAAAAATGGAAAATCTTGTAGCCCTGATTGTAGTGGTATCGTCTTTTGGGACGATAGAAACGGAAAGCAGGAATTACCATTACTGATAAATCCCAAACCTTTCGCTTCTAATTATAAATTTAATTCCCCAATAATCTGTCCGGATTATAACCAATATATGGCATTTCGGTTTCTTTGAAAATCACGCCAAATTCTTCGAGTTCTTTTAGAATGGGTTCATAAACTTCTTTATGGATTGGTAATTGAACGCCTGGAGTTTTAATTTTTTCGTTTAAGATTTGAATGGCCGCCATAGCTACAGGTAAACCTACGGTTTTTGCCATGGCAGTATAGATTTGGTCGTCGCCAATGCAAACCATTTTGGAATCGATTTGTTTTTTCTCGCCGTTGATTTCGTAGCCAAATTTGTGATACATTACAATCATATCTTTGTCTTCGGGTTGTAAACTCCAACTTTGTGAAAGTATGTGTTCTAGGATTTGTGCTGGAGTTGCATTTTTCAATCCTACGATTTTATTGGCGTTGAATAAATCGAGTTCCAAGAGTTTATCCCACATGATGTCGTCTTGCTCGATGCCAAGTTGTAATCGGGTTTTAATTTCTGTTGAATCGGTTGGAGAATAGGGTAAAAACGAATTGATGAAGTCGCGGTAACTCATGGTTTCGGAGTTTTCCATTGGATACGTATCATCGGTCATTCCGAGTTGTACAAACATGTTCCAAGCTTTGGAATAACCCACACGGCGAATGGTTCCGCGGTATAAAGTTAGGATGTCATCAAGTCCGTAAACGCTTCGATATTTTAGTGAATCGCGATTGGCATAACCTTCAAATTTTCCGTAACCTTCAACTTCGAGAAATTCCGTTCTTCGGAATAATTTGTGATACGGAATGTATTTGTATTTTCCTTCCTGAATGAACTTGGCTGCGCCACCTTGACCGGCTAAAACTACGTTTCTTGGTGCCCAAGTGAATTTGTAATTCCAAAGATTATTGTCGCTTTCTGGAGCAACTAATCCGCCACAAAAGGATTCGAATAAAATCATTTTTCCACCTTTGGAACGAATTTCGTCAATGACTTTCATTGCACTCATGTGGTCAATTCCTGGGTCAAGTCCAATTTCGTTCATGAAAACCAAACTGTTTGCTTTTACTTCTTCGTCTAAAGCTTGCATTGCATCAGAAATATAAGAAGCGGTAACCATGTTTTTCTTAAATTTCACACAGTCTTTTGCCACGTCAATGTGCATATGCGCTGGAAGCATCGAAATAACAATATCTGCCTTTTGAATTTCCGATTGGCGTTGTTCTACGTTGTTGATATCTAAAGCGATTGGTTTTGCATTTGGATGATTGTTGGTTTTACGTTGTGCTAATTCCAAAGATAAATCACCAATGGTTATATGAAGATTTTCCTGAGTAGATTTTTCAAGAAGGTATTTTATAAGCGATGATGCAGAACGACCTGCACCAATAATCAATATTTTTCTCATTCGTTTGTTTGTTGTTGTGGCAAATGTATGAATTTGCGGAAATAAAAAACCCATTCAGTACGAATGGGTTTTGAAATTATTCTAAATCGCTTTCTAATTGTTCCAATTCTTCAAGCTCTTTTTTGGCTTCTTGTTTGGTTTCAATTTTTTGTTGTTCAAAGGTTTGGTCAACTTCAACTTCGTCTTTTACCAAAAGTGTTTTTCCTAAAACAAAAGCCGAACATAAAGCAGTAATCGTCAATAGAATTTTTGGAATTTTTTTCTGATTTTCATTTGATTTTTGCATCAATAATAAACCAAATACTATTGCCAATCCGATTGGTAAAAATGCCAAAGTATCAAACGGTAAAACACTAAAAACAATGGCTAATAGTGTAAAGAAAACAGCTAATCCAATTAATAACTTTCTCATAATTATATTCCTGTAGCTGAAGTTAAAGTTAATTGTCCTGTTCCAACAGGAATGCTGAATTTGATTAATGCTGGAACTTTTTTAGCATCAGCAGTAAGCCAAATTAGGTTTTTGTCTTTTCCTTTTAAAGCATCTGTTTTTGCTCCGATAGAAATTTTATAACATTCTTTATTGCCTAAGTTTCCTGCTTTTACCGTTTCTTTTCCCATGTATTTTAAAGTAACCGGAATTTCTTTTTCGTCAAAAACGATAGTGTATGATTTGGTTTGTCCAGCTTGCATTTTTGAAAAATCAACTAATCGCAATTGATACAAAATAGAAACTGCATCAATGCTTGTTGGTTTGATGCTGAATGTTTTGGTAGATTCTGGATATTTTCTTTTTTTAACCGTACTAGTTACTTTATTGTCTTTGAAAACATATTTTTCTTTTTTGGTATAACCACCTTCGTCAATACTTCGTTTGTAAAGCGATGGTTTTAAGGTTGTAGGATGAACATACGATTCATAAATATCTCTGATTTTAAAAAACGAATCCCATTTGCTATAAGTAGAAAGTTCGCAACTCAAGTGAAGATAATTGTTTTTTGCGGTAGCAACATTTTCGGTAGTCATTGTTACTTGCGCCAATTGCGTCATTAATCCGCTCATGTTATATGAACCAGCAAAAACTAATTTTTCGCCAGCTTTTATGTTAGCGCTTTTTTCTGCTGAAAATGAACACAATAAAAGTAGTGAACAGATGATAAAAAATATTTTTTTCATAAAAATTTAATTGAGGTGCAAATATAAAATTTAGGAAATGTTAAAGTTCAAAAATTAAGCCAAATTTTGTGTTTTCTCGCTTTATAACGAATAAATTTGTGTTTTATTTTGATCATGGAAAGAAAAATTATCGCCTCAGCTGCTTTTTTAGGATTAACTGCAATTATTTTAGGTGCATTTGGAGCACATGCTTTAAAGAATTATTTGTCGCCCGAGCAGCTAATAAGTTTTGAAACAGGAGTAAAATATCAAATGTATCATGCTTTGTTTTTACTTTTCTTAGGATTAAGTGGTGTTTTGTTGATAGATAAAACCAAAAAACTCTTGTATTGGTTGGTCGTTTTTGGAGTAATTTTATTCTCAGGTTCGATATATTTATTGACTACAAAGAATGTTGTAGGAATAGATTTTAAATTTTTAGGACCAATAACACCAATCGGTGGAATGCTATTAATCACGGCTTGGAGTATTTTGTTTGTTAAAATTTTAAACAAAAAATCATAAATTTTTACAGAACTACAACGTTGTAATTAAATATTTTTACCTTTGCAGTCAATTTAATAATTGCAACACAATACAATTTTATGGAGAATACTGCTCAGTTTACGAAATCGATTTCGTTAGAAAAATACGGAATC
>Ga0209278_1000873_pt1 | contig 20302 bp, 13 predicted proteins | sample JI81BgreenDNA_FD_187504 | JGI IMG/M metagenome (GOLD analysis project Ga0209278, IMG submission 187504) | Wastewater effluent complex algal communities from Wisconsin, to seasonally profile nutrient transformation and Carbon sequestration -... | ecosystem: Engineered > WWTP > Effluent > Algae... | reverse complement strand
GCGATCGAACTTCTCACCCACTTTGCTTTGAGTCTGAGATAAACACTCGCAAACACCGGGGAATTACTTAGCGGGAAAACCTGACTGTTTAAGAGTTTTCACGTAGTAAATAGAAAAGCAAACACTTGACCGGATATGCTCCGTTAAGCAAACTTGCCACGAAAAGTCACAGATAAGGTTATATCCTGTGGAAAAACAAGCCACTATTAATTACAGTTCTGGACGCACTCCTACAAAGAAACCGGGTTTTTTACCTAATTTACGGTGTGTAACAAAGTATTTCGTAAAAAAAAACCGTTTCTGGGCCCCCAGGCTAAAATTTTACACCCTAGTTCAAGCTCTCAGATTCATCTGTGGAGTCAATCTAAAATCTAAAATCTAAAATCGACTGACAGCGAAGGAAAGTAGCCGCAGATGTTGAATGTATAGTAGTACCAAAGTTTAGTTTATATCAGGAGGATACCATGAGGAAAATCACGGCGCGACAAACGATAAGTGCCATAGTAGCACTGCCGATCGTACTAATAGCCAATACAACTCAAGCTTTAGCGACTGATACCGCTCAAAAAATAGAGCCCATTAAGAAAGTTTCGGATTTTGGCGATGAGCTAGATTTTGATATTGGGCCACCAACAACCATCAGCATTGAAGAAAGCGAGGATTGGGATGAACCTGATTTTACAGCTACTTTAGATATGGAGATTAGTAAATTTATGACAAAAAATCTTCAAGCTGTATTTGATGAGCCGCCGCCGATAGTTTATCTCAGTGCTGCAAGGGGTCAGTCAAGCAAGGAATGCCGGATTTCAGCGATATGCGAATAACTGAATCGGATTTGTGCGATTTTGGCGATGGCTGGGACTCCCGCAAACAAAGACTCATTTGCTGGGTAGAATTTGAGCAATTATCAAGATTTCAGTAAACTCCGGTTGATTTTGCTGGGAATATGCGAATAACAGAGTATGTATTTTTTTGGGTATGCTTTAATTGCGATCGGCTAAAATAATAAGTATGCAGGCTGAAAAAAACTTAACTAATTGATAGTTAGTCCGTAGGGTGCGGATCTGCTTCATATTTGATAAAGATTGCAGATTGACGGGTGTATCCGCACCTTACTCGCGTCTCTCTTCTTGTGTGTACCACATATACATGGAATATGCTGTAAGTATGCAGGCTGAAATAAACTTAACTAATTGATAGTTCCCAGTGATAGGAAATCGCCAAAAAGGGCAGAAATAAAATTAATCATGTGATTGTTCGCTGTGATTGGCAAACGTAAAAACGGGTAAAAGTAAACTTAGTTAGAGCAACCGCCCAAAAGGTGAGGACGTTCTTAATTGCAGTTCCCCCCTGCGGTCTATTCTTTCCATCCGTTACATCCGTTACATCCGTTACATCCGTTACATCCGTTAAATAATCCGTTGCCGAACTTATTTTTTTCGGCAGTTTACAGCATCTATCCTGAGATTTTTTTTCAAATATTAATTATGATTAATTCGCACTACCAGCAAGAAACCGCAGCACAGCAAAACCAAAGTTCGCTGCAAACTCTCTCCCGGACTTTGAGAATGTCTCACGGGCAATTTTCGCTCATTTTGGTACGGTGCAATTACAGCGCTATGAGAGAGGAAATTGTAAGGCAATTGCGGGCAGAGTCTGGGATCGAGATTCGAGAAATTGTCCTCCCGCCATCTGTTAAAACTCTTTACACGACGATAGAAACCAAAATTTCCTGCAGCCATCCGGCAGCTTTAATGGTGTTTGGATTGGAATCGGTAAGTGCGATCGATCGCCTGCTGACTTCTACCAACTACGTGAGGGAAGAATTTCGGAATAATTTTCCTTTCCCGGTGGTGCTGTGGGTGACAGACAAAATATTAAAAAAACTGATTCGGTTAGTAACAGATATCGAAACTTGGACGACAAGTGTTGAATTTGTGATGGGCCCGGACGACTTGGTAGATTTTTTGGGCAAAAGTGCCGATCGCATTTTTTCCAACATTTTAGAAAGTGGCAATTGGCGTTTAACTAATTCTGCCATTCTCGGAGCCAATTCTTTGAGTGAACTAGAGTCGGCTAGCCAAGACTTGCAAACTTGCAATATCAGATTAGAACCAGCTATTGAAGCAAGTTTGCAATTTATTCGCGGTAGGCACGAATATGCTTGTCACCGCATCTCTGCGGCTATTGAATTATATCAAAAAAGTCTCAGTTTTTGGAAGTATCAAGTAGCATTTATTGGACAAAAAACAGAATTTAGCGATTTGTTATTTACCGTTCACCCTGCACCGGTGTTAGAGGGAATTCTGCTATTCCACATCGGTCTTTGCTACCGCTTCCAAGCAGAAAAACACCGCAGCGGCAACCGTCCTTACTGGACGGAAGCTAAGAATTATTTTCAGGAATGTATAGATGTTTTAGAACGCGTGGGGCGGCCGGATGCCGTGAGTATATTCATCAATCAACTTGAGGAAGTATTGCAGCATTTAGAAGATTGGGATGCACTCTGGAATTTAGCCATAAAAGCTCGGAGGTTACATGAAAATATGGAAAATTCAGCAGTTAATTTGGCTCAAGATTACGGCTTTTTGGCTAGAGTAGCCTTAGAGCAAAAGAACTGGCAAGGGGCGAAAGAATGGGCTTTAGTGGCTCTAGACGTTCTCAACTCAAATTTAGAAGCGACGGGACAGGGAACCCCTGTAAAGTCGCAGCATTTAGGCTTGTATCTGTTAATTTTAGCAGAGGCCCAGAGTCATTTGGGTGAGGTGCAAGAGGCGATCGCGCATTTAGAACTTGCTCGCTCGGAAACCGAACCTTGCTACAACCCGCAACTGTATTTGCGGGTTTTAGAAATGCTGCGATCGCTCTATTTTCAGCGGGGAGAATATCTCGAAGCATTTCAAATTAAGCAAGATTATCGAGCGGTGGAACACACGTATCGGTTCCGAGCTTTTATTGGGGCCGGAAAGTTGCAGCCGCACAGAGAAGCGGTTAATTCCGTCGCCGAAACTCTTGCCGGCGCTGCTACTATTGCTGACGAGATTACAGCTTCCGGCAGAGAGGAAGACCTCAACCGCTTGATATATAGAATGAACAATACCCCCGACAAACTGACAGTAATTTACGGTCAGTCTGGAGTTGGCAAAAGTTCAATAGTCACGGGAGGATTAGTACCAGCTCTCAAACAAAAAAAAATAGAAATGCGGACTGTTTTGCCGGTAGTGTTGCAAGTTTACAACAACTGGCCGCGGGAATTGACCAGACAGTTATCTGCTGGAAAAGCTGAAATATTCGATTCGGAAAATTCCGAAGCAGTACCAGAAACTGCTCCGGTAGATTTGACCGTAGAAGCAGGTGCAGTCAAGGGAAATCTTATTTCGGGATTGCACGGTGGCTCGGCTGCGAAAAATGAGGAGCAAAGGGAGCAGTCACAGCCAGTAGAATTTATCATACAACAACAGGCGATCGAATACGAAAACATTATCAATGAGCTGCAAAGAAATTCAGAACATTTAGTTACTGTTCTGATATTTGACCAATTTGAAGAATTCTTTTTTGTATGGAAAGAGCCAGCGGAAAGACAAATATTTTTTGATTTTTTGCGGGAATGCTTGAAAATCAAATATTTAAAAGTCGTCCTGTGTTTGCGGGAAGATTACCTGCACTATGTGCTGGAATTTACTCGACCAAAAAACCAGACAGGATTCGTTAACAATGATATTTTAGATGACATTCTCAGCAAAAATATTCTGTTTTATTTGGGAAATTTTTCGCCGATCGATGCGCGAGCGGTAATTCGCACTTTAACTGAGCGAGCGCAGTTTTACTTAGAACCGGAGCTGATCGAAGAATTAGTCAATGATTTAGCTGGAGAATTAGGAGAAGTTCGCCCGATCGAACTACAACTTGTCGGCGCTCAACTACAACAAGAGAACATTAGAACTTTAACTCAATATCAGGAACTTGGCAACAATCCGCAACAAAAATTAGTCGAAAGGTTTCTCGAAGAAGTTATCAAAGATTGCGGCCCAGAGAATGAAGTAGCGGCGCGCCGAGTTTTGTATTTGCTCACAGATGAAGAACAGATTCGTCCCCTAAAAACCCGCGCAGAATTAGCTTCAAGTTTAGCGACATTTGCTGAAGCTGACAAATTAGATTTAGTCTTAGAATTGTTAGTAAAGTCTGGTTTAGTCTTTCGATGGATGGAACTGCCTGCTGAGCTTTATCAGCTCGTTCACGATTATTTAGTTAGCTTCATTCGCCAGCAGCAAGAATTAGATAAAAAGGCAGAATTTGAGGAACTGCGAAAGCAAAACCAAATTAACCGAGATGAAATTGAACAAATTCGCAAAGACAGAGAGCAAGATGCTTTGCTGTCGGAAGCTAGAGACAAACAGTACCAAGCAGAAGCTCAACTTTACCACACTCGGAGATGGCAATTGCAGGCGGCGGTTCTAGGAGTGCTTGTACTCGGAGGAGTTTCGGGGATGGCTTTCGAGCAAGCAAAATTAGCAGAAAGCGCACGGCAAGAAGCAGAAACCAGTCGGACTGATGCCCTAAATTCGGCGTCGGAAGCTTTGGTGCTTTCTAATGAAAAAAATCAATTAGGAGTGTTGGGAAATAGTATCAAAATTGGTCGTGATTCTCTGAAAAGTACGGCGCTGCCTGTGGACACTAAAAATCAAATTGCTGAAAGACTAAGACAAGCAGTTTCCGGGGTGCAAGAACGCAACCGTTTCGAGCAGCACAGCAAGTTTGTTTTGGATGTAAGTGTTAGTCCCGACGGCAATTCAGTTGCTTCAGCAAGTGCAGATCAAACTGTTAAATTGTGGAGCAAAGAAGGTAAGTTATTAAAAACTTTCAATCACCCAGATAGCGTGACGAGTGTTAGTTTTAGTCCTGATGGGAAAACGATCGCTACTGGTTGTGCCGATCGCACAATTAGAATTTGGCAAGTAGATAACGACAAAAGTGCGATTGGCATTTTATCCGGCCACCGCGATATCGTCACCAGCGTCAGTTTCAGTCCAGACGGCAAAACCCTAGCTTCCGCCAGTCACGACAACACCGTCAAAATCTGGAACCTTGCGAACAAAAAATTGCTGCAAACCTTAACCGGACACAAAGACTGGGTGCTCGGCGTCAGTTTCAGTCCCGACGGCCAAACAATTGCCTCAGCAAGTGTTGACAAAACTGTCAAACTTTGGAACCGAGAAAGTAAAACGCAGAAATTTAGAATTAATCCCAAAACATTAACCAAACATTCTGACATTGTTTACAGCATTAAGTTCAGTCCAAACAGTCGAGAACTCGTCTCAGCAAGTGCCGACACCACAGCCAAAATTTGGAACCGAAACGGTGAGGAAATCAGAACTCTCAAAGGACACAACGATGAAGTTGTCAGCGCGACTTTCAGTCGCGACGGCGAAAAAATTGTCACCGGCAGTGCAGACGATACGGTGAAAGTTTGGAGTCGCAGCGGCACTTTGCTCAACACTTTTCGAGGACATCAAGACGACGTGAGGGCTGTAAGTTTCAGCGGCGACGGCACTATTGCTTCCGCAAGTAAGGACAAAATAGTGAAAATTTGGAAACCAGACAGCACTCCGCTGAATAAGATTTTATCAGGACACGAAGACTGGGTTTACAAAGTCAGTTTTAGTGCTGACGGCAAAACAATTGCTTCTGCTAGCGGGGACAAAACAGTGAGACTTTGGCGTGCTGACGGCAGTTTATTCAAAACCTTAGAAGGTCACAAGGATTCTGTTACCTGGGTTAGCATTTCGCCTGATGATAAAACTGTTGCTTCCGCGAGCGATGACAAAACCGTGAAAGTCTGGAGTTTAAACGGCAAACTGTTAAATACTCTCAGCCACAGCGGCATTGTTAAAAGCGTGAGTTTTAGTCCAGACGGAAAGATAATTGCTGCCGCAAGTGCCGATCGCAAATTGTACCTCTGGCGCTGGAACGGTGCTAAAGCAACTTTGTTGGCAAAACTCGATCACAGCAATCCAGTAATTAGCGTTAGCTTCAGTCCCGACGGCAAAACTATTGCTACTGCTACCGCTGCTGAGGACAAGCCAAGCGGGAAGAAAAAGGCTTTTGAAATTACCGGAGAAAAGAGAGTTTACCTATGGGAATTTAACGGTTCGTCGGCGAAAATCCTGAAAACTCTCGACCACCAAGACAGCGTTAAAAATGTTAGTTTTAGTCCAGACGGCAAGACTATTGCTGCTGCTTGCGCTGACAAAAAAGTTTACTTGTGGGGGTTTGATGGAAAGGTGGCGAATTTAACTGAAAAACTCGACCACAGCGATACTGTAGAAAGCGTGAGTTTTAGTCCCAACGGCAAGTTGATTGCGGCGGCGAGTGGGGGAAATACTGTTAAGCTGTGGGATTTTGACGGCAAGAAGGCGCTGCTATCGAAGACTTTGGAATCGAGCGATCGCGTGTTGAGTGTTACTTTTAGTTCTGATAGCAAAACTCTGGGTTTTGCTAGTAGGGATAGGAATGTAATTCTGTTGCCTGTGGAGAATTTGGAACTGAATAATATTATTGCTCGCAGTTGCGAGTGGTTAGGAGATTATTTGCAGAATGACCCGAATGTTGCTGAGGGCGATCGACTGCTGTGTCTTGGGTTTGGGAAACAGGCGTTAAATAAGGGGAAGCGGTGAAATTGACAGGGGTAAGTTGCGGGCTGCGCCCCCTACATAATTATATTTTGCTAATTCTCATCTACATAATTTTATGGAAAAATTCTGTATATGTCTCGGCGGTGCGCTACTCGCTGACAAATTAAAGTTTTTGTCGGTGCATCAACTGTGAGTCCAATACGGTAGTCACCAAGACGAATCTTATATTTATCTGGATAACCTTTCATTTTTTCCAGATATCCTAATGCAAAGGGATTGTCTGATTCTAAGAATTGAAAAACTATAGGTTCTATCCTACTTCTAATTTCAGCAGGTAAACCAGCTAGTTCTTTGAGGAACCGATTTGTATATTCAACTTGCCACATTATTTTGTTTAATTGAGTTATAATACTTTAGTGCTTGTTCTTTTGATAATCTCTCATCACCTTCAGTTTCTTCTATAAGTTTAGCCAGACCATAGTTTTCCAAAATCTCCTCGATTTTCTCAAATTGTTCAAGGGGGATTTGAACAGCAATCGGCTGCTGATTTTCGTCGATTACATAACTTTTATGTAGTTCTAGCATTTTGTAGTGTTTATATCTGAGTATATGAATTATTATAATAGATACATTTTTTTTGTCAAGAGGCGATCGCGTCTGCCTGTCGAGTTACTCAACCGATAGGTTAAACAAATCTATCTACTGGCTAATTGTGGTCGCAGTAAACTTGCGCTAAAATTCGACTGATAAGCTTAAGCTTTTTGGCAATTCCCCACAGAATTAACCAGCAATCAAAACCCGAGGTAAACCACATGGATGTCAACTCCCAAAATGTCCAACCAATCCCGCCATTCAACGAGACAAACGAGGAAACACCAGAGATAGGTGGCGGTTTGCCCGTAATAGAATATTGGGCAGAACATACATTGTCCCCGGAAGGGCCGAAACTTTGGAAAACTTTGCTGCACAAAAGTGCTTGTTTGTCGTGTTCTTGGGGCACGGGCGGACAGAAAGGAGGTTTTACAAATGAAGAGGGCGAAAAACTTCAGCGGTGCATGAAAAGCGTCGAAGCAATCTCCGCTGAAATCAAGCCGGCTATCTCAACTCAATTTTTTGAACAGCAGAGTATTGCACAACTTCAGCAATTAACTTCAATGGAAGCCGATAGGCTGGGAAGGCTGAGTTTTCCGATGATTTTGCGGGCTGGTTCCTCTCATTACGATCGCATTTCTTGGCAAGAAGTTTATCAAATTGCCGAAGCTGCTTTTCGCAAAACCCCCGAACGAGTGGCATCTTACAGTTCCGGTCGTTCTTCCAACGAAGCGGCTTTTCTGCTGCAATTGATGATGCGGGCGATGGGTTCCAATAACTTAGCAGATTGTTCCGATCTCTGCCACGCTCCCTCGACAACCGGCTTAAGCGAAATGTTTGCCACCCGCACCTCGGTAGTGAGTCTAGAAAACTTGAAGGAAGCAGATTGCGTCGTGCTCGCGGGCAGCAATTCTTCCTACAACCATCCCCGCTTGATGAACGAATTGATTAAAATTCGCGACAAAGGCGGTAAAATAATTGTCATCAATCCGGTGATGGAAATCGGGTTAGTCAAGTTTGGTTCTCCCGCATTTCCTGTCAAATCGCTCATCCCCGGTTCCGATATTTCCTCCCTATACTTGCAACCAATTCCCGGCAGCGATACGGCGCTATTTGTAGGGATTCAAAAGTCTATAATCGAACAAGGATTGCTGGACGAAAGCTATTTGCAAGCTCATACAGAAGGCTGGGAAGCAGCAGTCCAGCACGCCCGCGAAACTTCTTGGGAAACTATTACTGAAACCTGCGGAGTTTCCCGCGCAGAAATTGAGGCAGCAGCCAGAATTATTGGCACGTCCCAGCGAGTTGTCTTCGGTTGGGCGATGGGAATTACCCAACACGATAACGGTGTAGATAACGTTTTCAGCATCGCTAATACTGCCTTAATGACAGGAAATGTCGGCAAAGAAGGGGCGGGATTAATGCCCGTGAGAGGACACTCAAACGTGCAAGGATTCGGCTCTATGGGCGTCACTGTGAAGCTGAAAAAAGAAATTCAACAAGCTTTAGAAAAGTTATTGAATCGTCCCCTGAGTCCTGTTAAGGGCTACGACACTCGATCGCTCATTGAAGCAGCAGAAGCAGGCAAAGTTGATACCCTGATCTGTCTGGGCGGCAACTTGTATGGGGCAAATCCAGATTTAACTCAGGCAAAACGCGCTTTAGCCAATGTTGAAACCGTTATCTACCTCGCAACCAAACCGAATTTAGGGCATTTTCACGGATTGGCAAAGCACAATACAATTGTGATCCCCGTGCTGAATCGCTTTGAAAACCCCCACAAAACAACCGTGGAATCTGGCAATAACTTTGTGCGTTTAAATGATGAGGGCGAAACTCATCTCCAGAATTCGGATTTGATTCCTGAAGTGCATTTTTTGACGGAATTAGCCAGCAGAATCCACGGCGATTTTCCGGTTGATTGGCGCCGACTTCAAGACACAAAATACGTGCGCCAATTGATTGCTAAAACTATTCCGGGCTATGAAAAAATAGCGACAATTGATGAAACACAAGAGGAATTTACCATCAGCGGCCGCATTTTTACAGAACCTAAATTTCCTACAGAGTCTGGGAAAGCGAAGATGTTTGTCACGCCTTTACCTAAGCTGAAATTACCGGAAGCGAAAGAGTTTGGACTATCGGAATCAACACAGGGTATTGTTGTAGCCTTAATGACGGGACGCAGCTATTCTCAGCATAATACTGTGGTTTACAAAATTGATGACAAGTACCGGGGAATGCCGCACCGCAACTGCATTTTGATGAATCGCGCGGATGCAGAAAGCACGGGTTTGCATGAACATCAACGGGTTACGGTGCAGGGAAATGTGGGGAAAATGGAAAATGTCGAGGTGATTTACGGGGCGGTTCGTGAGGGTGCTGCTTTGATGTTTTATCCTGAAGTTAATGTAATTTTTCACCCGGAGATTGAAAAGCGATCGGGCACGCCTGCTTACAAGCGCGTACCTGCTTTTGTATACGCCTAAGTTCGGCAAAGGATTCTGTAACGGATGTAACGGATGTTATGATTAGCTCTGCCTTCTGTCTTCTATAACTCACATTTTAGATGATTTTTAAGAACAGGCAAGATGCCTGTTCCACAAGGAGTTAATTTTTTGTGGGGAGTATGGGTTGGGCATCTTGCCTGCCCATATGCAAGTCTTAATTAACTCTTAATTTGCAAAGTTCTACCGCGCCAAGTCCACCCCCAACCGGTTTCAGTTTGAATCGCAGAACCGATCGCAATTGCGGCCACTAAGGATCGCGAATTAAATAACTTACAATTTTAATTGTTATTGTGGAAGTTATTTAATTCTCATTCCTAACGCACCTCCGAAACCTCCAAACCACCAGTATTTCGTCGGACATTCAGAAATCTCGGCACCCAAGGGGCGCAAAGTGTAATGCTGCCAAATTACGATTACGGATAAACAAATAGTTAACCAGGTAATTGGTTGGTTGGTCGCGGCTGACAAGCGAATTTCTTCATGTGGTATCCGCCACGTGATTTATCCGTGGAATTGATCCAAAATCTAAAATCGAAAATCCTCAAGAAAGAGCATTTATCTCGCGCAAGTCAATTTTTTAATCTAAAATCTAAAATCTAAAATCGCGCAATCGATTGACCTGCTAATATTTTAAGCCGGGAGTCGTTGAGATGCTGTTGCAGGGTTGGCCCGATCGCCTTGGTGTCGTCTGTCGAGCGATCGTCTACAATTAAAACCTCTAAGTTGTCCACAGACAGCGGTGTACTCTCCCTCATGGCGATCGCGCAATCCCGAATATTCTCTGCCTCGTTGTATTGTAAAACTTCATTAAGTTTATAAGCATTAGTGGACAAAAGTAGTATCCTGTGGTCAGGAAGACCAAATGATACTACCTGACTAGGCCAAGGCAATAGGCATCACTCTACACAACCGCATGGCGAGTCGTGGAAAGCAAAATTAAGGAACCCAGACTCAACCATGCAACTAGCAGAAAGGCACATTATTAAGCATACAGAACACCGTTTTGCCGAACTCGATAACGCTTCGTGGCAATCCAAAAATCTCTACAACGCTGCTAACTACGTCCTTCGCCAAAACTTCCTCTACGGCTGGGGATATCTCACTTACAATCAGATGGCTAATTTGATGAAATCCCATCCAGCATATCAGGCACTACCTGCCAAAGTCAGCCAACAAATTTTGATGATATTGGACAAAAACTGGCAAGCTTTTTTCGAGGCTCTCAAAGCTTACAACAAAGAACCGACAAAATTTACAGGACGCCCAAAAATACCGAAGTACAAAGATAAAGTTAAGGGGCGAAATATTCTCGTTTATACAGTGCAAGCAATTAGCAGCAAACAATTAAAAAAAGGAATTATCAAACTTTCAGGGACAGAAATATCGATTCAAACAACTGTCAAGCCCGATCGAATTTGTCAAGTAAGAGTAGTTCCCAAATGCAATTGTTACGTAATCGAGGTAATTTACCATGAACAGGAGCCCGCCCGATATCGAGAGAACTCTGCATCGGTAGCCAGTATCGATCTCGGACTGAATAACTTAGTAGCGCTAACATCAAATCAACCAGGCTTTATCCCCCTACTGATTAACGGGCGACCGCTAAAATCCATCAATCAGTTCTACAACAAGCGCAAATCCCAATTACAATCTCAATTGAAAGGCAATCTTAAAACCTCATCAAGAATTGTGCGCCTCACTCGCTGTCGCAATCAAAAAGTCGATAACTACTTACACCATACTAGCAGGCTGATTATCGATATTTTGAGCGAGCGTCAGATTGGGACATTAGTAATTGGGAAAAATGTGCAGTGGAAAAACTGCATTAACTTAGGCAAGCAGAACAATCAAAACTTGGTCAGCATTCCGCACGCTCGATTAATTCAGATGTTGGAATACAAAGCTGTTTTGGCTGGGATTGAAGTAATAATACAGGAAGAATCCTATACTTCAGCCTCCAACTTCCTTTCTTTAGATCCGATTCCTGTTTACGGCGATAGCGATGCCAACAGCGTGGAATTTACTGGCAAACGCATCCACAGAGGTTTGTACAAAACGGCAGAGGGTTTGTTAATTAATGCTGATGTTAATGGGTCTTACAATATCATGCGAAAAGCACTCCCAAAAGCGTTGAGCAATGGGATAGGGAGCTGCGTAGTTCAGCCCAGGCGGGTTAATCCGCTCAAAGTAAAAGCGAAAGGGGAGGGGCACGATGCCTCCCATGTCATGTAATAGATGACTATACTTTTACCAGCTATGCTGGTACGATTACCGAAACTTTAGGAAACTACGCGGCGGGTTCCGGTGAGGGCCTCGCGGAACTTCTGTCGGTTTGAGGCGCATTTTTGACCGATCGGCGCAAATTCTTAGTGTAAGCTCTACTTACAATCAGAGAAAAAATTAGCAGGGTTAACAATATCAAAGCGAACTGACCTCAAAATTTCAGTACACGATTTGTCTCCCTAAATATTAAAAAATATTAAAACAAAAAGCTAGTCGATCGCCCGAAAAGTTATTTTGACCGAAACCATCCAGGATACAAGCCCCCGGATTCATCTCGCGCAAGTCAATGCTTCAATCTAAAATCTAAAATCTAAAATCGCGCAATCGATTGACCGCCTCTTTTGCTATAATTTGTGAGCATCTTTCGGCTCGCCCGCACCGAGGGGCAAGACCCCTCACCCAGACAGCGACCGAAAAGCCGAGGATAGATATCAGTTTTCAGAGGATATTGCAATGGGCGAATTTTTTACAGTCGATGTGTTTGCGAACACGATAGCGGTACTCGGCGCTTTGGGTTTTTTCTTTTTGGGATATCAAGCTTTGCAGATGTTGAAAAAATAAAGTATGTCAGAACTGAGATGTTGCACCATTGTCAAGAACGGGCAAGATGCCCGTTCCACAAAGAATGATTTTTCTCGTGGAACAGGCATCTTGCCTGTTCCTAAACAAGTAATTGAGAATGGTGCAATATCTCAGTCAGAAGTCAGAAGTCAGAAGTCAGAAGGAAAGAAGGAAGAGGGAAGAAGGAAGAGGGAAGAAGGAAGAAGGAAAGAAAAAAGAAGGAAAGAAAGAAGAAGGAAAGAAACAACTATTCCGAATACCCAATGCCCTGTTTTGCCAATGCCCAATGTCCTGTTTTGCCAATGCCCTGTTTTGCCAATGCCCAATGCCCTGTTTTGCCAATGCCCAGGAACACCTAATTTACCTGAAAAAGGCTATACAACTGACTCAACATTGCCACTGTTTCTTGCGAAAATCAACCAAAAAAAGGCTGCGTTATTATCATGGTGAGCCAACTTTTAGATGGACGCTATCAAATCATTGAAGTCATAGAAACAGGAGAATTTGGGCAAACCTATCTGGCCAAAGATATTCGCCGTCCCGGAGAACCGCAGTGCTTTGTCAAGCACCTGCGTCCCGGTACTACCGAACCGAAATTAATTAATACTACGCGCCGTCTTTTTCAAAAAGAAGCAGAAGTTCTAGAAAAACTCGGTCAACACGACCAAATTCCTCAGCTATTCGCTTATTTTGAAGAAAATGAAGAATTTTTCTTAGTAGAATCCTTCGTTGCCGGTCACTCGCTATCAACCGAGATTGTACCGGGCAAGCCTCTAACTGAAGAAAAAATGATTCCTTTGCTGAAGGAACTGTTAGAAATTTTAGTATTTGTACACGGACAGGGCGTAATTCACCGAGATATTAAACCGGCAAATTTAATCCGCCGCTATTCAGATAACAAGTTAGTTTTGATTGACTTTGGCTCGGTGAAAGAAATTCACATCGCTCAAAGACAAGCGCCGGTAACTGTGCGGATTGGCACTTTGGAATATATGCCGATCGAACAATTTCAATACAACCCGCAACTCAACAGCGATATCTACGCTTTGGGAATGATTGGCATCCAAGCAATGACGGGTTTGCCGGCTTACGATTTGCCGAAACTGCGGGATTTGAAAAATTCTAATAAAGGCGAAATTGTTTGGCGGCATTTAGCCACGTGTTCCCAAGCGCTGGCTGATGTTTTGGACAATATGGTGCGCTACGATTTTCGGGAGAGGTACCAGTCGGCGGCGGAAGCTTTAGCCGATTTGAGGAAAATTGGCGATCGCTCGCGGGCGCGGATTCCCAAGCTAACAATATATCGCGAAGAAGTCGATCGGCGCAGCAGCAGCCGGGGTGATATTACAGTCGTCGGTCGAAGAATATTAGATGAACTGCGCGTCAGTTTGGAATTGCTGCCAGAAGAAGCAGAGGCGATCGAAGATGAGGTATTGAACCCTTACCGGAAATACAGGGAAAAAGGCGAACGCTACGAACAATCACTGCAAGAAGCAATGCAGCAAGAATATCCCTTTTCTCTGGAAACTCGCGACGAATTAAAACGCTTGCAGCAAGTTTTAGGGCTTACCGACGAAGATGCCGCGAAAATCGAAGAATTAGTCATTCCTAAATCTTTATTTGCTAAATTGTACAAGGCGATATCCACAGTTTTGGAGGGACATCGCAACCCCAATCTGCCACCAGCGAGTAGCGCCCCTCACCTCGTCGAATTGCAGGCAAGTCCGGCGGTATCCCCGCAGGTAAATCTGAACGGAAAAACCGATTTGTCGAACTCCAGCCCAGCAGCACTTGTCCCCAAAGAAACTCGCAAATTCAACCCTTATCTTGCCGGGGCAACAATTGCGGCTATCTTAGCTGCGATCGGCGGAATTTACGGATATCTCAAATGGCAAGAATGGCAGCAGCTAGCCCAGAAAGAATCCCAACAGCTCAATCAAATTGAAGCTCTTTATACAGCCAGCAATTATGAAGGCTGCATCAGCCAAATACCAACAATTGCCGACACTTCCAGCACCTATTCGTCCGCTCAGGAGTTACAAGAACAGTGCCAAGCAGGTTTGCGGTGGAAGAACGCCAAAGTCAAAAATTTCGCTCAGCATTCCGATGCAGTTGGGTCTGTTGCTTTCAGTCCAGACGGCTTAATGTTAGCCAGCGGTTCTAAAGACAAAACCATCCAAATTTGGGATTTAGCTACAGGCAAGTCGATTCGCACTTTTCCAGGAGATTCCTCCACTATTTGGTCGGTTGCTTTTGACTCAAACGGTACGAAACTGGCGACGGGAACCGGTTTTTGGCGAGTCATGTTGTGGGATTTGAAAACAGGGCAAGTGATTCGCAGTCTCGACCACACTGCTTCTGTTTGGTCTGTCGCTCTTAGCCCCGACGGACAGCTTGTGGCTAGTGCCAGCGGAGACAAAACCACAAAGATTTCGGATGCAGCAAGTGGTCGTTTGATTCAGAGTTTTCCAGACCATACAGATTTTGTTTATTCTGTTGCTTTCACTCCAGATGGACAAAGTTTGGTTAGCGCTTCTAAGGATAAAAAAATTACAGTTGTGGATGTCGCAACAGGGGCGTTGCTCAAAACAATTGAGGGACATGGCGACGCGGTGAGGTCGGTTGCTGTTAGCCCGGACGGCAAGACAATTGTTAGCGGTTCCTACGATGAAAGTATTAAAATTTGGAATATCGAAACAGGAGATTTAATTCGCTCTATCAAGGGACATTCTGACGATATTGTCTCGGTTGCTATCAGCCCGGACGGGAAGTTTATTGCCAGCGGGAGCAAGGATAAAACTATTAAAGTTTGGGATTTTGCTACTGGAGAATTGCTGAATACTTTGACGGGACATTCCGATGAGGTTTATGTGGTAACTTTTAGTCCCGATGGCAAAACTATTGCTAGCGGTTCTAAAGACAATACTATTAAGTTGTGGTTGAGGTAATACGATTTTAGATTTTAGATTTTAGATTTTAGATGGGAATGACTTACTGCATAATGGTTGGGAATTTCCCTACAGTTGCATCCTTTTGAGGAACTGGTGTACTATCAATTCCGGTCGATTACCCCTAATATCATGTCCGAGCCATTGACCGTGATTAAACGCCGGGGCGGGTTTACAGATTTTCCCGTTTCTATTCAATATCTTGGTGAACCCGCCCCTACAGGAATCAGGGTTAATTGACCGGACATAATATAATACGGTAGGGGCGGGTTCACCCAAAATATATGCCAATAATTGACAATCTCAAAAACCCGCCCTTTTAATCGCTCGATCGTAAATGATATCATTAGTCATTGGTCATTTAATTGGTATAATTCAGCTCATTTTTGAAGGTTTGGGGAAAGTGCCAATAAGGCGTTTCTAATTCGTCCTCAGTTGGAGAATTTTCAGTTGAGTTCTCTCGGATTTGAAAAAAGTGGTAGAGGTTAGCGACAGTTAAATCGGATATTTCTTGCCAATTCGAGGCAGCTAAACCTTGATAGCCAGTAGCGATCGCCTGCTGGCTGACATAAACTTCGGATCTCCGGCGGATTTCCGGCGACACAGCGAAGGTTAGCTGGTCGCGCAAGGATAGAAAGTGAGACTTTTGCTTTAAACTTTCATAAAGTGAAGGTTCCGCAGCTAATACCGTGAATGTAGTGTACACGCTGCTTTTTAAACTCTCGCCGCTGAGTTTATCTAAACTAGCTAACTGGTGCTGCTCTTTTGGAGACAAAGTTTCCATCCAATCAACCTCATTGTGCCAAAATTCTATTACACTTAAATCATGACCGAGAATCCTAGTAACTTCGGGAAATAAAAAATCTAGTTCGGGTTCGGATTGACATCCTTTAACAACAGTTAGAAGATTTTGACGAATTTTTGATTGCAGTTCCCGGAGGCGATCGCTCACCATATCGTAGGCCCGCTGCAAGTGAAACGTGACCCCGATCGCCTGCTCGATCGCCCAAACACATTCCATTTGCCTGAGCTTTCCTGCAGAAGACAGCCCCTCCAACAAACTAGGATTATCATAAATTTTTAAAGCCTCAAACAGCATATCCCGCCCGCTATTAATTTCGGAATTCCGAAGTTTAATATCTGGCACTGTCAGGGCTGACTGACAGCGTTTGATAGCTTTAGAAAAAATCTCATAACCGTTAACCAGTTTCTGGCGGTGCATTTCAAAACTTGAGTCGTGAGCCACCTTAAAAATCTGCTGGATCACTTCTACTCCCCTATCTTTGAGGATGTGTCTGAGATCGATAAATCCGTCTTTAATTTTTAGCTTCTGGTGCTTTGCCTCTTCTCGGATTTTTAATACTTGGTTGAGGTTTACTGCTGACAAAACTGTGTTCGATACAGCGCCAATACCAATGACAGCAGCAGTCGCTTGCATCACTGCCAAATTAATTTTCAGACAGTTAAGCATTCTGTATATTTTTTGAAACCCCTGATGAGTTTGAGCAACCTGCAACGGCGCCACAGTGACGTACAGGGGAGCTACCAGCGGCTGTATGGGGCCACCTCCGGCTAACTGTGCGAGCAATCCTATAACTCCCCGCGAGGAAAGAGTTTCACTTCTTGATTGATAAAAAATTTTTGCGAGCTCCACAAACTCCCCTGTCACCGGATCTCTAGCTGCGGGGAGCAATTTTCCTGTTTTGGTAGCAGGCTGTACAAGGTTGCCACTATTGAGTCGCGCCTGAGTTGCAGGGGTGAATATATAATCCATGTTGTGGCTCAGTTTCCATTCAAAAAGGCAGATGTTTTGTATTGTATGCTGTTTATGGAAACGAGAGATGAAAGGAAATGAATGAGTATCTCAAGGCATTCCAGGCTATTAACCTGTTTAGCGATCGATTGTTGGCAGACGAATATCAATCCGTGGAGATTAAACAGTCAGCTACCCAACTCAATTTAGATGTGGAACCTTGTATTGACGAAATTAAGCAATCTGCCATCAGGCTCAAAGAGCTACTTCAGGTATGTTTCAAAGATGTATCTCAGGCTGAGGATGTCTGGAATAGCAAGCCGAGAATTGCGGGAGCATCTCCTGTTGATGTCTGGGAGCAAATTGGCGAACTAAGCGGATGCGATGTGAGAATTCGCACTTTAGGAAAACAGGGCAAATATGATGCTGTTGCTAAAGTTCGCAAATCTTGGAGCGACAAGGCAACCAAGTTAAAAAATCATTGGTTTTTGTGGGATAAAAACTCTCAAGTCTTTCAAAGAGATACTATTGGTTTTTTTGAAAAAGATAATTTGCACAAAGAGTTGCGGAATGAAGTTGATTCCCAGGCAGAGCGAGTGATTTTAATTATGGAAAATGAATTAAATTTAATTTTTAAAGAATTACAATCTATTGATATGGAAAAAATTGAATTGTGTATTGAATGCTTTGACCTAAAAAGTCAGTCTAAATTTAGAGAGCGACTACAATCAATAGGCGGGGAGATTGTATCGAAGTTTACGGAACCCCTGAAATATTTGCCGGATTCTTATATGAAGAGTTTTAAAGAAACGCTAAAAGAACCTGTAGAAACTCTGGTTCATAAAAGCAATCTGGGAATCAGCTTGGTCGATTTTGAAGAGTGCTGTAAAGTGATTGGCTTAATCCTGGAAAATGTGATTTTAGCAATTTTTGAGGAGCGTCTGAAACTGGCAATTGAAACAGTTGAAAAAGCGATTAAATTCTACAATAATTTTTTAGAGAAGCAGGCGCGGTATCAGAAAGAAACGCCCCAACAGCGAGCGGCGGAAAAAGATTGGATTGAAGGCCAGCGGCAGCAACTCAGGGAAGTTCAGCAGTATATTGATGCAGTCATCAATCATTAGTGGTTAGTTATTAGTAATTGGCAATTTGTAATTAGGAGTTAGTAATTAGTGTTTTAACTACTAATTACTGACCCCTAACTGTTGAATTCACCCAAACAGGACTTACACAGAAGCTAATTAATTATTTACGGCTCCATGCACACCGCACCTTAGCGCTATAATTAGCGCGTCAAACCACTTTTTGCGTAAGTCCTGCTAAAAATAGATACAAGCCCCGGAATTAAGTCAGGGAAATAAAAAATTAGACTTTAGTTCAACTTCCCACTCAAGGCTGGGGAGTTAATCTAAAATCTAAAATCTAAAATCTAAAATCTAAAATCGAATGATTATTGATATTGACCGCTGATTTCGTAAACGATCGCGCCCAAAGACGCTAAGCTAGCTAAAATTAGCATTCCGGCCGGCATGAATTTTTGAGTTTTAACAAGGCGCACAATAAAGACTATTACTAAAACAGCGGAGATGGCTGCTGCTAATGTTAAACCCCAACTTTGTCCCATAAGCTGGGCGGTGCCGGCAAAAATTAGCAGCGAACCGCTAATCAAGCCCGAAATGAGCGAGGCTTGGCTTTTGGCCTTGATATAACCCATGATGCCGCCAACCAGTGTTAAAATGCCGTAGCCGATCGCCGCTGCTGTACCTAAATTCATTTTTAATCCTCCCGATTTCACTGTTTGCATCTAAATTTATACAGCGCGGCCTGCAATTAGTGTCACGAATTGTTAGAAAATTTATTAAAGCCAGTCAGGATATGTAACTGTTATACAATTGCCATTATGTCAGCCCTAACTTCTGGTGCGATCGCCCAAATCCGTTACCTCCAGCGCCTCGCAGCATCCCTGCTGCTGTATCAATCGGTTCTCAAAAGCCCCGCCGGCCAAGCCTTTCTCGATTTGCTGCAAGCCCTTCACCACAGCGAAGTCAGCGGTTTGGAATGTCAGGTAGCTTACGGGAACTGGTTCAAACTTCAGGCTGCTAAAAATTTAAGCTGGAAAGATTCTTTGATTTGGGAAATTCTCAAAAACGAAAACCCCTTTTCACGCCGAGCACAGCAAACAGATTTTGCAAGTTTGCCCCCCGCTTTGGTGGAGGCCGCCCGACATGATTTAGAAGTGCTGCAAAATATTTACGAATGCAGCAGCGAACAGTTGAGCAAGTGGGTGCGGGTAGCGGGTCAACTTGACGCAGTGCCTCCGATTTGGCATTCAGAAAGTGTAGCAGAACAGGGAGATTTGCCGCTGCACGGAAAACTGGAAAAATGGTCGAGCGCTACGGAATCTTTGGCAGCTTATTACCGACAGTTTGGCACGGGTTTGTTTGCCGAATATCGCGCTTTTGCGTGGCGGGGAGGGCAGTTGGCGAGTATTTCCCATCCCGATCGCATAACTTTAAAAGAGTTGGTTTGCTGCGATTGGCAGCGGGATGCTTTGGTGAAAAATACGGAGTTTTTGCTGGCAGGTTATCCGGCTTTGCACGTCTTGCTATACGGCAGCCGCGGTTCGGGCAAGTCTTCTTTGGTGAAGTCGCTGTTAAATGAATTTGGATCTCGCAATCTGCGCTTGATTGAAGTATCTAAATCGGATTTGCAAGATTTGCCGCTAATTGTCGAGCAGTTGCGGGGAGTTCCTCAAAAGTTTATTATTTTTGTGGATGACCTGTCTTTTGAGGAAGATGATGATGCTTTTAAAGCTCTGAAAGTTGTGTTGGAGGGGAATGTGACTGCCCGCTCTCAAAATGTGGTAGTTTACGCCACATCTAACCGCAGGCATTTAATTCGAGAGTTTTTTGACGACAGGCCTCGCCCCCGCGACGGAGATGAAGTTCACGCTTGGGATACTGTGCAGGAAAAACTTTCATTTAGCGATCGATTTGGCTTGACTTTAACTTTTGAACCGGCCGA
>Ga0209278_1000870_pt1 | contig 20339 bp, 16 predicted proteins | sample JI81BgreenDNA_FD_187504 | JGI IMG/M metagenome (GOLD analysis project Ga0209278, IMG submission 187504) | Wastewater effluent complex algal communities from Wisconsin, to seasonally profile nutrient transformation and Carbon sequestration -... | ecosystem: Engineered > WWTP > Effluent > Algae... | reverse complement strand
ATTCCGGCATCCCGCCCCCAACGCACGGCGGCGTATGGCGGGTACCCGTAACTTTGTTTTAATGTGGGGATGTCGCGGCCCCCTCGGCGACCGCGCCGTGCTGCCACCCCTGTCGTTCCATCCTGTCCAGGAGTTACCGATGCCCCGCACCCGTCTTCTCGTCGGCGCCGTCGCGCTGGCCCTCGCCGCTTCGTCGGCCCATGCGCAGCGCTTCAGCGGCGTCGTCACCTTCGGCGACAGCCTCTCGGACGCCGGCAACGTCGGCCTCGTGCAGAACCCCGCCGGCGGCGCCAGCCAGAGCTTCACGACCAACCCGGATCCGGTGATGGTCGAGCTGCTGGCCCGCTACTTCGGCTTCACCCAGACGGCCTCGCTGGCCGGCGGCACGAACTTCGCGTTCGGCGGCGCCTGCGGCCGCGTGGCGACGGGCGCCACCTCGCCGCCGTGCAGCTCCTTCGCCGTGCCGCGACTGAACCAGCAGATCGACCAGTACCTGCGCGGCGGCACCGCCGTCGCCAACCCGAACGCGCTGTTCACCGTGTGGATGGGCGCCAACGACCTGTTCGGCGATATCCCGGTGTGGGCCTCCAACCCGGCCACGGCGCAGGCCAACGCCACCGTCGGCGGCGTGCCGATCGCGAGCGCCGTGGTCCAGCAGGTGGGCCGCCTGCAGGCCGCGGGCGCCCGCAACATCGTCGTGCTCAACCTGCCCGACCTCGGTGCGACCCCGCAGTTCTCCTCCGGCCCGCTGGCCGCGGCGCGCCCGCTGGCCACGCTGTCGACCGTCAGCTTCAACGGCGCGCTCTCGCAGGGCCTGTCGCAGCTCGGCGTCGGCATCATCCCGATCAACGTCTTCGGCCTGGTGAACGAAGTGCGCGCCAACCCGGGCGCGTTCGGCTTCACCAACGTCACCGGGACGGCGTGCAACCTCGCCGTGCTGCCGGGCGGCAGCTCGCTGTTCTGCAACCCGAACGCGCAGGTGGCCGCGGGCGCCAACAACACCTACCTGTTCGCCGACGGCGTGCACCCGACGGGTGCCGCGCACCGCCTGCTGGCGGAAGTCACCGTTGCCACCATCAACGCCCCCGCGCTGGTCTCGCTGGCGCCGGAAACGGCCATCGCCGCGTATGACGACCATGGCGGCGCGATCAACAACGGCCTGTTCGACGAGTACCGCTTCGATCGCGAGGACGGCACCGTGCGCGGCTACTTCCGCGCCACCGGCTCGAGCGGCGAGTTCGCCGGCTCCAGCTTCTCGCCGGGTGCGGACAGCAATGGCTTCAGCCTGACCGGCGGCGCGAACTACCAGCTCAACGAGACCTTCACCTTCGGCGTCGCGGCCAGCATCGGCAACCAGAACCTCGATCCGGTCGGCGGCCGCATCGACGGCAACACCGTGCTGTTCTCCGGCTACGGCGTGCTGAATTTCGGTGGCTTCTACCTCAACGCCATCGCCAGCGGCGGCAGCACCAACCTCGACATCGCGCGCAACATCGTGCTCGGCCCGTCCGTGCGCATCGAAAACGGCGAGACCGACGCCGACCAGATCGCCGGCGAGCTCGGCATCGGCTACGTCTTCAAGGGCGAGAACCTGACCCACGGCCCGTTCGCCGGCGTGGTCTGGCAGGAAGTGACGGTCGCCGAGTACGCCGAGGACGGCATCACCTCGACGGCGATGAACTTCCGCGAGTTCACCCGCGAGTCGATGGTCACCCGCCTCGGCTACCAGGCCAAGGCCGACTTCGGCACGCTGCAGCCGTACGCCCGCGTCGCCTGGAACAGCGAGGACGAGGACGGCCGTACCGTCGTCAACGCCGGCTCCAACAGCATGGGGGGCCGCTTCGCCCTCGACGGCTTCGGCCCGGCCGGCGACTGGACCAGCGCCGACATCGGCCTTGGCTTCACGTTCTCCGAGCGCTTCAGCGGCCATGTCACCTACACGGGCCGCTTCGGCGACGACGTGGTGGACCGCGAAGCACTCAGCCTCGGCCTGACGATGAGCTTCTGATCGCCGGGTCGTGCCGCTGAGCACAGGACAAGGCCGCCCCCCGGGGCGGCCTTTTTCTTGGCGTGCGCGACGCCCGGCAGCCGTCCGGCCCTCCGGGCTTGCGATCGTGCGGGCCCTGACGCATCGTTCGATACGCCCGTGTTGCGGCCCCACCGAAGACACCCCCTTGCGCGCCGCCTTCGCCACGTCCCTCGCGCTTGCCCTCGGCAGCGCCCTTTCCGCCAACGTCGCGGCTGCGGTGTTGCAAGGCGAAGACGCGCTGCTCGATCTCGAACTCGAAGCCCTGCTCGACGTCCCGGTGACCGTGGCGAGCGCGCGCGCCGAAGCGCTGCGCGACACGCCGGTGGTGGTTTCCCGCATCGATGCGGCGGAGGCGCGCCGCTACGGCCTGCGCACGCTGTCGGAGTGGCTGTCCCTGCTGCCGGGCGTGCTGGTGCACGACACCGCCATCGGCACGGAGGCGGTGATGGTCCGCGGGCTGGCCGAGGGCTTCAACCAGAAGGTGCTGTTCCTGCTCGATGGCGTGCCCTACTGGCAGCCGTCGCACGGCGACATTCCGCTCATGGCGATCCCCCTCGAGCTGGTGCAGCACGTCGAGGTCGTGCGCGGCCCGGGCGGCGTGCTGTTCGGCACCAATGCCACCGGCGGCGTCATCAACGTCGTGACGCGCCGTGACCCGGCGCGACAGGCGGCCGTCGAGGCAGGCAGCCGCGGCCGCTGGCGCAGCGAGGCGTACTGGCACGAGGATTTCGAGCGGGCCGGGGGACTGAGCCTGGCCGTGTCGGCGAGCGAGGGCCCGGACTACACGGGCCGGTTCACGCGACGCCCCGTGCCCGCCAGCTTTCCGCCCGGCACACCGACCGAGGGCGAGGTGCCCCGCGGCACCCGGCAGACCTCGGCCTTCGTCGCCTGGCGAGGCGTGGACGGCAGCCTGCGGTGGCACGGCTTCGAGAGCGAAAGCGAGGGACTGGCCGCGGCCGCCAGCCTGCTCAACACCTCTCGCCTCCGCTACCGCGGCCAACAGGTCGTCGCCGAGCGCCGCGTCGCTCTCGGCGCGGCGAGCGAACTGAAGGGGATCGTCGATTGGACCGGCTACACGGTCGCCATCCCGACCGACCGCCAGCTGGCCGGTGTCACCGACGGGCTGCAGGGCTTCGACGACGACGGCGACAACCAGCGCCTGCGCGGCGGATTGCACTGGCAGCACACGCTGGGTGAGGAGCGCTACCTGCAGGCGGGGGTCGAGCGCGAACTCCGCCGCAACGGCGAGTACCAGCTGCGCAACCGTGCCACCGGCGACCTCCTCGCCGTGCAGCTGCCCGCCGCCACCACGGGCGAATCGGCCGTGTACCTGCAGGGCGATGCCCGATTCGGCGATTGGCGCGCCGTGCTCGGCCTGCGGCATGTCGAGAGCGACGTGTTCGGCGCGGCCACGCTGCCCCGCGGGTCCTTGCTCTGGCAGGCCTCGGCGCGGCAGAACTGGCGGCTCGTCTACGCCGAGGGCTACAACGCGCCGACGCCGATCCAGCGCCTGCTGCTCGTGCCGCCCAATGCCGTGCGCGGCAATCCGGCGCTGCTGGCGGAAAGCGTCCGCAACCTCGAGCTGGCCTGGACCTGGCAGGGCCATCGCCAGAGCTGGACGCTCACCGCCTACCGGCTCGAGACCGACAAAGCGATCCGCCGCGTGCTGATGCCCGGGACGACGACGGTGGGGTTCGTGAACCTCACGCCCTTCCAACGGCATGGCGCGGAAGCGGAATGGCGTGCCCGGGGCGACGGATGGGACGTCTACGCCAGCGCCCACTGGCAGCAGCAGGGCGACAGCGACGCCGACCCCTTCGCACGGCTGACCCCGCGCTGGCAGGCCTCGGCGGGGGCCAGCCGCCACTTCGGTGCGCACCAGTGGGGCGGCAGCCTCCGCGTGGTCGGGCGTCGCGCCGCCGCCGATGCTGCGCTGCTGGCCAACCTGCACTACCGCTACGACACCGGACGCTGGTTCGTGGAGGTCGTCGCCGACAACCTGCTGGACGACGAGCAGGCGCTTCCGGACATCCTCGATTTCGACCCCACGCGACAGGTCGCCGGCGGGCCCGCGGGGCGCGGCGCCACGCTCGGACTGGGCTGGCGCTTCTGAACCGGGCGGCGGCGCGGGCCGCCACCGTCAATCGCGCTCGAACTTCGCCTCGAGCTCGATGCGCTGCTCGATGCCGGTTTCCACCTGGGCGGCCAACCAGCGCCGCAGCGCGTAGGTGACGGTGACGACCTGCCCGGCGCCCGAGAGCGCCATGCCATAGCTGACGTAGAGCTTCGGCGTGATGCGCTTGCCGACCGTGATCGCGGTGCCGCCCAGCGCGCGCGATTCGCCGACGCTGGCGGTGTCGAGCCCGACCTTGCCGGCCACCGCCTGCGCCACGGCGCTGCCGCCCAGCGAGGTGGCCGCCTGCTCGAGCTGGGCCGCGTCGTTGCCATCGGCGGCCGCGAGCGGACGACCGAACATCAGCCACGACAGCGCCTCGGCCTGCGGCAGCGGCGGGCGTGACCAGACGTCGACGATGGGCGACACGCCGGTGCCGGTAACGGTGACGCCGACCTCCGGATCGGAATCCGGCCGCACGGCACGCACGTCGATGGTGGGCTCGTCGATCGCGACATTGCCCCAGCGCAGCGTGCCGCGTTCGAGATCGAGCTGCTGGCCGTAGGCACGGACCTCGCCGGCCAGCTCGAGCGTGCCACGGGCGCGAGGCGCGCGATCGACGCGGTCGCGGAGCTTCAGTTCGCCAGAGAGCCGGCCATCGAAGCCGAAGCCGCGCAGGCGCACGCCGTCCCCCAGCGCGACGGTGAGATCGGCGTCCAGCTGCAGCCCGGCGTCCGAGGGCGCGGCCGGGGGATCGTCGATCACGACGACGTCGGAGGACACGGTCGCGCCCTGCTCGAAACGGTCCAGCGCGAGTTCGGCCCGCGGCACGTCGATGCGGCCGCGGAGGCGGGCGATGCCGTCCGCCACCTCCAGGTCCAGCGTCGGGCTGATCCATGCGCGTCCGTCCGGCGTGTCGAGCACGCGCACGTCGGTACCGCGGATCGCCACCCGGTTCGGGCGTTCGTCGTCGCTCCACTGCCCGGCGATCTCCAGCGCGCCATCCCCGGTGGGCAGCCGGCCGCGGAGACGCAGCTGGCCGTCGTCGGCGCCTTCGAGTCGCAGTTCGCCATTGTCGATGGCGATGCCCAGCGCCGGCAGCTCCACGGCGAAGGGGGCCGCGGCGAGCGCGCCCTGCCAGCGCGGCGACTCGACCGTGCCGGAGAGCACGAGGCGCCCGTCGATGGTGCCGCGCGGTGCGACGAGATCGGCACTGAGGACTTCGAGCAGGCTCAGGTCGGTGGCACGCAGCGCGATGTCGCCGGCCAACGCCCCTGCGGCATCCGCAGCGGCGCGCGCCTCGAGGCGGCCGTCCGGCAGCAGGTCGGCGCGCAGGTCGACACGCCAGCCGTCGGCCTGCGTGGCGTCGAGGACGAGATCGTTCCAGCCGAACACCGTCTCCGGCGCGACGCCGCCGACGCGGAGGCGTCCTTCCGGGGCCTCGAGGCGCAGCGTGGTGACGGATTCGCCGCCAACGCGCCGATGCGCGGCCCGCAGCGCGACGCGGCCGCTGGGCGCCAGCGGGGTGTCGAGGTCATCGGGCAGGAAGGGCGCGAGCCAGGCGAGATCAAGCGCCTCGCCGGACACCCGTGCGTCATCGGCCCCACCCTCCGCACAGAGACGCCCCTTCTCGCCCAGCACCAGGCAGGCCGGCGCCGGCAAGGCCCACTCGGCGCCGCGCCAGCCCACGGTGGCGGGATCGGCGAGCGCGAGGGCCGGCAACGCCGGCAAGGCGACGGCCAGCGCCTCGAGCGTCAGTTCGCCGCGTACGAACGCCTCGCTGCTGCGCCAGCCGCCACGGGCGTCGAGCCGACCGCGGGCCCCCGGCGGCGCGGGCAGGTCGGCCGCATCGATGCCGCGGGTGGCGAGGGTGAAACGCCCGGCCTCCAGACGACCGTCCAGCGCGAGATCGATCGCGTCGATGCGGGAGGCCCCCTGCGACAGCGCCTCGGCGCGCAGGGCCATGCGGCCCTCGCCGCGCGCGGGCAACGAGCCCCGCACCGTGAGCCGCTGCAGCCCGGCCTCGCCCCAGCCGGCGTCGAGCAAGGCGAGGTCGGCCTCGAGGGCCGGGCGCGCCGCGCTGCCGCGGAGGCCCAGCCGGCCATCGAGCACCCCGCGGGCGCCGTCGAGCCACGGCGCGACATCGATCGTGCGCAGCGCCACGTCGAGATCCAGCGCCGGGGCCAAGGCGCCATCGACGGCGAGACGCCCTTGGCCCAAGGCGAACGTGGCACCGACCTGCAAGGCATCGCCCTCGGCCTCGATCCGCGCCTCGCCGTCGAGACGCTGGCCGCGCAAGCGGCCGCGCAGCGCCTCGAGTTCGGCGACGTAGCGCAGCGGCCCTTGGGATGGCGCGCCGCCCTCGACGCGAAGGCGAGCGTCGAGGCTGCCGGGCCAGTCCGGAGCCAGCCAGCCCGGGTCGAAGCCGCGCAGGGTCGCGTCCAGCGTGAACGCGGAGGCCGCATCGAGCCCGTAGCGGGCCTCGCCGTCGAACGCGCCGGCGGGCGTCGTCAGCGTGAACGGCGCCAGCACGAGGGCCTCGGCATCGCCCACCACCCGACCGATGAGCGTCGCGCGCTGGTCGCCGCGCGCGAGGTCGAGATCCAGATCCGCCGTCCAGGCGTCGAGCGTGCCGCCCAGCGTGGCCTCTCCGGCCGCCTGCACGCGCGACTCGCCCTCGCCCCAGCCCAGGGCTTGCGCACGGGCGACGAGCGCCATGGCGCCGTCCTCGAGGCCATAGCGGCCCGTGAGATCGAGGCGCCCGTCGAGCAGGGAGAGCGCCAAGGGCTCGGCATGCAGCACGCCGTCGTGCAGGCGCAGGCGGGAGTGGCGCAGCACCACGGCGAGACCGTCCTGCGCGATGCGCCCGGCGAGCGCGATGCGGAGGCCCGGCATGGACGCGGGCGCGTCGCCCTCGGCCTCCCGACGCCGCGCGGCCTGCAGCGCGGCGTCGATCGGCGCCTGCGCCGGCAAGCCAAGGGTCACTGCGTCGATCTGCGCTCCCTCCAGCGCCAAGGTCCAGCCAAGCGTGTCGAGGTGCGCCGCCTCCTGCCAGTCCATGGCGATCGCCAGCGGACCGCCCGCGCGGCCCTCGACGGTGGCGCGGCCCTTGGCCAGCGTGCCGTCGAGCCGCAGCACGAGGCGCGCCCCGGCCGCGTGTTCGCCCTCCAGCACGAGGCGGGTCGCGAAATCGTCCGCCGGCGCGTACTGCACCGCGCCGCGCACCCGGCCCTGCGGCGCGGCGAGTTCGAACGCCTCCAGCGCGAGGCGCCCCGGCTGCACATCGAGGGCGCCGGCCACGCGGTCGATCCCGACGGGGGGCGGTGCGTCATCCGCCGCCGATGCTGCGGGCTGCACCGTGATCCCGCGCACATCGATCGCTTCGATCCGCAGCGCGATCGGCAGGTCGAGCGTCGGCAGCACGGCGGGCCATGTCGGCGCCGGCTCGTCGGGGGCCGCCTTGAGCTGCACGTGGAGGCCGTCGATGCGCAAGCGCGAGAGCTTCAGCGTCGGCCCGTCGAGGCCGGGCAGGCGCGAGACGACGTCGAGCCGGTCGATCCCGACGCGCATCGACGCGTCTTCAAAGACGATGTCGCGCAAGCGCAGCCCCCCCGCGACGCTGCCCTCGCGCGCCCCGATGCGGAGGGTGCCTTCGGGCAATGCAGCGACGAGGCGATCCAGCGCGGCATCGCGCCCGCTGCCGCTGCCCAGCAACCACCAGGCGCCCACCGCGATCATCGCCAGCAGCGCGACCCCACCGCGCAGCACCCAGCGCCCAAGGCGGGCGAGGCGCGAACGCGGCGACGCGGCGCCCGGCGTGGGGGACGACGCCATCAGAAACCCACCCCGAAGCTGAGGTGCAGGCGCGTGCCGCCACCGGCGGCCTCGTCGAGGCCCTGCGCGACATCGACGCCGACGAGCCCGACGGGCGAGCGCCAGCGTGCGCCGACGCCCACCCCGATCTTCGGGTCGAACGCGTCCCCTCGGTTGAAGACGTCGCCCGCATCCACGAACACGGCCGCGCCCCAGGCCTCGGTGAAGAAGTACTGGTACTCGGCGCTGGCGACGATGCGATGCAGGCCGCCAAGGGTCTCGCCTTCGAACCGCGGCCCGATCTCGCGATAGCCGTAACCGCGGATGCTGCGGTCGCCACCGGCGAAATAACGCAGCGAGGTCGGGAAGGCCAGCGACTCCAACGAGCCGCCGTAGGCCGTCGTGGCCGCGTCCCCGCGCAGGATCACCACCTGCGAATCCCCGAAACCGTGCAGCCACTGCGCGCCGATCTCGAGCTGGGCGAAGCGCTCCCGGCGCGACGCCGCCTCGATCACGCCCGCCCGCAGCGCCACCGTCAGCTGCAGGGAATCGTCGGGGTCCAGCGGATCGTCGACGCGGCGGTACAGGGCTGCGACTTCGGGGTACAGCATCGTCTGCCGCGCGTCGGGGAAGCGGTCGCGACGCAGCAGCTTGGTGCGCTCTTCGGCGAACACGACACGGCCTGACACGGTGTAGGGATCACGCCGCCCCTGCCAGCCCGCGCCGAGACCGATGCGCTCATAGCCCAGCGCGGCCTCCGGCGACTCGGTGAGGTAGTCGACGCGCGCGTTCCACCAGCCCGGCAGGCGCCGCAGCGACGGAACGCGGTACTGGGTGGTGAAGCCGCTGCGCCGTTGCGACCACTCCATCTCCGAAAGCCACTTGTGCCCGCGATCGTTGACCCATCGACGGTTCATCGAACCGCGCACGCCCGCACCGGTGTCGCTGCCGAAGCGCAGCGCCGCCCCATAGGCCGTCCGCTTCGCCGGCGTGGTGGTGATCTCGATCGGCACGCGCAGGGCATCCCCTTCCCGGTCTTCGGCCGGCACGACTTCCACCAGCGCGAAGTAATCGAGCGCGGCCAGCCGCGCCTGCAGGCGATCGAGCTTGTTGCGGTGGTAGGCCTCGCCGGGACGCCAGTCGACCAGCGGCTGCAGCAGGCCGGGGCGGAACTGGTTCGTGGCGAAACGGGCCTCGCCCATCGCGTGGCGGGGGCCCGAATCCCAGCGCAGCAGGACATCCGCGGTCTTCGCCGCGCGGTTCACCGCCACCCGCGCCGTGGTGCGCTTCGCATCGAAATAACCGCGATCGGCCAGCTTGCGTTCGATGCGGAACTTGCCGGCCTCGTAGTCGAGATGCACGAAGCGTTCGCCGACGGCGGGCTTCAGCTTCGGCAACTCGCGCATCACGAACCGGTCGTCGCGCGCCTCGCCGGTGAGGTCGGCGTCGAGCGTCTTCACCCGCACCGGCTCGCCAGGATCGACGCTCACGCGGATGCGCACCCCGTCGCGCGCGGGCTCGCGGCGCACGTCCACCGTGGGCGAGTACCAGCCGAAGGGTTCGAGCGCTGTCGTCACTTCCCCCGGGATGCGCCGCAGCAGGAATTGCAGCCGCGCCTCGCTGAGGTCGGCCCGCTGCTTTGTCGACAAGCGCGCCACGGTCATCGCGAGACGCGCGTTGGCGGCCTCCGCATCCGGCAGGCCGTCGAGGGTGAGGTCGACCACGCTCACGCGCGGGGGCGACCCCTCGGCCACGGCCCGCGCCGACGCGTCCTCGGCGCGGAGCGACGAGGTCGCAATGCACGCCGCCAGCCCGACGGCGAACCCGCCGCCCAGAAGCGCGAAGGGATGCCTCCGGCAGCTCGGGCCTGGCGCCATCGGCCTCAGGTCGCGAGCTGCTCGATCGCGGCCACCGCGGCGAAGCGGTCGGCCAAGGCCTTCAACAGGGCGAGGCGGTTGTCGCGCACCGCGGCGTCCTCGGCCATCACCATCACGCCGTCGAAGAACGCGTCGACCGGCGCGCGAAGCACGGCGAGACGGCTCAGCACGGCGACGTAGTCGCGCGCGGCGAGCGAGGCGTCCGTATCGGCCAGCGCGGCGACGAGCGCCGCATGCAGCTCGCATTCGGCGGGCTCGACGAGCTTCGAGGCGTCGATGGCCGCCGGCAACGCGCCTTCCACCTTCTTCAGGATGTTGCGCGCGCGCTTGTTGGCCGCCGCCAGCGCGGCGGCTTCCGGCAGCTCGGCGAAGCGCTGCAGCGCCGACAGCCGCTCGGCGAAATCGGCCAGCGAGACCGGCTTCGTCGCCGAGACGGCGTCGAACAGCGCCGCACCCACGCCGCGGTCGGCGAAGTAGCTGCGCAGGCGGTCGAGGATGAAGTCGTAGAGCTCGCCGGTGTCGAGCGCGAGCCCAGCGGGCAGCGCGGCCTTCGCGGCCTCGAGCATGCCGACGAGGTTGAGGTCGAGCCCGCCCTCGATCAGCGTGCGGGCGAGGCCGAGCGCGTTGCGGCGCAGGGCGAAGGGGTCCTTGTTGCCCGAGGGCTTCAGGCCCGCCGCGAAACCGCCCGCCAGCGTGTCGAGGCGCTCGGCGAGGGCGAGGATCTGGCCCAGGCGCGAAGCCGCAATCGCATCGCCGGCGAAGCGCGGCGCGTAGATCTCGTCCAGCGCCGCCGCCACGGCAGCGCGGCCTTGAGCCGGCAGTTCGGCGAGGCCGGCGTCGTGCGCGGCGTAGTAGCGGCCGGCGATGCCCTGCAGTTCCGGGAACTCGTTGACCATGCGGCTCTGCAGGTCGGCCTTGCACAGCAGCGCGGCGACCTGCGCCAGGTCGGCATCGTCGTCGAGCGCCGTGGCGATCGCGCGGGCCAGCTGGGCGATGCGCGCCACCTTGTCGGCGTAGCTGCCGAGCTTCTGCTGGTAAGTGACGGTGGCGAGGCCGGCGTTCATCGCCGACAGGCCCTGCTTGAGGTCCTCGTCGAAGAAGAAGGCGGCGTCGGCGAAGCGCGGGCGGATCACGCGCTCGTAGCCCTTGCGCACCTCCGCTTCGTTCGTGGAAACGATGTTCGCGATGCCGATGAAGGCCTCGGTGATGCGGCCTTGCGCGTCAAGCACCGGGAAGAACTTCTGGTTCGCCTCCATCGTGGAGATCAGCGCCTCCTGCGGCACGCGCAGGAAGGCCTTCTCGAAGCCGCAGAGCACGGCCTTCGGCCATTCGACGAGGCCGTTCACCTGCTCGAGGTTGTCCTCGGTGATGCGCGCCGAGCCGCCGGCCTGCGCGGCGGCCGCTTCGACGTCGCGCACGATCGCCGCGCGGCGCTCGTCGGCATCGACCAGCACCTTCGCAGCGCGCATCGCCTCGACGTAGGCGTCGGCATCCGACACCCACACGGCCTTGTCGTGCATGAAGCGGTGGCCGCGGCTCATGCGGTCGGCGGTCTTGCCGAAGGCGGCCAGCGGCACGACCTCGGCGCCGTACAGCGCCACCAGCCACAAGGCGGGACGGGCGAAGGCGTGCTCGTGCGCGCCCCAGCGCATCGGCTTCGGGATCGGCATGGCCTTCAGCGCGTCATCCAGCACGGCCTGCAGCAGGTCGACGGTGCGCGCGCCCGGCTTCACGGCGCGGTGCACGAAGCGCTCGCCCTTCGCATCCGTGGTGCGCTCGAGCTCGCTCCACGCCACGCCGGCCTTGGCCGCGAAACCTTCCAGCGCCTTCGTCGGCGCGCCATTCGCGTCGAGGCCGACGTTGAGGTACGGGCCCAGCACTTCCGAGCGCTGCTCGGGCTGCTCGGCGGCGACGCCTTCGATGTGCACGGCAAGGCGGCGCGGCGAATACAGCGTGCGCGCGGCCCCCATCGCCACGCCGCGCTTCGCGAGGCCGTCGGTGATGCCGTTCGCGAACGCCGCGGCGAGTTCCGGCAGCGCCTTGACCGGCAGCTCCTCGACGCCGAGTTCGATCAGCAGGGAGGCGCTCATGCCGCGGCCTCCTGCGTGTCGAGGCCGAGCTTCGCGCGTTCCCCCGCGTCCTTCACGCCGGGGAAGCCGAGCTTCTGGCGCTGGGCGAAATACGCCTCGGCCACCGCGCGAGCCAGGGTGCGCACGCGCAGGATGTAGCGCTGGCGCTCCGTCACCGAGATGGCGCGGCGCGCGTCGAGCAGGTTGAAGCTGTGCGAGGCCTTGCACACCTGGTCGTAGGCCGGCAGCGGCAGGCCGAGCTCGACGAGCTTCAGCGCTTCCTTCTCGCAGGCGTCGAAGCGGTGGAAGAGCTCCGCCACGTCGGCGTGCTCGAAGTTGTAGGCGCTCTGCTCGCGCTCGTTCTGCAGGAACACGTCGCCATAGGTCACCACGCCCTGCGGGCCGCGCGTCCAGACGAGGTCGTAGACGTTGTCGCAGCTCTGCAGGTACATGCACAGGCGCTCGAGGCCGTAGGTGATCTCGCCGGTCACCGGGCGGCATTCGAGGCCGCCGGCCTGCTGGAAGTAGGTGAACTGCGTCACTTCCATGCCGTTCAACCACACCTCCCAGCCGAGACCCCAAGCGCCGAGCGTCGGCGACTCCCAGTTGTCCTCGACGAGGCGCAGGTCGTGCACCTGCGGGTCGATGCCCAGCGCCTTCAGCGAGCCGAAGTACAGCTCGACGATGTTGTCCGGGTTCGGCTTCATCACCACCTGGTACTGGTAGTAGTGCTGCAGGCGGTTCGGGTTCTCGCCATAGCGGCCGTCACCCGGGCGGCGCGAGGGCTGCACGTAGGCGGCGTTCCACGTTTCCGGGCCCAAGGCGCGCAGGAAGGTGGCGGGGTGGAAGGTGCCGGCGCCGACCTCGAGGTCGAGCGGCTGGATCAGCACGCAGCCCTGCTCCGCCCAGTAGGCGTTCAGGCGCGTGATGAGTTCCTGGAAGGTGGGGGCGGACATCGGGCTCGACGCGGAAAAAATGACGCGCCAGTATAGCCGCGAGGCCCATCCCGCCTGATTTCACGCCGCATCGCCCCTTGAGCCACCGTGCGCCTTTCCTGATCCTCGAAACCGGCCGGCCCGTGCCCAGCATGCGGCGGCACGGCGCGTTCCCGCACGTCATCCGAACCGCCGCCGGCCTCGCGCGACACGCAGCGCAGGTCGTGCCGGTGCTCGACGGCCACGCGCCGCCCGATCCCCGCGGCTACGCCGGCGTGATCGTCACCGGCTCGGGCGCGATGGTCACCGACCGCGAACCGTGGTCCGAGGCGACCGCCGACTGGCTGCGCCGCGCCGCCGATGACGGCGTGCCGATGCTCGGCATCTGCTACGGCCACCAGCTGATCGCGCAGGCCTTCGGCGGCGAAGTGGCCTGGAATCCAAAGGGCCGCGAGATGGGCACGGTGCCCGTGCACCTGCACGCCGAGGCCGCGCACGATCCGCTGTTCCAGCACTTGCCAAGCGAGTTCCCGGCGCAGACGACGCACTTGCAGACGGTGCTCAGCGCGCCGCCCGGCGCCGTGGTGCTGGCGCGTTCGGCGCTCGACGGCTGCCAGGCCTTCCGCCTCGGCGAACGGGTCTGGGGCCTGCAGTTCCATCCCGAGTTCGGCGTGGTGCACATGCGCGGCTACATCGATGCGCGACGCGAGGCGCTGAAGCGCGAAGGGCACTGCCACGTGCGGATGCTAGAGTCCGTGCGCCCCGCCCCCGCCGCGCGCGACGTGCTGCGCCGCTTCGTCCGCCATGCGCTCGCGCAGCGCCACGGCTGAGCGCCTCCCTTTTCCACCCTTCCGGAACCCCTTTCGCATGATGCCCCGCTGGGCCGGCCTGACCGCCCCCTTTCGCTGGCTGATCGACGCCGTCGATGTTGGCCGCCACCAGCCCGCCGTGATCCTCTCGGCCATCCTGTTCACCGCCGCGGTCGGCTTCCTGCCCTCGCTGCCGCCGCAGCTGATGGCGATGGCGGGCTCGCCGCCCGGCATGGCCGCGCAATTCCTGTTCCAGGCCATTGGCCTCGTCGTGGCGATGGCGATCTCACCGGTGCTGGTCGCCGGCATCTACCGCCTACTCGACGGCGCGGAGCAGGGTCGGCCCGTGACCACGGCGCAGATCGCCGACGGCTTCCGCGACGGCAGCTGGGGCGCGATCGTGGGCGTCACCGTGCTCGGTTACGTGCTGATGTTCGCCCTGCTGGCGCTGATGATGATCACGATGGCCGCGATCGCCGGCGTCGAGGCCCTGCAGGCGCTGCAGCAGTGGATGGAACAGGTGATGGCCCTGCAGGCCAAGGCGCAGGAGAGCGGCGCGCCGCTCCAGCCCGACGCCCTGCCGAATCCGCCGGACGGCCTCGGGGGCGTGATCCTCGTGGTGCTCGCCTTCCTGCCGCTGTGGTCACTCGTGGCACTGGGCCTCGGCTGGGCGCTGGTCTCGGTGGCGCTGCGCGGCACGCCGCCCGTGGCGGCGATCCTCGGCGGCCTGCGTGCCGCGACGATGAACGCGCTGCCGCTGTTCCTGTTCGCCGCGGTCCTGCTGCTGCCCGGCCTGCTGGCCGCGCTGCTGTTCGGCCTGGTGATGATGGCGGTCGTGGCCCTGGCCTCCCTGCTCGGCCCGCTGGTCGGTGGCGTCATCGCGATGGCCATGGTGCTCGCGCTCACCGTGGTGTTCTCGGCGATCAGCTACGGCTTCACGCTGAACGGCTGGCGCGCGGCCTGCGACGACGGCGCGGGTCCGGCGGCCCCGGGCGATCGCCCGGAAATGGCCGGCTTCGAGGCCTGATCGGCGGCCCCGGCCAAACGCCGGGGCTCAGAGGCCGAGCACCACCACCGCTTGGGCCATCGTCCACGCCACCCAGCCCAGCAACAGCACGACGGCGGCCGCCTGCAGGCCCAGCCATGCCCTCGCCCACGCCGGGAGCGGCCCTGAAGCGACGTCGACGCGCGTGCCGGCCGCGAGGTCATGCCCGGCACGACCGTCGTCGCGGAACATCACCAGCGCATGGCCGAGGTGCAGCAGCAGCCAGCTCGGCCCCGCGGCGAGGAAGCGCAGCAGCACGCGCGGCACGCCGGCCGGAGCACCGTCACTGGCGAGCACGCGCAGGCCCAGCGCACGCTTGCCCGGTGTGGCTCGCCACGGCGAGGCCTCGAAACCCACGAAGTACGCGGCCACCACGATCCAAGCCCACAGGCCCGCGCCGAGCAGCGAGGCGAGCAGCGCCTCCATGCCCTGCGTCATCGCCGCCATGAAGACGGTATCGGCCTGCAACGCACCGGCGAGGTCGAGCAGGGCGATGTGCCCGGCACCGAACGCGCGATCCAGCGCGAGCTGCATGGCGCCTTCCATGCCCCGCCACGCCGCCTGCGCGGCCTGCAGCGGCCGCCACGCCGCCGCCGCGACGAGCGGCGAGAGCAGCGCGAGGTCGATGGTGTAGGCGGCATAGCGCGCCTTGAACGCCGCCGCGCTCATGCCGCTTCAGCGGGCTTCGCGCGCACCAGCAGGCGGCCCACCAGCAGGCCAGCCTCGTACAGCAGCCACATCGGGATCATCAGCAGCACCATCGACAGTCCGTCGGGCGGGGTCAGCAGGGCGGCAAGGATGGCGATCACGACGATCACGTAACCGCGCCACTCGGAAAGCTGGGCCGGCGTGACCCAGCCCAGCATCAGTGCGACGAGCACGGCGATCGGCATCTCGAAGGCGAGGCCAGCGGCGAGCCCCATCACCAGCACGAAGCTCAGGTAGGCGTTGATGTCCGGCATCATCGTCACGCCCTCCGGCACCGTCGCGGTGAGAAAGGCGAACATCGCCGGCAGCAGCACGAAGTAGGCGAAGGCGATGCCGATGTAGAACAGCAGCACCGCGGCGACCAGCAGGGGCAGCGCGAGGCGCTTCTCGTTGCGGTACAGCCCGGGCGCGACGAAGGCCCAGGCCTGGTAGAGCATGAACGGCACGGCCACCAGCAGCGCGACGAACAGCGTGAGCTTCATCGGCGCGAAGAACGGCGAGGCCACGTCCACCGCGATCAGCTGGCCACTGTCGGGCAGGTGCGCGAGCAGCGGCGCGGCGAGGCGCGCATAGAGGTCGTTGGCGAAAGGCAGCAGGCCGAGGAAGGCGATACCCAGCGCCAGCAGCGCGCGCATGGTGCGCAGGCGCAGCTCGAGCAGGTGGCCCATGAGGCCCAAGCCGGGGTCGGCGTCGCTGCTCATGGGACGGGCGGCTTGGGGTCGGCGGCGGCGTCGTTCGCACCGGCCGACGGTGTGACGTCGAGGCGCGTTGCATCGCCCACGCCCGAAGGCAGCTCGCGCGCCTCGTCGTCGAGTTGCTTCACCGCCTCGCGGATCGCTTCGCGCTCGGCCTGCAGCGAAGCCTTCAGCTCCTCGGCCGCGAGCTCACGCTCCATCTCGGACTTCACCGCGAACCATTGGGCGCGCGCCTTGCGCACCCAGAGGCCGGCGAAACGCGCCGCTTTCGGCAGGCGCTCGGGGCCGAGCACCACCAAGGCGATCACCCCGATGATGCCGATCTCCAGCCAGCCGAGCTCGAACATGGCGGTGCGTCAGCCGGCCGGCGCTCAGGCGCCGGGACGGTCGTTTTCCTTCCGCTCGGTCGCGGCGTCGACGCCCGGCTGCGGTGCCGGCGGGTCCAGCTTGGCGGGCTCGTCCTGCGCGTCGCGCATGCCCTTCTTGAAGCTCTGGATGGCCTTGCCGAGGTCGCCGCCGGCGCTGATCAGCCGCTTCGTGCCGAAAACCACCAGCACGATGAGGAGGATGATGACGAGTTCGCGGAATCCCAGCATGGACGTGCTCCGAAGTCAGGGGCCAAGGATAGCCCGTCCGGCCGGCGGCCCGAAGGCCGCCCGCGGGATTCAGCGCGCCGCCTGCGCGCTGGCTTCCTCGAGCTTGTCGCGGAAGCCGACGACGGCATCGACCTGCGGGCGCACGCGGTTCTCGAGGATCATCCGCGCGGTGACGTCGCGGCCGTAGACGCGGCGGTTGGCGCGGTTGTCGATGGCGATCACCGCACCATCGAGCGCGATGCCGGCGAACAGGCCGCGGGCGCGCGAGTAGCTGTAGATCTCGGCCTTGAGCTGGCCGTCGGTGCTGGCCTGCGCGCTGCGGCCCACCGGGCCGGCCGCCACCGAGGCGTCGGCGCCGAGGGTGAACTTGCCGTTGACGATGTTGTCGACGCCGCGGCGGTTGCGGAACACCAGCACCACATCGGCCGACTGCACGCCGGCCTGGAAGCCGAAGCTGCCGCCGCCGAGGGTGATGAAGCTCGGGTTCGACCAGGTGCCGTCGCTGCCACGCACGGCCATCAGGCCCTTGCCGCCACGGCCACCGAACACGAGGCCGGCCTTGACCACATCCGGCATCACGGCGATCGCCTCGGCCTCGCGCAGCAGGCGCTCGGGGATGGATTCCTCGGGAATGGCGAGGATCTCGGAGAGCACGCGCACGGCGTTGTTCGACCGCTCGATCTCGCGCTCCTGCGCAGCGGCGGCAAAGGGCAGCATCAGGGCCAGCAGGGCGGTCAGCACCAGGCGCATGGGGCGCTCCTTGGGATGTGGGGTGGCTCGAGTGTCGGAAACCGCGCTTGAGCGGGGCATGAACCCGGCCGTGACGGTCCAGCCGATCATAATGGCCCCCCGCCTCCGACGCCGAACCCGCATGCACACGGCCTTCCGCCCCGCGCCAACCGCCACGCCCAATGAGGACGCGGGCCGCACCGGCGTCCTGCTGGTCAACCTCGGCACGCCCGATGCGCCGACGCCGGCCGCCGTCCGCCGCTACCTCGCGGAATTCCTCCACGACCATCGCGTCGTCGACCTGACGCGTTGGCTGTGGTGCCCGGTGCTGCACTTCATCATCCTGCCGCTGCGCTCGCCCAAGGTGGCGAAGAATTACGCCAGCATCTGGACGCCGGAGGGCTCGCCACTGCTGGCGCTGTCGCAGCGGCTCACGCAAGGCGTGGCGCAGGCCCTGCCCGGCGTCGACGTGCGGCTGGCCATGCGCTACGGCAATCCGTCCGTGCCGGACGTGATGCGTGCGATGGAAGCCGACGGCTGCCGCCGCTTCGTGGTGCTGCCGCTGTACCCGCAGTACGCCGCCAGCACCTCGGCCAGTTCGCACGACGCGGTGATGCGCGAAGTGCTGCGCTGGCGCCGCCAGCCGGAACTGCGCTTGATCCAGGACTACCACCGCGATGCGGGCTGGGTGGCCGCGATCGCCGAAAGCATCCGCGCGCACTGGGCCGCGAAGGGCCGCGGCGACCGCCTGCTGATGAGCTTCCACGGCATCCCGCAGCGCTTCGTCGCCGGCGGCGACCCCTACGCCGCCCAGTGCCGCGCCAGCGCCGAGGCCATCGCCGCCGCGCTCGGCCTCGCCGAAAAGGAATGGGCGCTCACCTTCCAGTCGCGCTTCGGCCGCGAGCCCTGGCTGCAGCCCTACACCGACAAGACCCTCGAGCAATGGGGCCACGAGAAGGCCGGCACCATCGACGTGGTCTGCCCGGGCTTCGCCGTGGACTGCCTCGAGACGCTGGAGGAGATCGCGGTCGAAAACGCCCACGCCTATGTCGAAGCGGGCGGCACTGCACTGCGCTACGTGCCGGCGCTGAACGACGCGCCGGCGCATGTCGACGCGCTGGCCGCGCTGCTGCGTCGCCACCTCTCGGGCTGGTCCGATGCGTGAGCTGCGCCTGCCGGGGGGGCGCGGCGAGTTGACCGCCCTGCGTTTCGGCGATCCCGAGGGCCCAAAGCTGCTCGCCCTGCACGGCTGGCTCGACAACGCCGCGAGCTTCGTGCCGCTGGCCGCGTCGCTGGGGGCGTTCGACATGGTCGCGCTGGACCTGCCGGGGCATGGCGCTTCCGCGCACCGCGCCGCCGGCTATGACTACGTCTACGTCGACTGGCTGCACGACGTGCTCGATGCGCTGGACGCCCTGGGCTGGGAACGCGCGCATCTGCTCGGGCACTCGATGGGTGCGACGCTGGCCAGCACGCTGGCGGCCGCCGCGCCGGAGCGCGTGGCGAAGCTGGCGCTGGTCGAGGGTCTCGGGCCGCTGGGCGGCCCGGCCGAAAGTGCGGCCACGCGCCTGCGCGAGGCGGTCGCGGCACGACGTGCGCTGGACGCGCGGCGTAGCGACGCGACGCGCGTGATCAAAGACATCGACACCGCGCTTGCCGCGCGCCTGCAGGCCACGCCGATGCGCGAAGCGGACGCGCGCCTGATCGTCGAACGCAACCTGCAGGCGGTTCCGGGCGGCTGGTCGTGGCGCTCCGACCCGCGCCTGCGCCTGCCCTCCGCGACGCGCCTGCCGGAAGCGGCGATCCGCGCGATCCTGCAGGCCATCGACGCACCCACCCTGCTCATCGCAGCGGAGCCGTCACCGCCCTACTTCCCGCCGACGCTGCGCGCCGAACGCCTCGCCTGCCTGCGCGACGCGCACCTGCACCTGTTCGACGGCGGGCACCACGTGCACATGGAGCGCGCGCCGGAGATCGGCGCGCTGCTGCGCGACTTCCTCGGCGATCAGGGCGCCGTTTCGGCGGCCGGGGCCGATTCCTCGATGCCGTAACTGATCGTCAGGCCGAGTCGGCCTTCGGGCTGCACTTCGATCGTGTAGCTGACGCTGCGCTCGTCGCGCTGCCACAACAGCGTGCTGGACTCCGGCGACGTCATCGCCATCACCGAGGTCCAACCCGCATCCTGCATCCGGGTTTCGATGTCGGCGGCGAGAGGCTTGAGTTCGCCGGCAAGCGTCCCTCCGAGGAACGTATTGGTTCCGACCACCATCGAGGTGTCGAGCTCGAGGCCTTCCGGCACCACGACGTCGGACGGGAAGTCCGCGGGGATCGTCGCGGCGTCGCCCTGCGAGGCGGAGAAGGCGCGGCCCTGGTCGTCGACGCCCGACACGGTCTGGCCGCCGTCCTCGATATCGATCTCGGCATCGGTCATCGATTCGAGGGCGGCTTCCGCCACTGCCTCGGTGGCGGTCTCCTTGGCGGCCTCTTCGGCCTTGCCGCAGGCGGCAAGCAGCGAGAAGGAAAGGGCGGTGACGGCGAGGACGCGAAGCGCGGTGAGCGAGAGCAGCGGGGCGCGGGACATGGGGAACCTTCGGGGGAGGGAGGGGGCGGCAACAGCGTGCCGGGCGGCGACGGATCGCGTCACCCCCCTCCATGGGGACGGTTCAGGCGGCGCTCAAGCCTTGGTCAAGGCGCGGAGCTGGGCCTTGAGCCCGAGGCCGCCATCACTGCGAAGGAAACCGCGCACCTCGCGCCAGCCGGGGCAACGCGCTTCCACTTCGCGCCAGAACGCCGCAGAGTGGTTGGCATGGATCAGATGGCAGAGTTCGTGCACCAGCACGTACTCGAAGGCTGCGGGCGGCCCCAGCACGAGCGCGAGGTCGAGCGAGACGGTGCCGTCCGGCGCCAGGCTGCCCCACAGC
>Ga0209278_1000868_pt1 | contig 20370 bp, 17 predicted proteins | sample JI81BgreenDNA_FD_187504 | JGI IMG/M metagenome (GOLD analysis project Ga0209278, IMG submission 187504) | Wastewater effluent complex algal communities from Wisconsin, to seasonally profile nutrient transformation and Carbon sequestration -... | ecosystem: Engineered > WWTP > Effluent > Algae... | reverse complement strand
CTGCCTGAAGGGCTTCTGCATTTAGCGCGGTGATCGCGATCGGCACTTCCTGGACGTTCTCCGCCTTGCGCTGCGCCGTAACAACGATGGTGTCGCGATCCTGCGCGACATCAGCATCCTGATCCTGTGCCGCCAGCGGACTTGCTGCCGCCAGCCATGCCAGCGTCAGCACCGATGCGCCACTTGCCGTCTTCAAGCTCCTAGTCATGCCATCCTCCCTTTGTTTTGACGATATGTGCAATACAAATGGACTAATGGTCAATAGATTATCTCATGGAGCCGATTTTAGGCGAAAAATGGGCTGATTGCAGATGCCTTAAGGAGGTTAATTCAACGAATCGACAAAACGACTCGGCGCGCGAACCTGCTCTGCGAGCGGTGCGGTGGTGGCGTCCGTGCGCAGCTGATCTGGCAGGAGGCGTTTGAGAGAGCCGCAGCCACTCGCGCTGGCGGAACTTAGCCTTTCAGCAAGCGTGCTCCGGCAGAAGGAATGCCCAGAAAATGGGCTTGATCAGGCTTGCCAGTACGCCGCCAGTGGTCCGCCAGCGCGCGATCTATTGCGGGCAGCCGGCCTACGGCGACTACCGCCACGACACAGCCGCCAAAGCCGCCACCGGTCATTCTGGCGCCGCCACCCTCGCCGATCGCAGCGTTCAGGCTTTCTACCAGCGCATCCACCGCCGACACGCTGACTTCGAAATCATCGCGCAACGATGCATGCGACGCACGCATCGCTTGCCCAAGCTCTGCCAGATCGCCGCGCGCCATCGCCTCGGCGGCGCTCCGCGTGCGCGCATTTTCGGTCACGACATGCCGCGCGCGGCGGAAAACGATGGGATCGCAGCTCGCCTCGCCCGCCTCGAGCATCGCCAAGTCCAATTCGCGCAACGACTCGACACCGAAATATTCTGCTGCCTGCCGACACTGAGCCCGGCGCTCGTTATAGGCGCTATCGACAAGCCCGCGAGCCACGCCCGAGGGCACGATGACGATCGCTGCATCGGCAGGAAAGCTGACCGGCTGAACGGTCAGGCTCCGGCAATCTAGCAGCAGCGCGCCGTCCTGCCGACCATAGGCCGAGGATATCTGATCCAATAGGCCACAGGCGCAACCAACATAATGATGCTCGGACCATTGGGCGACGCGTGCGATCGCCTGTTTGTCGGGTGCTTTCTCCCCGCCCAGAGCCGTCAAGGCCAGGCCAAGCGCAACACCGAGCGAGGCAGATGATGACAGGCCATTGCCCTGCGGAACATTGCCTGAAAAGGCCAGCTTCGCCCCGCTCACGGGCAGGCCGAATGCCGGCAACCCTGCGGCGATGCCCCGAACATGGTTCTGCCAATTTCCCTGAGCTGCGGTTTCGATCGGCGCATCGATGCGGAAGTCGTCATCGGCCGCTTGCAGGTCTGCAGCCCGTGCAATGATGCGAGGCTCTTCCAGCGGTGATGCCGCAACCACGGTACCGAATTGCAGCGCGCAGGGCAGCGCAAAGCCGTCATTATAGTCGGTATGATCGCCGATCAGATTGACCCGGCCAGGGGCGAACGCGAGTAATTCGGGGGCATGGCCATAAGCATTGCAAAAGGCCGCAACGGTGCGTTCGACGAGGGGGGATGTGTCGATCATTTGCGATTGGCCTTGCGGTAATGGAGCGGACTGACCTCGCGAAGCCGTTCGGCAGCCTGCTCGGCAGTCAGATCCCGCTGCGCCTCGGCCAGCATTTCATAGCCGACCATGAATTTGCGAATGCTGGCGGACCGGAGCAGCGGCGGATAGAAATGCGCGTGCAGTTGCCAGTGCGCCTGCTCCCCTGCGCCATATGGTGCGCCGTGCCAGCCCATCGAATAGGGGAACGAGCAGCCGAACAGGTTGTCATAGCGGGCAGTCAGCTCGCTGAGCAGCGCCCCCAGGCTGTCGCGGTCGGATGTATCGAGTTGCTCCATCCGCTGGACGGCAAAGCGCGGCAAGACCAGAGTTTCGAAAGGCCAGACCGCCCAGAACGGCACGATCGCCATCCATCGCGCATTCTCGACTACCACGCGTGGCCCACCTGTCTCATGCATGGCGATGTCGCCGAGCAACGTCCGCCCGGTTCTCTCCAGATAGGCGCGCTGGCGCGCATCCTCGGCCGCCGGTTCGTCGGGCACATGTGCGCTCGCCCATATCTGTCCGTGCGGGTGCGGGTTAGAGCAGCCCATGGCCGCGCCCTTGTTCTCGAAAATCTGGACCCAGGCATAACGCTGCCCAAGCTCAGCGGATTGATCAGCCCAGGTATCGATCACCGCGCGGAGCTCAGCATCCGGCAGTTCGGGCAGCGTTAGCGCGTGGTTGGGGGAGAAGCACATGACTCGGCACTCTCCAGAGACCGGCTCAGCGATCAGCAACCCATCCGGGTCGGCATCTGGCGGTGCCGCAAGAAGCGGTGCAGGCATCAGCGCGGCAAAATCGTTCGCGAACACCCAGGGTCCGGAATAGTCGGGGTTGATTTCTCCATTCGCGCGGGTGTTTCCAGGGCAGAGAAAGCAGGCCGGATCGTGCGAGGGAAGCACGGCGGTATCTGGCGCTTCCACCTGACCCTGCCAGGGTCGCTGGGTACGGTGCGGCGACACCAGGACCCATTGGCCGTTGAGCGGATTGAATCGGCGGTGCACGGCTGCGGCATCAACCACGACGTCTTGCTCCTGGCCCGACATAATGGGCGATATTGCCGAAAATCACTCGGTTCGATGTGAGCGCCACGATCACCGACGCCACCAGCACCATGAGCATCACATCGATATAGTGCAGCCCGCTCCAGCCGATATGCTGGTAGAAGGTCTCGCCGGGATACAGCATGCCGGGCTTGTACAGCACGAAGGTGTGCAGCGCGTAGGTCGCAACTCCGAATACCAGCCCGATAATTGCTGCGCGCGCATCAACATTTGCGAACAGCAGACCGGCGATGAACGCGGATAACACCGGCATCGAGGACAGGCCGTTCAGTTCCTGCAACAGGTTGATGATGCTCTTGGCGTTTTCGAACGCGGGAACCAGCAAGATGGAAGTGACCGTCAGGATTGCAGAGGTCCATGCGGCCAGCTTCCAATGGCTCTTCACCGACCGGATGAACTTGGCATGGAAGTCGATGGCATAAAGCGCGACCGAACTGTTGAGGATCGCACTGGTGTGCGCGATCACCGCTGCGGCCATCAGCGCGGCGAAAGCCCCCGACATCCAGGGCGGCAGCACATGTGCGACGACTCGACCATAGCTCGCATCGCCCATCGGCCCGAAAAGCTTGTATCCCACCACGCCGGGCACGACCACAATCACCGGAACGATCAAAATCCGCACTACGGCTGCGGCCATGACGCCCTTTTGCGCTTCACGGATGGTTGGCGCGGCCATCGCCTTTTGCGTGATGTTCTGGTTTGTCGACCAGTAGAATATCTGGATGAACAACATCCCGGTGAACAGGGTGTGGAAAGGAATGGGCGAGTCCGTATCGCCGACCATCGAGATGCGCTCGGCCGGAACGCCGCTGACCAAGTCGAAATTGACGGCGTTCAACGCCAAGACAACCACCAGCATCGCGACGGCGAGTACGCCAATGCCAGAAAAGGTGTCCATCACCGCCACAGCCTTGAGGCCCCCGGCAATGGTGTAGATGGCAGCAATGATGGCCATCGGCGCTGCAAACCACAGAAGCGGCCAATCCACCCCGAACATGGACTTGAGGAAGAGGCTGCCCGAATAGAGCGCTGCTGGGAGGTAGATCAGAATGTTGCCAAGCAGAAAGATGGCCGAGATCACGGTGCGAATGCTGCCGCCGTCATAGCGCCGCTCGAGCAGCTCGGTCACGGTGGTGCACCCGTGGCGATAGTAGATCGGCACGAAGATGAACGCGAGCATCATGAGCCCGACAAACCCCGATATCTCCCACCAGGCGAGCAGCAGCATCTGGTTGCCGTTCATGCCGACCAGCTGTTCGGTCGACAAATTGGTGAGCGTGATCGAGCCTGCCACATACAGCCAGGTAAGTCCGCCGCCGGCGAGAAAGACCTCTTTGCCCGATCCATCGTGCGAGCCGCCTATGCTACGGACCTTCCACCATGTTGCCAGCGCAATCAGCGCGGTGATCGCAACGAACACCGCCACCTGGCTTCCCTGTTCCATGACCTCTGGCACCAGCTCTCTCCCACCCTTTTCTTGCTCATGCCGGTCCGACAGGTTTAGATCAAGCACGCCTCACGTCGCCTATTGACTATTATTCCAGTAAGGGCAACCTCCCCTCATGTCCAGCCTTCCCCCGTTTGCGCGCCTCGATGGCGATAAGTTGTCCTTGGTGCTTGATCTGCGCGCCGACGCTGCGGAACCGGTCTATTTCGGGCCGAGCCTGCCAATGGCCGAGGATCTTGCGAGCTTGTGCGATGTCCTGCGGCGGGGGCCGCATGCCTCGCAGCCGGACCGCCCCGCGCCGCGTTCGTTGCTGCCTTGGGCTGGCGACGGACATCTTTGCGCGCCGTCCATCGTCGTCCAGCAGAACGGGCGCCCGCTGACGCTGAGGATGCCGCTGGTCGCGATTACACAGCGCGAAGGCGGTCTGTGCCTGCAACACCGCGATGACGCCCTGGGCTTGAGTGTCCAGATCGAGCTAACGATCGTGCACGGCGGGCTGGTCGAGTTCAGTACGCAGCTGCACAACCAGGGGACGCAGCCGATCGGGCTTATCAGCCTGGCATCTCTGACGCTGCCACTGCCAAGCTGGGCCACCCATATGGTGCGCTATGCAGGCCGCTGGTCGGGCGAGATGCAGCAGCAGCGGCTAGCGCTGCATCAGGGGGCGATCACCAGCGCGTCTTATGGCGGGCGACCCGGCTTTGGCGGTGGCAACTGGGTGAGGATCGAAACTGCCGGGACAGGCGAACTTCATGGCGATGCGCTGGCCGCGCACCTCGCGTGGAGCGGCGATCATGTGCTGTCCGTCGAGTGCAATGCCGATGGCGATGCCACGCTGACCATGGCGGCGCGGCTGGAACCGGGGGAAATCATGCTGGCGCCTGGCGATTCTTTCTGCCCCCCGCGCGCCGTGATTGCGGTCAGCGCGCAGGGCATCGCCAGCCTGCGCCATGCCTTTCACGCGCATGTGCTGGGCGCGGTCGTGCCGGACACGGCGGCATCGACCCCGCGCAAGGTTCATCTGAACAGCTGGGAGGCGCTCGCCTTCGACCAAAGCCTCGAAAAGCTCTGCGCGCTTGCGGACCGTGCGGCAGCGCTTGGGGTCGAGCGGTTCGTGCTCGATGATGGCTGGTTTGCCGGCCGCCGCGATGACACCACCAGCCTGGGAGACTGGGTTGCCGATCCCGCGATTTTTCCCGAGGGCCTTGATCCGCTGATCGATCATGTCCGCAGGTCTGGCATGGACTTCGGCCTGTGGGTGGAGCCCGAGATGGTCAGCCCCGACAGCGCATTGTACCGAGCGCATCCCGATTGGTGCCTGCATCTGCCTGATCACTCGCGGTTGACCCAGCGCAACCAACTGGTGCTCGACCTGACCCGGCCCGAGGTGTCCGGGTATCTGTTTGCTTGTCTTGACCGGCTGCTGGCCGATCATGCCATTGCCTATCTCAAATGGGACCATAATCGTGACCTCTTCCCGCTTGCGGCCAAGGGTCATGCGCAGGTGGTCGCGCTCTATGCGCTGCTGGACCGGCTGCGAACCGCGCATCCGCAGGTCGAGATCGAGACGTGCGCGAGCGGAGGCGGACGGGTCGATCTCGAAATACTCGAGCGGTGCAGCCGCTTCTGGGCCAGCGACAACAACGATCCCATCGAAAGGCTGCAGATCAACGCCGGCTGGTTCGATTTCCTGCCGATGCGCATCGCGGGCAACCATGTCGGGCCCAGCCCCAACCCGATCACTGGCCGGCAGGTGGCGATGGATTTTCGCGCCAAGGTCGCGATGTTCGGGCATATGGGCGTAGAGGCGGACCCGGGCGCGATGTCGGCCGAGGACCGCCAATGCCTCGCCGCGCACATCGCGCTCTACAAGCAGTGGCGCGATGTCCTACATGCTGGGCGCCTGTGGCGGCTCTCGCCTGCCGATGCGGGTGTGCATGCGCTATTGGCGATGCATGAAGGCCGGGGGATCGCGCTGATCGCCCAGACGCGCCAGGCCGCAACTTATGATGTGCCTCATATCCGCTTTCCCGGGCTGGAGGATGACGCGCTCTACCGGGTCGCGCTACTGCCGCCATATTGCGAAAAGGCCAAGGGACAGCTGTCGCAGGCCCGGACTTATACAGAAGGCACTGTCCTGTCAGGCCGCGCGCTGCGTCTGGCGGGCATCAGCCTGCCGTTGCAATATCCTGAAACCGCCTGGCTGGTATCAATTGAGCGCAGGGCGCATGGCTGACGATGGTACAGCCAGCGGTTGGTGTCCGTTGCCGGTTGCCATCATGCCCACACCGATTACCGGCTGTTCGCCCGGCGCTATGGCAACCCCTTCGCCCGGCTGTGGCATATGCTATTGAGTGCCTGCAAATTGCGATCCTGCAAGCTGGCGGCAGGGCGGCGAGATATCTAAACTGTCGGCGAATGGCCGGGTACCGGTCCTTCGCGATCGCCTATGCGAGTTTCTGACGCAACCCAAACGTTGCACGCCGCGGCTGGTCGCCAATCAGCCATTGTTGTGGGCATGCAATTCGCCTGACAGCCGATAGGGATTGGAATCACCAACGGGCTGGGGAAGCTAATCATTTTTGTCCAAGGCGGCGATCAGCGCGTCGCGCGCCAAAGCGACGCGCGGGTGGCGCAAGGACGATTTGGCCCAGACGAGATAGAATGCGTTGGTCGGCACGTTCACCGGCGCCGCGATTTCGACAAGGGCGCCAGCAGCGCGCTTGGCATCCGTGAGATAGCCCGGCAGCACCGTCCACCCCAAACCCGCGCACAGGGCTGATCGCAAGACGCGAAGATCGGGCGCGGTCAGCGCAGGGGGGCGCGACACTTCGATGCTGTTCGCTTCGAGCCAATTCCTCACCAGCGGCCGGTCAAGATCGTAGGCGAGATGCGGCACTGCATTGAGGGCATGTTCCAGAGGACTACGCCCGATCTGCTCGACCACCGAGGGTGCCGCCACCGCCCGCAAATTTTCGGTGCCGACTTTCTGATAGGCGAGCCGCGCGTCATCCGGCTGTGAGGCTGTGAACCCGAGGTGCACCTTGTCGTCGAGCAGCATGGCGTAAAGCGCATCACGCCCGCCGATATGCAGCCGTAGATCAAGCCCCGCCGCGAGCAGGGGCCCTAGCCTCGGTGTGATCATTTCGCCCAGCATATCGGATGGTGCGGCAATGTGGACGGTTCCCGAAATTCTGATCGAGCGGGCGCGTGCTGCCGAGAGCGCGGCTTCGGCTGTATCGAGACTGCTGCCGATGGAGAGCGCCAGATCGTCGGCGATGGCCGTGGGTCGCACCCCACGCGAATGCCGGTCAAACAGCGGGTGGCCAAGCTGCGCTTCCAGCGAGGCGATATGCTGAGAGGCGGCTGGCTGCGTGATACCGAGCGCACGCGCCGCATCGCTCAGCGACCGGCGGCGGTAAACTTCGACAAAGGTGCGCAGCTGCTGGAGTGACATTCCTGTTTCATAAAACAATTTATGCCTGACGGCTATTCCTGTTGGATTTCCTGATGAAACCTTCGGTCTATCTGGGTCGTCCATGGAAGGAGCCAACCCATGCAAGACCGACGCACTTTTCTGACAGGCATGAGCACGCTCGCCATGGCGGCGACGGCATTGCCGCTCTCGACCGCACATGGTCGCTCGATCCATCTCCATGACAAAGGACCCAAAGCAATGACCCGCATTCTGATGATTGCCACCTCCGCAGACCGCATGATCCCCGGCACTGAACCGACCGGCGTATGGCTCGAAGAACTCACCACCCCCTACTACGCCTTTCGCGACTCCGGCGCCAAGGTCACGCTTGCCTCGATCAGGGGCGGCGCGATCCCGGTCGATCAGCGCAGCGTCAATGCCGATGGCGAGAACGATGCTTCTGTCGAACGCTATCTCAAGGACGAGGCGCTGAAGGCCGAAATTGCAAGCACGCCAGCGTTCACCAGCACCGGTCCCGACGGCTATGACGCGGTGTTCCTGCCCGGCGGCCACGGCACGATGTTCGACTATCCCGGCAGCGAGGAACTGGCGCGGCTGGTCGAGCAGTTCGACCGCGAGGGCAAGATCGTTGCTGCGGTCTGCCACGGTCCGGCGGGGCTCGTCTCCGCGAAGAAGCCCGACGGCACCCCGCTGGTCGCAGGACGCCGCGTTGCCGCCTTCACCGACAGCGAGGAACGCGCGGTCGGGCTCGACGATGCCGTGCCCTTCCTGCTGGAAACGCGGATGAAGGAGCTGGGCGCGAAGCACGAGGCGGGCCCCGATTTCCAGCCCTTTGCCCTGCGCGATGGCAATATGGTGACGGGCCAGAACCCCGCTTCGGCAACCCGCACGGCGCAGCTTGTGATGGAAGCTCTCAAGGAAAAGGCAGACTGATCATGCATTATCTTCACACCATGCTGCGGGTCAGCGAACCCGAAGCCACGCTGCGCTTCTTCGAATTGCTGGGCCTGAAGGAAACCCGGCGGATGGAGAGCGAGAGCGGGCGCTATACCCTCATTTTCCTGGCTGCCGATGAGGACCATCGCGGCGAGGGCGAGCGCGGCACAGCCGAGGTTGAGCTGACCTACAACTGGCCGCCCGAGGATGGCAGCACGCCCGAGGTCTATACCGGAGGCCGCAATTTCGGTCACCTCGCCTACCGCGTCGACGACATCTACGAAACCTGTGCCCGGCTGAAAGCCGGCGGCGTGGCGATCAACCGGCCGCCGCGCGACGGGCACATGGCCTTCGTGCGCTCGCCAGACGGCATCTCGATCGAGCTGCTTCAAAAAGGTGAGCACAAGGCCCCCGCCGAGCCCTGGGCCTCGATGCCCAATACGGGAGAATGGTAATGGCGCAATTGTTCGAACCGATCGAGATTGGCGGGCTGCAACTCGCCAACCGCATCGTGATCGCTCCGATGTGCCAGTATTCGGCCGAAGATGGCGCGATGAACGACTGGCACCAGATGCATCTGGGCCATCTGGCGATGTCGGGCGCAGCCGCGCTGACCATTGAAGCCACCGCGGTCAGCCCGGAAGGCCGCATTACCTATGGCGATGTCGGTCTGTACGACGACCGCACGGAGGACGCGATGCGGCGCGTGCTGCAAAGCGTGCGCCGCTGGTCGGACATCCCGCTCGTCATCCAGCTTGCCCATGCAGGCCGCAAGGCAAGCTGCGCCAAACCCTGGAATGGCGGCGCGCAGATTCCACCCACTGATGCCAATGGCTGGCAAACGGTTGGGCCGAGCGCGCTTGCCTTCAAGCAGAGCGATCATCCGCCCGTGGCGCTCGATCGCGAGGGCATGGACCGCATCATCGCTGCCTTTGTGGACGCGGCGCAGCGGGCGGACCGTTTGGGACTCGATGGGATCCAGATCCACGCCGCGCATGGCTATTTGCTCCACGAATTCCTTTCGCCGTTGTCGAACGCGCGCACGGATGAATATGGCGGCAGTCTCGAAAATCGGATGCGCTTCGCGCTCGAGGTGTTCGACGCGGTGCGTGCGGCATTTCCGGCCGAAAAGCCCGTCACCGTGCGCGTGTCCGGCACCGATTGGGTCGAGGGCGGCTGGACGCCTCAGGAAACCGCAGTCTTCGCCCGTGAACTCGAAGCCCGCGGCTGCGCCGCGATCCACGTATCAAGCGGCGGGCTCGATCCGCGGCAGGACATTCCGGTGGGTCCGGGCTATCAGGTGCCGCTGGCCCGCACGGTCAAAGATGCAGTGACCATGCCGGTGATCGCCGTCGGCCTCATCACCGATCCGCATCAGGCCGAACAGATCATCGCGTGCGGCCAAGCCGACATGATCGCGATTGCGCGCACGATACTGTGGGACCCCCGCTGGCCGTGGCACGCCGCCGCCGCGCTGGGGGCATCGGCCAAGGCACCGCCGCAATATCTCCGCTCCGAGCCGCGCGAAGCCGGGCGCATCCTGAAGGAAATGAAGCCATGAAACGCTCAACCAAACTCATGCTCGCCACGGCCGCCGTGCTGTCGCTTGCGGCCTGCGCGACCACGCGGGAAGCGGCGACTGCCCCGCAAATCGAACAGGTCGCCACATTCGACGGCGCGATGCCGACAGGCGTGACGGTTGCGCCCAACGGCCGAATCTTCGTCAACTTCCCGCAATGGGGCGACAATGCCCCGTTCACGGTCGCCGAACTGGTCGACGGCAACGCGGTGCCCTATCCCGACGCCGCTACCAATCGCCCTGACCCTGTCGACCCGGCAGGCCATTTTATCTCGGTGCAGAGCGTTGTGGCCGATGGTGCCAACCGGCTCTGGGTGCTCGACACGGCGGCACCCGCTTTTTCTCCGCCACAAGCGGGCGGCGCGAAACTGGTCGCGATCGACCTTGCAACGAACCGGGTCGTCAAGACTATCGTGCTGCCCCCCAGTGTCGTGCTGCCGACGACTTACATCAACGACGTGCGCTTCGATCTGCGCCAGGGTGCTGAAGGCGTCGCCTACATCACCGACAGCAGCAATCGGGGAATCGGCGGCATAATCGTCGTCGATATCGCCAGCGGGCAATCGATTCGCCGTCTTTCGGGCCACGCGAGCACAAATCCCGAACCCGGGTTCACCCCGCTTGTGGATGGTGAGGTTTTGATGAACCGCCCCGCCAACGGGCCCGCAACACCGGTTGCAATCGCAAGTGATGCGATCGGACTCAGCGCGGATGGCAGCCTGCTTTACTACGGGCCGCTTTCGGGCCGCACGCTGCATGCGGTGCCCACGGCGATGCTGCGCGATCCCGCCGTATCGGAACAGGAACTGGCCCGCGCGATCCGCAGCATGGGTCGCAAAGGTGCCTCGGACGGTATCGCCGAAGACGACCGTGGCCGCGTGTTCGCCGGCGATTACGAGAACAATGCGATCCGCATGCTCGATCGGGGCCACTGGACCACACTGGTCAGCGACCCGCGCATAAGCTGGCCCGACACGCTGTCGATCGGTACGGACGGATATCTGTACTTCACCGCGAACCAGCTCCACCGGCAGCCCGGCTTCCACGGAGGGCGGGACTTGCGTCGCAAACCTTACGAGCTTTTGCGCATCAAGGTGGGCGGCAAGCCCGTCCTTCTGCGTCAAAATTGACTCCGACAGACCGGGCAGGCTCGGCATCGCGCCTGTCCGGCATTCCAGGAAGGATACCCTCGCTCTTTCAACCAATCGTCTCTGAATCGATGGTCGAGCGGTACCTGCCGTGGATCCCAGCGGCGGGTGGGCCAGACTTCTCCGCGAACCGCAACTGCATCTGCCGTGTTTTGAGCCACGCATTATACTTCCTTGGCGAAAATGGGAGCGACTCCCTGCGTTCAAGGTGCCCAAGACCCAGATGCTCCCCGCAGGGGAGGAAAGCCATGGTAACCGGCCATCCTGGCTGTGGCGGGTGCCCTGTCGTGTCTGCACTGCCTAGCCTGCGATGACCTTGCTCCGCATCATGGTGCAGACTGACGGAGGGCTAAGCGCTAGCCGCCTGACACCAGGCAAACAGAACGCTGCGCGAACAAGCGCTAATGTCGGCTTCCTTTGAAAGCTGACGCTGAACCTACACCGCGCGAACGACCGCTTCGTCCCAAGACCTTCCAGCAGCTGCCGACCCAGCTCAAGACATTCAGCGTCGTTTATTTGAGCGGCGACTCCTGCTGAAACTCGCAATTTTTGTCGCACAAACCAGCCGGTCGACTTAGCGCCCTAGAGGCCGCCATTCGCGCGCCGGGCAAGCTGCCCGGAAGAGGTTGGTCAAACATTCCGATCATCCGAGCGCGCTGACGCTGGCGATGCGGACTCGGTCCTTGATCCATTTGCGTGCGGAGGCCAGGCTCTGGCGATAATCGTCCGCCGCCATCGAAAGCGATTCTGGCGAAGTCGCACGCTCCAGATCCTCGGTCGACCAGTCATCCAGCATCCGCTTCGCCAAGGCAAAGCATATCGCCTTGCCGACCCTGAAGGCCAGAGTTCGCTGCGACGCCTGCAACGCTGTAGCGCGCGCTTCGTCGGGATCCTCGGCATCGGAGAACTCGTTTGCCAGCTCGTCCGCCATCTTGGCGACGACCGGATACAGGCCGTTGACGAACAAGGTCTGAACTTCCGGATAGAAGCGCGCAGCCCGACCTTTCATGTCGCGGTCGGCGATCTCGTCGGCTTCTGTGAGAATCTTGATCTCAGGAGCGCGCTCAAGCGCCCGCGCGAGCTTTGAAGCAGTCGCACCTTCTGGCGCCAATCGCACGCGCGAAGCCGATGCCCGGGGTTCTGTCCGTTTCAGCGGCGGCTTGAGGCCAGGGATCTTCTCCTCGTCCTCCTCCGATTGAAGGGTTGTTCGCTCAGGTTCAGCAAGCCCAGCGTCATTGGCTTCCGACCGCGTGATCTGTTCCGGCGCCTTCTTGGCAACATTGGTTGGCACGCGAAGCTCATCGAGCAGCGACTGAAGGTCCGACTGAAGGTCGTTTAGATCATCGGCGCTGTCCGGGGATTCCGAGCGAATGACGTCCTTCACCCAGTCAGGCATGAGCTGGCGGACCAGATAAGCATATTGGTCGGCAGTCAGTGGCGAACGATCGTGACGCCATGTCAGGGCATCTCGATACTGGTTCGGAAATGCCGCATCGTCGGGCAGCCGGATTTCGACCGTGAGCACCTTCGAACCGAACGGAATGCCAAACGTGGGCGCGACTGAGGACCAGACTTTCTGCGTGCGAAAGTCATACCGTTCATCGCGGTAGACCAGCGCGAGAAACGTTGTCGAGCCAGTGGCAGCGTTGGCCCGGGCACTATAGGTATGGCTGGACCCTTCGTGCTTGGGATCATGTATGTAACGCACGCTAATGCCCGTCTCCGCATCGACGACATCTTCGTGGAGTGGAAGCCGATCGAGGATTTCATCGAGCGTGCGCAGTTGGCGAAACCTGCCAGTTTCATCTTTGCCGCCGCCCTTGGTCATCGCGACGTCGATGCGGACCTGCACGCCAGGCGAGAAAGAAACGAAGCGCCTAAAAATGGAAGTGGCGATGAAGCTACGATCGACAGGGACGCCCGTGCCAATCGGCTCGGCGACGGTATCGTGGTCAAGGCTTTCGCCAAACAGTACAACTTCCGTCCAGTCGAAATCGGTTAGTGTCCCAGCGGCCTGGACGACAGAGGTAACGTCGTAGATCGTATCAGTCTGGCCATCGGCCAGTTGCATGGAAAAGCGAACATAGGTCTGTTCCTCCTCATCCCAGCCGATCGTAACCTCGTTGACCTCGCCATCCTTGCAGGACCTATAGCGGATGCCGTCAGGCGACGCGGCGAGCCCTGAAACCTTGGCGCCGATGCCAAAATTTCCATCGAGCGCCATCATCTTGTTGACCGATGAGCTGAGATCTGTCGCGCGCCGCAGCTCGGCCGCGCTCATTCCGACGCCGGTGTTCCAGAAGGTCAGTTTCCTCACGCCCTCGATCATGGTCGGGAAGATGTCGACGCGCCGCTTGCCTTCGGGGGCGAGCGCCGCGTTTTCATCGGCGTTCTTGAAGAACTCGCGGATGAGCGTGTTGATCGGCGCCTGCTGGATCAGCCGGTTGATCAGGAAGGTCTTGTCACCAATTCCGAGGTGTTCCGGTCGCATGGTATCGTCCCTGTTTAGAGCTTGAAGCTGTCCGAAGGCTCGTTGGAGGACCCGAAGCGCTTCTCGAGGTCGGACACCGCCTCCTTCAGCGCTTTGCTGATCTTCCGGATATCGGCGTCGCTAAATTCGTAGGCCCGACGGTTCGAAAGATTCCCAAGCTTGCGGATCGCATCCAACGCGACCTGAGTGCGCCCTTCCGCCAAGCGCACAAAATTCGTCCTCTTTTCGCTATCAGCCACGATTCGCCTCCATGATGAAATTCAATGTAAGAAGGCGCAAAAAAATTGCAATATTATCTCGTATTTCAGGTCAATATTCACGCTATCATCGCAAAGGATTTGCCTAACCATATGAATTAAAAGCAACTTATCCTTGTCCTCCCATCAGTCACTGACGCCCCAGGGACGTCTGACGGAGGCCGCGATTCTATCGACACTGTGATCGACCCGAGTCGTTCGGATCGGAAGAATCGCATGTCACCGCCTAGCTGCAGGTCGGACCGATGTTCGTCGTATTTGCCATCGTCTGGAGGGAATGCAGTTTGAGACCCCGTGGGCTGCAGGGCAGCTCGTCGGCAGGTTTGATCCGGGTCGATTGAAGTCCGTCAGCATGGTAGCCTTACAGATCACGGAAGAAATCGAGGCCAGTGTGTTCAAGACCGCAGTCGACAGGAAAGAGCTATCGGCGATTATTGAATCGATGTCCGACCTCGATGTTGCCCGCTTTCTCTACTGCCAGGAGATGGCCGGAGCCTATCTCGCGGTCGGCAAGTTCGAGAGCGTGCTGATCTCAGCAATGCACATGTGCGACCGGGTCAAGTTGCAGAAGGCGCTCGGCCCGGACCAGGGTGCCTGGGAACGATCTGTAGCAAAAAAAGCTCTGCTTGAGGGTTCCACGTTGGGATCGTTGATCAAAATTCTCGAACGCCACGAGGTCAACGATGCCGACATCGCTTATCTGAAGTGGATCAAGGACAAACGGGATTACTTCGTCCATCGTCTCTTCCACGAGGGCGCCTGGCCAGGCGAGCTAGACGAGTGTGGATGTCGCCTGATGCGCCGGCGGCTTGTCGCAATTCAGATCTGGCTGGAACGCGGCGAACGAAACATTTGGCTGATCTTCGAGAGAGCTGGTTTCGTTGAGCTGGATCGGCTTGGCGACGGCAGTGTTCTCGTGATGAATATGGGCATCTACGACGCGGTCCAACTTGACGTTGCCAGAATGAATGGCGACAATGGCAACATCACATGAATGAAGCACTGAAGGAAATACCGCAAAGGATCCTAAAATTGGCCATCGGCGCACTGGCTCAAGCCAATACGGATGCGGTGTATTTCGATCCGGGGAATGAGCATTGGGAGCACATTTGCGTTCTCAACACCGCACGTGCGGGCGAGTTATTCCTGAAGGCGATCATTGCCCGAGAGCATCGATTGCTGATTTTCAAAGATGTCTTTGGCCTATCTTCGTCCGCTGCGTGACCATATCCTGAACCGATTGCGACGATCCGAACGGTTGTTCGCCGCCGAGACGACAGCGCCAGTTCTCGATCCAGGACGTGGGCGGACCAAGGCCGGCCAGCTATGGGCCTATGCCCGCGATGATCGCCCATGGGGCGGTATCGATCCACCGATGATGGCCTATGTCTATGCAGCCGACCGCAAGAGCGAGCGCGCCGAAGCGCATCTGGGGGACTTTGCAGGCATCCTGCAGGTCGACGGCTATGGCGGATATACCGCGCTCGCCAAGCGGCATCAGCAGATCACTCTCGCATTTTGCTGGTCACACGTCCGGCGCAAGTTCTTCGACCTCGCCGACAAGTCGCCGGTTGCCACCGAGGTGCTGCAGCGGATCGTCGGTCTCTATGCGATCGAGAGCGAGGTTCGCGGCACCGATCCCGACCATCGTCGCTCAGTCCGCAACCAGCACGCCCGCGTCATCGTCGATGATCTGCACCACTATCTGGAAGCTCGGCTCCGCCAGGTCAGTGCCAAGAGCAAACTGGCTGGAGCGATACGCTACGCGCTCAGCCGCTGGGACGGGCTCAGCGTCTTCCTCGACGATGGCCGCGTCGAGCTAGATACCAACACCGTTGAGCGGTCGATCAGACCTCTGGCCCTCAACCGCAAGAATGCCCTGTTCGCCGGCTCCGACGAGGGCGGCGATAACTGGGCGGTAATCGCCACGCTGATCGAGAACTGCAAGATCGCTGGCATCAACCCGCAAACCTGGCTAATCGAGACGCTCACCAAGCTCGCCGATGGTCATCCAGCAAACAGCGTCGGCAACCTCATGCCTTGGTTCGACGTGACCTGAAAACACCGCTTACGACAGTAAAGCAGTCATTCTGCTTTCGATGCGAATAATTGGTAGTTGGCAGAACCTTTCAGACATTCCTAGAAGCGGGCACCGAAACGTTTCCGAGACCTCTGGATGGGAAAAGGGTGGCTTAGGGCAGAACGAGTGCGACCCCTTTGCGCAATCCTTTAATGAAATCAAAGTGGTACATAAAAATAGGAACGGCTCCCTTGTAGCACCTTCGGCAAAAGCCTTTACTGTGGCTCCGGGCGGGGAGGAGCCGGATCAAAACTTTCTGCGCCACCAATGAGACTGCTAAGAGGACGCAATGATCGAAGCTCTCCCAGACTATCCAGCGCTGCAAGCGATCCAGAATGCACTTTGGCACGTCAGCGATGTTCGCGGTGCAGCGGTGATGTTAGGCTCCGGCTTTAGTATGAACGCGGAACTGGCATCACCTTCAAGCAAGGGGCCGCCGCTTTGGTCGGACATCGCAACGGCGATGAAAGCCCAATTGGGACCCGGATCGTCAGGGTCGGAAAACCCTCTTCGGTTGGCCGAAGAATTTCGCGCGCTGTTAGGTCAGGCAGCACTCAATGGATTGATCCGCGACCTCGTACCGGATGTTGAGTGGCTGCCAGGCGTAGCACACACGCGGCTCCTAGAGTTACCGTGGTCCGATGTCTTGTCGACGAACTGGGATACTCTTTTAGAGCGCGCAAAGACTGAACTGACCGAGCGAAATTACGATCTGGTGTTCACGCCGGAAGATATATCCCGCACCCGCTCTCCTCGCATCGTCAAGCTTCATGGCACTCTTCCATCGCATACGCCCTTCATCTTCGCGGAAGAGGATTACAGAACATATCCGGTGAAATTCGCGCCTTTCGTCAATCTCACCCAACACGTGCTGCTCGAAAACGAGCTACTGCTCTTGGGCTTTTCCGGCGATGATCCAAACTTTCTTGCGTGGGCAGGCTGGGTACGGGACCAGCTCGGCACCTCAGCGCGCAAGATCCGATTGGCGGGGGTGTTGAACCTGTCGCCCGCAAGACGACGTTATCTAGAAAATCTCAACGTGACCCCAATTGATCTCGCGCCGCTGGTCAACGATGTCACCGATGTGACTGCCAAGCATGCGCAGGCCACACGCCTTCTTCTTGAAAGTCTGCATTCGGCCAAACCCAAACCACCGCACGTTTGGGAGCGTAGCCAACGCCCGGATGACAAAGGGTGGGCGGCGGAGTCAGCCGAGGCGCGAGTCACCAAACTGGTGGCCGACTGGAAACGCGATCGAGAGACTGCGCCTGACTGGCTCGTCGCACCATACTTCGATCGATACAGGCTGCGTCAGGAAACAAGAGATTACGGAGCTAAGGCACTCGCCGACGCAGAAGCCATTACGCCCGATTTACGAACAAGGATTGTTGCCGAACTATCCTGGCGACTGGATGCAAGCCATTATGGCGTACCGGAATGGGCATGGGACATATTGTCTGCCGAGGTCGAAGCCACCACGACTAAGCTCTCAAGCGCCGAAAGGCTCCTCGTCTTGCGGGTTCTTGGCTATGCAGCGATTGAGCGGCGCGACAAGACAGGTTTTGATCGCTTCGCATCGGCATTGGAAAATTTGGCTAGTGACAATCCTGAAGCCGACGCTTGGGCTGCGTATCTGCGGGGCCTCTGGTCTCGTGATAATCTCGACCTTGCGGGTGTTGAAGCTATCTTGCCAAAAGTCACGGGCGCCGATCCGGTTTGGAAGCTCAGGCAAGCATCACTCCATTGTCTCATCAGCCAAAGCACTGAAGCTGCGCGTCTCGTTCGGGATGCCATCTTAGATATACGGCGACGGAGGGCGCTAGACAGGCGCTCGCTGTGGCTCATCTCACGCGAAGCTTGGGCACAATTTCTTTGGCAATCACTTTCTTTCGAGCTGCGAGATGAACCGGACAACGGCCTGAAACCTGTGATTGAATGGCCGGTCCGATATCAAGAGCTACATATCGATCCTTGGAAGGAACTGAACAACCAAGAACATGAGATTTGGTCCCACCATGATAGAGAGCGGAAATATTCCGGAGAGGAAAAAACTCACTTCGAGGCGGGACATTGGACACCAAAGGCTGAGATCTCGAGCCACTGGGTTGCTGATTGGGTCAGCAAGCCGGAGTGGTCGATCAGACGGCTGTGTGACTGGATCGGCCTCCCAAGCACCGCTGGTATGTCTGACATCATGGGAAGTCGCCTCAACCGTACAGTGGAGGGTCAAAGGTGGATCTCGGATGACGCGACGATCTGGCGGATTTGTTCGTACATTCGCTCGAATAAGGGAGATTTGATCGACTCATGGTTCGGGCGCGTCAACGTCGCGGCCATGCCTGCGCCGCTGGTTGATGAGCTGACCACAGCGTTGTCCCAATCAGTTGAGTACTTGGCACACTCGCTCAAAGAAGCGGGTGATACCGAAGCCAAGCGCGTCGAAGCCTTGAGAACGCACCTCGAACTTCTGTCGCGCTTATCTGTACGGAGTGCGCCTGAACGAGCTGCAGAGCTCTTCGAGTTGGGGTTATCCATTGTTGAGCGCGGAATTGCGGAGCATTGGTGGCTTTTCGAGCCGATCGACCATTTGATTGTTCGGTCCCTCTCCGCAATTCCTTTTTCAGAGCGCGGCGAGTATGTAGGCCAAATGCTGGCGTTTCCATTGTCGCAGGAAATCAAAATCAAAGGAAGCGACAACGAGTGGCCCGATTTTGCAGATGAATTTCGTCATTCGTCCATCAAAGTCAAACGACCTACCAAAGAATGGGACGCGCGAATTGGTGAACTGATCGGCTGGGTCGAGAAGGACTCTGGCCTTACCCGTCATCATGCGATTTTGCGTCTCTGGTTGCTGGACCTCAAGGGTGTTTTGACGGACAAAGAAGCCAGCGAATTTGCCGCAGCGCTTTGGACGCAGCGGACCTCGCTGAAGGGACTGCCGAAAGATCGGCTTTTGTATCCTGCTTCCTTTTTGCAGCTCCCTGAACCGAAGTCAGGCATGGCTATGTCAGCGTTCGACGTTGACGTAGTTCAACCTCTTCTCGCCGGCGAGGCAAAGGAAGGATATTGGGAGAGTCTGGCTTATATCGGTTCCGAGACGGAAAAGGGACGGGCTGAACGGCCTGTTACACCGAAGACTGCAAAGGCGCTGATCAAGAAGGCACTGGAAGGTGAGGAACCTAAAGCACGAAACTCGGTGTATGAGGCGATGGTATATGGCTTATTGCCTATAGTTACGCTGGATAACCAGATCGTCGGACAGCTATGGAAATGCGCGTCTGATCAAGAGGCGGTTGGCGCCCTGCTGTTCGTTCCCTTCGTGGTGGCACACTCTCCAAGCCGTTCCAACCAAGCTGTTGCGCGTCTTCGGCGAGCGATGAATTCGAGGGAGTTCAATGTAGCGGATCGCGCATTTGCTGCTGTGAAGCTGTGGGCCTCGAACGTCGAGCCTGAGAATTTTCCGGCGTCTCTATCCTCATCTGTGGCCTCAATCATATCAATCCGCCGCGACCCTGGTCTCTTTAGAGCGATTGACGTGGCAGTGGACCTGCTGCGCAAGGGCCTTCTATCCGATGAAGATATCGAAGCAATTTTGGACGGGCTCTCTGCGCTTCTAATCGAAACGAATTATGAAGATTGGCGGCAGGGTGATTTTCGTACTTCTACGCTGACTTATGTACGCGCAAACGCCCTTCGCTTGGCACGCAGCCTTCGTAAAGCAGGGCATACCAATCAGACCATCGATGACTGGATTAAGGCGGGCGAGAACGACCCTGTGCCCGAAGTGCGGTTCGCAAAAGATAAGCACGATTGAAGCCTATGTCCGCAGGCAATAGGTTGGCGTTGAGCTTTGGGATGCAATTCGGTGCCACTTGCCACGGTCGGGATGGTATTCCTCCGAACACCTTGCAATCGTACACTTGGCTCATGCGATCGTCGCTGGCGAAAGGGCGGCTTTCAGGATCAGCTAACGGTTAAATTGACGACCGAAATTAGGGCGCAAAGCGGACATACCATGCCGACCATCGGTGGTTGATGACAAAGCCAACGCAGAACTTTTCGCGACAGAATTTCAATCAAACATGGCACGCATTGTCGGTTCGTGCCGCGCGGATGCCACTTGGGTAAGTTGTGGCTTCAGGCTGGCACTGCTGCGTAAGCGCCGACGGAACCCGGCCTTGCTGGGCGGTGTGATTTGTCGGAACGGCAAGGCCGAAGGAGGCCTTGCGAGTGGATAGTGAGCAGTCAAACGAGCCTCGTATGAGTGGTCGCAATGGCGGCG
>Ga0209278_1000866_pt1 | contig 20384 bp, 24 predicted proteins | sample JI81BgreenDNA_FD_187504 | JGI IMG/M metagenome (GOLD analysis project Ga0209278, IMG submission 187504) | Wastewater effluent complex algal communities from Wisconsin, to seasonally profile nutrient transformation and Carbon sequestration -... | ecosystem: Engineered > WWTP > Effluent > Algae... | reverse complement strand
CTGAAACGAGCTCTTCACCTTTTCTTTGAACAGCCAGGTGCTGTACAGCAACAAAGGCAGCACACTCAAGCTGATGAGGGTGAGCTTCCAGTCGGTGACCAACATCACCACCAACAGCGTCACCAGTTGCAATACATCGCCGACGATGGTCAACAAACCCTGCGAAAACACCTCCGAGATAGTTTCCACATCGCTCACCGTGCGGGTGGTGAGGGTGCCTATGGGCGTGCGGTCGAAAAACTTCAGGCGCATCTTGGCGAGGTGGTCGAACAGCCGCTGCCGCAGGTCGCGCACGGCGGCTTGCCCCAGCCAGGTGCTGGCATAACTGAAGGCATAGCGGAAGATGCTCTCCAGCACCAAAGTGAGCACCATGATGGTCGTGAGTGTCAACAAACCGTCGTAGTCGCCATTGGCGATGGGGTGATCGACCGTATACTGGATCAGCCATGGCCGCAGCGGCGCGAGCAGCGACAGCAAGATGACCAGCACCACCGTGAGCCAGAATACCTTTTTGTAGGGACTCACCAGCGACAAAATCCGCCGCAGTATGTCCCAATCGAATACGTCGCCGAGCTTACTCATGTTGCACCTCCCCAAATACCCAGTCGGGATAACGTACATCGGTGAGGTACAGCCCGCATGCGGGGGCCGACATGCCGGCGTCGCTGCGACTTTTGGAGTTCATGAGCGCATGCAGCGACTCCGGGGTACGGCGACCTTTGCCTACCTCGAGCAGGGTGCCCACCACGGCGCGTACCATATTGCGCAAAAAACGGTTGGCGCTGATGTGAAACACCAACCGGTGGCCATCCACCTCAAAGCGGGCTTCGCTGAGCTCACACAGGGTGGTTTTTACCTGGGTATGTGAGCGCGAGAACACCGCAAAGTCGCGGTAGTTGAGCAGCAAATGCGCGGCCTGCTGCATGGCCTCCAGGTCGAGAGGATAAAAAACGTAACACGAGCGCCCTTCGAGAAAGGGGTCCTTGCGGGTGTGGAGGTGGTATTCGTACGAGCGCGACAAGGCCGTAAAGCGGGCGTGGGCGTCGTCGGGTACGGCAAAAAGCCGGTTCACCACGATGTCGTGCGGCAGGTAGTGGTTGAGCCGAAAAAGCAGGTCGTCGGGCACAGCCTCCTCAAAATCGAAATGGGCGTAACTGCGCAAGGCATGTACGCCGGTATCGGTACGTCCTTGGCCCGTGAGCCAAACCTCTGCATGCAGCAGCTTGCTCATCCGCGCTTCGAGCACTTCTTGCACCGACAGGGCATTGGGTTGCCGTTGCCAACCGTGGTAGGCCGTGCCGTCGTAACTCAGCTCCAAAAAGTACCGTCGCGACAAACTTTTATATTTTTTCGTAGATCACTGCAGCACCCTGCCCTACGCCTATGCACATGGTTGCCAGTCCGTAGCGCGCTCCTTCGCGGCGCTGCAGTTCGTGGATGAGTGTAGCCGATATGCGGGCGCCCGAGCAGCCCAGCGGATGCCCCAAAGCAATGGCGCCGCCGTTTACGTTTACCTTTTGCGGGTCGAGCCCCAGCTCGTGTATGCAGGCGAGGGCCTGACTGGCAAAGGCCTCGTTGAGTTCTACCAGGTCGAGCTCGTGCAGCTGCAAACCTGCCCGCTCGAGGGCTTTGCGGGTGGCAGGCACCGGACCTATGCCCATCACAGCGGGATCAACGCCGGCCACGGCATGGCTCACCACGCGGGCAATGGGTTGAAGCTGGTACTTTTTCACCGCCGCCTCGCTGGCCAGCAGCAAACAGGCAGCGCCGTCGTTGATGCCCGAGCTGTTGCCGGCAGTAACGCTACCCTCCTTTTTGAAGGCCGGCTTGAGCTCGGCCAGTTTGTCGAGGGGCGACAAACGCGGGTGTTCGTCTACTTCAAAAAGCACGGTCTCTTTGCCCTTCTTCACCGGTACGGCAACCCGTTCGGCGGCGAAACGCCCCGCCTTTTCGGCCTCGAGATAACGCTGCTGTGAGCTGAGTGCAAAGGCATCCTGGGCTTCGCGGGTAATGGTCCAGCGCTCTGCCACGTTTTCGGCGGTTTCGCCCATGCTGTAGGGATGATACAAGGCCGCCAGCTGCTTGTTCACGAAGCGCCAGCCGATGGTGGTATCGTACATTTCGGGGGTACGCCCCCAGGCTGTTTCGCTTTTGGCGAGCACGAAGGGTGCGCGGGTCATGTTTTCTACACCGCCAGCCAGGTAGATGTCGCCATCGCCAGCCTGTATGGCCCGGCTGGCGTCCATCACGGCCTGCAAGCCCGAAGCGCACAGGCGGTTTACGGTTACGCCACCGATGTGTGTGGGTAAACCGGCCAGCAGAAGCGCCATGCGGGCTACATCGCGATTGTCTTCGCCGGCCTGGTTGGCGGCACCAAAAATCACGTCTTCGATGGCCTCCACGGGCACTGCCGGATTACGCGCGATGATGGCGCGGATGACGTGTGCCGCCAAGTCGTCGGGGCGCACGCCCGCTAAGCTGCCGCCAAATTTGCCGATGGGTGTACGCAATGCGTCGATGACATAAACCTGCATGGGGTAAAAATTTGAGGCAAAGGTAAGCAGAATGCGCGGGCTTTTGCCGGGCATAAGCAGCTAAACCGACCGAATAAAAACTAATGGCCGACGGGAATGTTTGCTTTTAGAGGTGCACAAAACCTTTATTTTTACTGCATGATTCAACGCATTCAATCGCTCTACCTGCTGCTGGCCTCGGCAGCCCTCTCGCTCATGGCGCTAACGCCGCTGGTGACCTTTACCAACGAGATCGGCGAAAAAAAAGAACAACTGCTGTTTACGCTCTACCGCATCGACTACCAACAGCTTGAGCCGGTAACGCTGAGCGCCAGTCAGGACAATAAGGCGCTGGCCTTCCTCGCCTACGGCATTGCCCTCATTCAACTGCTCAACATTTTCCTGTACAACAACCGTCCCCTGCAAATACGGCTGGCCCGCATGGGCATGCTGCTGAGCGCCGCGCTGCTGTTTTCGATCGTGGTAACGGCCTACCGCGCCGGACAAACCTTGCAGGCCGCGGAGATGGACTACCAGCCCGGCTGGACGTTTTTCCTGCCACTTGTGGCCTTGGTGCTCTATTTCCTCGCCTGGCGCGCCATCCGCAAAGACGATGCGCTGGTGAAATCGGTCGACCGCATCCGTTAACTAATAGCCAAAGCATGAGCTGGACCTGTCCGCGTTGCGATAAAAGTTTTCAGAAAGAAAACCAGGGGCATATTTGTGCAGTGGTGGAGCTCGACCAACTTTTTCAGGGAAAGGAGCCGCACATACGGCCGCTGTTCGAGGCATTAATCGAAAAAGCAACGGTGTTGGGCGAATTCCGCATCACCACCAGCCCCAAGTCGATCACGCTTTACAGTCCTGCCGACAAAGCCTTTTGGGTGCTCGAACCCAAAAAGAAGTGGCTCGATGGTTTCTTTTTGCTCGACCGTGCGGTGAACGAATTCCCCATTTACCGCATCGCACAGCCTTCGCGCAACCGGTATGCACACTTTGTACGCTTCACCGAGGCCGCCGAGCTCGACCGCTTTGTGCTGGGCCTGCTGCAAGAAGCCTACGCCTTAAGTCAGCAGCGAAAAGGCTAACGATTCTTGGTGCCTCGCTGTGGTATTGGGTAGATAATGGCTACCTTTGCAGCCGCTTTAGCGAACACATTATGGCACATCAGCGTTTTAACCCTTGGCACCACGTGGCTGTGGGCAATCACGAACCCGGCTTTGTAAACGGCATCATCGAAATTCCCAAAGGCAGTCGCGCCAAGTACGAGCTCGACAAAGACAGCGGCTTGCTCCGCCTCGACCGGGTGTTGTACTCGTCGGTGTATTACCCGGCCAATTACGGCTTTATTCCGCAATCTTATTGCGACGACCACGACCCGCTCGATATCCTCATCCTGTCGCAGATCGACGTGGAGCCCTTGTGTATTGTGCCTGCCAAAATCATTGGTGTGATGCGGATGTTAGACCAAGGCGAAGCCGACGATAAGCTCATCGCCGTGGCTGCGGGCGACCCCAGCGTCAACCACTTCAACGACATCAGCGAGCTGCCCATTCACTTCATCAGTGAGATGCGTAGCTTTTTCGAGGACTACAAGAAGCTCGAAAACAAGATGGTGGTGGTAGAAGATTTTCTGGGTCGCGACCTCGCCGTAGGCATCCTCAACGACGCCCTGAAGCTGTATCAGGAAAAAATTGCCTGATTAGTTTTCGCTCAGCAAACCCAGCTGCGCATTGTAGTTGCGGGTGTGGAAACGGTCGAGTTTGTCGAGCAGGCGCACCAGCTCTTGGCGCTCGTCGTCGGGCAAATCGGCCAGCACATCGGGTATTTCGGTGAGGCGGCGGTAGGTAGCGAAGAGCTGCATGCGGCCCGCCTCCGTTATTGAGAGAAGTTTTTCGCGTTTATCGCTTTTGTTCACCGTTTCGGTGATCCAACCTTGGTTCACCATACGCCGCAGCATGTCCATGCCGGTGGTGAGTTCTTGCAGTTGATCGAGTATGATGCTTTTTTTGGTGCGCTTGCCGCGGGCATCGATGGCGGCCAATAGGCCAAACTCGTCGCTATTGCTGTAGCCCAGCTCCTGAAACATTTGTTTCGAATAAAAACGCACAAAACGCGTCATTCGGCCAATGAGGTAGCCTGCTTGTGCCGTGTGAAAGGCATGGCCAAAAGCTTCGCTTTTTTCACTGAAGTAAGGCTGAGGAATGTTTTCTACGGCCGCTACCGCATCGCTGCGGCGCCCCCGCTCAAGCAGCCAAACGGCAAAATGCTCGAGTGCCTCCGAGCCAGTTTCCTGCATAAACTGCTCCCAGGAGTTGATCAACGGGAGGTAGCTCACCGCACTTTTTCGTTTCGCCGACATACCCTATAAACATACGGCAACGGTTAATTTGTTTTGAATAATGCCTTGTTTTTTAAAGAAATCGCAACGAGAATGTTATCGAGCCGCCCTGCGCGCCGTAAATCTGTTGGCCTGCACCCGTGTTACTACCTAGGGTTCCTTTTGTGGTAGACATTACGGGAGTTTAAAGAGCCATCATGGAAACAACTCCAACTGGGATGAGCGTCTTGACCTGTCAGAGCTGTAAGGTCAATTTTAAATGACCACCGAGACCCTGTTGAATAATTTTCATCAAGGTTGAAAGACGGATATCACTAGCGTTGTTTTCGATGCGGGATATGTAAGACTTATTTGTTCCGCATTTTTCGGCTAACTCTTCTTGTGTCAGGCCTAACTTCAAACGTGCCTCTTCGAGCAGTACGCCCAATCGGAATGCTTCAGATGCTTGTTCCCATTTTTCCCTTTTTTGAGCACCCCGTTTTCCGTATTTGTTGTCGAGTAGTTCGTCGAAGGTAGTTATGTTTTTCACTGTTGCTTTTTTCATGGTTATACGCCTCCTCTATTTGAGGTAGTCTACAACTTGCTAAACCGCGCAAAATGGCGTTGTGCGCCCGCTTCAATCAAAACATAATACAAGCCCGTGGGCAAGCTGCCGAGCTGTTGTAATTCAAGTTGCTGCTGCTGCACCTCGACTTTTTCTTCACGTAAAAGCTGCCCCTGGCTGGTATAAATGCGCAGCTGTACGCTTTGGTCGGTGCTGCCGGGCAGTACCATCGATAGCCCATCTTGCACGGGATTGGGATAAAGCCGCAGCGGCTGTTGCTTGCCGTGTTCGGCAACCGAAGTGGCGTCGAGCTGGTACACACGTACATAATCAATTTCCAACTCGCTCTGCGTGAAGCTGGCCGCGATGTTCGGCTGTATGGCAATATTCAAAAGCAGGTATTGGTCGGTAGTAAACGGCCAGGTATTGGCGTCTTTCACTGGCGGGTTGTAGGTATAATGCACGCGGTTATCTACGCTAAACACCATTTTGGTGGGGCTCCACTCCAGCGCATATACATGGTAGGCGCTACTCACCGTGGGGATGGTTTGGCCGCCTTTGTTCACCGTGCCGCCAAAACTCGATGGGGTGTGCATGGCGCTCTGCACAAAATTTTGGTTGTCGCCCCAGTGCTCCATGATGTCGATTTCGCCACAGGCGGGCCAGGGCGTGGTGCCAAAGCCGTTGATATCCCAGTAGGCACCGTCTTCGTTGATGTTTTTGCCGAGCATCCAAATCGCCGGCCAGGTGCCGATACCCGTGGGCAGGATGGCGCGCACTTCTACGCGGCCGTAGGTGAACGCAAACTTTGAATTCAAGCGCGCCGAAGTATGGGTTTTGGTGTGCCCCTGATCGGTGAAGTTTTCACGTTTGGCCACCAAGTGCAAAGCGCCATTGGCTACGTAACTGTTGCTCAAGCGGTTGGTGTAATGCTGAATTTCGCCGTTGTACCAACTGCCGCCATTGGGTAAACGCGTTTGGTGAAACCACTTCGAAGTATCGATGGCGCCGCTGCCGTTGAACTCGTCCGACCACACCAACTGGGTGTAGGGCGAAGGTGTGGGTGGGGTACCGTTGAACAAAAAATCGTCGATATAGGCCAGCACCTGGAAGTTGTTGTTCTCGCCATTGACCTGAATGAGCACGCGGTTCAAATCGATGCGCTGTACAGGTGGTGGGGAGTTGGGATCTAAATTGATGTAGGAATCGTTGGCAAAATCGAAGCTTACGGTTTGCCATTGGTCGAGCAGCAGGGGTTTGATGATCTCGGTTTGGGTGGTCCACGGACTGGCCAAAACACCATTCTGCAACTTCAGCGACACCCGATTCGGGGCATTTCCGGTGAGGCCACTGCTGGGCACGTATATTTTAAAGGTGAAGGTTTGTTGGGTGCTGAGGTCGAAATTGCCCGGGATGTCGAAGCGCACATTGGCGTATTGGCCGCCTTGGTCGTGGTAGCGCAGCACCGTGGCCGAAGGGTTGATGCCCGAGGGATGTGGATTGGCAAAAGCGGTATTCACGCCACAATCGTCACCAAACCAGCTGCCTATGTTGCCGTTGCCTTCAAAATTATCGTTAAGAAACTGCGCCCCTGTGGTGAGGGGAAGCAAAAAAATGGCCCAAACCAACCAAACCCCCACCCGTAGGCGGTATTGGAAGTATTGCGTGGACTGGTGCTTTTGTGTCATGCCTCTGGGGTTTGTGCTTGGGGTGTACTTGCTTCAAAAGCGCTACGGAGCATTCACCCCAAGCTCCTCCAAAAACCAGCGCACCAAGTACGGCGGTTTTTCGAGGCACCATCAAAGCCCGCTGGCACCTATTTCGTTAAAACCGAATGCCACCGGTTGCCGTAAAGATAAGCTACTAGGCTATCAATCAGCTTTTACTTTCTTTTTAACCTTAGTGGAAGCCGTAACTTTTTTTTCTGACTTTTGAAAAGCTAGATACTCCGAAATGGCATTTTCTTCTTCTTTGGTTAACTGTCCTTGGCCACCAACAAAATCTGGCTCAGCGATTACCTTATCCATCATTTAAAATTTTTAAAATACCTATCTATCAACTTTAGCGCAGCGTTGGTTTCTATAATCATTATCCTACCACCAAAGTGAAATGCCCCCAGCGTTCTTTCATAATGCTCTATTAATTGTGACTTAGAAAGAAAGGATACATTCCCCTCATAACCTCTTTGGAATGAAAGTCTACAGGCAAAAGCCACTAAATTACCCGGTACGCCGGTATAGACTTTAGCCTTGCCTTTATTAAATGGCGCATTTTCAAGCAGATGTAAAAAAACATGATCCATTTTAATCTCTATACTCATCAGGCCTTGAATAACAGTCGCATTACCAGCTATCGTTAATTTGTAAACTTCTCATTCTGGCTAATTGAATTCTTTCTTCCAGTCAAAAGCCCAATCATTTCGCTTAGTTACTCCTTTCAAGTCTGTGGAGCTGAGTAAGGAAACCTCCGTTTGAAATGTATCGCCTGTAATTACATTTTCAACGGAGTTTGTAAGCTTATCTACTAAGAAGTTTAGTGATTTTATATTATCCGCTTTCACGAAAGGGAATATACGAAATAATCTTTGCTCTGTCAATAAGAGTCAGTTTATATCCGCGTAAATTCACTGATACTATTCCTTCAATTCTCGTATAACTTGTCTTTGCAACAGATCAGAAACACAAAACGTGAACACCTTCGATTTTTCAGATAAACTTCATACAAAATGTCAGAAATCAGCCTGAATAAGTTCGTTTAGGATTGATCTACAGCATTTGGCCGGAACTCAATACGTCCGAAGCTTAGTTTCATAACTGACTTGATTCAGCCCTTTACGATATTCGTCCCCCGTTGAGATGTGTGCTCCCTACTTTTTTACGCCGAGTGCTCCTCGAACCACTGCACAATGGCAGGCATATTGCGCTCAAAGCCACCCGGTATGAAAAAGTTGAGCACAGCACAGGGTGCATCGGTGCGGTTGGCGAAGTCGTGCACCGTTTTGGCCGGAATCCGCAAAAAAGTTCCCTGCGCTAGCTCTACCCACTGCTCACCTACCAGCACCGAAGTTACCCCAGCGATGCCTTAAAAAACTTCGTCGTTGTCGTCGTGGGAATGCGCCCCTGGGCCTTCCGAGTGAGGATCAAGTCACCATTCCGAGATGCTGTACCCATTGGCTGTTTCGTTCTCGTCGGCTTTAAAAATGGCCGTCATACGCCCACAGCGGTAGCTTCGTCCGGCTCCCGGCGCCAACAGTAGTACGTCGTTTTTGTGCTGTTTGTGTTTCATGTATCAATACTATTGCTTTTTCTCTTTTCCCGAACTATGCCCGCTAAATCCCTCATCTCAGGAAAATGGCACCAATAACTCGCATGCTATCGAACATGGCATAGCCCTACACGGAACGAAAGATGCGTGGGAAATTCAAACTTCGATAAAAAAGGTGGTGTGTTACCCTTTGGTTAACGAGGATAGCATCAAATTTCACTTCCGACCTTCGTTTTTAAGAATAACCAATACGTCGGAATAATTATCTGGAAGATAATTGGTAGCAATATCCCACAGAATTTCATAATCAATTCCGAAGTACTCGTGTGAGATGCGATTTCTTAACCGATACATTTCTTCCCAAGGCACATTCGGGTAACGGCCCTTTAGTTCACCAGGTAAATTTTTGCTTGCCTCCCCAATTATTTCAAAGTTCCTTAGCACTGCATCCACAGTCTTGTAGTCCCGTTTAAACTGTTGAAAATCGAGCCCTTGGATATACTCCTCTACTCTTTTCATCGCAAGGACTATATCTTCTAAATAAAGAATGGGATTCCTTTCACTAGGTTTCAAACGTATTTGACTTGATTTAATATAGGTTCTTTGATACGCTCTTTTAGCGCGTTTTTGGTCACCAAATCGACCGGGATTCCGAAAGTGTCCTCAAGAAACTGCTCCAATGTAAAAAACTTCCAACCAATGGGCTCCGAAAACTCTACCAATAAATCGAGGTCGCTGTTTTCATTTTGTTGGTCTTCTGCAAACGAACCAAAATAGCCAATGCTACTTACATGAAACTTTGCTGTAAGCTCTGGCTTAATCTGCTTTAACTTGTTTTCTACCGCTGCTCGAGTCAACATAATTGCAAGTTAGGCAAATTACGTAAACATTTTTTGATCCACTCGGGCACATCCATGGGTTCATACGAACAGGTTCAAAAGTTCGCCAATGTCTTCGGCCGTCATACGCCCACAGCGGTAGCTTCGCCCGGCTCCCGGCGCCAACAACAATACTTCGTTTTTGTGCTGTTTGTGTTTCATAGGTGAATAGCATAAAGTATCGCCAAACCAAAGTCGCTGCTTTGCTGGCTCACTTGCGTTCGTATTCGTAGAGCTTAAAAATTTCGTAGAAATGGTGCGTATCTTTTAAACGATAGCTTTCGTCCAAACTTGCTCGCACCCCATTTTGTGGATATTGAAAGTCGGCCGCGGCATCCAAATACACGATTTTGTCGAATTTCTTCAGCTGCAATGGATCTATTTGTGCCGCACTGTGAATGGGATATATGTTTTCGGAATGCAACAGTTGGTACATTTTGTCTTTGCTGGTATATGCTCGAAAATAAGACCGGTTCCAGTAGTACACAAAATTCAAATCGAATACATCGGGACAAATAAAAACCACAACATCGTCGGTTTTGAGCTCCCTTAATTTAGCGACCGTGGCCTTCACTTCTCGTTTGTTGGTGATGTTGGGCTCGACCGTTGCTACAAACAACAAAACCACCACCCCTGGAATCAGGTACCGGTATCGGGTGGGTTTTACGGCATACTCTACAGCTATGCCCAGCACCAAGGGGAAGGCCATGGCCGCAGGCATCACGTACCGATCGATAAACATCGGCAAGGTATAGGATATGCCAAACATCAACAAGAACACAAAAACAAACCAAAACACCACCAGCTCGAAAAAAGGATTTCGCCGTGCCTTTTTAACATACAGCAGGTACTTTACGCTTGAAAAAACGAACAGCATCAGTACACACACCGCCACCACCGGAGCATTGGAAAATACCCACAGCATATTGTATATGCTCTCCAATCCGGTGGGCGGTTTCACCCACGTACCCCCCGATGCTTCCATAAACCGATGGATTAAAACAGGCATGTTGGGTACATACAACAAACACGTGATGCCAAAACCGATGCCTATTTTTTTCCAGACCCGAAGCAGTATGGGCCGTTGGATGCCTAAAAAAACGAACTGTGTCAGTAGCACGAAAAACCCAAAATAATGCGCGTACATGAGCAGGGCATTGGTTATCGCCCAAAGCACTACAGGCCGCCATCCCTTTTCGTTAGAGGTATGCACCTCATCGGCCGGGCCAGGCACGGCACGGCGAATGATGTGCAGATAAGCATACATCGAAATGGTCGTGAGCATGCCCAGCAAGGCATATACCCGCGCTTCGTGCGCAAACAGCAGCTGGTAGTTAGAGAAAATAAAAAAAACGCTGGCGTAAAGGGCGATGCGGCGATTCAAAAATTCGTTGCCGATTTTATAGATAAACAGCAAACTAATACTACTGGCTAATAGCGAAGGGAAACGTACCGAAAACTCCGAGATGCCAAACCCTTGAATCCAAAAATGCAGTATAATTTCGTACAAAGGTGGATTGTTGCCTTCTGCCAACAACTGAATAATGGAAGCAATATTCATTTGTGCGTGGTAAACGCTAAAAGGTTCATCGCCTCCCAAAGAAGTATGCGAAAGGAAAACACCTTTCACAAATAAGTTAAGTGCAACCAAGAAGAAAACAAGCAGGCTCGATGGCCACGCTGCGAAATATTTCAGGCGTAGGAAGTTCATGCTGTGGTACCGGCCAAAGATAGTAGTATCCCGGCAAGCTGCTGCCTACTGTTCAACTGACCGCACCCGCCGCGAAGGTTTGTTGAGCGAACCGAATCCACTTCGCTCGGCGATTACCGCCTGCCTACCCCCGCGAGCCGCTACCAGGCGTTTTGATCGGGGCAGGGACGAAGGTGCTGGTGGGTGTTGCTACCGTTACCGCCACGACCCATTTGGAGTTGCCGATTGGGCTTGCGCAGCGCTATCCCTGCTGCTCGTGCGCTGCTGGTAGCTGGTCGGGGGTTTTATTTGTGCTTTAGAACAAATGTTCCGTTATCTTACATTTTATTTCTCTGTATTGAAACAATTTGTTTATTTTTGTGTTATTAAGCTATAAATAGCCACGGCGTATGAACCTACCCTTGTCACAAAAACAAATTGGTCAACGGCTAACCGAACTTCGCAAAAAGAAGGGTTTGTCGCAGGAGGATTTGGCTAAACTCATCGATATTTCCCGGCCATCGTTGGCTCAAATTGAGCTAGGAAACAGAAGTTTGGATGTACGAGAATTGCAAAAACTCTCCTTGGTTTTGGAGTTTTCGTTGGACGATTTTATGTCGGTTGATTTCTCTGCCAACCAAGTGGCCGAGTTAGCCGTAGAAGAAGAGGCTCAGCAAAATCAAGAACGTATTTCAGTGCCTAGTTTACAAGTCAATAAATTCAAAAATGTATTGCTGTATATGCTTGAACGTTGTGCCGGCAAACCAAATGTTGGGGAAACCGTCCTCTACAAATTACTCTACTTCGTCGACTTCAATTATTATGAAGTGTACGAGGAACATCTAACGGGTGCGAGCTACCGCAAATTACCGTATGGACCGGTTCCGCAAAATTTAGATGCCATATTTAGCCAAATGCTGGAAAAAGGTGAGTTGCAACGTATAAAAACAAACTATCACGGCTACCCTCAAACACGCTATTTGCCCTTAGAAAAAGCGGATTTAAGGCAACTGAAGGCAAGCGAAAAAGAAATCATCGACCGGGTCATTGATCAAATGAGCGATTGGAGTGCGGCTACCCTGAGCAACTATTCGCATGGGGATAAACCTTGGAAAGCTTCAAAAGATGGCGAGGAAATAAACTATGAACTCGCATTTTATCGAAGGCCACCTTATTCAATTCGGGTTTATGCCGACGATGAACAAGATTGAATTTGATGAGCTTTCGGAGTTTAAGAAAGACCTAAAACGTCTTTTGAAAAAATACAGAACGCTCGAAGAAGATTTGGCAGTGGTGAAATTAGACTTGAACGACGAACCCGGCGAAAGTCCACCTTTTAGCTTTCGTATTGAGCATTTGGGTATATCCAGCTGTATCATCAAAGTCAAAAAAATTGCTTGCAAAGCTTTAAAAGGCCGAGGAGTAAATTCGGGATTGAGATTAATTTATGCCTACTTTCCTGAAGAACGTAAAATTACCTTCATTGAATTGTATCATAAAAATGATAAAACCATGGAGGATAGAGACCGTATTGTAGCGCATTTTCAATAAACCTATCCCGTCGAAATCATGAACAATTTCCAGGGTTGATCTTCGGAAAAACAACCATCTTTCCCACAACAGGGCGAAAAAGGTGGTCATCGATTTCATAGATGCCCGGATACATAAGCGTACCCCTCAAAACTCACCTTTATCTCTTTTGAACAGGCCGTACTTCTACGCTGCCCGCTTCATCCAAAATCGGACAGCCCTTGGCCATTTCAACGGCTTCGTCAAGGTCGTTCGCGTTTACGATTAAGTAGCCGCCAAACATTTCATTGCCCTCGGCATACACCCCCTCCGATACTACTTTGTTGACGCCTTTTACGTGCTTTCCGGTTACTTGAAGTGCATCGCCTCCTGCAAGTTTTCCTTTTTCAGCCAGTCCTTGCATCCAACTATCCCAGGTTTTAATTACGTCTTTAGCGGCTTGAGATGTTGCTGTAGCAATATGCGTATGGCCACCTCTGAAAATCAACATGAATTTTTCCATCGTCGTTTTTTTGAAATTGTTTCATTTACATTTGTACTGTAAATATTCAGGGTAGTATAATTTTATACAAGTAGGACAATTAAACTTTGTAAGTATGTCAAACAATACTAATGTTGATAATCAAGGAGTTGATTCGAATAAAAAAAAGATTTTTGATGAACATACTTGCCCGGTAACGGCTACCATGAAGGTTTTAGGTGGAAAATGGAAGCCAATTCTCATCAACGCCATCTACTTTACCAGCCCGGCACGATTCGGCGAATTGAAGCGGAGTGTAATTGGCATCACCCAATCCATGCTTACCCAACAGCTCAGAGAATTGGAAGATGACGGTATCATCAGCAGAAAAATTTATGCTGAAATTCCCCCCAAGGTGGAATACACCTTAACGGAGTTTGGACTCACCTTGGGGCCTGTGATACTCGAGATGGCCAAGTGGGGAGAAGAATTTAAACTGAAACAACAAAAAACAGAACACCAATAGACCGCATAGGGTTTTGTTTGGTAAGGATGCATTCGGTTGGATGACGGTAAGCAAGGGCAGTGCTTTTGGGTAACCGGGGCAAGAAAGTACCATCGCCCCAAAGAGAACAACCCCTTGATGCCTGACTCCCACGAGCGTTAAGGCTAACAAGACGAACTTTTCTGGCAAATACGGGTTGTTGGATAAGATTTTGCTGTTGAAAATCAGCCTATTCCTGGTCAGCAGCAGTCCCGTCAATGGTGATGCCCTGGTCAGGGGTGTTCCGTTGTCCGATTTTTTGAACCTATTGCAATGAAAAAGTGGAAGCATGTGCGCATGTATGCCTTGGTGGTTTTGGTGCTCCTGAACGTATTGCTCATGCACTCGTGCATGACCTTTCGTATGTCGGATGACAAGGTAACACGGAACTTCAAAGAAGCAGGCCTGCAGGCGCACATCCAACACCTTAAGGTAGATGGCTACACCCCTACTGTGCGGGTAGTAGGTGCACCGGTTGATGCGCGGAAAAAAACCGCTGTGTTTTTTGTGCACGGTGCCCCGGGTTCGTCACAGGATTTTTTCAGCTTCCTCCAAGACAGTGCGCTGTTGGCCCATGCCAATCTGTACAGCATCGACCGGCCGGGCTATGGCTATTCCAATTTCGGCAAGGCCGAAGTGTCGGTGCAACGGCAGGCCCAAATAGTGGCCGCTATCATCAACCAACTGCCCGAGCAGGAGGTGCTGGTGGTGGGCCATTCCTTCGGGGGCCCCATTGCCCCCCTGGCGGGCATGTATTCCCACAAAATCGTGGCCGCCATCCTACTGGCGCCGGCCATCGATCCCGATCACGAAAAAATCTTCAAAATCGCCTACTTGGGCAAGTGGAAGGCCACCCGTTGGTTGGTACCCAAAGCCATGCGGGTAGCTGCCGACGAAAAGTTTAACCATGCTGCTGCTTTGCGTGAGGTGCAGCCGCTTTGGTCGCAATTGCCCATGCCGGTATGGCACTACCACGGCACCAACGATGTGCTGGTGCCCTACGAAAACCTGGCTTTTGCTTCACGCGTATTCGACCCTAGCCGTTTTACCCCCATCACCCTCGAAGGCGAAAACCACTTTTTGCCTTGGTCGCAGTACCACAGGGTGCGTGAACAACTGCTAATGCTGCTGCAAGCACCGAACTAGGAGCCATCTGCTTGGAAAAGCGGTTTCGCAGGTGGCTGAATCTAAAACTTGTAGATGTAACCTAAAGAAAGCCCGAATGATTGTGACAAACGTGAAATGGTAACCTGATCGGGTCTCTTCAAGTATGCTTCACCTTCATTGTAAACATTGCTTCTACGCTGCGTATTTCCGTGCATCCAAAGTGCGTTCAAACTGACCATATTCCGGGCAGGGCCATAACTTAATCCGGCACCAAAAGAGATTCTTACTTGTGGTTCGGCTGCAAAAGACAACGCTGGTCCAAAAACAAAGTTCAGCCCGATATTTTCATGTTGCTTAATCCTTATTCTGTGACCTATGTGTAGCAATGAAGCAAAACCAACCTCACCCCTCTTATCTTCTTCCTTCACGATGGTAAAGTTTGATGTAGTATCTGAAGTAACCGTTTCACGTACACTGTATTGATCATCGCGGAAACTAAAAGCATAGTAAAAGGCGCCTCCTATGCCTATAATGAAGCGCGAATTTGGAAACTGGTATTTAGCCTCATACGATGGGCCATACTCAGGCTTCTTCGCAGAAATTTTAATTTCCAATTGACTGATATTCCCATTGTGCTGAAGTGGTATTGAAGTGTACGAGCGTTGTTTATTATTTTCTAAGTGAATCAATGCAGCAAAATGTTCCAAAATTTTAGTCTGGCTAATTTTGGCCAACTCCTTATCTAACGAACTTTTTGCATCCGCAACAACCTTGTTATATGCTGAATCACGTTTTTTAATTAAGCTATCTGACTCATACAAATCCTTATAATTTTTCTTGACTCCGTTGTAATTATCTTCAATTCGTGCAATTTCCTTTTTAAAGTTCTCTACATTATTCCTCAATACATGCAAAAGTTCATAGGTCTCTTTCATGGTTAGGTTGCTAAAAGATCCTATCAACGGATTTTTTGGAAGAGAATCTAACGACTCGTAATAGGCGATGGATTGCAGATTTAATTTGGAAACCGCGTCATTAATTTCTTTAAAATAGGGCTGCACCGCTGTGAGCTGAGCTCCTATTTGATTTTGAGCATCCGATATATGAATAAGTACCTGTTCTTTTCGAGTAGCATTTTTAATACTTGCCTGTTTCGATTTAAGAATTAGACTATCAATACTGTCCAATTGGCTGGTTAATATTGAAATCTTATTGTTATTATCCATTAAATATTTCTTGGAAGAATCTGAAATGTTCAACTTTTGAATTTCAAAAGACGAGAACTCGTTTAGTTTGAGCTTCATCAAAGCACTAAATCCAAAGTTCTTATTTGGCCCTTCACTTAAAGCACGGAAATTCTCCATCTCCACTACTCCTTTCTGAATTAATAATTCCTCCCTCTTCGCATTTAAATTGGTATTTTCTGTTCCTGTTATTGAAAAAACACTATTTACTATATTGTCTACAACCTTACCTATGGCATCGAAACCCAATAAGTCTAAAGCAGGAAATAAGTCTCTGTTCGGAAAAACGCTGTCTTTTTTATTGATGGAAACATCATAAAGGTTCATGTTGATATTGTCAATATGAAACACATAAAGTTTGCCCTTTTGGATATGCTGTACGCTCTCCAAATCCAATTTTTTCGTCTTAAAATCTAATCGTATGGTGTCTTGCGACCATACCAATTGGGTTGACACCACAAGCAATAAGCTGACAAGAACTACTTTTAATTTTTCCATAATGACTGTTTTATCCTAGTTCGTTCATGGAAGAGCGATAGACTTACCTCCTATCTGGCTAGATTACCCGAATGCCATAACCTTTAACTACTTACCGTGACACCCTGAGTAAATCCACGCTTCTCTTCAGCAAGATAACCCTCCTCAAGCAACCCACCTAAACAATCGCCGAAAAGTACAGGGTGAAAATAGAACTTTAAAGCACTGGGCATTGAGCCCAATCATCAGCATCTACAACAATTTTCATTAAAACGACTTTGCACCTATTCGAGCTACTGCCCTTAGCATGCATCATACGTTCGTTGAAACGATACTCCCCGACGGAACTTGTTTACGGTTATGGATTATGTTCTTCTGAAAATGAATCAAGTATAGCTACCACTTTGGTTTTTAAATCCGGCAAATCATGCTTTATGATTTCCCAGACTACTCTTGAGTCAATCCCGAAATATTCATGGACGAAAATATTGCGCATACCTTTTATCTGGTTCCATTCAATCTCAGAAAATTCAATTTTAATTTCTTCCGATATATACTTACTCGCTTCGCCGATAATTTCCAATTGCTTAATACAAGCAAACCTCATCATGGAATTATTTAGAAATGCATTATAATCGGTATCTCCTAAATAGGATTCTATTTCAACAATTGCATCCAGCATGTGTTTCAATCTAATCGTATCGCCTGACCTACCGCGCATAAATTAGTCTCTTTTCTAGGTCAACTTGTGGCTTGATGTATTGTGATAAACTGTTTGAAGAAACCAGGTCGACCTTTTTGTTCAACATCTGCTCAAGATCAATTTGCATCTGGATAAACCCCAAACCAATTCTTTGTGAATAATCTAAATCGACCAAGATGTCGATATCACTTTCATGGTCGGCTTGTTCTCGCACATAAGAACCAAACAAATATGCTTTCAGAACTGGTTGAGTTCTAAAGTATTCTTTGATAGTCGTTAAAGTAGCGTCGTCTAAATGCATCTTGTAAAGATAAGATTTTCTGGTGTCCTACCATTTCATTGCGGGTTGGCCATACTTAAGACTCGTTTAGAACCAAAACATGACCTCAAAATTTCTAGCCCAAGCTCGCGCCTCACCCATTAATCCGGCAGAACACCCTACCACCCTTCACACAACCCACCGAAAACACCACCCAAAAAATCAACTACCCCACCCCTGCTGGGTGAAGGGCTGAACTTGCTCAATGGAACGGCCCGAGCTAGGGGTTTGTGATTGGGCGGGTGGCTTAGTGCGCCGTAGCGGTAAGGTGGTGATTAAGACCGATTCCCTTGCCTGCTTTACGACTTCCCGGGCTTCGACGGCCATGGCCAAAGCCTGCTCCGGTTTTACGACTTCGCGTAACGGTAGTGCCCGATAATCGGGTAGCGGAACAGACAGTCTTCCAACACCTGACCGGCGCCGATGTTGTGTACGATCAAATAGCGCTGCTTGTCGCGCGACTTTTTGCTCGAAACCAGGCCGATGTGGGTGATGCCCCCGCCTAAATTCCAACAAACGATATCGCCGGGTGCATAGTCGCGGGGATGCGCTGAAATGGGCTTCACCGTGCCGTGCCGCGCGAAAAACACCATTAGGTTTGAAATCCCTAATAAAGTTTCTTAAATTGTTGAAACCAAAAATGCAATTGCCAAATGATTGAACTAATACTTGGCCAACGTCCAATTATGTCTGTCTTTGAGTTACTTGGGAGTAATGAAGACGATATGACATATGCTCTTGGCTATTCCCTTAACAAAAGCGAAGCATTCTTTGATCTGTTTTTAGCGACCTTTGGAATACTAAAACAGAATAAGCACTATAAAATCCTTCTTCAAAGACACCATAAAAGCGATCAGGGTTATAGCGACATTGAAATTTGGCTTGATGAAAAGAGATTGTTGATTATCGAAGCAAAAAAAGGTTGGATAATACCGTCAACTCAACAGCTTACAAAATACGCCTCTAGATTTCAAAAAACAGACTTTCCCGCTAAGATTGGAGTAATAAGTGACTGCTCCGCAATATATGCCAAGCAGTACCTCCCGAATCATTATATGCATTCGTCGTGGAAGGATATTTTGCAACTTTCGAATAGCGCATACGCGCTTACAAATTCATTACTCGAGAAAAATCAACTCAGTGAGTTTTCTACCTATTTATCAAAACTAGTTCGTATGGATCGAATTAAGTCAAATATGGTTTTCTGTGTTTCCCTCAATAACAAAAAAGTGCAAGGTTCAGAGGCAACATACATAGAAATTGTCACCAAGTACCAAAAGTACTTCTTTCCATATGGAAGAAAAGGCTGGCCAAGTGAAGCCCCTAATTATGTTGCATTCCGATTTGGCGGTGAATTAAAGTCGGTCCATAAAATCGAAAAATATGAAGTAAACGACAATCTTCATATCAGCATGCCTGACGTTATTAAGGACACAAACCCAGACAAGCACTTCTTTTTTCACTTAGGACCACCTATAAAGCCAAGTCATACAGTAAAAAATGGCGGTATTTGGCCTAATGGACGAATTTGGTGCATGCTTGATACGCTTTTAACATGCCGGACCCTAAAGGAAGCTCATAAGTTGACAAACGTACGACTTGAAGGGGGAGAATTATCAAACTAAAAACCATGAAACAACTAACTTGGAAAGCAGCAATTATTAAAGTACTGAAGGAGGAAAACAGAAATAGCAGAATTAATCGCAAAACGCTCTTATAGAACATCGTTCGGTGCAACGCCACAAGACACGGTAAGCTCTTTAATTACTACAGATATAAATACTAAGGGAGAAGACTCAGATTTTCGTCGAGTAGAAAAAGGTTACTATATTCTTAAAGACAATATGAATGAAAGAAATGGTGAGATTCAAAACCTTGGTTCAAAGAATAAAATGATTGACTCTAAAGCAAGTAACGATCGTTTTAAAATCATCCAAGCATTCGGGATATACTGGAATCGAGAAATGGTTCATTGGAAAAATGCACCTGACTTGCTTGGGATTCAACAACAAAATGCTGATCCTGTTAATTTTAAAGGCCAAATAGGTGTTTATTTACTTCATGATGGCAGAGAAACTATTTATGTTGGTCAGGCAATAGCCCAGCCCCTAGGACAAAGATTAAAAGATCACACGTTAGACCGGCTTAGTGGTAGATGGGATCGCTTTTCTTGGTTTGGTTTTCATCGTGTAAATGACCAAGGAGAACTAGCAATCACAGAAATCTTTGAAACCCTTAGCATCCAAGAAATTGGCGATTTATTAGAAGCAATTTTAATTGAATGCATCGAGCCCCGTCAAAACCGAAAACAAGGGAATCTCTTTGCAGGAATAGAATACTTACAGCGCGAATCTCCAGAAATACGGAAAAAGCTTAAGGCTGAACTCATGAAAGAAATTTCTGATAAACTAGGTTGAAAATGAAGCAGAAAAGAAATTGGCCTATCCAAGTGCAAAATTGATGAACAACACTTCAGTCTTAAAGGACAACCATTATTTAAGGATGGAATCATCACATAATCCAACACTTAAATTGAAAAGTATAAGTCAGATATTGAAGAGTGATGGTTATCAATGCTAGTTAAGATCCCTTTAGGCCACAAGTTTATAAAACAACCTGTGAAATAAATTTAACTCCACTTATCGACAATGACTACCAAGGAAATCCGAAAGCTAGTTGCTCAATCACCACTTAAGAATTGGTTCGAAACAATCACTTTACATTTGGAAGATGGCCTTGCTTCTGAAAATCACACCTTAACTGGTTTCTC
>Ga0209278_1000865_pt1 | contig 20405 bp, 19 predicted proteins | sample JI81BgreenDNA_FD_187504 | JGI IMG/M metagenome (GOLD analysis project Ga0209278, IMG submission 187504) | Wastewater effluent complex algal communities from Wisconsin, to seasonally profile nutrient transformation and Carbon sequestration -... | ecosystem: Engineered > WWTP > Effluent > Algae... | reverse complement strand
TCCGCTGCGCTACAACCTGCTGTTCGAGCGATTCCTCAACCCCGAGCGGGTGTCGATGCCCGACTTCGACATCGATTTCTGCCAGAGCAACCGCGATCGCGTGATCGACTACGTGAAGGAGCGCTACGGCAAGGATGCGGTGAGTCAGATCGCCACCTTCGGCACCATGGCCGCGCGCGCGGCGATTCGCGACGTGGGTCGCGTGCTCGACCTGTCTTACGGTTTCTGCGACGGCATCTCCAAGCTTGTGCCCAACAAGCCGGGCATGAGCGTGACGCTGCAGTACCCGCCGGTGCCCAAGAAAGACGGCGACAAGAACAACTACGCGCTGGAGATGGAGCCGCTGCTGGCCGAGCGCGTGCAGAAGGAAGAGGACGTCAAGAACCTGATCGAGCTGGCGCAGAAGCTCGAGGGCATGACGCGCAACGTGGGCATGCACGCTGGCGGCGTGTTGATCGCGCCGGGCAAGCTCACCGATTTCTGCCCGCTGTATGCCCAGCCCGGCAGCGATGCCGCGGTCAGCCAGTACGACAAGGACGACGTGGAGGCCATCGGCCTGGTCAAGTTCGACTTTCTGGGCCTGGCCACGCTGACGATCCTGGAGATCGCGCGCGACTTCATCCGCCAGCGCCACCCGGCGATGGCCGATTTTGCGTACGAAAACGTACCGCTGGACGACCCGAAGGTGTATGCGCTCTTCTCGCGAGGCCAGACCGAGGCGGTGTTCCAGTTTGAAAGCCGCGGCATGCAGGGCATGCTGCGCGACGCCAAACCGACGCGCCTGGAAGACCTGATTGCGCTGAACGCGCTCTACCGCCCGGGCCCGATGGACCTGATTCCAAGCTTCGTGGCCCGCAAGCACGGCCGCGAGGTCGTGGAGTATCCGCACCCGCTGCTTGAGCCGGTGCTGGCCGAGACCTACGGGATCATGGTCTACCAGGAGCAGGTGATGCAGTCGGCGCAGATCCTGGGCGGCTACTCGCTCGGTGGCGCCGACCTGCTGCGCCGCGCGATGGGCAAGAAGAAGCCCGAGGAAATGGCCGAACACCGGCTGATCTTCCGCAAAGGCGCAGCGGAGAAAGGCATCAGCGAGCAGAAGGCCGACGAGGTCTTCGACCTGATGGAGAAGTTCGCTGGCTACGGTTTCAACAAGTCGCACGCCGCCGCCTACTCGCTGCTGGCCTACCACACGGCCTGGCTGAAGGTGCACCACACGGCCGCGTTCTTCTGCGCGAACATGACCGTGGAGATGGACGACACCGACAAGCTCAAGGTGCTGGTCGAGGATGCGCTGAAGATGGGCATGGCCTTCGAGCCGCCCGATGTGAACCGCGGCGTCTATCGTTTCGAGCCGGTCAACGACAAGCTCATCCGCTACGGGCTGGGCGCCATCAAGGGCACGGGCCAGCAGGCGATCGAGGCCATCGTGGCCGCGCGGGAGGGCCGCGGCGAAGGGCCCAACGGTCAGGAGCGCGGTCCGTTCACCAGCCTGTTCAATTTCTGCTTGCGCGTGGACCGCACGCGGCTGAACAAGCGCACGGTCGAGGCCCTCATCAAGGCCGGCGCGTTCGACGCGATCCACCTCAACCGCGCCGAGCTGCTGGCCTCGCTGGACGTGGCGTTCGAGTACGCCGCCACGACGCAGGCCAACGCCCACCAGGGCGGCTTGTTCGATCTGCTCGGGGGCGATGGCGAGGCAGGCCACGGTGCCAGCGGCGAAGAGCCGCCGCTGGTGGCGGTCACGCCCTGGGGCGTGAAAGAGCGACTCACCCATGAAAAGTCCGCCATTGGCTTCTACTTCTCCGGGCACCTGTTCGATGAAGTCGAGCGCGAGGTGCGCCGCTTCGCCCGCACCCGGCTGGTGGATGTGGTCGACAGCCGCGATCCGGTGCTGCTGGCCGGGATCGTGTCCGACTTCCGCGTCATCAACGGTCAGCGAGGTCGCCTGGCCTTTTTCAAGCTCGACGACAAAACCGCGGTGCTGGAGGTCAGCGCCGACGAGCACCTGATCAACACCCACCGCGCGCTGCTCAAGGACGACGAGCTGCTTGTGGTGCAGGCGCTGGCCCAGCCCGACCGTTTCTCCGGTGGACTGCGGCTCAAGGTGCAACAAATCTGGGACCTGCCCTCCGCGCGCTGCCGTTTCGGCAAGTACCTGCGCGTGGCGGTCAACGGCCATCCGCCGCCGGTGGCCCGCCTGGTGCGCGAGTTCCCGCCGCGGCGCGATCAGACCGAGCAGGGCGAGCTGGTGCGTGGTCTGCCGGTGCGGCTGGCGTTGCAACGCAACGGCGCGCAGTGCGAACTCCAGCTCGACGACCGCGCGCTCTTCTTCCCGACCGACGCTGCGCTGGCCGGCTGGGCCGCCCAGGCCGACGGCCAGCGGGCGGAGATCGTGTTCGACTGACGCCGCGGCGGCCGCCGGGCGGCCCCGTCAGTCGAGCGGTCGCAGACCAATCACCAGCGAGGGCGGTACCCGCCCGTCGGTGTCACGCGGCAGGCTGCCGGTGCGGTCGATCGCCCGCAGCACCGCCTCGTCCCACGCGGGGTTGCCGCTGCTCTTGACCAGCCGGCGGGCGGTGATGGTGCCGTCGGGCAAGGTGCGAACCTCGACCTCGGCGCGCGGATTGCCGGGCGCGACATCGGTGAACACCACGTTGGGCTTGATCCGCGCCGCCACGCGGCCGCCGTAGCTCGGCGAGGGCCCGCTGGACTGCTGGGCGGTTCCGGTGCTTTGCGGCCCGCCGGTGGCGCCGGCCTGCCCCAGCATGCGCTGCAGCTGATCCTGGCGCAGCTGTTCTTTGACTTGGGCCTCGCGGCGCTCCTCGGCGGCCCGCCGTTCGCGTTCGCGCCTGTCTTCGGCCAGCTGGCGCTGGCGCTCCTTCTCTTTGTCGGCCGCGGCCTTCTTCTCCTCCGCGGCCTTGCGTTCGGCCGCGAGCTTGGCTTCGGCCGCGCGCCGCTCGGCGGCCTTCTTCGCCTCGGCAGCCTTCTCCTGGGCGCGCTTTTCGGCCTCGGCCTTCTGCCGGGCGACGGCGATCTCGGCCTGAGAGGGTGCCGGGGCCGCGGCCGGCGGGGGCGGCGGCGGAGCGGGGCGGGGAGCCGGCGCGGGCGCGGGCGGTGGAGGGGGCGGGGGCGGCGGTTCCACGGCCCGCGGTGCGGCCTGCTGCGGCAGGCGCGACCAGAGTTCGGCTTCCACCGCCGGGACCACCGTGTCGCGGTTCCACTGGACTCCCCAGGTGAGGGCCACGATCAGACCGGCGTGCACCAGCAGGGCCAGCCCGAGCGGGCGACCCCAGCGGTCGGTGCGCGGGGGCTGCAGGTCGGTGCGCTCGAAGGTGCTGTGAAGCATGGGGCGGCCGGGATCAACGGCTGGTTTGCACCGCCAGCCCCACGCGGGCGATGCCATTGCTTTGCAGCTGGCCCATCACGCGGACCACGACGTCGTACTTCACGTTCTTGTCCGCGCTGATGATCACCGGCGGCGGCTCGGTGCCGCTGCCCTGCAGCTGCTTGACCCGGGCGACCAGCTGGCCCATCGGCACCTCGGGGCTGTCGGCGCTGCTGTTGCCTTCGCGGACCTGGAGTCGCTCGTCCTTGTCGATGACGACCTGGATGAAGCGGTCGGGTTGCCGTGCGGCCTGGCCCACGCTGGGCAGGGCGATCTGGCTGGGTGCGATCAGCGGGGCCGTGACCATGAAGATGATCAGCAGCACCAGCATCACGTCGATGAACGGGACCATGTTGATCTCGTTGATCGTGCGGCGGCCGCGGCCGCGGGCGGCGAGGCGGGCCATGGCGCGTCAGCGGCCCGGCGCGGTCTGGGCCGCGGCGTGGCGTTGCAGGATGTTGGAGAACTCTTCCATGAAGGTCTCCATCGCGTTGGCCACACGGTCAATGTCGTGCGCGAAGCGGTTGTAGCCCACGACCGCCGGGATCGCCGCAAACAGGCCGATGGCGGTGGCCACGAGCGCTTCGGCGATGCCGGGCGCCACGGTGGCCAGGGTGACCTGCGTGAGCGCGGCCAGGCCGGTGAAGGCGTGCATGATGCCCCACACGGTGCCAAACAGGCCCACGTACGGCGTGATGGAGCCGACCGTGCCGAGGAAGGACAGGTGGAACTCCAGCGCATCCAGCTCGCGCTGGAAACTCGCGCGCATGGCGCGGCGCGCGCCGTCGAGCAGGCTGCCCCCGTCGGTGATGTGGCGCTCGCGCAGTTTCTGGAATTCACGCATGCCGCTGGCAAAGATGCGCTCCATGGGCGCGCCCTGCCGTCCGTTCTGCGCGGCCGCGCTGTAGAGATCGGCGAGGCTGGTGCCCGACCAGAATTCGCGCTCGAAGTCCTCGTTCAGCGCGCGCACGCGCTTGAGCGTGATCAGCTTGCGAAAGATGACGGCCCAGCTCATCACGGACATGCCGATGAGCAGCAGCACGACGGCCTGGACAACCCAGCTCGCGTCGAGCATGAGTTGGACGATGGAAAAGTCATGGGTCATGGCAGTCGTAGAGGCAAAAAACGCGCGGAGGTTTCGTGGTCCGCCAGCCAGATGTCAGGCGTCCCGGTCGTGTCAGGCGCGATCCGGGGGCGACAGCGCCTGCAGCACCGCGGTGGGCAAGCGCTGGGGCCGAAGCGTGGCGGCGTCGACCCAGCCGATGCGGATCGTGCCTTCACACAGACATTCGCCGCCGCGCCAGGCGCCCTGCGCGATTGTCAGCGATGCGCGGCCCGCTTCGACCAGCGCGGCTGTAACCGAGAGCAAATCGTCAAGCCGCGACGGCCGGTGGTAGCGCAGGCGGGTCTCGCTCACCACAAAGACCCCGCCGGTCGCCTCCCGCAGGGCCTGCTGCTCCACACCGAGCGCGCGCAGCCATTCGGTGCGGGCGCGCTCGAAGAACTTGAGGTAGTTCGCGTAGAAGACGATGCCGCCCGCGTCGGTGTCTTCCCAGTACACGCGCACCGGCCAGGCGAAGGGCGCGGCCGACGGGCTGGTCGGTGCTGCGAGAGGCGGGGCGGCGGCGGTGGTGTTCATGCCAGCGCGGCCTCCAGCCGGGCGATGGCTTCCTGCAGTTGGGGCAGGGCGTTGGCGGTGGAAAAACGCAGGTAACGGCCCGGATCGGCCAGGCCGAAGTCGCGACCGGGAGTGGTGGCCAGGCGGCAGCGCTGCATGAGCTCAAAGGCGAGCTGCCAGCTGCCGCCGGACGCGCCATCGGCCGACGCCGCGGGGATGCCCCAGCGGTCGCACAGGGCGCTCACATCGGCCCAGGCATAAAACGCACCATCGGGCATCACCGGCACGTTCAGCCCGATCCGGTTGAGCGCCGGGATGAAGAAATCGCGCCGCGCCTTGAAGGCGGCGCGCCGCCGTTCGTATTCGGCCAGCGTGTCCGGCTCGAAACAGGCGAGCGCCGCGTGCTGCGCGATGGCGCTGGGGCAGATGAACAGGTTCTGCGCCAGCCGTTCGACCACCGGCACCAGCGCCGGCGGCATCACCAGCCAGCCCAGGCGCCAGCCCGTCATGTTGAAGTACTTGCTGAAGCTGTTGACGCTGATGACCTCGTCGCCCAGCCCGTCTGGCAAACCCAGCGCGCTGTGGCCGAAGGCGTCGTCGTGGCTCAGGCCCAGGTAGATCTCATCGACCAGGGTGACGCCGCCGCGGCGGGCCACGGCGCGCGCGATGCGGGTGAGCTCGTCGCGGGCGATCGAGGTGCCGGTGGGGTTGGACGGCGAGGCCAGGAGCACGCCGCGCGTCGCCGGGCCCCAGTGCGTCTCCACCTGGTCGGCCGTGAGCTGGAAGCGCTCGGCGGGTCCGGTGGGCACCAGCACCGCCCGCCCCTCGGCGGCCTGCACGAACTGCCGGTTGCAGGGGTAGCTCGGGTCGGGCATGAGCACCTCGTCGCCGGCGTCGATCAGGGCCAGGCAGGCCAGCTGCAACGCGGCCGAGGCGCCCGCCGTCACCGCGATGCGCGCCGGGTCGATCGACAGGCCGAAACGCTGGGCATACCAGCCGCTGATGGCCTCGCGCAAGGCGGGCAGACCGAGCGCCTGCGTGTACTGGCTGCGGCCCTCGCGGATGGCCCGTTCGGCGGCTGCCTGCACCGCGGGGGGGGCGGTGAAGTCGGGCTCGCCGATGTTGAGCAGGATCATCGGCGGCACGCCCGGTCCGGCTTCGGCGGCCAGTCGCCCGGCGGCCTTGGCCAGCTCCATGACGTAAAAAGGTTCGATGCGCGCCGCGCGCCGCGCGATCCTCATCGCTTGGCCGCGACCTCGACCGGGCGCAGGTCCGCCGCGAGCGGGTGCAACACGCCGTTGACGAACTTGTGGCCGTCGGTGCCCCCGAAGTCCTTGGCCAGCTCAATGCATTCGTTGAGCACCACGCGCCAGGGCACGTCGGGGCAATGCTTGAACTCGTAGGCCCCGATCCACAGCACGCCGTGCTCGATGGGGGAGAGCTCGGCCACCGGCCGGTCCAGCCGCGGCGCGATCAGCGCATCGAGCGCCCCGGCCTGGGCAATGCAGCCGTGCACCAGCGCGTCGAAATGCACGCTGTCGGCTTTGTGGAAACCGGCGAGGTCGCGCGTGAAGGCATCGATCTCGCCGGGGTCGTTTTTGCCGACCAGGTGTTGGTAGAGCGCCTGCAGGGCGAATTCGCGGGCGCGGGTGCGCGGCGACTTGTCCGCGGCTTTGCGGGGCGCGCGCGGGGCACCGGCGGGCGGTTTGTCGGCCATCACGCGATCTCCTGCAGCAGCAAGGCCATCTCCACCGCCACCCGCGCCGCGTCACGGCCCTTGTCGGTTTGGCGGGCCAGCGCCTGTGCTTCGTTTTCCACTGTGAGGATCGCGTTGGCGATCGGCACACCCTGGTCCAGCGACACGCGGGTGACGCCGGCACCGGACTCGTTGGCGACGAGCTCGAAGTGGTAAGTCTCGCCGCGGATGATGCAGCCCAGCGCAATCAGCGCGTCGTATTCGTCGCGCTCGGCCAGCGCCTGCAACGCCACCGGCACCTCCAGCGCGCCCGGGACCTTCACGTGGCGGATGTGCTTGTCCTGCACACCCAGCGCGATCAGCTCGGCATGGCACGCGGCACAGAGCGCGTCGGTGATGGCTTCGTTGAAGCGCGCCTGCACGATCGCGATGTGCAGTTTGCGGCCGTCCAGGGGGCCGGCTTGTCCTTTGTCAGCGCCAAACATGGTCGCGGGTCCGTTTCCAACAATCCAGGGAAAGGTCTCAGGCCGTGCGGGCCAGAAAACCGGTGACTTCAAGGCCGTAGCCGGTCATGCTCGGCATGCGGCGCGGGTTACCCATCAGGCGCATCTTGTGCACGCCGCAGGCGCGCAGGATCTGCGCGCCCACGCCGTAGGTGCGCAGGTCCATGCGGCCGCGCTCAGGCGCCTGCGCCGAGCGCGCCGTACCTTCGAACTGGGCCAGCAGCTGCGCCGCCGTCTCGCCGCAATTGAGCAGCACAGCCACCCCGCGGCCCGCCTCGCCCAGGTGCCGCAGGCTGGCCTCCAGGCTCCAGCTGTGCATCGAGCGGCCGACCTCTAGCGCGTCCAGTACCGACAGCGGCTCGTGCACGCGCACATCGACCGTGTCGGTGGCGTCCCAGCGGCCTTTGACCAGGGCCAGGTGGAGCGCGCCGCTGGGCTTGTCGCGGAAGGCGCGGGCGGTGAACTCGCCAAACGCGGTCTGCAGCGGACGCGTCCCGAGGTCTTCAACCAGACTCTCGGTGCGGCTGCGGTGCTCGATCAGGTCGGCGATGGTGCCGATCTTCAGGCCGTGCTCGGCGGCGAAGTGCTGCAGGTCGGGCAGCCGCGCCATCGTGCCGTCGTCCTTCATGATCTCGCAGATCACCGCCGCCGGCGTGCAGCCGGCCATGGCCGCGAGGTCACAGCCCGCCTCGGTGTGGCCGGCGCGCATCAGCACGCCGCCTTCCACCGCCTGCAGCGGAAAGATATGGCCGGGTTGCACCAGGTCGCTGGCCTGCGCGTCGCGCGCCACGGCGACTTGCACCGTGCGCGCGCGGTCGGCCGCGGAGATGCCGGTGGTCACGCCCTCGGCCGCTTCGATCGACACCGTGAAGGCCGTGCCCATCTTCGTGCCGTTGCGCGGCACCATGGGCGGCAGGTTCAGGCGTTCGCAGCGATCGCGGGTCAGCGTGAGGCAGATCAGACCGCGGCCGAAGCGGGCCATGAAATTGATGGCCTCGGGCGTGACGTGATCGGCCGCCAGCACCAGATCGCCTTCGTTCTCACGGTCTTCTTCGTCCACCAGGATCACCATGCGGCCGGCGCGCAGCTCGGCCACGATCTCGTCCACCGGGGAAATGGCCACCGGCGCCAGGGTGTGGGGTGCGTTCATGCGGGGACTTTCGAAGAGGGCAACAGGACACCGGCCGCCAGCATGCGTTCCACATAACGCGCCACGGTGTCGATTTCAAGGTTGACCGCGCTCCCGTCGCGCAGGTCGCCCAGCGCGGTGTGCTCCACGGTGTGCGGGATGAGATTGATGCGGATTTCGCAGCCATCGTCGCGGTCGTCCACGGCATTGACGGTCAGGCTCACACCGTTGACCGCGACCGAGCCCTTGTAAGCCAGGTAGCGCGCCAGCGACGTCGGCGCGACCACGCGCAGGTCCCAGCTCTCGCCCACCTGGGCGAACCGGCTGACGCGGCCAATGCCATCCACGTGGCCTGACACGATGTGACCGCCAAGCCGGTCGTGCGCGCGCAAGGCCTTTTCCAGGTTGACCCGGGTGCCGGTGCGGTCGAGGTCGGTGGTGCGGGCCAGCGACTCGGCGGAGATGTCAATGGTGAAGCGGTGGTGGGCTGTGTCGAGGGAGGTGACGGTCATGCAGGCGCCGTTCAGCGCGATGCTGTCGCCCAGACCCACGTCGTCGAGGTAGCCGGCTGGCGTCTCGATGGTGAGTCGCTTGCCGTGGTCCAAAGAGCTGCCCAGCGCGTGCAGGTCGGCAATGCGCCCCACGCCGGTGATGATGCCGGTAAACATCCCCGTATTTTCGCAGGCTTTGCCCGCGGGGCCGGCGGCACGGGCGCAAACCCGTGCTGGCGAGGTTTCTGCGGCCTCACTGGCCGCGGAAACAGCCGGCCAGGGTCTGGCCGGCCTGGGCGCCGATCAGCAGCGTCGCGCCGGTGTCGGCCACCAGCAGGTCGCCGCAGCGGTCACCGGCCATGGTGCCCGTGCGCACCGCGACCAGGGTGAAGGTCTGGGCGGCGGTCGCCACCGTGAGGCGGTTATTGCCTTCCACCAGACGGATCTGATAAGCCGCAGCGCCGTCGCCGGGCCGCGGCGACTGCTGCAGCGCGGCCGGCAGCGTGGCGCCCGCGTAGGTGTCGCGGGCGCTGTGGAACTTGCGCATGAACTGGGCGGCCTCGATCAGCGCGCGCTGGGCGTCGGCGCGGCGGGCGCGGCGCAGCGACTCCTGGTAGGACGGCAGCGCGATGGCAGCCAGGATCGCCACGATGGCGACGGTGATCATCAGCTCGATCAGCGTGAAGCCCCGCGCGGCCGCGCGGCGGTCCATGGATCTCATCGCGGCACCTGCAGCAGGGGGTATTGCTGGCGGCTCCAGGGGGTGTCGCTCCAGGGCGGCGGCGGCGGCGGATCGCCGGGCGGCGGGTCCTGGCAACGCGCCGTGGCGCCCTGCGATCCTCCGTCTCCACTGATGCCGCCCGACAGCCCCGCGCACGAGCTGGCGTCTATCCTGCCGTCCTCGCCGCTGTTCTGATGCGATCCCGAGAGGAGGCGCAAGGGTGAGATGCTGTCGCCTTGTTCGGGGGTGCGGGTTGTCACGCCGCTGCCGCTGCGCGTGACCGCCACGCCGCGGGTGAACCCGCCGAATTCCATGATCGCCATGGCCGCTTCCGGGTTGGGGCCCACGCCCGGCGCCAGGGCGGTGGCGCCGCTGGTGTTGAAGGTGGGGCCGCCGCCGCCGTCGAGCGCGCGCAGCGAGTAGAGGATGTTGGGCGGCGCGGCGCCCGCGTCGCAGCGCTCGGTGGGGCTTTGGCCGTCGATCGCCACCGTGTTGATCAGCACCCGGTTGCCGAAGTTGCGGACCTGGTCGATGTTGCGCTCACCGCGTTTGATGGTGCCCATGGGCAAGGTCCAGCCGCGGTGGACCGTCCAATCAATCGGGTTTTGCGAGATGGCGTAGTAGCTGCGCGAGCCGTCCGGCGTGGCAGCCTGGAATTGCCCAATGCGCTGCTGGAGCAGGTCGGTCGGGACGACCGTGGTGAAGGTGGCGTTGTCGGGCTGGCCCGGTGAGGTCGGATCCCAGATGCCGTAGATGCCTTCGTCGGGGCTCACGGCGGCGGGGTCCGCTTCGTCCATCAACAGGCCGGTCGCGAAGACCACCACCGTCCCGCGCTGGGGATGCAACTGCCACGAGGGACCGCCATAGATGGGGCGGTTGCCTGGGGTGACGAAGAGCGGTCGGCCGTAGGAGACCGTCCAGGTCTCGGGCGTGCCCCGCAGGTCGAAGCGCCACAGTTGGCCACGGGCGTCGCCGACGTAGGCGCCGACGATGCGTTGGCGCCGGTCAATGATGCGGGTGACGGCGCCCATGCCTCGGCCGGCGCTGAAGCCGGGCGGCAGCGGGATGCTGCGTATCAGGGTGCCGCGGAAGGCGTCGATCACCAGCAGGCCGGCCCGGCTGCCGTCCGGGGTGCCGTGGTGACCACTGCTGGTAAGCATGACCCAATGGCCTGATGCCGTCTGGCCAGCGCGCACGGGCGTGGTCAGGTGACCCATGGTGACGTCGGTGGTGTTGAGGTCCTCCGGTCCCGCTTCCCACAGGAAATCGCTGGCGTCGGGGGTGCGGGTGCCGTCGGCCTTCATCGGGTAGCGCAGGGCGTACATCAGCTTTTCGCCGCGGCCGCCGGTGCCCACGACCACCTGGTTCCACGCGGTACCGTTGTACAGGTCGTGGGCGGTGAGCGGGCCGTCGAGGTTGTAGGCGAAGGTGGCGTAGGGCATCGCCTGGTCAATCAGGGGCTTGAGGCTGCGCCGGGGCATGAAGGCGGCCTGTTCCTGGCCTCGCCAGGCGTCGAGCACGTGCACCACGCCGGCGTTGGTGGCGGCGAACAGGGCGGGGGTGGCGGTGCTGGTGGCGCTGCGAAAGGCGGCGTAGCTGGCCTGGCCTGAGACGTCGCCAAACGCGTCGTAGCCGAGGTCTCCGTCGGGGCCCACGAACAGTGGCGGGGCGTTCACGATCGCCCCGATCGGACCGCTCCTGACGCGCAGCAGGCGACCGGCGTTGTCGGCGAGGACGTCGGAGCTGCCGCGCAGGTAGTCGACGAAGGTGGTGTCCCCGGGAATCCGGCTGCCGTTGACTCCCGCGCGCATTGTGGTCTGGGTGATGGTCGGCAGCGCGTCAAAGCGGCCGCGGAACTCAAAGCCGACGTTGCCTTCTCGGATGGAGAACACGCGCCGTGCGGTGTAGGCAGGAAGTTGGCGGCCCGCCGTCCAGAACGCGTACGACGGCGGCGACAGCGTGGTGCCGTTGATATCGCGGCTGAGCAGCACCGGCACGCCGTTGGCGTCGAGCTGGCGCGCCTCGATCTCGCCGCTGTTGTCCCGGGTGCGGTAGGACACACGGTACTTCAGCCGACCCACCGGGGAGGCCACGCCGTTTTCTTCGTTGCTGATGTCGCCTCCCGCGTCCACCCCGTTGGCGTTCAGGATGTCGGAGAGGATGGCGTCGAACACCCCGCGGATGCTGTCCGCGTTGCTCACGCTGAATCCGCGTCCACCGCCGGTGAAGCCCGCCTGGATGAAGTCGTCCACACGGCGGGTCTCGGTGGCGGATGTGAGATCGCCAGTCGGCCAGGACGGTTGGGTGGTGGCGGTGAAACCGTTGCGGGCAAAGCCCGTTTGGTACGCCTCGATCTGCCGGAAGGTCAGGCCGCTGGTGGCGCCGAAGGTCTCGCCCGAGGGTTCGATGAGATAGCCCACCGTGTAGGTGGTCATGTCTTGCCAGAACACCGGTTGCCCCGGGTAGGTCGCGATGTCGTTGCGCAGGTCGGGCCGGAAGTCGGTGTGCCAGCGGTACTTGGCGGTCAAGTCGGCAAGGCCCCCGGTGCCGGTACCGGGATAGGGCGTGTAGTCGCGCAGGGATGAGGCACCCCGGGGGCGGTATTGGTACTCGGGGTCGGTGATCGACCCGGCCCCCACGCGGAAAAGGGGGCCGGCGGTGTTGTCGTGGTCCTCGCCCCGGTTGGTGGAGGATGACGTCGACCAGGCGCCGTCGGAGAAGATCAGGTGATACGAGCGGCGGCAAGACAGCTCAGGGTTGTCGGTGCTGTGCAGGCGCGTCGGATCGGTGCTCCAGGGGTTTTCGCGTGCGCCGGCAGGCACGCGCAGGTAGGTCGCTACCTTTTCCACCGCGTTGTGGAGCGGGGTGGCACCCATGGGCAGCTGGTTGTAGAGCCAGTCGTAGACTTGGGCCTTGTCGGCCGATCCCGCGACCCAGGGGCGGACGCCTCGCAATGTTTGGGGTCGGTTGACGTCGGTGCCCGGCGTCAGCGGGTTGGCCTGGCGGGGGAAGTTCAGCGAGAAGTGCCCGACCCGAAGGCGGCCGTCCAGCCGCGGATCCGCCAGCGCCTGACCAATCGCCGTGACGGTGGCGGGCATCCGGTAGAGGTAGTAGCGGTACCAGTTCAGGATGTTCGCAATTTCCTGGGCTGTGGTGCAGGTGCGGGCTGGTGTTGGGCCGCAGTCGGTTCGGCGGTTGTTGTCGGTGGGCAGCGTGATGGTCGCTGTTGAGCCCCAACGAACGTTCACGGTGGTCCAGGTGCCGCAGGTTTGGCTGGTGCGGCTCTTTGTGTAGGCCGTGCACACCGCGTAACTGAAGGCGGGAGAGCTGGCGGACACGGTGGCGGCGCTGTAGGCCACGTGGACCGGGGCGACATACGTCTCGGTTTCGCTCGAGACCTGGTTCCAGGTCGATGGGTAGGCGGGCCTTGCGGCGTAGCTGCTGTGGTGCACCACCACCGGCGCGTCGGCGGTGGCCACGCTGGCACTCGAATACACCTTGTAGTCGAACGGGGCGCCGGTCTGGTTGGAGATGAAGACGACGCCGTCGGTGGGTACCAGCGGGTTGCCGCCAGCGTCCACCCGGGGCAGGTAGGTGATCCGTGGGTTGTAGTACAGCGGGTTGATTTCCGCTGACCGTTGCGCGGCCCAGGTGCCGTCGTTGGCCCGACGCTCCGCGCCGACGATGTAGTCGTCGGCAAAGGGCTTGGTCATGGACGCGGAGTTGTCCAGGGTGATCATCAGGTTGGGGGTGGCGCCCACCGTGCTGCTCAACAGGGGGCGTTGGGCCGGCTGAGCGAGGGCCGCGGCCGGGCACATCAGCGCCAGCAGCAGGGTATGGGTGGCGCGGTGCGGAGTTGCTGGGCGGGCTCGGGCGACGCGGGGGGTGGCAGGCATGGTGGTTGCTCGGTCGGGTTCAGCGGGTGGGGATGGCACGGGAAAGCACAGACTGCAGCCACACCTCGCTGCCGGACTGCAGTTCGCTGGCGTTGTTGAGGGTGGCGTCGGCCGACAGACCGCGCGCAGTGATGAGTACGTCCCCCGAGTCCAGCGACTCAACCAGACACTGCGGCGCCGGCGCGCCCCGCGAGTCCGCGCGCGCCTCGGCTGTGTAGGCCTGCGGCACCGTGATGCGGCGGGCCGATCCGTCGGTCCAGTTTTGTCGCACCGGCCACAGCGCACGGGCGTCGTCCGCGCCGGTCAGCGCCGCCAGGCTGATGCGGGCGGCGTCCGCCGGGAAGAGCCGTGACGCGTTGTCAACGGCGTCGATGGCGACGCGCTCGCAGTATCGGAGGGCAGCCTGGGCCTGCTGCTGCGCGATCTCCCTCACCCGCAGGTTGTGCCCTGTGACTTCCGTGGCGGCGGTGCGGCGCACCGACATCAGTGTCGACATCGAGATGATGAGCAAAAGCATCAGTGAGACGGGGAGCACCGCCCCGGTTTGGCGGCAGCGGGCAGGGCGGCAAGGCGGGTTCTGAGGGCGCATGGGTTCAGTTCACAAAGTCATAGGGATCGATCACCACGCCGCCGAGTGCTCGGTAGGGCGCGGGCACCGCAGGGCGGGTGTTGAGGAGGTACACGGTGGCGTGCAAGGCGCGCCGCAGCCGGCCGTCATTGGCTTGCCGTACCGCGTTGCTGCAATCCACATAACGACCCACGTCGGCGGTGGAAACGTCGCCGCCTGGGATGGGTTGGGCGGTGCGTGCCAGCACGCACACGTGTACCGCGGCGACGCGGTGCCAGTTGTCGGTGGTGGCCCCGAGCGCTGCGTGGCTCGCGTCCACGTGGGCAGTCACTTGGTGACGCGGCGGACGGCCGGCCAACGGTGCGCGGGTGACGGCGTAGCGGATCTGCAGATCTTCGATGTTGGGGATCAGCGCGACGGTCCCGCTGAAGGTGCCCGGTCCGTTGCTGCCACGGCAGTACAGCGTGGGCGTGTTGCTGTTCACCGGGTCGGCGGCCACGTAGAAGCGGTTGTCGGCGATGGGCCGCGCGTTGCCCGGCGCGAGAACGGTGGGGGTAATGCCCTGCATCGCGCAGTTCGCCGGCTGTAGGACCCCGGCGGCGTTTCCCACCATCGGGCTGTTCTGCGCGCTGGCCACATAGCGGATGGCGATGGCATCGGGCGCGGCCGCGGCGCCTGCGCTGCAGGCAAGGTTCTCGAATAACCCGCTGTCGGTGGCTGCCGTGAACCCGCCCTCACAGCCCCGCACCGGCACCAGGTCGACCGCGCGAGCGGCTCCGACCATGGGTGAATACCCGGCCAGGCTGATCTGCTCGGAAAGCAACTGGATCGCCAGGGCGCCGTCTTCGTTCATCTGGGCTTGCAGGGCGTTGAAGCGACTCGTGCGCGCGGTGCTCAGGTAAAGGCTGGCCGCCACCAGAATCAGCAGCAGCCCGACCACCATCGACACCAGCAGCTCGATGAGGGTGAAGCCGGCCTCTCTCCCGACATCACGGGTGGTCTGGCGCTGCATAAGACACGGCGCGTTCATAGGCCAGCCTTCAGGAAAAGACAGCGCCGGCCCGCAGCCACGGCTCCGGTGGGGCACTGGCTGTCGGTGGCGACTTGCAGTTCGGCCGAGGTGTCGCTGGCCGCTTCGGTCCAGAACAACCAGATCTGCATGTCCCGCCCGCCGTTGAGGGTGGACGTGGTCTGCACCCGGGCATCGCCGCCCGGCAGCAGCGCCCGGGCGTTGAGCAGCAGTTCGCGCGTGTCGGCCGCCGCCACGTTGTCCGCGGCATTAGCGGCGGTGGCTTCGTCAGGGTTGATCGCTGCCATGGGGGGCTCGACGCTGCCCTCATTGAGCTGATAGGCGTTGCGGTCGACGCCAAAGAGGTTGAGGCGGGCCCGGGCCACGTGCTGGTTGGCCAGACTGAGCGCGATCAGGCGCAGTTGGGTGGTTTTCTGCTGGTGCGTGGCGCTCGCCAGCAGCCGTGCCGAGCCCAGAAACGCGAGCGACACGATCAGGAAGGCGACCAGCACTTCGATCAGGGTCGCGCCGCGGGACGGTCGGTGGCGGATCAGGCGCGGATTCATGGCAGTTCCATTCGGTAAGCGCGTCCGACTGCGTTCAATCTCAGGAGCGTCGGCGGGCTGTCCTGTGTGCCGGCACCAGCAGCAGCAACGGTGTAGCTGTCGCTGCCGTGGTTCAGCAGCCCGTTGCTGCGAAACCCGATGGAGTTGCCCGACGCGCTGCCCGCCAGCCGGTCCACGCCGTTCAAGGCCTCCCGCCGGGAGATCAGTGGCTCGGCCGCCTCGCGCTGGCGGTTGCCATCGAGGTCGGCGAACACGATCGACCCGCGCCGCCAGTCGCCCCCGCTGGCAGCGCCTTCACAGGTGACGCCGTCGGTGCTGATGCACACCACCACGTTGCGCGAAGTGCGCAAAGCCGTGCTTCGCGCCAATTGAAGCTCGCTGAGGAAGGCCTGTACCGCAGACTCCCGCCGCCAGTCGGCCCATTGCCGAGCGAACGAAGGTCCTGCCAGCGCGAGCAGGATGGCCAGGATGGCCACCGCCACCATGAGTTCGATCAGGGTGACGCCAGCGTGGCGGGCGGTGGGTTCCGGGGAAACAAGTCTCATGAAAGTAGTTCCAAAGTAACCATCGAAGTCTATCGATGATTCTTTAGAACTACTGGTTTACCCGCAGGCGTCTGGGCGGGTATCCCGACCGCTGGGCGGGCCGACGCTGGAGATTGTGCGGTTCCGCACACTCGCTTCGCGGGGGGCGGTGGCCCCACGCGATGCTGGCGGACTGGCAGGGGCCTATGGCCCGGTCAAGGTGGCGTCGGTCGGCGCAAGGTGTTCAGGAAGGCGGTCCGCGCCGGATCGCGCGCGCGCAGGCGCACATCCACGCCGAGCGGGACCACATCCAGCCACCGCAGCCGCGGGGCGGCTGCCAGGGTCGTGGGCCCCCGCCACGCGCTCAAGCCGATCGCGGCGTCGCCCAGCAGCACTGGCGCGCAATAGACCAGCCATTCGTCGACCAGATCAGCGGCCAGAAGCGAGCCGTTGAGTTTGTGGCCGGCTTCCACGTGCAACTCGTTGACCTCCCGCCGTCCCAGGTCTTCCATCATGGTTTGCAGATCGACCTTCTGCCGCTCGCCCGGGCGGGCCACCAGCGTGGCGAGACCGGCCAGCGGCTCGGCCTTGGGTGTGCCATCCGGCAGGGCGTGGTAGATCCAACGCTGGCGTGGCAGACCGCCGTGAGCGTGCTCAAACAGCCGCGCGGTGGCCGGGGTTTCGAGACGGCTGTCGACCACCACCAGGTGGGGCTGCCGCGTCAACCCTGGCAGGCGGGCGTCGAGCCGGGGGTTGTCGTCGCGAACGGTCCCGACGCCGGTGAGTACCGCGCAGGCGCGGGCACGCCAGGCGTGCCCATCGAGGCGCGCGGCCTCACCGGTGATCCACTGGCTTTCGCCCGAGGCCAGCGCGGTGCGTCCATCCAGCGAGATCGCCGCCTTCAGGCGCACCCACGGCCGGCCGCGCAGCATGCGACTGAAAAAGCCAATATTCAGCTCGCGCACGGCCTGTGCCAGCGGATCGTCGTGATCCAGCCGGTCCACGGCCACGCCTGCAATCCTGAGCCGCTCGATGCCGCGGCCGGCGACCCGGGGGTTGGGGTCGAGGCTGGCGACCACCACGCGCGCGATCCCCGCCCCGATCAGCGCGTCGCAACAAGGCGGGGTCCGCCCGTGGTGGGAGCAGGGTTCCAGCGTGACATAGGCGGTGGCACCGCGCGTGTCATGCCCTTCGCGTTGAGCCATGCGCAGCGCCATCACCTCCGCGTGAGGCCCGCCGGCGGCCTGGGTGTGTCCTTCGCCGATCACACGCCCGTCGGGCGACACGATCACGCAGCCGACCCGGGGGTTGGGGTTTGACAGGCACAGGGCCTCCTCGCTGAGCTGGAGTGCCCGGTGCAATGGCGATCCGCTGCCCGGATCGGCCACCGCACTCACCGCTTGACCTCGTCCACCAGCGCCCGGAACTCGTCGATGTCTTCGAAGCTGCGGTAGACGCTGGCGAAGCGGATGTAGGCCACCTTGTCGAGTTTGCGCAGCTCGCGCATGACCATCTCACCCAGGCGCGAGGCCGGCACCTCGCGGGCGCCGAGGTTGAGGAGCTTTTCTTCAATCCGCTCGATGGCGGCGTCGACCTGCTCGGTGCTCACCGGGCGCTTGCGCAGCGCCAGCGCGAACGAGGCGCGCAGCTTGCCGGGGATGTAGTCGACGCGGCGGCCATCCTTTTTCACCACCGCCGGAAAACTCACCTCGGGGCGCTCGTAGGTGGTGAAGCGCTTCTCGCAGTGGCCACACTGGCGCCGGCGCCGGATGAAGTCAGCGTCCTCCGACACCCGGGTCTCCACGACCTGGGTTTCCAGATGACCGCAAAAGGGACACTTCATGGCGCGTGGCGAGCAGAGCGGGCGGGCGCGGTTCGGAGCGCCGCCCGCCCAGCCATCAGCGGTAGACCGGGAAGCGCGCGGTCAGGGCGTTGACCTTGGCCCGCACGGCCTCGATGTTGGCCGGGTCGCGCGGGTTGTCCAGCACGTCGGCAATCAGGTGCGCGGTGGTGCGGGCTTCCTCGTCCTTGAAGCCGCGCGTGGTCATCGCGGGCGTGCCGATGCGCACGCCGCTGGTGACCATCGGTTTTTCCGGGTCGTTGGGGATCGCGTTCTTGTTGATGGTCATGTGGGCGGCGCCCAGCACGGCCTCGGCTTCCTTGCCGGTGATGCCCTTGGCGCGCAGGTCCACCAGCATGACGTGGCTTTCCGTGCGGCCGCTGACGATGCGCAGGCCACGCTGCGTGAGCGTCTCGGCGACGATCTGGGCGTTCTTCACCACCTGTTGCTGGTAGGCCTTGAACGCCGGGCTCAGCGCTTCCTTGAAGGCCACCGCCTTGGCGGCGATGACGTGCATCAGCGGACCGCCCTGCAGGCCGGGGAAGATGGCGCTGTTGATGGCCTTCTCGTGCTGGGCCTTCATCAGGATGATGCCGCCGCGCGGGCCGCGCAGGCTCTTGTGGGTGGTGGAGGTCACCACATCGGCGTGCGGCACCGGGTTGGGGTACACGCCGGCGGCGATCAGGCCAGCGTAGTGCGCCATGTCCACCATGAAGATCGCGCCCACCTCCTGCGCCACCTTGGCAAAGCGGGCCCAGTCGATGTGCAGCGAGTAGGCCGAGGCACCGGCGACGATCAGTTTGGGTTTGTGCTCGCGCGCCTTGGCTTCCATGGCGTCGTAGTCGATCGCCTCGTGCTTGTCCAGGCCGTAGCTGACCACGTTGAACCACTTGCCCGACATGTTCAGCGGCATGCCATGGGTCAGGTGGCCGCCTTCGGCCAGGCTCATGCCCATGATGGTGTCGCCGGGCTTGAGGAAGGCGAGGAACACCGCCTCGTTGGCAGAAGCGCCGCAGTGCGGCTGCACGTTGGCGGCGTCGGCGCCGAAGAGCTGCTTGACGCGGTCAATGGCGAGCTGCTCGGCGATGTCGACGTTTTCGCACCCACCGTAGTAGCGCTTGCCGGGGTAACCCTCGGCGTATTTGTTGGTCAGCTGGGTGCCTTGCGCGGCCATCACGGCGGGCGAGGCGTAGTTTTCGCTGGCGATCAGCTCGATGTGGTGCTCCTGGCGCGCGTTTTCGGCCTGGATGGCGGCCCACAACTCGGGGTCGGTCTGTTCGATGAGGGTGCGGCGGTCGTACATGGCAGTCCTGTGAGACGTGAATCCTTGCGCGTTGACAAGGGCTGCCCAGGCGAACGGCTGAACGCCCGGCCAGCGGCTCAGGCGGTGCGCTTCCCAGTGGTTGTCCCGACGACCAGCGGGTCGAGCGGGGGGCCACGTCAGCCGCCGATCCCGGGGGATGACGGCCTATCGCCAGTTGCGCACGGGTGGAATTTTAGCCTGAGCCCTGCCGTCGGTCGGCGAAGTCCCCGGCGCCTGCTCAGGAGGGCAGGGAGGTGGGGGCGGGCGGTGCGGTGGCGGGGACCACCGCCTCCAGCTCAGCCTCCGTCGGCTTGGCCGCGGGCTGGATCACCGGGATGGGCGTTGCCGTGGGCGGCACCGGCACCGGCGTGGGCACCGGTCGGGGCACCGCACGGCCCAGCGCCACGCTCTGGATGCGCGCATGCTCGGCGAGCACCTTGTCGATGTACCAGCTGCCGTCGGTGGACACCGCGCCCACGTACAGCCGCAGCCCGCCCTCGATCGAACCGGCGCGCTGCACCGCTTCCTTGAGCACCTGCACGCCCACGCGGAGGTTGGCCACCGGGTCGAAGGCCGCCATGTGGCCGCCAAAGTCCTCGTACTTCTCGGTGTGCACCCGTGTCAGCACCTGCATCAGCCCCTGCGCGCCCACCGGGCTCTGGGCGAACGGGTTGAAGCGAGATTCCACCGCCATCACGGCCAGGATCAGCGTCGGGTCGAGGTTGACGCGGGCGCCGATGTCGAAGGCCTCGGCCACCAGCGCGGCCAGCGGCTCGGGCGCCACGCGGTATTTGCGGCTCAGCCACTGCGTCACCTTGGCCTGGTCGGCCGGCAGCTCGGCCACCGGCTGCGCCGTGACGCGGTCCACCGCGGTGGGTTCGGCGGCGATGGCCACCGGCTCCTGCGCGGCCTCCTGGCGCTCCAGCAGCCAGCCGAGCAGCTGTTGCTCGGCGCTGGCGCGCAGGTCGGCACGGAAGCCCAGCACGAGCACGGCCACCGCCAGGGCGGTGCCGAGCAGCGCGAGGCTGTTGTGCGTGATCTCAATGAATCCCCGGTACACGTCGCTCGACGCGGTCTTCAGGGCGGCCAAGGCACTGGACGTGCTCTTCTGTGGCGCGGTCGTTTTCGCGGTCATGGTCGCTTCCTTTCATGGCGG
>Ga0209278_1000864_pt1 | contig 20418 bp, 19 predicted proteins | sample JI81BgreenDNA_FD_187504 | JGI IMG/M metagenome (GOLD analysis project Ga0209278, IMG submission 187504) | Wastewater effluent complex algal communities from Wisconsin, to seasonally profile nutrient transformation and Carbon sequestration -... | ecosystem: Engineered > WWTP > Effluent > Algae... | reverse complement strand
GTGATCCTCGATACCTTGCAACAGATTGAGAGTCACTTGTTGATGCGTCACTACGACGGTTTGATGAAAACCGGCAGGATCAAAGGTCGGGCTTCAGTAGGAGCTGCCATCTAAAGCGATTATGGCGAAACAGACATCCATAAAGCAGGACGGCACCATTCTCGAGGCATTGTCAAATGCCATGTTCCGTGTAGAGTTGGAAAATGGTCACCAGATCATTGCCCACATCAGCGGCAAAATGAGAATGAACTACATCAAAATCTTACCCGGTGACCGGGTGCAGGTAGAGATGTCGCCTTACGACCTCACTAAAGGAAGAATTTCATACAGATACTAATACCATGAAAGTAAGAGCATCGATCAAGAAGCGCAGCGTAGACTGTAAGATCGTACGTAGAAATGGAAAGCTCTACGTAGTGAACAAGAAGAACCCAAAGTTCAAACAAAGACAAGGATAAACCATCATTATGGCAAGGATAGCAGGTATTGACCTACCTAGAAACAAAAGAGGCGAGATTGGCCTGACCTACATTTACGGTATCGGTCGTTCTACTGCCCGTCAGATTCTGGAGCGTTGTGGAATCGACGTGAACGTTAAAGTTGGTGAATGGTCAGATGACCAGGCCAACCAGATTCGTACCATCATCACCGAGGAAATGAAAACCGAAGGTGAATTGCGTTCGGAAGTGCAATTGAACATCAAGCGTTTGATGGACATCGGTTGCTACCGTGGTTTGCGCCACCGTAAGGGCTTGCCTGTGAGAGGCCAGCGCACCAAGAACAACTCACGTACACGTAAGGGTAAGCGTAAAACTGTGGCCAACAAGAAGAAGGCTACCAAGTAATAATTAATAGCAATGGCTAAGAATACTAAAGTTGTAAAGAAGCGTGTAGTAAAGGTGGAGCCTGTTGGTCAGGTTCACATCAGTTCTACCTTCAATAACATCATCATCTCAATCACCAACAACGAAGGTCAGGTGATTTCATGGGCATCGGCTGGTAAAGCTGGTTTCCGTGGTTCGAAAAAGAACACTCCCTATGCTGCGCAGGTAGCTGCTCAGGATTGTGGCAAGGTTGCTTATGACCTGGGTGTTCGTCGTGCTGAGGTGTTTGTAAAAGGCCCGGGTGCAGGACGTGAGTCGGCAATCCGTGCGTTGGCTGGTGTAGGTATTGAAATCAGTACCATCACCGACGTAACGCCCATCCCACACAATGGTTGTCGTCCTCCCAAGAGAAGAAGGGTTTAATTCAAAAATCAACTAAGACATGGCAAGATATACAGGCCCCAAGAGCAAAATCGCCCGTAAATTCCGTGAGGCAATTTTCGGTCCAGATAAAGCCCTCCAGCGTAAGAACTATGGTCCCGGACAACACGGTCAGGCCAAGCGTAGCCCGAAGAAATCGGAATATGCTGTTCAGCTGATGGAGAAGCAGAAAGCAAAATATACCTATGGTGTATTGGAGCGTCAGTTCCGTAAGACTTTCGAAAAAGCAAACCGCAAAAAAGGTACTACCGGTGAAAACCTGTTGAAGTTCCTCGAAGCTCGTTTGGATAACACCGTATTCCGTTTGGGAATTGCTCCTACACGTGATGGTGCTCGTCAGTTGGTTTCACACCGTCACATCACTGTGAATGGTGAAGTAGTAAACATTCCTTCGTACGAATTGCGTCCTGGTGATGTGATTGGTGTACGTGAAAAGTCGAAAACCCTCGAAGCCATCAGTCACTCTTTGAGCGGCAAGCAAGTTTCGCGTTTCGGCTGGTTGGAGTGGGACAAAGACAAGATGGAAGGTCGTTTCATCGACTTCCCTGAGCGTGATCAGATTCCTGAGAACATCAAGGAACAACTGATCGTAGAATTGTACTCTAAGTAATTAATTTAATCAGATATTCAATGTCGATCCTAGCTTTTCAGAAGCCCGATAAAGTATTAATGCAAAAGGCTACCGATTTCGAAGGCAGCTTCGAATTCAAGCCTTTGGAGCCCGGCTTTGGGGTTACCATCGGTAACGCGCTTCGCAGGATCCTGCTGTCATCACTCGAAGGTTATGCGATCACTTCGATTCGCGTACCTGGCGTAGACCATGAGTTTACTACCATCAAAGGTGTGGTAGAAGACGTGGTTGAGTTGGTGCTTAACCTCAAGCAGGTGCGTTTTAAAGCCAAGTTCGAGAATGCCGATGCTGAAAAAATCTACGTGTCTGTAAAAGGCAAAGATGCTTTCACTGCCGGAGATATCGAGAAGTTTTCTTCAAACTTCACCATCCTCAATCCTGAATTGGTGATTTGCACCATGGATACCAACGTAAACTTTGAAATCGAATTGACGGTTGAAAAGGGTCGTGGTTATGTGGCTGCTGATGAAAACAAGCCGGCTGATGCTGCTATTGGTGTAATTCCGATTGACAGTGTTTTCACGCCCATTAAGAACGTGAAGTACACCATCGAAAATACCCGTGTAGAGCAAAAGACCGACTACGAAAAACTGATCATCGAATTGAAGACCGATGGCTCTATTCATCCTGAGGATGCTTTGAAAGAAGCTGCTAAAATCCTCATCCAGCACTTCATGCTGTTTAGCGATGAGTCGATTACCCTCGAGTCGAAGCCTAAGGATATTGCCAATGAGGTAGATGAAAACATCCTCCACATGCGCAAAATCCTAAAAACCCCACTGAGCGATTTGGATTTGTCAGTACGTGCCTACAATTGTTTGAAGGCTGCTGAAATCAAGTCGTTGGGTGACCTGGTAAAATATGATATCGCCGATCTGTTGAAGTTCCGCAACTTCGGGAAGAAGTCGCTGACAGAGCTGGAAGAGCTGGTGAGGGAAAAAGGTCTCACCTTCGGTATGGACATAGTAAAGTATAAACTTGACGAGGAGTAATAAAAATGCGTCACGGTAAGACCATTAACCACCTGGGGCGTACTGCCTCTCACCGCAACGCGATGTTGCAAAATATGGCTGTATCGCTTATCCTGCATAAGCGTATCAACACCACGGTAGCCAAAGCCAAAGCTTTGCGCAAATTTGTAGAACCCATCCTTACCAAATCGAAGGACGACAGCATGCACAGCCGTCGTACTGCGTTCAGCTACTTGCAGGACAAAGAAGCGGTAAAGGAACTGTTCGGTAGCATCAGCGCCAAAATCGCTGACCGTCCTGGCGGATACACCCGCATCATCAAAACCGGTTTCCGTTTGGGTGACGCTGCTGAAATGTGTATGATGGAATTGGTAGACTTCAACGAGTTGTTGTTGGGTGAAACCAAGGCCAAGAAAGCAAAAACCACACGTCGTGGCAAGAGCACTGCGAAAAAAGCTACTGCTCCCAAGGCTGAAGTTGCTGCCGATAACACAGAAGCTGCTGCTGAATAAGGTGGTATAAGCTGAAAGAAAAGACCCCGCATTGCGGGGTTTTTTTATGCCCTTTTTAACAAAATACCATGCTTTTTTGGCCTTATTTAGACGGATTTTAAATTGGTGAAGCAATTTGAAAATTTTGTGACATATGGTGCGATAATGGGATGAACAACTAATTTTGCGACTGGAAGATTTGAAGGCTTTCAGGCTCTTAAAAAACTAGCGAAATGAATCAGAATCAAGGATTTTCACTCCGCAGAATCCTACTCTCAGCCGCCACAATGGTGTTGTTGGGGACAAGTCCGATGGTGGGCATGGCCCAGCCTGACGGAGCAGCTTTATTTAACAATAATTGTGCTGCCTGTCATAAAATCGATCAGGATTTGGTAGGACCCGCATTGGGTGGTGTGACCGACAGGTTGGATGAAGCGTATTTGGTCAAGTGGATTCGTAATTCACAGGCGGTGGTTGCCTCCGGTGACCAGTATGCTGTTGATTTGTTCAATAAATGGAACAAGGTGGCCATGCCGGCTTATGATTGGACCGATGAGGAAATCAAATCTGTTCTGGCATACATCAAAGAACAATCTGCCGCCGCTGCAGCTCCTGCTGCCGCAACACCAGGTGAAGAAGCTTTGGCAGCCGTAGAAACTGAAGACGGATTCCCCATGTCACAGGTGATTTGGATTGTGATCTTCCTGATTGCCGCAGTAATTTTCTTCCTGGTTCAGCAGCGTAAAAAGCTGCAGGATGCTTATGAGGAGAAGCTGGCGAGTGGTGAATTGAATGAAGAACAACTCAAAGAAATTAAGCCGTCATTCAAGATTAAGCCCATTCACGCTGTAGGCGGTGGATTGACGTTGTTTTTGCTTGGTGGCATAGGTTGGGGAATTGATGTTGCTCAGCACGTTGGTATCCAGCAAGGCTATCAGCCTGCTCAGCCCATAGCATTCAGCCACGAATTGCATGCAGGTACACACGAAATAGCTTGTAGCTACTGTCACACGGGTGTTGAGCGCGGCAAAAGCGCTACCATTCCTGCCGTGAACGTTTGTATGAACTGTCACAACCAGATCAAGAAGGATGCACCTGAAATCAAAAAGATTCATGCCGCATGGGAAAACAATCAGCCCATCGAATGGATTCGCATTCACAACTTGCCTGACTTGGCTTATTTCAACCACTACCAGCACTACAAGGTAGCCGGTATCGAGTGCCAGACCTGTCACGGTCCGATTCAGGAAATGCCAGAAGTTTATCAGCACAGCAACCTGACCATGGGCTGGTGTATTAACTGTCACCGCGAAACCAAAGTGGATTTGGACAACGGTTACTACCAGGCTGTTCACGGTAACAAGGAATCGTTCCAAAAGGCCCTCAAGGAAAAAGGTTTGACCATTGCCAACCTGGGTGGTATCGAGTGTTCAAAGTGTCACTATTAATCTAGTTCATCAATAACCACGCTATACATGGATATTGCACAAAAGAAGTATTGGAGAAGTATCGACGAACTCAACAGCACACCTGCTTTTGTTGAGGAAGCCTCGAAAGAATTTGCTCAGGAGATTCCCGTTGAGGAAATGCTGAGCGAGGAAAGCATGGGGTTGGAAGCCAATCGTCGTGACTTCCTGAAAATATTCGGTTTTAGTTTGACCGCAGCTACTTTGGCTGCCTGTACCAAAACGCCAGTTAAAAAGGCTGTTCCTTTCGTTGCTCAACCTGAAGAGATTTCGGCTTCGGTTGCTACCTGGTATGCCACCACTTTCAGTGATGGATATGATTACGCCAGTGTATTGGTAAAAACCCGTGAAGGTCGACCTATCAAAATTGAAGGGAATACCCTTTCTGGCATTTCTCAAGGTGGAGTGAATGCGCGCGTTCACGCCTCGGTATTGAGCCTGTACGATGCCAACCGTTTGCAGCAGCCTAAGGTTGCTGGCAAATATGTTAGCTGGGACGAGTTTGATAACCAGCTCAAGTCGAAAATATCAGCTTTGGGTGGCAAGCCAGTGGTGTTGTTGACCAATAGCATCATTAGCCCTACCACCAAGCGTTTGATCGAAGGATTCAAAGCCAAATATCCAGGCTCAAGCCATGTGACCTATGATGCTATTTCGGCTTCAGGCATGATTGAAGCAAACGAAGCTGGTTTTGGTGTTGCTGCTCTTCCTACTTATCACTTTGACAAAGCTGAAGTGATTTTAAGCGTAGGTGCCGATTTTCTTGGTAACTGGATTTCTCCGGTTGAGTTCACCCGCGATTATACAACCAATCGCAAAGTGAGCAAAGACAAGCCGAAGATGTCGCGCCACGTTCAGTTTGAATCTATCCTGTCAGTAACCGGCTCAAATGCTGATCTGCGTGTAACCTATCAGGCATCTAAAGAAGGTCTGGTAATCGCCAACTTATACAATGCCATCGCCAAATTAGCTGGTGCTTCTACCATTAATGCTGCGAAACACGATTTGGCGGGTAATGCCATTGCAGCTACTGCTGCTGAATTGTGGGCCGCCCGTGGTAAATCGCTGGTAGTTTGTGGTTCTAACGATGCAGCTGTTCAGCAATTGGTGAACGGCATCAACCAAATGCTGGGCAACTATGGCACCACCATCGATATGGCTACTCCGGTTTACCTCCGTCAGGGTAAGGATGCAGCCATGGAGAGCCTGGTTGCCGATATGAACGCCGGTAAGGTGGGTGCTGTGATTGCTTACGGTGTGAACCCTGCCTACGACTACTACAAAGCGACTGCTTTTGTGAGCGGGTTGAAGAAAGTAGACGTTTCGGTGGTTGTGAGCGAACAGAACAATGAAACTGTACAGCTCGCAGGTTTTGTGGCTGCTGCCAACAACTTCCTTGAAAGTTGGGGTGATGCCATGCCTGCAGCCGGAAAATACAGCGTGAGTCAGCCTGCAATTAGCAAGTTGTACGATACCCGTTCTTTTGACGAGTTGTTGTTGGCATTGAGTGGTAATGCGGCCAACGCTTATGACACCATGAAAGATACCTGGAAAGATATCTTTAGTAAGTCGGGAGCAACGGACTTCGGAACTTTCTGGCGTACTGCCCTCCACAATGGTATTTTCGAAATGCCAGTTGTAGGTGGCCAGCCTGCTTACAAAGGCGATGTGAATGCTGCCGCAGCTGCAATCAAAGCCGATGGCAGTGATTTGGAACTGGTAGTTTATGAAAAACTCGGTCTCGGTAATGGTAACATGGCCGGCAACCCTTGGTTGCAGGAAATGCCTGACCCAATCAGCAAAGCTTGTTGGGACAATTACCTGGCTGTAAGCATCAAATATGCCCGTGAAAATGGTTTGAACGAAGGCGATATCGTTAAGGTTAGCGCCAACGGATATGAAGTGGAAGTTCCCGTGTTGATTCAGCCCGGCACTTACCCTGGCACAGTCGCCCTTGCTTTGGGCTATGGCCGTGTAAACGTGAGCAAGGCTGGTGAAGGCATTGGTGCCAATGCTTATCCTTTCATGACTTTCAGTGGTTCACGCAGCAATGTATCAACAAAGGTGAGTGTGGCGAAAACGGGTATGAAGACCACCATCGCGCAAACCCAAACGCACCACACCATCGAAGGTCGTAACATCGTAAAAGAAACCACCCTCGATAAGTATGCAGTAAATCCTGCTGATGGCAACGTTCGCCCGTACATTCAGGTGAAGCAGGCCGACGGAACATTTAAGAAGGTTTATCCCGGCATCAACCGCAACGCCATCACTTTGTGGGACAAGCGTGATTACGAAGGTCACCACTGGGCCATGGCCGTTGACCTCAATGCATGTACCGGTTGCGGTGCTTGTATCGTGAGCTGTCAGGTTGAAAACAACGTACCTGTAGTAGGTAAGCAAGAGGTGCTGAACCGTCGCGAAATGCACTGGATCCGAATCGACCGCTACTATACTTTCAACGAAGATGGTATGATGATCGATAAGGAGAAAGAGTACAACATGATTCAGAACGGTGACAACGTTCAAGTGGCTTTCCAGCCGGTTATGTGTATGCAGTGCGACAACGCTCCTTGCGAAACCGTATGTCCGGTATTGGCAACGGTACACAGCGACGAAGGTTTGAACCAAATGGTTTACAACCGTTGCGTAGGTACCCGTTATTGCGCCAACAACTGCCCATACAAAGTGCGTCGCTTTAACTGGTTCAGCTATACCGACAATCCGAAGTTCTACAACAACCCATCGCAAACCGATTTGGGTCGCATGGTTCTCAATCCCGATGTTACCGTACGTGCTCGTGGTGTAATGGAGAAGTGTACCTTCTGCGTGCAGCGCATTCAGGCCGGTAAGTTGGAAGCCAAGCGCAGCAACCGCGGTGTATTGGATGGTGATATCAAAACAGCTTGTCAGCAGTCATGTCCTTCAGGCGCCATCATCTTTGGTGATTTGAACGACGAGAACAGCGAAGTATCTAAGCTCTTCTTGAACGAGCGGGCTTATGGCATCATCGAAGAACTCAACGTATTGCCTTCTGTGAATTACCTCACCAAGGTGCGCAATACCCAATCAATCAAGGCTTAACAGTAAATCGAACTAGACGATATGTACGAATCTCCCATTAGGCGTCCGTTAATTACCGGTAAAACTTCTTACGCGAAGATTACGGACGACATCGTAACGCCTATCGAAGCTACGCCCACCAAGTGGTGGTACCTGGGTTTCGGTGTTTCTGTCGCCGCTTTGGGCCTTTGGTTGCTCACCGTTGGATACCTCCTCTTTACGGGTGTAGGTGTTTGGGGTTTGAACAAGACCGTAGACTGGGGTTGGGACATTACCAACTTCGTATGGTGGGTAGGTATTGGTCACGCCGGTACCCTCATCTCAGCGGTATTGTTGTTGTTCCGTCAGAAGTGGCGGACAGCGGTTAACCGTTCGGCAGAAGCCATGACCATTTTCGCGGTAATTTGCGCGGGTACTTATCCGCTCTTGCACGCCGGTCGTCCTTGGGTTATTTATTGGGTTTTCCCTTTGCCTAACACCTACGGTTCGTTGTGGGCAAACTTCAACTCACCGCTGTTGTGGGACGTATTTGCGATCTCGACTTATCTGACCGTTTCGTTGGTGTTCTGGTATGTGGGTTTGATTCCTGACCTGGCTACCATCCGTGACCGTGCTGAAGGCTTGCGCAAGAAGATTTACGGTTTACTCAGCTTCGGCTGGAACGGTTCGGCCAAAGCATGGCAGCGTTTTGAGAGCGTATCGCTCATCCTTGCCGGTTTGGCTACACCACTTGTACTTTCGGTACACACCATCGTATCAATGGACTTTGCTACCTCAGTGATTCCTGGTTGGCACACCACCATTTTCCCTCCATACTTCGTTGCGGGAGCGGTGTTCTCAGGTTTCGCGATGGTATTGACCCTTTTGATCATCATGCGTAAAGTGATGCGTTTGGAAGCATACATTACCATCAACCACATCGATGTGATGAATAAAATCATCCTCGTGACTGGTTCGATTGTAGGTTCGGCTTACATTACTGAATTCTTTATCGCCTGGTATTCGGCTGTACCTTATGAGCAGTATGCATTCATCAACCGTGCCTTTGGTCCATACTGGTGGGCATATTGGGCGATGATGACTTGTAACGTAATTACGCCACAGCTCTTCTGGTCACAGAAACTGCGTCGTAACATTCCTGCCGTATTCATCATCTCGATTTTCGTGAACATCGGTATGTGGTTCGAACGTTTCGTAATCATCGTTACCTCGCTTCACCGTGACTACCTGCCTTCGAGCTGGGCCATGTATTCTCCAACCTGGGTTGAGATTGGCATGTTCATCGGTTCGTTGGGCTTGTTCTTCACGCTGTTCTTCCTCTTCGCCAAGTTTGCACCGGTGATTGCCATTGCAGAAGTGAAGTCGATTGTGAAGACTTCGGCCGAAGAGCACATCAAGAAAACTGCTGAGAAAGAGGGAATCGATCTCAAAGAAGTAAACCCTCAAATTGCCTGATATCATGAGTCAACAGAAATACATCATTGGTACTTTCCTCGACGAAGAGCCTTTGCTCGCAGCGGTGAAAGAGGTGCGTGCTACCGGTACGCCCATCCACGAGTGTTATACGCCATTTCCGGTGCACGGATTGGACGAGGCCCTGGGTTACAGCCGCAGCCGTTTGCCACGTGCAGCGTTCATGTTCGGTGTTTTAGGCTTTAGCCTTGGTTTGTCGATGCAAGCCTGGATGCTGGGTTTCGACTGGCCAATGAACATCGGTGGTAAGCCATCTTTGGCATGGCCCGACTTTGTTCCGGTTACTTTTGAATTAACTGTATTGATTACTGCTTTGGGCATGGTGGGTACTTATCTGGTAGCTTGTGGATTCATTCCCGGAAGTGATCCTAAAATGCCCGATCCAGGTGTAACCAGCGATAAATTTTGCATTGCTATTCCAAGCAACACTGCTGATTATGATAAAATCAACGGCCTGCTGCAGCGCTTGGGTGCTGATTCAGTGGTTGAAAAGGAGGTAGAACTATGAAGAATGTATTGATTTTTGGATTAGGCGTTAGCCTCCTGAGCAGCTGCGCACTGATTGCCGATAAAAAGGACACAGGTTGGGAGTTTGCTCCTCAGATGTATGTTTCGCATGCCTATGAGCCTTATAGCCAGGTGAATGACCACAGCATTAACAAGGACGGCAAAAACATGCGTGAGCCGGTTGCCGGAACCATTGCGCGTTCGGGTGTAGGTTTTGACAATACCAAACTGGAGTTGATGTACAACTATCCCATTGGCAAAGACAGCATTGAATACGCAGCCCAGGTGTTGAAGAACCCATTGGAAGTTAATGACAAGAACCTGAGTAAGGGTAAATACTATTACGACACTTATTGCTCTCCTTGCCATGGCAAAGAGGGCAAAGGAGATGGTTTGGTTGGACAGAAATATGGTGGTGTGCCTAATTACCAGGCGAGCTACATCGTCAACCAGCCTTCTGGTCACATTTATCACGTAATCACCAAGGGCAAAGGACGTATGTGGGCACATGGTTCACAAATCCGTCCCGAAGAGCGTTGGCAGATTGTGATGTACGTTAACAAGTTAAGAGGTTATACAGGAGAATAAGCAGCATGGGACATCATCATGAAGTAGCGGTACACGAAGAAAAGTTTGTAGTACCTGCACGTTTGAGAAACATTGCTTTTGGTTTGATGGGTATTGGCATTGTTGCCATTGTCCTGGGTTTGATGACCGACAGCCATCGTTTTTGGGCGAATTTCCTCCTCAATAACTGGTATTTTCTGGGTGTAGCCTTGATGGGTACCCTCTTCCTCGCCACACAAGCAGTAACCAATGCTGCCTGGTCGAGCGGATTTAAACGCGTACCTGAGGCCATGGCAACCTATTTGCCGTATGCTTTTGCAGGTTTTGGCATCATCATTTTGAGTGTATTGATGCATTGGAACCATACCTACCACTGGACGCACGAAGGAATTACCGATCCAACCAGTCCCGAGTATGACGCGATCATCGCATCAAAGTCGGCCTACTTGAACATTCCGTTCATGATTGGTCGCGTAGTTGTGATTTTCGCTTTGTGGTTCCTTTTCAGTCGCGCCATGCGCAAAAACTCTTTGGCAGAAGACCTGCAAGGAGGTTTGCATTCGATGAAGCGCAACAAAACCATCGCAGCCATCTTCTTGCCTGTATTCGCGGTGAGCTGGGCTATGGCAAGCTGGGATTTCATCATGAGCATTGATACCCACTGGTATTCTACCATTTTCTGGGTGTATCACTTTGCCGCGGCTTGGGTGACTGCCATTTCGATCATGGCTTTGACTGTAATTCTGTTGCGTCGTGCGGGTTATTTGTCGGTTGTGACCGAGCATCACATGCACGATTTAGGTAAATTCATGTTTGCCTTCAGCATTTTCTGGACTTACATCTGGTTGTCACAGTTCCTTTTGATTTTCTATGCCAACATCCCTGAAGAATCAATTTACTATCAGGAGCGCTGGGAGCATTTTAAAGGATTGTTCTGGACCAACCTTATCATCAACTTCATCGTTCCTTTCCTCTTGTTGATGACACGCGGTTCAAAGCGTAACGACAACATGATGATTTTGGTAGCCGTATTGCTCATCGTAGGTAAGTGGATTGATTTGTACTTAGGTATTATGCCTGGTGCTGTTGGTGCACATGCACACATTGGCTTTATGGAAATCGGCATGTTCCTCGGATTCATCGGTTTGTTCTTGTTTGTGGTGGCTCGTAGCCTCACCAAAGCATCCTTAATTCCTGTGAAGCATCCTTACATCAAGGAGTTCGTAACACACGAAGTGCTCTAAGCAGCGTACCAAACCAATAAAAAACCCCGCATTCGCGGGGTTTTTTGTTTTATGTAAGAATCAATAGCGATTTATTCTTTGGCTTCAGGCAAGTTTTGCTGGAAGTACATTTTATCGCGGTCGCCCTGCTGGTATTTTTGTTCACGTTGTTTGGCTTCAGCTTCGGCAGCTTTCTTTTTGCTGTTGCAGCTGCTGATGGCTACCAGCATCAACATACCAGCGGCGAGAAGGAGCAGGGGGAAATAACGTTTCATCATGACAGAGTTTATGCCCGAATTTACAAATACCATTCCAAACAGGAATGATTTCCTTTTTTTTACGTCAAATGATAAAGTTGTTCGGTGCTCCAAGCCTGTGCAGGTAGGGCGAACAGGGCTTTGGTTGCTGGCCAAACCTCTTTAAACAGCTCAGAATTGCGGTAATTCTCTAAATCATGGGCGTGTTCCCAGTGGCTGTAAGTGAAATAAACATGGCCATCGCGCAGCAGCTGCAGGTGAGTACATCCAGGAAAATGGCGGATTTGCTGGTGGTACTTGTGAAACAGTGTTTCAAAAGTTTCTACTTCCTCGGGGCGGAAGGTCATCTTTACTAGTCGTACGATCATGTTTTTTCAATGAAAATGGCATCGCCCATTTTTAAGCCCAGCAATCCGGATGCATTTCCGCCGCGAATGGCTATTTGCAGCAAGTTGTTGTGTCCGAAAAAGCAGGCAACGTCTGAAAGTCCCACATCTTCGTAACTATTCACGAGGCGGGGAATCTGGTTTTCATGTCCTTTGCGTTTTCGTAGATGGATGAGGTAATTGGTGTCTTTGCCCACCCATTTTTTGAAGCTATTCCGATCGATGTTGGTAATTACGTTTTCATAGCTGTCTACGTACAGTACCCGCCCTTGCAGACTATCGCCACTGCTCACGGGGAGCAGGTGGGTGAGTTGTTCGTATTGGATATGGGGTTCACCGAACAAATCCTCAGGCTTTTCTCCCATTAAGAAAGGCTGCAGTGCCGGAAGCACATCAGACAGCAGGCTGAAAGGGTAGGGGTGTGGTCGGCCGCCTTGTGGAACGATGTAAGGTTTCAAGGCTGCATTTTCGGTGATCAGCGCGCATACGCCATTGTCGGGCATCACAAAATAATGTCCTTCGTAGGCGAACAAAATGAATTCTGCTTTGTCGGTTTGGGTAGACGAAACGTCGAGCAAGTGGAGGCTCCCATCCGGAAAAAAATGGTAGGCATTTTTTAGGGCGTAGGCGGCCTCCTGGAGGTTATATTTGCTAATATTGTGCGCCACATCAACGAGCTGCACGCCTGGTAACTGGCGGTACAATTGCCCCTTCACTGCGGCCACATAGGGGTCGCTCAGGCCATAGTCGGTAGTGAGGGTGATGAATTGAATCACGTGCAGCGTTTGACTGGCAGCAAATTTAGCTAAAAGGCACAGCCATTGGTAGAATTTACATTTAAGCTTGAAGCGATTGACCCGCTTGAATTTTTTGGAGCCAACCATTTGCGTCTCAAAACGCTCAGGTCGGCTTTCCCTGAATTGAAATTTACGGCTCGCGGTGATCAGCTGGTAGTGGGAGGTGAAACCATTTCCATTGACCGTTTTCAGGAACGATTTGAACGCATCATGGCGCATTATGCCAAGCACGATCGGTTGTCGGATGAGGATTTTGCCTTGCTGCTGCTCGATCAGGATGTGCTGGCATTTTCGCATTTGAACAGCGACGAACCCATTGTGTTTGGTCCGAATGGCCTGGTGGTCCGTGCACGTTCTGCCAACCAAAAGCGCATGGTGGAGCTTATCGGCAAGAACGACATTTTGTTTGCTGTTGGACCGGCCGGTTCGGGCAAGACCTATACAGCCGTTGCCCTCGCCGTTCGCGCCCTCAAAAACCGCGAAGTCAAAAAAATCATCCTCACCCGTCCGGCTGTAGAAGCAGGGGAGAACCTCGGCTTTTTGCCCGGTGACCTCAAGGAGAAAATCGATCCTTATCTCCGCCCGCTTTACGACGCCTTGGAGGACATGCTTCCGCCTGCCAAGCTGGCCAAGTATATTGAAGACAACATCATTGAAATTGCCCCATTGGCTTTTATGCGTGGTCGAACGCTCGACAAAGCATTTGTGATTTTGGACGAAGCTCAGAATTGCACCGAAATGCAGATCAAGATGTTCCTCACGCGCATGGGCCCGACCGCCAAATTCATCATTACAGGCGATTTGACCCAGATAGACTTGCCGCGCCAGCAACGTTCCGGATTGCCGCAGGCTTTGCGTTTGTTGCAGGGAGTTGAAGGCATTGGGCAGGTTTTCCTGCATGCCAACGATGTGGTTCGCCACCGTTTGGTAAAAGACATTATCCGTGCTTATGAGGCAAACGACGAAGCACGCAAACAACAAAATCAACCGTGATATGGCCTTAGCCCGCACCGAATTTCAGTTCCCCAAGCAGACCGCCGTGTACCATGGCAAGGTTCGCGATGTGTATACCATTGACAACAAATACCTGGTGATGGTTGCCAGTGATCGCATCTCGGCTTTTGATGTGATTTTGCCTAGACCCATTCCTTACAAGGGGCAGGTGCTGAATCAAACGGCTTCTTATTTTTTGCAGGCCACAGCCGATGTGGTGCCAAACTGGTTGCTCGCCACGCCCGATCCGAATGTGGCCATTGGCTATATGGCGCAGCCTTTTCCGGTTGAAATGGTGATTCGGGGTTACTTGGCAGGACATGCCTGGCGCGAATACAAGGCGGGCAAACGCATGCTTTGTGGTGTTCCCTTGCCCGATGGTTTGCGTGAAAACGACCGCTTGCCCGAGCCCATCATTACGCCCAGTACCAAAGCGCACGAAGGACACGATGAAGACATTACCCGCGAGGAAATCCTTGCACGTGGCTTGGTAAGTGAAGTGCACTATGTGCAGCTCGAGGCCTATACACGTGCCCTGTTTCAACGCGGAACTGAGATGGCCGCCTCTAAAGGGCTGATTTTAGTAGATACGAAATACGAATTTGGCTTGCACGATGGGCGTGTGGTACTCATCGACGAGGTGCATACGCCCGATTCTTCGCGTTATTTTTACGCAGCCGGTTACGAGGAGCGTCAGGCAGCCGGTGATCAGCAAAAGCAGCTGTCGAAAGAGTTTGTTCGCCAGTGGTTGATTGACAATGGCTTCCAAGGCAAAGAGGGACAGCACATTCCAGAGATGAGTGATGCCTGGCTCGAAACCATCAGCGCGCGTTACATCGAGCTGTTTGAAGGTATTACCGGAACGCGTTTTGAGAAGGCGGAAATTGCGCAAATGGAAAACCGTATCTACCGTTCGGTTTGTTTGGCGCTCGAACAGCTAGAAGAAGCTTAACGAAATTTAGCAGCCCACACAGCCAGGTGTCGGGTATATTTGATAATCACTAACCGTTTATGATGAAAAAATTATTGCTCGCAAGTCTTGTTTTAGGCTGGACGTTGAGTTCGCATTCGGCCGAGGCACAATTCCGTAAAAAGAAGAAAGAACCGGAAAAGCCTGCTGCTTCAGCGCAAAAACCGGCTGAACAAGGTGGAAAAAAAGCCAGCATCGCTTCTAAAACCAAAAATACCGTTGCTTTCAAGGGAATGATGACGGTTTACCAGGACACCACCGATGGCAAGACTTATTTGCTGTTGAAGAAGGACCAATTGGGACAGGAGTTCATTTATTGGAGTTATGCAGAAAACGGCTTGGCTCGTGTAGGGCTCAACCGCGGTGCATTCCGATACAACCAGGTTTTCAAAGTAAATCGTTACTTCGATCGCATCGATTTTGAAGTGCTCAATACCGGCTTCTATTTTGATCCGGCCAATCCCCTCAGCAAAAGCTCAGAGGCCAACGTAAGTCCGGCCTTGTTGCTCAGTGAAAAAATTGTAGCTGAAGATGAAAAATCGGGTGATGTGTTGATTGAGGCAGGTAACCTGTTCCTCGATGAAAAAATGGACCGGGTGAAGCCACCTCGTCCAGAAGGCCCGTTTGCTGCCGCCATGTTTTCGCTCGGAAACTTGAACAAGGCCAAGTCGAAGTACGTACACATCCGCAGTTATCCGGCGAATACCGATGTGGTGGTTGATTTGGTTTATGATAATCCTGCCGCTTCCAATCCCGGTGGTAAAGACGTAACTGATCCTCGCGCGGTCACTGTCCGTATGCAGCACAGCATCATTGCGGTTCCTAAGAATGACTACAAGCCACGTCGCGATGACTTCCGTGTGGGCTATTTTGGCCAGCAGGTAGATGATATGACCAGCCCATCGGCCACCAATTACCGCGATGTGATCAACCGTTGGAACCTGGTGAAAAAGGATCCGAAGGCTGCCCTGAGTGAACCCGTGGAGCCGATTGTGTGGTGGGTAGAAAATACCACCCCTGTTGAATTCAGGGAAGTTATCGTAAAGGCAGGACTCAAATGGAACGAAGCCTTTGAAAAAGCGGGCTTCAAAAATGCCGTTCAAGTGCGCATTCAACCTGATACAGCCGATTGGGATGCAGGCGATATCCGCTACAACGTATTGCGTTGGACTTCTTCGCCTTATCCGCCATTCGGTGGTTACGGTCCGAGCTTTGTGAATCCACGCACCGGTCAAATCCTGGGTGCCGACATCATGCTGGAATACGTATTTGTTAGCAACCGCATCAAACAGGCCGCTTTGTTTAACAATGCGGGCTTGCTGAACCTGTTTGAGGAAGATCCACATGTAGGTGAAGGCATGGACAATGCGCAGGCTTGCAAAGCCGGTCATTACCTGCAGCACAATTATTTGCTGGGCATGCAAGCGCTTGAGCTTGCCGGTGCCAGTGCCGAGCGCAAACAGCAGTACCTCGAAGAATCACTTTATTACCTGGTACTCCACGAAATGGGCCACACCCTGGGCTTGAACCACAACATGAAGGCCAGCCAGTTGCATTTACCCAAGGATTTGCACAACAAGGACCTGACCCAGACGGTAGGCTTGGTAGGTTCAGTGATGGATTATCCTGCGGTGAACATCCATCCTGATCAAAACAAGCAGGGACAATATTTCACAACCAAGCCAGGTCCGTACGATATGTGGGCCATTGAATATGGTTACAGCGCTGCCCTTGATGATGAAGCTGCAGAAGAAACTCGTTTGCAAAGCATCTTGGCGCGCAGTACCGAGCCCGCACTCATTTTTGGCAACGATGCCGATGACATGCGAGCACCGGGCAAGGCCATTGACCCCCGTGTGAACGTAAATGACATGAGTGGCGATGCCATTTCGTACAGCGTTGAACGCATGCAGCTGGTGAATAAGATGTACAACGATTTGCTGAAAAAATACAGCAAGGAGGGAGGCTCTTACCAGGAGCTCTTGCAGGCCTACAGCATTTTGGGTGGTGAAAGCATGAATGCGGCTAACACCATCAGTCGTTACATTGGTGGTGTGTACGTTGAACGCAGCGTGGTTGGTCAACCCAATGCTAAACTGCCTTTTACACCGGTTAGCAAAGCCGATCAGCAACGTGCAATGGCTGCATTGAACACCTATTTGTTCGCCCCAAATGCCTTTGATGCAGCTGCTCCGCTGTATCAATATTTGCAAATTCAACGTCGCGGATTCAATTTCTTTTCCCAAACGGAAGATCCAAAAATCCACCAACGTGCTTTGAGCATGCAGCGCTCGGTAATGGCGCACATCTTACACCCAGCCACCTTGCAAAGGGTAAGTGATAGCAAACTCTATGGCAACCAGTATGGACTAGGCGATTTGTTCAACGAGCTAACCGATGGCGTTTTTAAGGCCGATATGGGTGGCAAGGTGAATGGTTTCCGTCAGAACCTGCAGGTTGAATATGTAACGAAACTCATTGAGATTGCCGGATTAGGTGGACGTGTGTCGAACTACGACGCGGCCAGTCAGGCCCAGGCCCTGGCACAGCTCAACAAGCTGAACGCCCAATTGAAAGCTGCGGGGGGTGATGCCGAAACCAAGGCACACCGCGAATTCCTGCGCTTCAAGATGGATCAGGCCATGAAGAAATCGTAATACCCATTAACAAAACAGCCATACATTCAATTGTAAGGCAAACATTCAGAGCGCCCTTCGGGGCGCTTTTTGTTTGAAGTCGCCAAAGGCTTGTGCGCAGGCTTGTTTAGAAGCGTTTTATTTTTTTAACAAGCAGTGATTACGGTCATCGCAGGGTCAATATTTTTCTATATTTGCGGATGTTTTAAAATCCGGAAAAATGCGTTTTCGGCCAAACCAACGGCATCTGACGTTGTTTGTATGATAAATGCAGCCGGGTTCAAGAAGAAGCGTACAATTTGACAACCTATAAGATGAAGTTTCAAAGCTTTTCTGCCGTTAAGTGGCTCAGCTCAGCGCTGCTGGCTGTGATGATTGGAAGTATGGCCCAGGTGGCCATTGCTCAGCCTTCGGGAGCTGAATTGTTCAACAACAATTGCGCAGCATGTCACAAAATTGATCAGGACTTGGTAGGTCCGGCACTCAAGGGTATCCACGACCGTCGCGATGAGGCTTGGCTGATTAAGTGGATTCGCAATTCGCAAGCCGTGATTGCTTCGGGTGATCAGTATGCGGTAGACTTATATAACAAGTGGAACAAAGTGGCCATGCCGGCTTACGACTGGACCGATGAAGAAATCAAATCGGTTTTGGCCTATGTGAAAGAGCAGGAAGCTGCCGTTGCTACACAGGCTGCAGCAGGTGGTGGAGCTGCAGCAGGTGCCTCAGCCGCAAAGAAAGAAGGATGGGGCAACGGTCCAATCATCATTCTCGCCTTCATCATGCTGGGTGCATTGATGTTGTATGCAGGTCGCGTTGTATCGGCCCGTTACAAGCTCAAAGGCATCCGTTTGTTCAATTGGAACAACATCAACGGCTTGCTCTTCATCGTATTCCTCGTGGTAGGTATGGCCTTGGTTGCCTTCCAATTCCTCAAGTACATGAAGTTTACCCTGCCTGTTGCTGCTTCGGAGCACGGTGTGGTGCTTGACCAAATGTTGGCCATTACTTTCTGGATCACTTTTGTGGTATTTGTAATCACCCACATTTTGTTGTTTACCTATGCTTTCATTTATCGGAATCAAGGCAAGGAAAGCAAGGCATTGTATTATCCCGACAATCACAAACTTGAATTCTTCTGGACCGTTATTCCTGCTGTAGTGCTTACCGTATTGGTGCTTTATGGTACCAAGGTATGGCGCGAAATCACCCAGGGTGAGATGGAAGAAAATCGCGTAGAACTTGAGTTGTTCGCCTATCAGTTTGGCTGGCAGGCCCGTTTCCCGGGTGCTGATGGCAAACTGGGTGGTCACGATTTCCGCATGATCAGTGCTACCAATAGCATGGGTATTGATGAGAAGGACCCCAGCTCACAGGACGACCTGTTGGTTCCCGAAGTATATCTGCCCGTAAACCGTCAGGTGGTATTGCGTTTGCGTGCCCGCGACGTGATTCACTCTGCTTATTTGCCGCACTTCCGTGTACAGATGAACGTGGTTCCAGGCATGCCAACCCAGTTTGCATTCACGCCAACCATGACCACTGAAGAAATGCGTGAAACAACCAATAATTACAATTTCAATTACGAATTGGCTTGTAACAAGATTTGCGGTGCAGCACACTTCAACATGCGTATGAAGTTTGTGGTGGTAACCGAGGCCGAATATGAGGCTTGGTTGGCTAAGCAACGCACCTATTTCCGCAAAGCAGAAGCACAAACCGCATCTATTAATTAATCATCCAAGAGAAAAAGGTTAAAGAGATATGTCGCACAATCACGAACACCACCACGATCACCATCAAGAGAGCTTCATTTCGAAGTACATCTTCTCGATGGATCACAAGATGATTGCCAAGCAGTACCTCATTACAGGTATGATCATGGCTGTTATCGCCGCGCTTCTTTCGCTTTTGTTCCGTTTGCAGTTGGGTTGGCCTGAGGATACTTTCCCCTGGTTAGAAACCCTGCTGGGCGATTGGGGCAAGGGTGGACGTCTGGATCCTAACTTCTACCTCGCTTTGGTTACCATGCACGGAACCCTGATGGTGTTCTTTGTATTGACTGCCGGTTTGAGTGGTACTTTTTCTAACCTGCTTATACCTTTCCAAATCGGTGCCCGTGACATGGCATCGCCCTTCATGAACATGTTGAGCTACTGGCTCTTCTTCTTGTCGAGCGTAATCATGTTGGTGTCGTTGTTCGTGGAAAGTGGTCCTGCAGCTGCCGGCTGGACTATTTATCCGCCGCTTTCAGCCCTTCCACAAGCTGTACCCGGTTCAGGTTTGGGTATGACCCTGTGGTTGATTTCAATGACCCTGTTCATTGCTTCGTCGCTGATGGGCTCATTGAACTACATCACCACCATTTTGAACATGCGTACTGTGGGCATGAAAATGACCCGCATGCCTTTGACCATTTGGTCGTTCCTCACCACATCTATCCTTGGTGTGTTGTCGTTCCCCGTATTGTTGGCAGCTGCTGTATTGTTGATTTTCGACCGCAGCTTTGGCACCAGCTTCTATTTGAGCGACATCTTTATTGCAGGTGAGGCTTTGAACCGTCAGGGTGGTTCACCCATTTTGTTCCAGCACTTGTTCTGGTTCCTTGGTCACCCCGAAGTATACATTGTATTGATGCCAGCTTTGGGTATTACCTCTGAAATCATTGCGACCAACTCTCGCAAGCCGATTTTCGGTTACCGTGCCATGATTGGTTCGCTGT
>Ga0209278_1000863_pt1 | contig 20433 bp, 12 predicted proteins | sample JI81BgreenDNA_FD_187504 | JGI IMG/M metagenome (GOLD analysis project Ga0209278, IMG submission 187504) | Wastewater effluent complex algal communities from Wisconsin, to seasonally profile nutrient transformation and Carbon sequestration -... | ecosystem: Engineered > WWTP > Effluent > Algae... | reverse complement strand
TGAGCCCCGGCGACGCAGGTTATCTAAACAAATTATTTGCCATTCCGGGTGCAGTTTCTTCAGGCCAATTGCCAAACAACTGCCGATAAAACCCGCACCACCAACAATTAAAATTTTATCAGGCATTCACTTTCAACTTTGCTATCTTTCTAGTCCGGTGGTAGTCGCCGCGAGACAGATGTTTTTCGAGCCAGACATACAAGACAATAAACAAATATCGACTGCCCATCTCTTTGATTTTCAGCTTAGAAATACCAGCAGTCCGATTGTACCACCTCAGAGGAATCACCGTATAAGAAAAACCCCGAACAATTGCTTTTAAAGGCAGTTCCACTGTCAAATTAAAATGATGGCTCAGAATCGGTTGCACGCCTTCAATTACTTCTCTGCGGTAAATTTTAAAAGCATTGGTGACATCGCTGTACCGCAAGCCGAAAATACTTTTGACAAACCAGTTTGCTAAGCGGTTAATTACTAACTTGTGAATGGGATAATCAACTATAAAACCACCTTTGATAAAGCGGGAACCGAAAACGCAATCATATCCTTCTTGCAACTTGCGGTATCCTGCTACCAAATCCATCGGATCGTCGGAAGCATCCGCCATCACAATTGCCGCAGCATCTCCGTCAAATTCCACCAATCCCCGACGCACCGCAAATCCGAAACCGTTGGGAGGTTGATTGTTGATGTATCTCACTGTGGGAAAAGTCTCTGACAACTCCTGGCAAATATCAATAGTTCGATCGACACTATTGTCATTCACAATCAAAATTTCGTGCGGAATGCCTTCTAAATCAAGCGTCTGGGCGATCGCCCGCACAGTACCGTACAAACAGCCCTCCTCATTGTGGGCTGGTATAATCACAGAAATTTTCACTCCTCATCCTCCGCGCAACTCGACAAACTGGTTGTCAACAGGATTATACACCCAAGCTTTAATTTCTGTTTGGGCGATCGGCAAATTATTATCCGACAAATCAACAGCCCACCTGGCATTATTGTATAACTCAGATTTTAAACTCTCAGCAATGTCGGGACTGTCCAAATTTACATAAGCGTTAGCAAAAAAAGATTTTTTATCCCCGACAGATAGCAGTACAATATTGGGCTGTTGCAATTTTTCTGGCAAAACCGCCCAACCAGCAGCCTTGACAGCCTCATTTTGCTTAACAGTCAAGGATTTATCGCTAGTTTGAGGTTTGTCTAAATAACCGTAAACTTTCTCCGTATTAGAAATAAACTCTACATTTTTCGCGAACTTGATCCAACCTATTTTGTCGATAATTGCAGCGCCTTCTCTCACCAGCCAAGTTTTTTTGCTCAGCACCCTCAAACAGCTTTCCGGCGAATTATCAAAAAAATCCGACGGTTCCAGATAGTTAATTAACTGCAAACAATCTTGAGCGCCTTGTTTGTAAATAACTGCTAATCTAGTTTGGGCGATCGCCTGCTGAGAGTTAAGAATAATTATCCCAATTAACAGCCCTGCTAACACCCGATAAACAAACTTATAGGTGCGATTTATGGTAGCAATCTTACCTCGGACAAACAATTGACCGAGCTGAACCAAAGCAATTAACAGCAAAATCGAATTAGTCGTATATCTCGACGATTCGATCGCCTGAATCGCCCCAAATTCGGCCCTACCAGCCGTAATAAACAGAGCAGATAAAACCGAAAACAAGGCTATTGACAGCCAAGGTAAAGCCTCACGATGCTCGGTAATCTTTCTCCCAAAGTGGAACACAAAAAATAAGAAACTTGCAAATATTAGCAATCCAACTAATGCTGAAATTCCAGGCGATCGCACAATTGGCGAACCCAGCAAACTTAAAAAGTAATCAATCACCACAAACGGCTTATTCAACAATGAAATAATACTTGCTTTCCGACTAGGATGATAATCAATTGAGTAAACAGCACAAGTTGTCGCAAACAGCAGCATCCAGACAATAAGTCTTTTTCTTTTCTGCGCCGCATTTCCTTCTACAGCCGCCACAGCGGGAATTGCAGCCAACCAAGACAGCAAGCCTTGCGCGAGGGAAAAACTCGCAACAAAGCAGAATACAGCAGCAATAAAGATTCTAATATTAGGCAATAATTTGTGATTTGAAACCAGCGCATAAACCGCAGCGACAAAACACAAATTGACTAAAAACCACGCTAATTGAAATCCCCACAGCCAGTTTTCGTGCTGAACTAGAGAGAAAAGCAAAATACAAGTTAAAATATTAGCTAAATGCCACAAATCATCCCCAACATTCTTAACTTGCATTGAGGATAACTTGTACATAGCGATAAAAGTTATCGCAGCCAAACCTATGCTGAGACACAACTGATAATTAATATTCCATCGGGAAGCAAAAGCCAGCACCGCAATAATTATTTTAGGGAAAAGTATGCGGTGGTTGCTGTGCAAAGCCCAAAAATCGTTAAAAGTTACATTTCCCGCAGCTATTTTTTCAAAAAGGCTAGCTAACCTCCACTCGTCATCAACGGGAACGTTAACGTTAAAATTCGATACAAATCCGATTAATAAGAGGACAGGAATTAGATATAAAGTAAATAATATGATTTTTTTCATTAATATCCAATCCGGTAGCATCGGAATTGTAAAATCTAGTCATATCATGTCCGATCGATTAACCATAATATCCCGGTCAGGGCGGGTTTTTGAGAGTGTAAATTATTCGCAAGTATTGTTGGCTCACGGGCCCCTACAAAAATCGCGATCGCTCGAACGGACATGATATCATCAGCTTTTCGACTGAAAATCAACAGTAAACCGTCAACGGTCAACGGTCAACGGTCAACCGTCAACCGTCAACAGTAAACCGTCAACTGTTCGCTACTTAATAGTCTTGAACGTATCCATTTTCCCAGTAAATCGGTTAATAAACATCTGCAAAACAGTCCGCTTGCCGATATTAATATTAGAACTCACTGCCATTCCCGACTGCAAGTTAACCTCCACTTCATTTGCCTTGCCCTTGTTCAAAACAAACTTCTGATTTTTGAGCTTAATTTTGGTTTTGAAAGCATAGTATTTCCGCAGTTCAGTAGGAGGCTCAGCATCGCTGCTAATCTCTATCACTTCACCCTCAGCAGTACCAAACTCCATCGCCGGGAAAGCTTCTACATTCACTTCCACAGGCACGCATTGGTATTTCGTCAAACCCAGTTTCTCTCTGTTAATTTCCTTCTCTGGACAAACGCAAATTTTACCTGTTTCGCAGTCAATCTTTTCTCCGTCTAATTGCTTGCCGTGATACGGCTCCAATTTGGCCCGCTTCTGTCTCAAAGCATCCAATACCAGAGCCACATTGCTGTTTTCCAGGTAAACAACTGCTTCCAAACCGTTGTCGTCATCCAAAACTTTAAGCAGCTTTTCAGTTTGCTGTGCTTCGTAATAAGCTTCTTCGCAGCGTGCTGGGCGCGGTTCGCCCGGTTTCACCACCGAATTAATAATGGATTGGCATATCGGATCTTTCGCCATATCCAACTTAGCTTTCTCCTTCGTAGAAGGCTTCAAATCGAAGATAACACCGGATACCGGAGCTTTCAGAACTTGAGTGTCGCGGTTTTCTTGAGCCTTTTCTAGCTGAGCGTTCACCTCGGACAACTTTTTCAGGTTTTCCACTTTGAAGCGGCTTAGCTGAGAATCGCTGCTGGCAATTTGTTTCTCGTTTTCAGCAATTTTGGTATAAAGTTCTCTCGCCCAGGCATCCTTGGTATTTTTTAACTGTTCTTGAGCGCGGGCGATGGACTCCTGAATGCGCGCTTGCTCTCCTTGCTGGCGCTGTATGTCAGCACTAATTTTTTGGATGTCGCCTTGACGCGCGTTAATTTCGCCTCGGCGCGTATTGATTTCACCGAGGCGCGTGTTAATTTCGCCCCTGCGAGAGTTGATTTCACCTTCGCGCTGCTTGATTTGATCTTGCTGTTTGAGAACGTCGCTTTGGCCTCTGAAAACATCTTGTTCTTGACGTTCTTTTTGCAGTTCAGCGATGGCTCCTTCCTCCACCAGGGGGGCGAGTCGGCCTAGAATGTTTTGATTCGACTTCAATACTTGTTGCGATTTCGCTAACTGTTCTTGGGCCAAATCTCTCTGAGCCAGGGCGGATTTTACTTGCTCTTGCGAAGAAGCTAACTGCTGCTGGGCATAATTTAATTGGTTCTGGGCAAAACCCAATTGTTGCTGTGCGACTATCATTTGATCGCCGGCAGCTTTCTCAGCATCCTGAGCTTGCTTCAGTTGTTTTTCCAACTCCTGAACTTGGCCTTGAGCTGCAGCGACGCGAGACAGAAATTCCGATCGATAATTAACATAAAGTCCTTGCTGAGCAGCATCAAAATTTCCGCTGGCTCCCCGATTGAGGTACAGTTCGTCAATCAAAGCTTGCAGCACTTGATTTTGTGCCGTGAGGCTCTGTCTGTCCCTGATTGTTGATTCTAGGTTAGAAGGAACAGGGCCTTGAATTTTGCCGTTGACAACATCTTCGTAAAATTTATTTTCCTTTTCCAGAGCTTCTTTAGTTTTCTGAACCGATGTTAAATCGGCACTGGGCGCAACAGGGTTGAAAGTGAGCAGAGGCTGGTTTTTTTCCACGCGATCGCCATTTTCAACGTGAAGTCTCACCACAGCGCCCGTAGCAGGTGCTTGGATGTCTCTAGCACCATCTTTGAGTTCCAATTGACCCACAGCGGGGACAGCTTGCTCTACGCTAGCAAAATAAGCCCAAACTACAGCAGAAGTGGTCATCAGCATGATCATCCACAAAAACAAGTGCGACCAAATCGCTGGTTTTTCGAGAATGACTGGTTGCTCAGAAAGTATTAACGATTTCATAGCCATTTGTTAGTTCTCAGTTGTTAAGGGTTAGCGATCAGTTGTGAGTTGTTAGAGATTAGGTATTCGATGACTCTTGTTGTTGGAAGAGGCAGTAGTAACGCCCTTTAAGAGCCATTAATTCTTTATGAGTTCCCCGCTCGACTACAGAACCTTGATCCATCATAATAATTACATCAGCGTTTTGGATGGTAGTCAGGCGGTGAGTAATGAAAAACACCGTGCGGCCGGCGAAAGCTTCTGCTAAGTTATTGCAAACTTGGCGTTCGGAATGGTAGTCGAGGGCGCTTGTAGCTTCGTCCAAAATCAGCAGTTTCGGGTTTTGCAAAATCGTCCGGGCGATCGCCAAACGCTGTCTTTGACCCCCAGAAAGCGAGGAACCACGCTCTCCGACTATCGTATTGTAGCCAGCAGGCAAGCCCATAATAAAATCGTGAGCTACCGCTAATTTCGCAGCTCGCACAATCTCATCCGTACTCGCATCTGGATTACTCAGAGCAATATTTTCCTGCACAGTACAGTTAAACAGCAAAGTATCTTGCAACACCACCCCAAGTTGGCTGCGGAGCGAGTACAGTTCCACCTTAGAAATGTCATAGCCGTCAATAAAAATCCGGCCCGACAGCGGCGGATAAAGACGCTGCAACAGCTTCATCGCCGTACTTTTACCGGAACCGCTTCCCCCCACAATTCCCACAAAACTGCCAGCGGGAAATTCCAAATTAACATTAGCCAATTGCAGTGCCCCGCTCTCCAGGAATCGGAAGGAAACCTCCTCATAGGTAACCTGCCCTTGAATTGCCGGCAGCGGGATATTGCTGCGATCTTCATCGCTGGTTTCCGTCGGCGTATCGACCACATCCTTGAGCATATCGATCGACATCGAGACTTCTTGGAAACTCTGCCAGACGCTCACAAAACGCAGCAGCGAACCAGTCACGTTCCCGGAAATAATTCGGAAAGCAATCAACTGACCCAAAGTAATCTCATTTCCCAGTACCAAATAAGCTCCCACCCACAACTGAGCTAAGTTACCCACCTGGTTTAAAAAGCTGCTAATCGTACCGGCCGTAGTCCCCGTGATAATTGTTTTAAAACTGGCTGTAATGTATTTTGCGTAGCGGCTCGACCACTCCCAACGGGATTTCAATTCAATATTTTGAGCCTTAACAGTTTGAATCCCGCTGACTACTTCCACTAAATAAGATTGAGAGTCAGAAAAACGCATATTTCTCTGTTTGATCAGGCGCAGCACCAGCGGATTGATTAGAACAATCATCAGCCCCAGTACCGGTACCACTGCCAAAGATACAAACGTTAGCTGCACGCTGTAGGAGAGCATCACGGCGACGTAAACCACCGAAAATACCGCATCGAGAACCACTGTCAGAGCTGTACTCGTCATGAATTCCCGAATCTGGCCCATCATGCTGAATTTGTAAACCAGATCTCCGACGCGCCGATTGTCAAAGTAATTTTGGGGCAGCCGGAGCAAGTGGTCGATGACTTCTGCACTCAATTTGACATCAATGCGGTTTGAGGTATCTATAAACAAAAAGGTACGCAAACCGTTGAGCAGTCCTTCAAACAGGGCAACACCTAACAGAAATGCACCCAAAATATCCAAGGTGTCAATGCTGCGCTGACCTAATACTTTATCAATAATTACTTGGCTGATTAATGGGTTGGCAAGACCAAATAACTGTACAAAAAACGAAGCGAGCAACACCTCAAAAAACACTGTCTTGTGTTCCATCAGCGCCGGCACAAACCACCAGAAGCTGAACTGCTCTTTTTGTTCGACTTGCGGAGCTTGCAGCAGCAGGACTTCTCCTGATTCTCCCCAGATTTCTTTAAACTGAGGTATCCGCTTCCGCATTAACCCTTTTTCGGGCGTGGCCATCACCAATTCTTGCTCGGTGATGCTGTAAATAATGGCAAAGCTGGTTTCCCATTTAATCATTACGGGAGCTTTGATGCGGTTGATGGCTTCTGCGGGCACTTGCGCCAATTGGGGCGTCAGGCCGATGCTTTGGGCGATCGCCCCGCAGGCTTGCATACTGATAGAACCAGCGGTTTTTAACTGATTTTCTAGAACTTTGCGGATGATATCTCGACGAAACTTGAGGCCGAAATACTTGCTCAACATTTGGAAGCAAGCAAGCGGGGCCTCAATCTGCCCTTTGGCCCGGAAAACTGGGTATCTCCCGGCATCCTTTGGTTGGTCGGTTTTGGGTTCTGGGGGACGATCGGGGGCGTCTATAACCGCGATCGAGGTTCCGTTGGGCGGATTCTGCCCAGAGCCTCCTGTCTCTGTCGTGCCATTTAATGGGTCTGTTTCGGGTTGGGGTTCGGGGGGTTCCCGGAAGCCGACCAAGCGAGCGCCGAGGCGGCCTTCTACTTTTAAGGATTTGGCTGCGTTTTCCACAGAGAAGCGGCTGCCGGTGGGAAAGTCGCCCAAGACGCCGCTGCTGACGAGCCAAATTCGATCGGCATCTAGCTCTTTGGCGATGTCTTGAGTTTTTTTGTTGCCGTTTGGTACGTTGACAACTGTCGCATCTTGCCAAGCTTGCAGGGTGAGTTCCTTGAGATTGGAAGTGCCGTCGGCTTGGCGCTGCAATTCCAGGCTCAACAGTTCAAATACTTCGCTCAAGGAACAGTGTTCGCGAAAGGATTCTCCAAATGTCGGCTGTTTTTCCAGTACGCTCAGGAAATCTTCGGCAGGTAGGACGATCGCGATCACATCTGTAGAGGCGATCGCGGTTTCGCAGGGAACCCCCCTGAGCAAGCCAGCCCAGCCCAGGATTTCCTTCGACTGCACCAAGCGTAAACTTACGTGGCGCTGCGAGCGCTGGTCAAAGCCCAGCAGCCGGGCCTGGCCTTGATAGATAATTGCCACCTGAGTCGGCATTTTTTCCCGTTCAAACAGGGGTTGCCCCGTCCGGTAGCCAAGGAGTTGGCATTTAGCCACCAAGGCTGTCAGAGCCGTCTCTGACAGTCGGTCAAAGGGAGGTGTTTGAGCTAGGAAATCCTGAATTTGGGAGAGGGAAACAGCGGAAGAAGTCATCCAATTTTAGATTTTAGATTTTAGATTTTAGATTGAATCCAGGGGGTTTTTGTCAGGATGCTACGCTTTTTCAAGTCTCCACGGATAAATCCGGGGGCCCCTGACCCAATTGCTGGATTGTCATGATATTGAAGACACGGAGGAGAGGGGCTGTAGCGGGCCTATTTGCGATATCTGTTCGGCGAGCCAGCTTTCAAATAGTTCGTTAATCAAGTGCAGCCGCATCGATTCATCAAGCTGGGCCGGCATGAACTTTTCTAGCCGAATAATTACCATCCATTCTGCCAGAGGACGCGGCGTCCAGAGTTGATTTGGCTGGCTGACGGACAAAAGTTTGCTGATTGCCGGGTGGGGCTGGCTGAGGGGTACGGGGCCCAACAAGCCGCCTGACTTGGACTCCGGCCCTTCGGAATAGTCGCGGGCCACTTCAGCAAAGGTTTGTTCCCCTTCGAGGATGCGAAAGTAAAGTTCGTTTGCCAGTGCTGGATTTTTGGTGCGTACCAGGGAATAGACTACGTGGTCTAGGCTGGCTTTGCGGGTTAAAAAATAATTATCTACTTTAGGTCTCCAAGTTGCTTGCTTAAATTTTTCGATCAGCAAGGGCCTAACGGCCATCTCTTGAAGTTCTTCTTCCGTCATGTTTTGGCTACGCAGCCAAGCTTCTTTGGCTTCCGGGGCTGTCAGTTGGTGTTGTGCCAGAAAGTCAAGGACGGCGGATTTTCGTTCTTCGTCGCTGCAACTAAAGGATGCGATCGCTTGGTCTACTATTACACCCCGCAAGAATTGTGGCATCAACTGATACCGCTTCAGGAGCGATGGCATATCTTGAGCTTGCAATAATTTATCGCCTATTTGAAAAAGTCCTGTCATTTTTTTATCTCCAACTGACTTGCGCTTCCCCTTTTAATTTAGCTGTGGCAGGAAAAGAGCGACAACCACTAACCCCTCGATTCCCCGATGATAGCAGACCGTCAGTGGGCTAGCGCTATTGCTGTCTATTTCTTGACGCTCTGCCTAGCGAGGGGTTCCCCGCGGGGCTCAGAATGGTAACGGGATGCGAGAGTGAGAGAGTGGGAAAATCTTCCCTCAACATCTACCCGTTAAATCCCGTACACTGCTTAGTTGCTGAACTTCCTTCTTCCTTCTTCCTTCACTCTCGGAATAGTTTTTCAAAGAGTGCTTCGAGTTGGGTCGAGCAAGCGCGACTGTCGAGATATTTGGGGTTTGCCGCCATTTTTTGCTGGATTCGCTCGCGGTAGTGCCGGCGCAGTTCTGGGTTGGTTCCCAGTGCTGTGTTCAGCTCTAAATAAGAGTTCTCGCTGTCAGCTACCAGTTCCGGAATTAGTAGTTCTTCGAGGACTGCGGCTGATTGTCGCGATCGAGTTTTTTGCCCTTTTCTTACCACTACAGGCAACCCCACCAACAGGGGTTCTGCTAAGAAGCAGCCACTGCTGTATGGATAGGAGTCTAAATATATATCAGCCAATTCCAGACATTTTATGCAATCTGCGCGAGATGGCAGCGCCTTAATCACAACTAAGCGCTTTTTGTCAATCCCAAATTCGGCAAAGAGCGATCGAATTTGGTTGTAAAAAGGCACCGTCGGATAGTTTTCATTGCGGGAACTAAAGGGATACAAAACTAAAATAGAATTCGGTACGGCAGCAATAATTTTTGCCCAAGTTTCTCTCAATTCTGGGATAATTGTCCAAGCTTGAGCGCCGGACATGAACACTACAGATTCGTCGGTGGCTCCCCAACTCCTGCGAGTCGGTTCAACTGTGGCAGGTGCTGACCCTACAGTATAGCTTACACAAACTCCCGACCCTTTTAAAGTAATTAATTTTTCGCGAAACTCTGCAGCAGCACCTGCGGGCAATGTCAAATCTCCAGCAATGAAATAATCGATATTTCGGGTGCCGGTGGTTGCGGGGGTTGATGCACCGGTAGCGATTTGCACCCGCGCTAGTCGGTGCAGGCACAGCAGCGCGCTTGGTTGAGAAGTGTCGGTAGTATTGGTGCAGATTAGCAGAATATCTAAATCGTGCGATCGAATTTCTCGGACTTGATTGGGCAAAGTTTCTGACAGTTGCACCAGTTTGTCAGCGCAATTTTCGCAATATTTCCCCAGTCGCTCGTCTTGTACCTGGAAATAGTACACAATAATTTCAAATTTGCTTCTGTCTAAATATTCAAAACTCGCAATTGCAGCACGAGTCTCGGATTCCTCACTAATTTTATCCAGCAAAAAGCCAACTCTGATTTTATTTTTTTCAGGTTCTCTCTGAGGAAAATTCCATTCTATTTGACTGCCGATATTTTTCAAATGAAATTCCAGAATATCAGCTCGCTGACTCAATATATTGAGCAGATTGACCTCGTCGCTCAAATACAAAGCTTGGAAGCTAACACTTTTGGCAATAAAAGCTGCCAAATAACGCCAAACTTCTGAATCTGGAAAACTGGCGATATTAGCAGCGACGTACTTGATTAACTGCTGGAAATATTCAGAGTAACTTTCTACTTCCGACTTGGGTTGAAACTGATATCTTGCACCCTTCTCAATTACTTGTTTAGGAACAGGCAAGATGCCTGTTCCACCAGCAAATTCATCTTGTGTGGAACCAACAGGCAAGATGCCTGTTCCACCAGCAAATTCATCTTGTGTGGAACCAACAGGCAAGATGCCTGTTCCACCAGCAAATTCATCTTGTGTGGAACCAACAGGCAAGATGCCTGTTCCACCAGAAAATTCATCTGTTGTGGAACCAACAGGCAAGATGCCTGTTCCACCAGAAAATTCATCTGTTGTGGAACCAACAGGCAAGATGCCTGTTCCACCAGAAAATTCATCTTGTGTGGAACGGGCATCTTGCCCGTTCTTGACAATTCCACCTCTCCTTTGAAAATAATTCGGTGACTGAAATAGGAATTTCAGAAAATCGTCAAAAAACCACTGGGGAATCGCTGCATTTTTATACTCAATCGGCAACTGATAAGCGTCGCGGTACAGCATCGCTGCGAGGAGATATTGCATCTTCTCGGCAATTTCCCCTCCTTCAGCAAGTTTCGAGGATAACTGCTGGACAAAACGTTGTTCTGACTCAGTTAAAGTTTCATTTTTTAGGGCGCTATCTAGTAGCAATTTATGAGCCTTCCCCATGTCTTTCGAGTAAGCAATTTCTAATTTTTCCGCTGGCAAATTCAGCCAATACTCAGCTAGCTGTTGGCGGTAGGGGCGCAGCGCGAGAAGAGGCTGTTTTGAGGGGAATTTATTGTATTGATCGAGCAGTGGTGATAATTCTGATAAACTCGGCTGGGTTCTCAATGCCAACTTATGGCGGATTGTCTGTTTGATTTGTTGATCCAGGAAACTGTAATCAGGACTATTTAGTAGTTTTTTATAAAATCTTACTACATCCTTATGATTTTCCCCAGCGGCGAAGTTTTTCCAAGTTTGTTGTTCGGGATGAATCCGCAGTGAGGACAGTTTTTCGTCTACAAATCCGATATGATAGTTGCCCATGATTCGCCACCACATATCTAAGTCTACATACTGAGATAATCCCGAATCAAATAATCCTATTTCTTCAAAGACTCGCGCGGCAATTAAGACGGTACTCGGTTCGCCAATTTTGTTTATCGGGTTGTTCAAGCATTTAGTATCTGCGAGTAATTCTTTTCCTGGCTGAATAGATTTTAAATTCGACCAGCTTTTGTGCAAATCTTTAATTGATTGGGAAGCTCCGCGCAAAATCGGGTTAGATTCATTGTCAGCGATGGTGATGCCGCGCGGGGAGAAAACCATACCTATTTCTGAGTTTTGTTGGGCGAGTGCGACCATTTTCTCAATACATTCTGGTGCGAGCAAGTCGTCTTGAAATAAAAATTTAATATATTGACCTGTTGCTTGAGAGATGCAAAAATTCCAGTTTTGTGATAAACCGTAGTTGCGGTGCAGTATGATGCGGAAATCGACTGAGGTTTGTGATTGGAATGATTGGGCGATCGCAATTGTGCGGTCTGTGGAGCCGTCGTCGGATATAATCAGTTCTATGTTAGCGTAGGTTTGGGCCAAAGCACTTTGAATTGCTTCCCCAATAAATGCTTCTCCGTTGTATGTCGGAATGCAAATGCTAACCTTCGGCTGCTCGTTTGGCAGTTCTCCTTTTGCTTGACTTTGTTGCTGTGATGGCGGCAAGTTAGCCCTAATTTTGGCAGACTTCGCTTTGGCTGTTCCTAACAGAGGTATGCTTTGAAAGTTATCGGTAATCTCGGCAATATATTCGAGACGTTTTCTAATTTTATTCCCTGTAACTTGGGGGTTGAGTAAAGTCTTAATTTCCTCAGCGGCTATCGCTCCAATTTGTTGAGCTTCCCGGTAATTGTTGAAGACGTACCGCATTAAATCCGCAGCGTGTTCGACATCCGCTTGGGCCCAAACATTGCCTTTTTTGTAAGGCCCGCAATCTTGCTCAATTGGGATTAACTTATACTTGACTAAATAGCTGTTGCCGACATTCATAAATTCTGTATTTGATGAATAGCCGGTGGCAATTACGGGTTTGCCGTAAAACATGGCTTCAGCCATTGTTAAGCCAAATCCTTCGCAGCGGTGCAGGGATACATAACAGTCGCAATTGTACAGCAAACCGTTTAGTTTATTTTTGGACAAATACCCGTCTAGATGTTTGATATTTGAACAATTAGCGATAGCAGACTTTAATAACTTTTGCTGTTCTAAATGTTGGGTTGAATTAGAAGATTTGATGACCAATAATACGCTGTTATCTTCGCCAAAAGCTTGCTTAAATGCTTGAATTGTCGCTAAACTATTTTTGCGCTCGATGCGGCTGGAAAAGTCGAAGACAAACAAGAAAATAAATTTATCTTTAGGTAAATTCAGTGCTTCTCTGTTCAGGGAAGGTGCGGGGAGAGCAATACTGGGCATGATTTTGATGACGGGAATTGGCGAGACTGCGGAAATTGCCTCGGCGCAATAGTTGCTGTAAGTCCATATTTCGTGAAAGTTATTAAATGCTGGCTGCCATTCTGGGGGAAATTCGGGAAGTTCCCAGGCCCAAAATCCGATATTGTATTTGTTTTCAAAATAGCTGGAACCTCTATCTTTGATAAAGGTTGCAACTTCATCGGCGTTGACTTGAATTAAGTTTACGGGATGGGGATTGTCTTGGCTAAAGTTTTGATAGGTGGTGTCTTGTTTGCGGTGGGGACTGCGGGTAAAATTGTTGATAATGAAGGGAATGTTGGCTGCTTCTGCGGCTCTGATGTTGGCTCGGACACCTTCTCCTATGCCAAATTCGCCGCTGATGTAGCCGGCGATGTTCATTCCTAGATTAGGGTTCATAGTTTCTAATGTATTTAGCAAATTGTTGGGTTAATTTTTTTTGGGAAAAAGCCGAATTAATTGAGTTTTTCTATCGCGCTGAATGAGGGTAGGGGTTGAGAATGAATTATAATTTTGCTCAATTTTTGCTAAGATATAGGAATGCTTGTATGATGGGTGAATAAGATTAAATGAACCGCAGAGGGCGCAGAGAACGCAGAGGAAGAGAAGAGAGGGAATAGAAAGGGTTGGCAACAGAAAATAGGGTGCTTGACAAATGTGCCGATCGCCATTGTATACTGGCATCGCAATGCTAACCTTCGGCTGGTTGTCTGTCGGCATGGGTGGCTCTGTTTTATTTTACGATCAACTAATCAGGAATTTTAGAGAAAGTGATCGATCGCGTCAACCACGACTTATTGAAGCTGCTACCGCCGGATGCTAAAGTCATTGTTGAAATTGGCTGCGGTATGGGCTCGACGGGCGAACAGTACAAGCTGATCAATCCCCATTGTCAGTATATTGGCATTGAATGCGATCGAGAAAAAGCTAAAATAGCGGTCGATCGGCTAAACTGGGTGACGGTAGCCGATATTGAAGAAATTGCCCTCGAAAGTCTTGACATCGCCCCAGGAACCGTAGATTGTTTGGTTTTTGGCGACTTGCTACCCTACTTTAAAAATCCTTGGGATATTCTCAAGCAGTACAATTCTTTGCTGAATCCAGAGGGGCAAATTCTCGCCCGAATCCCTAATGTTCAATACTGGCGGCGAATTGTCAATCTGTTGCGGGGACAGTGGGAGAATCCCGACAACAAGATGCAGCACTGGTTTACCCTAGAAAGTATTAAATCACTATTTGCTCAAGCCGGATTGCAGGTTTATGAATTTCAAGGGAAGGGACACAAAACCGAAAATTTTGTCCAGTTTCAGCAATTGCTGCATCCAATGGTACAGGCTTTAGAGCTAACATCGAGCAGTTTTGCTACGGAAACCGGTGCTGAACATTATATCGTGCGATCGACAAAATCGACCGTACCTGCGCGCAGACTGCTGATTCAGACTATCATTATGGCTCCTACAGGGTGCGATCGTGTGCGAGTTTTGGAACCGGACAAATTTAGCGCTACAATTCCCGGTGTCCGCGCCGTATCCGGCGTGAAAAAAGCCGAGTTAATTCCGCCGCTGCCGGAAGAAGAAAAAGTCTTCATCTGGCAGCGGACAATCATGCAATATCCCGCGTACATTCCCCAAATCAAAGAACTCCTGCAACAAGGCTATTTAATAGTAGCTGAAATTGACGACAATCCCATCCGTCGCCGCGAATACGCCGACAATAATTACCTCAGCTATCGCGGCTGTCACTGCGTTCAAACTTCGACAGAACCGCTAGCAAAAATTTTGCGCCAATACAATCCAAATGTTGCCGTATTTCCCAATCAATTAGCCTATCTACCTCCGCCGCGAATTTATCCGGCAGAAGATACAGTCACAATTTTTTTTGGTGCGCTCAACCGCGAAAAAGATTGGCAGCCGATTATGGCAGCGCTCAATCGAGTTTTAGTCGCACACAAGCACCGGATTCGAGTTAAAGTAATCCATGACCGCCGATTTTTTGAATCCTTGGAAATACAGCAAAAAGAATTTGAACCCTTTTGCAGTTACGAACGGTATCAAGAAATTATGTACAGTTGCGATATAGCTTTGCTACCGCTTGTTTCCAACCCGGTTAATGAAACGAAATCTGACTTAAAATTTATTGAATGTGCAGCGCGGGGAGTAGCGGTGCTGGCAAGTCCCACTGTGTACGAACATTCGATTGTCGAAGGTGAAACGGGATTGATTTATAGATATGAAAAAGAGTTTGAAACCAAACTAAATTCGCTGATATCTGACACTTCTCGGCGCAGGAAAATAGCCGCGAATGCTTACGAATGGGTGCGCGACAACCGCTTGCTGTGCGGGCACTACCGACAGCGCCGAGATTGGTACTTACAGATGCGGGACGAGTTGCCGCGTTTAAATGCTGAGTTGCGCGATCGCCTGCCGGAGTTATTTGGTGACTAAGTGCGGTAAGATTTATAGGCTATTGTGCGATCGTTCTGTTTTATTGTTTAATTTCTAATTGTTACTCCACACCAATGCGAATTCTATTCACTATTGCTCACTTTTACAATCCCAGCGGCGACGGAAAACACGCTTCCCAGCGAAATGATCCGCAACCACGACTAAACGCTTTAACAGCTTGCGTGACATCGCTGCAAGCTTTGTACGGCAAATCTCAGTCCATGATTGACATTAGCGAATGTGCAACTATCCCAGCAAATCAATCTCAACAGCACGAAATTGACATTGTTGTTTGCACTACTCAAGGTTATCATCTGTTGCCTCAACTGCCAGTGCAGCCCAGATGTTTTATGCACCACGCTACCAAATGCGAACCGCTGCTGTTGGGGTTTGAGTGTCAAGCAGTTTTGCGAGCCTGTCTTAACAAATACGATTATTTCTGTTATTTGGAAGATGATTTAGTTCTGCATGACCCGTGGTTTTTTAGTAAATTAAAGTGGTTTACGCATCACGGAGGAAATGGGAATTTGCTGCAACCTAATCGCTATGAAATAGCGCCTCAAGGCGCGGTTTTTAAAGCATATATTGATGGTGATTTAGCAGCAACAGCTACTGCTAAGTTTCAAAATGTGGAGGAGCAGCGGCAGTTAAAGGGAAAAATCATGGAACAAACAGTCGCTTTTGAGCGGGCGTTGAATCCTCATTCCGGCTGCTACTTTTTGAATGCAGAACAGATGGCACACTGGGCTAAGCAGTCTCATTTTTTGGATAGAGATACTAGCTTTATCGGCCCCCTGGAAAGTGCGGCGACTTTAGGAATTATGCGGACTTTTAGAGTTTACAAGTCAACTCCTTCCTATGCTAATTTTTTGGAGATTCAACATTTTGGCACGAGTTTTCTGAATTTGATTGGTAATAAGGTGAGGGTGCCGGAAGCAGGATGAGTTAAGATATTCAGGTAAGCTGCAATCCTTGAGAGGTGCATCTCACATCTTGCACCATTCTCAGGAACAGCCAAGATATTCTCATGAACAGGCAAGATGCCTGTTCCACAAATAATGAGTTTTCTTGTGGGGAGTAGGGGTTGGGCCGAAGAGCCCGCCCGTAAGTCCTACTATTTTACAGCAGTCAAAACATCGCCGATTTTAACTGTGCCGCTGTTGATAATTTTGGCTAAAACTCCAGTTTGTGCGTGACCGAATTCCTTTTGCAGTAAACTGAGTAGGGAAATATCCCGATCGCCCGTTTCTGGATTCACTTCTATATTGACACAGCGGCCGATTCGTGCTGTAACTTCTATACGCGCTGTTCCTAATTGAAACTGTTTTCCGATCAACTCAAATTCTGACCAAGCTGCCATACCTTCTAGCACAATGTTCGGGCGAAATCGGCCCACGTCAATGTTTTGAACAGCAATTTCTGTTAATTGGTCTAATGTGGCTTGACTGAGTAAAGAAATGTGTACGGGTTCTCGATCGGGATAACGAGTTTCGCCGCTGGTGTCGCCGACTAAGTGCAAAGGTGCAAACTGCGGGTGTCTCGCTTCTTTTGTGGGTTCAATTGCTGCCAAATATTCTGTGAAAAAACTGCCGATGCGATCGCGCCCCGCTGCTGTGTTTGTTTCTGCGGATAACACTGCAACTCCTTGACGCTTGACTGTTAAAACGGCAGTTTCCGGTTGATAATCACATTCTAAAGCTGCTAACAGAGGCCAATCGTTTTGAACCGCAAAATTTTTTTTGCTCATCCAAGGCACATTATCTGCGGGCTTTTTTGCAGCTTCCAGATTATCTGCAAACATTAAGGCAAAAGCTCGATCGCCCTTAATTCCGTGTCCTGCTGTTAAAGCAAACTCCGACATTTCTTGCGGTGTCAGCCCTTTAATTGGATAAATAAATAACTGTTTTATTGTTGCTAATGTCATAAATTTTTCCGAAGTTAGTAGAATCTAAGATTTTGCACCATTGTCAATAATCCTTTTTTGAACAGGCTTTTCAGCCTGTTCAGCGAGAATAGTGCAAGATGTGAGTAGAATTGGACTTACGCAGAACCTAAATCCTTTTTTGAACAGGCTTTTCGGCCTGTTCCACAAGAAAATCTACTCTTTGTGGAACAGGCCGAAAAGCCTGTTCAGCGAGAATAGGGCAAGATGTGAGTAGAATTGGACTTACGCAGAACCTATATATGTAGGTAGGGTTCGCCGCAAACTTTGGGGGAATAGAAGCTATTTCACACACATTAATCAAATTGCTATAAAAACCCGATTAAGCTAGCAATTCATAGCGGCGGATATCTGGAGGCCCAACGGCCAAACCGTCTAATTTCTGTACGGCGTCTTGAATGTGAGTTGAACCGAGATGTAGTTCGAGCAAATCAGCACTTTCCCACTCTTCAACATAGGTAAAATCTGTGGGATCGGCTTGATTTTGCAGGAGTTCGTATTTGATGCACCCTTTTTCTTTACGAGTTGGTTCTATAATGCTCAGCAGCAGAGATTTAAGTTCTGCTACTTTGTCGGGAAAGGCTGCGAGGCGGGCGACTACTCGCAAGGTTGTTTTGGACATAGGAAAAAAGAGGCTATGCTATTTTAATTGAATTTACGGATTTCAATGAAGCAAACACTGTCATCAGTAACTACTGTAGCGCGGAATGGAACCAAATCAGCAGCGTACTTGCTGCTATGCCACTGCACATAAAACCTTCAGCTCAAGCTGGATTTCTGGGCGCTCCAGTTTTCGATACTGTAGCAACCAATGAATACATCAAAACTGAGTTGCTCAAACTTGGATGGCTAGCGAAAATCAAGATTCCGCCGATATATCGATTTTTGGGAACAGATGTTGACTTTGGCTCTGCTGGTGCGATTGTAGAAGTTCAGTTTTCTCACTATGCACTTCTATTAAACAATACTGTGCGATCGCAATTGTTTTTCAACACTAAGACGCCTCTGACAGGACAGCCCGTTAAGGTTGTTATTATAGTTACAAGATCACAAATGTTTCCTGCTGCTAATAGCAGCCTTTACTACGAGCAAGCTGTGAACCAGTTAACAGTATTATCGGCCTCTCTATTTAATGTACCGCTCAGAATAGTTGGTTTATTCGAGGAAAGGAATACAACAGTACCTGCAAAATTGACTGTTTACAGCGCTCGAACATCAAGGACAATAGTAACTCAGCAAGAGTGTGAATGTCAAATAATTTCAGGACGCTCGCCCCGCAGTCGCAGTTCTATTCGGATTATTTGAAAAATGATATACTAGCTCCACAACTCAAGTTCTAATTGCTCTCCAATTTTAGTAGACTTCAGCGTTTTCTTACCGTTCCCATTTAGCTTGAGGTCTACTGGTGGAGCTTTTCCCCGAATATCTGCAGCAAAAGCAGCTTCCTCATAGAGCAAGCGTTTCTCCATTTCTTCTAAGTGATACTCTTCGGGATATATTTTTGCTTTGCTGCGTTCAGTTGGTTTTTTACCTACTTGTACGTCAAACCGAAATCCTTCAATTGGCTGTCCGGTTTTTTCTACATAGTCCCGCAGAGTTTTTAAGTTGGGGAAATAGCCGCGCTCGTCCGGTTCCCCGCTTAAACGACGCAGCGCAACTTGATAATATTTTAGATCCAATTCTGCACCGATAAAATGCCGATCGCAGTTTTTAGCTACAACTGCCGCCGTACCCGAACCCATATAAGGATCGAGAACAACATTACCTTTCACGGTTGTAGTCAAGACAATTCTAGCTATTAAGTCTTCGGGAAATTGACAGGGATGTATAGTTTGTTCTTCGTGGTTGTGTTTGACGTTGCGGAACATCCAAATGTCCCCTGGGTTTTTCCCGTCAGGATTACATGAAAGTTCGCCTTTGCGAGATCCCCGGTAATGTTTTTTATTTTGATACTTTTGCGGTACTCTAATATCGTCTAAGTTAAATATATATTCATCGGATTTAGTAAACCAAAGAATTGTCTCGTGGCGGCATGAGAATTTCTTTCTGCCGTGCAAACCGTGCTGTCTCCCCCAGATAATTCGATTCCGAGGAATTAACCCGCAGGATTCTAGAATTGGAAAGAAGCGAATATCGAGCGGAATTAGCGTACCCCGATCGGAGAAAGCACCGACTTGCCAGAACAGCGAACCTGATTTTCTGAGAATTCGGCTGCACTCTTGGATCACAATTCTCTGTTCTTCTAAATAAATATTGAGAGCTTGCTTGGTTTCGTATTCCTTGCCCAAATTGTAGGGAGGAGAGGATACTACTAAATCAACGCATTCATCTGGCAAGCTGCTCAGAAGTTCCAGACAATTTCCCAGAAATATCCGATCGAGCGGGAGCTGTTCTCGGTTCTGGTGCTGCTGCATTTGCTTTGCCTTTAATTTCCAAAAAAGTTATACTTCAACTGAAGATAACCCAAACCAGCCAATTAGTCAATACCTCAATCTTTGGGATAAAATCGCTTGTTTTCTGTAGAATATTCCCAGGCAATAGCCTCCGGGTCTTTTTCGCGGCTCCACTGAGCAAACTCCGGCTTAAGTTTCCACTTGCCGATCGTAGTTGCGTGAACTTTGAACCTGCGGGAGAGTTCCGTCTGGGTAAAAGAGATTTTGGGTTTTTGAGGAGTTTTGGTTGGAGCAATGGGGAATAAATTTGGTTTTTTCTCTTGTGTTTTTTCCCGATTTGTGGGAGGCTCTTGAACAGCTATTGTCGCATTAGCTGTTTCGGTTTGATTGACAGGTGGAGCTATTTGAAAATAATACAAAATTCCGCCTTGTTCCGTCACTTCAAAATCTGCGGCAAACTCAGAGGCTCGTTCGTCGAGATACTCTTGAACCTTTTCTCCGGGCAGTTTTGCATTCATCGCCAAATCCAAAGCCGTAACTCGCCCTTGATTTTCCTTGATCAACTTATAGAAAACCGAGTCTAAATGAGCGAGTTTATTTTTTTGCTGCTGCTGATAGAGCTTGTAAGCCCAAGCAACGCCCGCTGTGGTGGCGATCGCCCAAAACATCCTTCCCGACTCGAAACTGGCAACCGCCGTCAAGGAAATAGGCAAAAGCAGGGTAAGATATCCCCAAATGCTTCCCTTCTTTAGGTTATTGCTGTTTT
>Ga0209278_1000862_pt1 | contig 20452 bp, 17 predicted proteins | sample JI81BgreenDNA_FD_187504 | JGI IMG/M metagenome (GOLD analysis project Ga0209278, IMG submission 187504) | Wastewater effluent complex algal communities from Wisconsin, to seasonally profile nutrient transformation and Carbon sequestration -... | ecosystem: Engineered > WWTP > Effluent > Algae... | reverse complement strand
TGCATCCCTCTTTGATTTACCAGGTCCAGCAAACTCAAACCAATTGTTTTGATAGCTTGGGTACGGGCGAAGTACGCTTTGCAGCCGGATTGCCTTATCGTGTTGATTGGCTTAGCACGCCCATTGTAACTGCGAACAGTTTTGAAGCACCCCAGGGTATATACCGCCTACGTGTTACCGATACCCTCACGGGATGTTTCCGCATCGATACCCTGGTGATGCGGTCGTTTCCCGCGGTATCGGCCAATTTCTTACCCAATCCGAACCGCACGGGTTGCTACGATTTGGCCGAAGCCGATTTGGTTTTCATTGACTTGAGTAACGGAGGTGTTACCGGTATGTGGGATTTTGGTAACGGAATCACCGAGCCTTATGTGCCCGGGGTGTATCCGCAGCAGTTATTCAGCGATACCGGCAGGTTTGAAGTGAGTTTGCTCATTGAAAATGCAGCAGGGTGTGCCTCGCGTTTCAGTCGGGTCATATGCATTCGCGCCAAGCCCCGCATCCTGGTGCCCAATGCCTTTACCCCCAACAGCGACTTTACCAACGACCGATTCAAAGTGGTTACTGTGGGCATAACCAGTTTGCGCATCACCGTATTCGATCGTTGGGGCCATCCGGTTTTCGATGGCAACGGCATTGATTTTACCTGGGATGGCACCAAAAACGGGGAGGAATTGCCCAACGGCGCCTATCCTTATGTGATTTACTATACCGATTTTACCAGCGGCGAGCAGCGGGTGCAAAAGGGCGTGGTGCGGTTGATTAGGTGATGGGTGGGGATTTTTCTGTTCCGGTACATCTAGCCTGCCAGGAATGACCTTTCATGGGATTCACAAGAATTTTATCGCCCAAAATATAATTGTTATTTTAGTAGCATCAAGCACAGAAGTCATGGGAGCCGCCAAACAAATTGAAAAGGATAAGATAGATATCATTGAATGGGTGAGGGAGTTAAATGACGAGCTTGCAATAGCGCATTTGAAAGCACTCAAAAACAGTTATGGAAGCACCGATTGGTGGGATGATTTGTCTGAGGAGGCAAAAGCAGCCATTGAATTGGGATTGCGAGATATTGAAGAAGGGAATGTTGTGCCCCATTCAGAAGTGCTGAAAAAATATGAGCGCTGGCTATGAATTGAGTTGGGCCAAGAAGGCAGTTGCTGATTTGGATGATTTGAATTTTTACCTTTCTATGCATTTTGGCGAAAGAGAGGTCGGTGTTTTCTTTCGGAAACTGGATGCAAGAATTCAATTAATTTCAACCAGTCCACTACTCTTTCCTGAAAGCAAGAGCAGAACAGGGCTTCGTAAATGCGTGGTTACCAAGTACACTGTAATCTATTACCAACTTAGATCCAGAAAAATTACTATTGTCGCTATCCTCGATAGCCGTAGAAATGCACTTTTTATTCGTGAAAGATGAAGTGCTTTTCCCGCAGACTGTGAACCATCCTTTGGCGATAGCGTGATGGCTTGTCATCGTTTGCAAACAAAAAGCCCGATCGTTTCTCAACGACCGGGCTGCTGTCAAAACTAAACCCTGTTAAAGAAAGTTTTATCGGCCAAATACACCTACCACCAGGTAGGTGGTGAGGTCGGTGGTGCTGATGGGCTGCATGGGGTCGTGGATCACGAAAAATGCGTTGTATTGGGTGGTGAGGTCATCGAACGAGCGATTGGCCTCTTGTGAACCCATGGCCATGTTGCCGGTGGCGTTGAGTGCCAGGGTCAGTACGTTGGTATTGGGTGTTTCGTTGTAAGGTGTACCGTTGGGCGTAGTAGCCGCGTCGGCTGCGTCGTGGGCGTGCACCATGTAGGTTTGTCCGGCCACGGCGTTGTTGATCATCACCTCCACGCGTGATTTGCTGCCGTCGATTTCGGTAATCTTCAAGGTAGCGGTGAGGTTGTTGGGATGCATGCCGTCGTAGGCAGTACCGGCACCCACCTGACCGGTGTTGAAGGCATACGTAAAAGTAGCGGTGCGGGCTTCGGGCTGTGGTGCCGGCATTTCTTCTTTCTTGCAAGAGGTGAAGGCCATGCTGCTGCCCAGAACGAGGGCGAGGAGGAAAAATTTTGAGGTTTTCATGTGATACATTTTTGTTTGTTGAGGGGATGTACGGCATGGATTGGGCTTTGGATTGGGCAGGGCAAAAAAAATCCCGCCTTTTGGGCGGGACGTTGATGCAGGGTTTACAGTAATTACTTCAATTTGAAGCGAATGGGCAGGTGAAATTGCACATTCACCGGAATGCTGTCTTTTTCGCCGGGTTCCCAATCGGGCATGCTCTTGAGCACTTTTAGCGCTGCTTCATCGAGTAAAGGATGTACCCCTCGTTTTACAACGCCATCCTTGATTTTGCCGCTTTTATCAACAGTGAAAGACAACAGTACTATGCCCTCAATACTGTCGGCACGGGCTTCTTCCGGATATTTGATGTTGGCTGCCATGTAGCTCATCAAGGCTTCATCGCCGCCTACAAATTCAGGGAATTTGTTGAGCTGCATTAATTCTTCTTCTTCGGTGTAAACTTTTTCTGATGCGGCATTTTCGGCATCCTCATCGGTTACTACGCCTTGGGTACAGGCGACAGCCAGCAGCAGGCTGAGAGCGGCAGGAGCAAGCCACAGGTGGCGGCGGTTCATGGTTTTGTTAAGCATGTTGATACGGGTTAAAAGTTGATGATTTGATTTGAAAAAGGGATTGACAAGCTGAATATTCGGTACCCCGAGACGGTAGGCACTCAATTCGAGCGCATAATCGAAGGCGTTGTATTGTTTTGAAGCAGCAGCGTCGGCCTCAAGTTCGTGCAACAGCTCGAGTTGTTTGTGCAACAGGTAAACGGGCGGACAAAACCAGAACAGGGCAATCAACAGCTGCATCAGCAGTTTGTCGGCACTGTGCCACGAACGCACATGGGCCAGTTCGTGTGCAAGGAGCAGGTCGGAGGGTAAGGCCTTATCTGTTGCAGGTATGAATATCCATTTGCCAAAAGAACAGAGTCCATGACGCGAACTGCCGGTGTAAACCAAAGTGCTTTGCAAGTAGGGCATGCGTTTGCCTCGGATAAGCCAAAAAAGCACGCGACTTATCGACCACATGCCAGGCAACACTGCCAGCAGCATACCAGCCAAATACAGCCAACACAAAACTTCAGCCATGGGGATGCTTCCAGCAGTTGGCGCATTTGTCATACCCACTTCAACTACAGGCAAGGTGATTTCGATGGCAGGGTTCGTAGTTAGGTAGGGTACAAGGGCCATACGCAACAAGGGCAGTGTACTCAGAAGGAGTCCACCCAGCATCATGCTGCGCTGCCAGCGAAATGGCAGCTCGAGTTTGAATGCCCAAATGCTCAGCATCCAGGTGGCGAGCAGCAGCAAGCTGCCTTGGGCAAAGGCTAAGAATTCGTTCATGCTTTTTGGTTTTTGAGTGCTTGTAATTGTGACAGCAATTGGTCGAGTTCTGAGGTCGACAAACTTTCTTCTTGCGCTAAATGGGCCACCAAACGTGGCAAAGAACCATCGAAATATTTTTGAATGAGGTTGCCCCCTGCATAGCTGCTGTAAGTGTCTTTAGATACCAGCGGATAATAAGCATGGGTTTTGCCATGTGGCTCGTGACCTACAAATCCTTTCTGTTCTAAAATGCGGATGATGGTAGATACGGTATTGTAGGCAGGTTTGGGCTCGGGCCAAATAGCCAGTAAATCACGCACGTAGGCTTTTTTGAGCTGCCACAGCAGTTGCATTACTTCTTCTTCGGCTTGGGTAAGTGCTTTCATACCGCTAATTAACTAAAAATTTAGTTATACAACTAAAATCTTAGTTGAAAACTTTGAAGATGACATTTAACCAACAAAAAAAGTCCCGATCAGCCGTTGGCTGTCGGGACCTGCACATGAAGCTGCAATGGTTTGGTTTGCAGCTGCCTGGGCTATCGGGCAAATTTGTTGACCACCAAATAGGTTTTGAGGTCGGTGGTGCTGAGCGGCTTCAGCGGATCGTGTACCACCAAAAAGCCATCGTATTGTTGCGTGAGGTAATCAAAGGAGAACGGACTTTGTTGTTCGCCTTTGGCTGTTACGTGGGATATGCGGTGCCCGTGACCGCTGTGGCTGTGCCCGGCTCCGGTGATGGCCATGCTCAAAATATCGGCATTAGGGCTTTCGTCGTAGGGCGTGAAATTTGGGGTTGTCAATGGGTCGGCTGCATTGTGCGTGTGTACCAGGTAGGTTTTGCCCTCCATGACATTGTTTAAAAGCAATTTCACCCGGCAACGGTTGGCATTCATTTCTTCGATGGTGAGTACAGCACTGAGGTTTTGCGGGTGCTCTCCTTCGTAGGCAGTGCCGTTGCCCAGCTGTCCCGAATTAAAGGTGTAGGTAAAGCTGGCAGTGCGTAAAACCGGCTTGGCAGGAGCAGGTGCTTCGTGGTGTTGGCAAGAAGCAGCGAAAAGCAGCAAGGCAAAAAGGCCGGTGTGATGGAGCGAGATGAGGTTTTTCATGTGGCATTTTCGCATACCTACGAATAGCCTGGGGTGCATGGATTGCCCTGAACGCAAAAATCCCGGCAGGTGATGCCGGGACTTGCACATGAACCCAACCGGTTTGGTAACGGTGGGAACCGACAAAGATAGCGTATGCAGTGCTATTTTCTTGAATTTCTAGAAGAATTTAATGTTAAATGCGCAAGGAATCAGTGTGCTTAGTCATTCTCTCAGGGTCTGGGAGGGGGTAGCGCATATTTGACAAGATTCGTCTTCCTTTTTGGTTTGAAATGTGAAGCTTAAGTTTTAGCTTTGCGCTCTCGTTGAAAGACGCAATAAACCAGCTTTTTTATGGCCAATCACGGTAAAATCGCTCAAATCATCGGTCCGGTAGTGGACGTTAGCTTTGAAGGCGGTTCAAAACTCCCCAAAATTTTCAATGCATTGTACGTAGAGCGTCCCGATGGACAGCGCATCGTACTCGAATGTCAACAGCACCTGGGTGAAGACAGCGTGCGTACCATTGCCATGGACTCTACCGAGGGTCTGGTGCGTGGTATGGCGGTAATTGACACCGGTGAGGCGATTCAAATGCCTATTGGTAAGCAAATCAAAGGTCGTTTGTTCAACGTGGTTGGCGATGCCATCGACGGTTTGAAGCCCATCGATCGTTCGGCTGGTTTGCCTATCCACCGTGCGGCTCCTCGTTTCGAAGACTTGAGTACCTCTACAGAAGTACTGTATACCGGTATCAAGGTTATCGACTTGATTGAGCCTTATGTAAAGGGTGGTAAAATTGGTTTGTTCGGTGGTGCCGGTGTAGGTAAGACCGTACTGATCATGGAATTGATCAACAACATCGCCAAAGGTTACGACGGTATGTCGGTTTTCGCCGGTGTGGGTGAGCGTACCCGTGAGGGTAACGATCTCCTCCGTGAGATGATCGAATCAGGCGTAGTAAAATACGGCGAAGCGTTCAAGCACGACATGGAAGAAGGCAAGTGGTCGCTCGACAAGGTTGACTACAACGATATCGAAGAATCGCGTATCGCCCTTGTTTTCGGTCAGATGAACGAGCCACCCGGAGCACGTGCCCGTGTAGCCCTCTCTGGTTTGACCATGGCCGAGCACTTGCGCGACGGTGATGAGAACGATACCCAGGGTCGCGATATCCTGTTCTTTATCGACAACATCTTCCGCTTCACCCAGGCGGGTTCAGAAGTATCGGCCCTTTTGGGTCGTATGCCATCGGCCGTAGGTTACCAGCCAACCCTGGCTACCGAAATGGGTTTGATGCAGGAACGTATCACTTCAACCAAGCGCGGTTCAATTACCTCTGTACAGGCCGTTTACGTACCTGCGGATGACTTGACCGACCCGGCGCCGGCTACCACCTTCGCCCACTTAGATGCAACTACTGTATTGAGCCGTAAGATTGCCGAATTGGGTATCTATCCTGCGGTAGATCCATTGGATTCGACTTCACGCATTTTGACCCGCACCGTGGTTGGTGATGCCCACTACGATTGCGCCATGCGTGTGAAGCAAATCCTGCAGCGTTACAAAGAATTGCAAGACATCATCGCCATCCTGGGTATGGACGAATTGAGTGAAGAAGACAAACTCGTGGTACACCGCGCTCGTCGTGTACAGCGTTTCTTGTCGCAGCCTTTCCACGTTGCCGAGCAGTTCACCGGCTTGAAAGGTGTACTCGTTCCCATCGAAGAAACCATCCGTGGTTTCAACATGATCATGGACGGCGAAGTAGACGAATATCCCGAAGCAGCCTTCAACCTGAAGGGTAGCATCGAAGACGTAATTGAAGCCGGTAAGAAAATGCTGGCAGGTCAGTTCTAAGGAAAGAGAGAAGGCCATGCAGCTCGAAATCCTGACCCCTGACCGCAAGTTGTTCGAAGGTGATGTTACTTCGGTGAAAGTGCCCGGTGCCAAAGGGCAGTTCGAAGTGCTCAAGAACCACGCGCCCATCATTTCTTCTTTAGAGAAGGAAGGCAAAGTGCGGGTAATTACTTCCGACAACAAAACCGTTTATTTTGATGTAAAAGGCGGGGTTATTGAAGTGTTGAAAGACAAAGTCATCATCCTCACCGAAGCCTAATTGCATCGAAGCTGATTAGAAAGCCATCCCTCGGGGTGGCTTTTCTATTTAGGGTCATTGCAAATGAGCGTTGACAGCGAATTTTTGGTCCTGTTGAGGTTACGCAATGGAGCTTCAGAGATTAAATGTTGGTTAAAATCGTCGGCTCCTTTGGCACGTGAAATAATCAGGCTGTTGGGAAAGTGCTGCCATGAAAGATGAAATGCCATGATATCGCAGCACAAGTGCATTTGTTTTTTTGCGTCAATCCTTTGCGTTTCCTGACGAAATTTTGAAAGACCATTGGATGTATTTATCTTAGACAGTCTTTTGGGCTTGCACATATGTTTAAGTTATTGACGCATGTTTTTCAACACTTTGTACTATTTGTAAATTTTTTAACCATATCATATGAAAAAGTTAATACAATCAGGGGTTTTACTCCTTTGCATGATTGGCTTTCTACATCCGAGTTCTGCTCAAATCGAGAGCATTATTGGTCTAGGAAGCAATTCAGGAACCACTGCCAATGGTGCTACTACAGATGGTGGCCCCATGTACAATACGGGTGGCACCAGTAGCTTCTTTTATTCGCGCCACCACATGGTTTACACGCAAGCTGAATTGGCTGGAGCCGGAGTTGTGGCTGGTCAATTGATCCAAAAAATATCTTGGAGAAAAGCTAACAATGCGGCTGTATCGTCAACTTCCCCGATCATTTTCAACATTCATTTAAAAAACTCCACTTTAACGGCGGTGCCAGCTGCCCCTCAGGATTATAATAACCTGATTCAGGGAGCAACATTGGTTTATGCCTCTACTAATCAGAGCTTTCCTCCAGACACTGGATGGGTTGATTTGGTACTCAGCACACCATTTGTTTATACAGGGGGTTCACTTGAACTGACTACCCTTTGGGATATGTCAGCAGCTGGAACAGGAGCATCAACTGCCAATTTTGCCTGGTACAAGGATGTTGCAAACATCATTTCACATACCAATTCGACCAACAGCACCATCTTAAACAATGCGCGTACCGTACGGGCGCAAATCAAATTCACCCACATTGCCAATGCACCTTGTGTCGACCCTCCGACCCCGGGCTCAACCGTTGCTTCGTCTGTTAACGTTTGCGCCGGACAAACTTTTGGTCTGTCCTTGCAGGGCACTTCCTTTGGTCAGGGACAGACCTATCAATGGCAATCTTCGGTTGACAGCATTAACTGGACACCAATTGCTGGCGCCACATCTGCGAATCATTCCTTGTCTCAGGCTGTGCCTTTATCCTACTACCGTTGTCAGGTTACTTGCGGCAATACGACATTGCCTTCAACGCCTATTAGGGTTGATGCTTTGGTCACCCCATTAAACGGATTGTATACTGTTAATGCAGCTCAACCCAATAGCGCTACCAATTTCCAGTCGCTTTCCAGTGCTTTAACCACGATCAATTGTGCTGGTATTGGCTCGGCAGTCACCCTAAGCTTAGCTGCCGGCACCTATACCGGTAACTATACCATTGGTAACTACTCGGGCAATAGCAATGCCTTGACCATTACTTCCGCAACGGGTGTAGCGGCAGATGTAGTTTTCACCAATGCCGGTACAGGCAACGTATTTAACATCAATGGCGCGAGCAATGTGACCATTTCGTCAATAACCATCAATACGCCTGCTGCGCCTACAGCTGCTTCGGCCGGTATCAATGTGAACAATGCGAACAACATTGTCATTACGGGTACCAACATCTCTGGTTTTGCTGGCAATACATCTACAAACAACCGAGCCATTTATGCTACCAATACCCAAGGTTTGGTGGTCATTGGTAACCAATTGAGCAACGCCTACTATGGCATTTACCACGAGGGCGTTGCAAGTCCGGGTTATTCAACCGGCAACCAATACGTAGCAAACAACATCACCAACTGCTACTATTACGGGATTTATGTAACGAACCACCAGGCTTCGATTATTGATGGCAATACCATTTCCGATTTCCAATCCAACGTTTCTGCCCAGCACATTTATTTGGTTCGCAATCGCGAGATGACCATCACCAACAACAAAATGTTGGGTTCAGTAGGTATTTACGGTATCTACATGAGCAATATGAGTATGCCAGCCACAGCAGGTGCTCAGAATCTCATTGCCAACAACGTCATCAGCGGTGATTTTTCATCTACCACTCCCAGAGCGATTTATCTTACCGCAAGTGCTACCGATAGTGTTGACCAGGTGACGATTGCGCACAACAGCATTGAGCTGCGCTCAACCACCACCTCAACCACGGCCAACGGCGTGATTTTCCTCACCGGGGGTACCGCCACTGCTCCGGCTGTTGCTGTAGGCGGATTCAGGATGTACAACAATTCGATTCGTGCAGTGCGTCAAACCACCGCGACCAACTTTGCCGGTTTGTACGTGAGTGCCGATCACTTGAATGATAAAATTGCTGCCAGTCACAACCTGTACAACATGGACGTGACCACGCCGGCTGGTGATATCCGGGTTGCTTCTACCAACTACACCCTGGCAGCCTGGCTGACTTTAACCGGACAAGAAGCATCGTCAATCACGGGTAACCCTCTCTATACCTCTGCTACCGACCTCACGCCATTGGCTGTTTCGCCTTTGAAGGATGCCGGAACGGTATTGGCCTATGTTACCAGCGACATAACCGGCAATACACGCGGCAGTAGTCCCGACATGGGCGCCTACGAAATCCAGGTGATTCCGAACGACTTATTGATGGTTGATATTGCTTCACCTGCTTCGGTAGTAACTGGCGGTACCCCCAATCCGGTTACCATTCGTTTTAAGAATGTAGGCACCGACACCTTGCGTACTGCCTCGGTTGCCTATCAATTCGCTGCATCGGCACCGGTGGTGGAATCATTTGCCGGTACCATTGCTCCTTTTGATACAGCAACCTATACCTTCACTGTCAACCTGACCGTTCCTTTGGGCGTATCGGGCGAACTTAAGGCTTATACCTCGGCACCCAATGGCAGTTCAGATCCAACGCCATTAAACGATACCCTTACCAAAGTGCTGTGTCAGCCCATCACTGCCGGTTCATACACAGTGGGAAGTCCTAGCAGCAATTATCCCAGTTTGGCGGCCTTGGTTGATGTTTTGAATTGCGGTGGAATAAGCGGACCGGTAACGTTCTTGTTTGATGGGACAAACAACGTGATTAGCGAACAGCTGTCATTGGGTAATATTCCTGGTGCTAGCGCTACCAATACCGTTACTTTCAATGGCCAGGGCGATACCCTTCGTTCAGCTGGCAGCACAGGCTCATCGCACGTGATTGTGATGAATGGCTCTAAGAACATCCGCATCCGCAACCTGTTTGTTGATGCCAACCAAGCGAATGTGGGCATCTTGATGCAAAATGTTGAAGACATCCGCATTGTGAACAACACCATTCGGGTGAACCTCACGGCAACTTCTACCGCTACTTCGGCCATCGCCATGTCGGGTTCGTTGACTTCGGTTACCACCGCAACTACTGCTTCGAATGTACGCATCGACTCCAACCTCATCATGGGTGGATACTATACCATTTCGATGATAGGTGCTGCAGGAGCTCCGGTTCAGAACATTCAGGTGACGAACAACAGGATCATTGACACCTACATTTACGGTATTTACACCAGCCAAGCCAGTGATGTGTTGATTGAAAACAACGAAATTGCCCGTCCTACACGTCCTACCATCACCACTTTCTACGGGGTGTACAATGGAACCGGTGCCAGGGGAGTGCGTGTGAACAGAAACCGCATCCACACGACCAATGGTCCTACACCTTCTACTACATCTTATGCGGCATATGGCATTTTCTATACGGGTGCTGCCGGAGATACCATTGCCCCGAACATTGTGAGCAACAACCTGATTTACAATTTCAACAGCTTAACGGGTTCTATTTATGGCATTTATGTAACCGGCGGTGCACACGTCTATGTGCTACACAATACCACGGTGTTCGATAACGACTCTTCTACAGCAGGTTTGGTGTATGCCAATTACTTTTTGGGTACTGGCAGTGGTCACCGTTACCAAAACAACATTTCTTACGTTTCACGTGGAGGTTCAGGTACAAAATATTGCTTGTACATCACCGGTGCCAGCAATGTGCCGCTGTCGAACAACAACGTTTTGACCATGCTGAGCACAGCCGGTACCAATGGCGTAGGCTACTACACCACCGGTTATCCCACACTGGCCAACTGGCAAACCGCGAACAATGGTGCGTTCGATCAGAACTCATCGGCTGCCGATCCCGTTTTTGTAAACCGTACCGGCTTTGACTTTACGCCGACTGCCTTTTCAGTGAACAACCTCGGGGCCAACGTGAACAGCTTGGTGCCAACCGACATCAATGGTGTTACTCGTCCGGCCTCACCCGACCCTGGTGCCATTGAATTTGCACCTGCCAGTCGTGATGGTGGCATCACAACCATGACCATCAACTTGAATGGTGTGCAAACGCCCATTCCCGATGGTTGCTTGCCTACCTTGACCAGTCCGCTGACCATTACAGTGGTAAACGGCGGTTTGGATACCCTCACCAACATTCCGGTTCGTTACAAGCACAACAGCAATGCGGTGGTAAACGAAACCGTTGCAGGTCCCATTTTCCCGGGAGCCAATGCCACCCATACCTTCGCCACGCCGTTGGTGTTGACCAATGGTGTTGATACAGTGACCAGCTGGATTCAGCTAACGGGCGACGGAAACCCTACCAACGATACCATTCGCACAGTGGCCAACAACTACCTGACCACCATTTACCAGGTGCCGGTTTACCAGAACTTCGACAATGGCAGTTTGCCAGCGGCAGCATGTACCGATATTGGTTTGGTTTCAAAAGTAGAAGTGAAAGATACCGTGGGTACCACCAGTCTGGCCATTTCGGGAACACACAGCTTGGTGTTCAGCGGTTCCAACGCCGGTACAGGATGGGTAACCCCAACCGATTTGAACTGGACGACCGTAAACCCCGGTGCCAATGCTTCGCTGACCTATTATGTGAACGCCAGCAGCCTGCAGCGTTTGGCTGTGAGCTTTAAGTTGTTGCAATTGTTCCGCAGTACCGCTGTGAGTGCCGGTTTCCAACTGCTGGCCAACGACCAGCCGATTACACCCGTTGGTTATACTTCACCTATTTTGCGGGCAGCCACAGCAGCGGCAAGCACCGATACACTCGATTTGGTATACGATCTCGATGCTTTTGTGGGCGATACTGTGAAAATCACCCTGTTCTCGAGTGTCCGTTGGGATTATACAGGCAGTCCGCTCCACGGCAACATTGTAGATGAACTCCGCATTTTCCAACCAACCGATGTAGCCTTCGATTCACTTACCCTCATTCGGAACACCTGCTCGGCCGGTCCTAAGCCGGTGGCTGCCTTCACCCGTTCGGCTAGCCCCGTAACTTCTGCTAACCTCAAGTTTGCACGCAATGCCGCCGCTGTTCAGAGTCTGCCTATGACCCTCAACAGCACCAATAACAGCTGGAATGCTACCTTGCCGGCTTCGGCTGCAGGCGACAGCGTAACCTATTGGGTAGAGGCTACCAACACCGCCGGTGTTAGTGCTTCTGATACCATCCGCTTTGATGAGGTGTACCTTGCTTTCTCAGCGGGTAACGACACCACCATCACGGCCGGTGACAGCGTTACCCTGCGAGCGAACATCAGCGGTGGCAGTGCTGCCGACAGTTTATTCAGCGGTGTTCCAAACAATGGCTCAGGTGCTGTGATGTTTGAAGTAATGGCCAATAGAAATGTGCGCATCAATGCCTTCGACTTGTATTTTACAGGTACCACGAATGTGTCTTTTTATGTCAAAAATGGCACTTTTGTGGGTTCTGAAGCCAATGCGGCCGCTTGGACCCTCCTCAATACCGTTTCGGTTACTGGGGCTGGTACTGCAGTGCCTGTACGAGCCAACTTGCCTGTACCCATAGAATTAACCGCAAATCAATTGAAAGGTATTTATATTTTTGGGTCGGGTATAAGGTACATCGGTTTGGCTGCTACACCTGCTACAATCGGTCAGGTATGGCAAACCAATGGCACATTGACCTTGTATGGCGGTATTGGAGGTGGTGCCTTGTTTTCGGGAGGCACCAACCCTGGACGCACCTTCGGAGGTAACATTTACTATACTGGTGCTGATAGCTTGGCATGGACCACAGGCACCACCTTCCTGGGTAATGCCGATACCTTGCGTGTTGCCCCCGCTACCACCACAACGTACTATGCAACCCGCTTTGCAGATAGCTGCTCGTACACCGATACGGTAACTGTGTTTGTGAATCCATTGGTGACCAACGACATTGGAGTGACCCAGATTTTGGAGCCAAACATGCAATTGATTCAACTGAATCAGCCTTTCCAAGTGAAAGCGGTTATCCGAAACTTTGGTAACAGTCCGATTACCGGTTTTGACGTAGCTTACCGTGTGGGTGGAATTGAACTCAATGCCAATGCCATCAACCGTACAGTGGCTCCTGGAGATACCATTCACCACACTTTCACGCAGACTTGGACGCCAACTGTGGGAGGTCAGCAAAGACTCTGTGCTTACACCAAATTGGTGAGCGACATCAACCGTGCAAACGACACAACCTGCGTAACCGCTTTGCAAGTAAGTGTAGGTGAATTGCCTGCAGGTTTGAGTAAGGTGTATCCTAATCCGGCCAACGATTGGGTTCTCTTTGAACTCAGCGAGCCTGTAACCGCCGGTACCCGTTTGCTGGTGCTTGATGCGGCAGGTAAAGAAGTAGCGCGGATATTGCCCGAAGTGGGTGTTCAAAGCATCCGTTTTGAAACCCAACGTTTGGCAGCCGGTGCTTACCAATACCGCCTCGAGCGTCCAGCAGGAGTTGGGGTTGGCAAGCTGATGATTGTGCGATAATATGTTTCGCTGAAACGAAAAAAGGACCGGGAAACCGGTCCTTTTTTCGTTTGCACGATGCAGGGTGCAGGGTGGCGGCCCTTCGAGCACCTCAGGTGCCGATGCGGCTATTGGTGCTACAGTTCATTACGCGTAATCATGCTAACTGCGACTTATAGAACTTCGGAATGATAAGGATGGATGGTATGTAGACAGCGACTTGGTAAATGAGCCCTTGGAATAGGTAAAAATCCGTTTGCTGCTGAGGTGTATGATATGTATAGCTTGTCTTGGGAAACCACAAAAACGGGATGCGACCTTAGAGGTTCATGACGTACAGAGGCAGAGTTAATGAATGAAATTCAAGCAAGCTGACAATTCAATAGCACCCCATGGCCACAGTGACAAATGCAATTGTATAAAAGCAATCGCATCTGATGGTTTGATTGAACCAGGTATATTCAAAAGCCTATCTCGGCTTATAAGTGACTTTTTTCCTGCTCAAGTTGAGCTTTCATCTTACGCAAGGTTTTGTTGATTTGGTATAAGATCCGTTGTTGGCGCTTTTCTTTTTTTGCATTTGCCAACCGCGCACTCAAAATTTCAAGGTCATATACCGAATACCTTAATTGTGAGAGTTTAAAGCTCGCATTTCTGTTTTGAGCATCCATAGCCTCTTGTATAGAGAAGGCCATTAAGGGATTTGGTGCAACAAAAGCCGCATAAAGGATGTTGCGTTGATAGGTTTGATCGTTTTGGGTGTATGGAGCATGTGCTTGTCTAAAGAGATTAGCTAGCTGAGTGGCTTGTTCCTTTAGTAAATCAGCACTATGGGTAAAGTCTACACTTTCTCGAAATCGTGTTTGAACATGAAGCTCAAGTTCAGGTAGCCAATAACGAAGATGCTCCTCAGCTGCTGCTACGGTTTGCTGATTGGGGATTTGTGCTTGGGTGACACTGGCAGCTAAAGCACAGAGCATTAGGATAAATGCAGCGAACCACTTTTTCATAGCGTTTCAATTTTATGACAATGTAGTGTTTTGTTTGTTTCGCTGATTAAAATATTGGTTAAAAAATCTTATTCTCCTAAAAAAATGCATTCATGCTTTATGTCTAATTCTAAGGTGTTAATTCTGGAGCAACGTGGGCCCAATCGATGTTTCGAATTTAGCGGCAGGTCTTGAATAAATGTGCTTGGGCAAATCAGTTGGATGCTTATCAGATAGTGCTAATGTATCGGCAAAGCCAATGTCTATTTTTTATCCAGTGGCTTCCTCAAGCTGAAATTGTAAGTCGGCTACATCGAAATACGAAAAGCCTTGGTCGGCGGTGATGGCCAGGTCGATGTCGTTGAAAAGGAACGAATCTGTTCTTGCAAACGACCCAAACACCATACCTGACGCAATTTGGGCACAGTTGAAAAGATTGCTTTTAACTGGGAGAGCACAATTTCTTTACTGATTGTGTTCGGACTTAGATAAGCGGTTGCTGGCTCGGCGATTCCAATAGCTTCATCCGTAGTCAGCGCGGTATCTCCGACCAATAGTTGATTCAGAAGCGCTGTTTCATGCTCATGGGGTGCCGTTGATTCCGCTTCTATTAATTTAAGCCGCTCTACGGGAATAAGGCTTAAGCTGCTGATGGTTTCAAGCGACAAATCCGACGCCATCCGCTTTTGAAGCAGTTGTGCAGCACGTTTTGTTGGATGGATTTGCTTGTTCCTTTAAGTAAAAATACGAAAATGCCATGTACAGGCAACCAGATTAACGAGGGTGGCTCGCTGAGGTCGTTTCTCTGTCACCGGTTCGCCTGTCATCCGTTCATCTGTCATCCGTTCGCTCAGTTGTCCTCCAAACGACGCTTTGCCGATTCACGCGCAAAGCTTAGCTTTGAAACGCATGTCGGAACTGAACAATCCCAAGACCATTCGCGCCTGGTGCATGTACGACTGGGCCAATTCGGTATACAACCTGTGCATCACCACAGCCATTTTTCCCATCTACTACAATGCGGTAAGCAAGTCGGCAGCCATAGCCCAAGGGGCCGATCCTAATGCCAATGGTTTTCAGATTTCACTTTTCGGCTGGCAGGTAGATAGCACGGCAGCTTATTCGTACACCCTGTCGCTGGGGTATTTGTTGGTGGCTTTGGTGAGTCCCATTTTATCGGGCATGGCCGATTTTGGCGGACTTAAAAAGCGCATGTTGGCCCTTTTTGCCAGCATGGGTGCCATTAGCAGCGGCTTGATGTTTTTTTTCACGGCCGACAACATTCCTTACGGCCTGTTGATGTTCATGCTCGCGGCCATGGGTTGGGCGGCGAGTGTGATTTTTTACAATTCGTTTTTGCCTGAAATTGCCACCGAGGACCGCTTTGATGAAATCAGTGCCCGCGGCTTTTCGTATGGTTATGTAGGTTCGGTGATTTTGCTGGTGGCCAATTTGGTGCTCATCATGTTCCCTGAGCTCATTTTCGATGTAGCCGGCAGGGTGCAGGCCAACATCGCTGCAGGGATGGATCCTACCGCTGCGGCTGACGAAGCTTCAGGCTATTTCAAGGGTATGAGCACACGCTATTCGTTTGTGACGGTGGCCCTATGGTGGTTCGGTTTTTCGCAATACACCTTGCGCTACCTGCCTAAAGAAAAGCCATTGGGCAAGGTGAGCAGCGATATCTTCAAAAAAGGCTACCGCGAATTGGTAAAGGTGTACCACGAGCTGGGCGAGCGCAAAGAACTGCGCAAATACCTCTTCGCCTTCTTTTTTACCAGTGCGGGTTTGCAAACCACCATGTATTTGGCCAGTATTTTTGGTGCCGAGGAGTTAAAACTCAGTACCGACAAGCTCATCATCACCATCCTGCTCATCCAACTCATTGCCATTGGTGGCGCGCACGCTTTTTCGCGTTTATCGGCTCGTTACGGCAATATCTACACCCTTTTGGGCGGCATTGTGATTTGGATTGGCATTTGTATCGCGGCATTTACCGTCACCACCGAGAATGAATTTTTCATCTTGGCCGGCGTGGTGGGTACAGTGATGGGCGGCATGCAGGCCCTCATGCGGAGCACCTATGCCAAGCTCATCCCAGACGAAACCCTCAACCACGCTTCTTACTTTTCATTTTACGATGTGACAGAAAAACTTGCCATCGTATTCGGTACTTTTGCGTTCGGCTACATCATCGAATTAACCGGCAGCATGCGCCATTCATCACTCGCTTTGGCGGTGTTTTTTGTCGTGGGCTTGTTGGCGATGCGTAGCATTCGCAATTTTAAAATTCACCAGGGCTGAGGCCATGCAGATAGATCTTTTTGTACCCTGTTTTGTGGACCAATTGTATCCCGAAACAGCTTTTAATGCCGTGAAAGTGCTCGAGTTTTTGGGCTGCGAGGTAAATTACAATGCCGAGCAAACTTGTTGCGGCCAGCCGGCTTTTAACGCAGGGCATTGGGACGAAGCCAAGGAGGTAGGCGAGAAGTGCCTGCTCGAATTCCCCGAAAACCGTCCGGTGGTGGTGCTCTCTAGCTCGTGCACCGGCATGATGCGCAATTACTACGGCAAATTATTTCACAACACTGCGCTTCACAATCAATACAAGCAGCTGCAAAAGAACACCTTTGAGTTTGCCGAATTCGTATTCAAGCACCTACCGTATACGAATTTGAAAGCCCATTTTGAGCATTCCATTACTTACCACGATGCCTGCAGCGCCCTGCGCGAGTGCGGCATACGCGAAGAGCCCCGTGCTTTGCTGCGTCAGGTAAACGGACTCACCTATGTGCCTCTGGCCGACAACGAAACCTGTTGTGGCTTTGGCGGAACTTTCGCAGTGAAATACGAAGGCATCTCTACTGGCATGGCCGATCAAAAGATGCAAAATGCCCTCAAATCGGGTGCTGAATACCTGGTATCGGCCGATTTGAGCTGCCTCATGCACCTGGAGGCCTACGCCAAAAAGCAACAAATGCCCATTCAAACCATGCACCTGGCCGATTTGCTGGCCTCGGGTTGGTAAAATGCCTACAGCCATGGAAAAGAAACCAACCATTTTCACCGAACAGCAGCTCTGGAATTTCATGAGCGAAGTGTTCATGCGCATGGGCCACAGTCAGGAAGACGCCTACCTGGCCACCGACGTATTGCTCGAAGCCGACCTGCGTGGCATCGATTCACACGGTATTGCCCGTTTGAGCGGCTATGTGCGCTTGTGGGAGGCCGGCCGGCTCAATGCACGACCCAACATCAAACTGGTGCGTGAAGCAGCCGCAGCGGCTACCATCGATGGTGACGGCGGTTTGGGTCTCATTGTGGCAGCCCGGGGCATGGACATGGCCATCAAAAAAGCCTCGGCTACGGGTGTGGGCATGGTGAGCATCTGCAATTCGAACCACTTTGGCATTGCGGCCTATCACGCCATGAAGGCCATTCCCCACCACATGATTGGCATGGCCATGACGAACGCCAGTCCACTGGTGGCGCCCACGCACAGCAACGAACGCATGCTGGGCACCAATCCGCACTGCTGGGTGTTCCCGGCCCGACAATTCGATCCCCTCGTCATCGACCTGGCCACCGCAGCTGCGGCCAACGGCAAGCTTGAAATCGCCGAACGCGAAGGCAAGCCCATGCCAACAGGTTGGGCGGTTGATGCCAATGGACAACCCACCACCGATCCCTCTATCCTCAAGCAGGGTGGGAGCCTCTTGCCGTTGGGCAGCACACCCGAAGGTGGTTCACACAAAGGCTACGGACTGGCAGCTGTGGCCGATTTGCTCAGCGGTGTTTTGTCGGGCGCCAATTTCGGTCCCTGGGTTCCTCCCTTTGTAGCCTTTCTGCAGCCGCCGGCCGACCCTGTAGGGCAGGGCATTGGCCACTTTGTAGGGGCCATGCGGATTGATGCCTTCCGCGATTTGGATGGGTACTACCAAGCCATCGATACTTGGATCAACCGTTTTAAACATGCTTCTCGGATTCACCCCGACCAACCCGTTTTGGTACCCGGCGAACCCGAAATGAAACACTACCGCCAACGTAAGAAGGAAGGTGTGCCCTTGAACGGCAAAGTGGTTGCCGATTTGAAAGGTCTGGCCGATAGGTTTAAGATTTCTTTGTAATTGCCTTGGCAGGGCTGAGGGCATGGGCAGTACTCGCCAAAAAATGCAAAGCGCCTCAAAGTCCGGCAATAATTAGGTATTTTCGACGCTCAAACGATTCAATACAAGACTATGTTCGACCTTTTTGGCATGATGGACAAAATCGGCAAACTCAAAGATGCCGTAGAAGACGTTAAAAATAAAACCGATCGCATGAACGTATCGGCAACCGGTCAGGATGACAAGGTGCAGGTGGTGAGTTCGGTAAGCAAAAAAATACAGTCGATTACCATTGCTGAAGACTTGCTGAAGCCCGAAAACAAGGCCATGCTCGAAGAAGCACTGCTCAATACGGTGAACAACGCCCTGCGCGAGGCACACCGCACCTACAAGGAAGAATTCAAAAAAGGAACCGACGGCCTCATTCCAAACATTCCCGGAGTTGACCTGGCCAAATTTATGGGCTAAAGCATGCTGTCGCAGTTACACCCTTTTGCTGTTCATTTTCCCATTGCCCTGCTACTGGTGAGTCTGGTTGCTGAGGTGCTCTGGCTGGTCCGCAAGCAGGAGTTTTGGCGCGACATGGCCTTTTGGTTGCTTCTTTTTGGTGCTGCAGGTTCATTTTTGGCTGCCATTAGTGGTGGCTGGGCCGAAGATGCGCTCAACATGGGGCAAGCACTGCACGAAAAAGTAGAACAACACGAAACGGTAGGTTACATCATTGCCTGGTTGTATGCCGCTTTGCTGGTATGGAAAATACTGCGCCGCAAAATGATGGGGACCTCTGAGAACCGCACCTTTTTAGGTGCCATGCTGGTTGCAACGGCCCTTTTGCTGTACAGTGGCTTTTTGGGCGGCAAACTGGTGTACGAACATGGTGCCGGTGTACAGGGCGTGACCATCGGAACCGAAAACAGCCCATCTACCCAACCCTAAACGCTTACGCATGAATTGGAAATTCTGGCAGAAATCAAACAAAAAGCAAGTCAAGAAGTCGAAGGCCCGCGAATGGACCGAGGCCATTGTATTTGCTGTGGTAGCCGCCACCCTCATCCGCACTTTCGCCATTGAGGCCTATACCATTCCCACTCCCTCTATGGAAAAGAGCCTGATGGTGGGCGACTTTCTTTTTGTAAGCAAGCTCAGTTACGGCCCACGCCTGCCCATGACGCCCTTGAGCTTCCCCTTTGCGCACAATACTTTGCCCATTTTGGGCACCAAGTCGTACCTCGAGTGGTTGAAGTGGGATTACCGCCGACTACCGGGCTTTGGTGAAATCAAAAACAACGATGTGGTGGTTTTCAACTACCCCATGGAAGATTTTAGGCCGGTTGACAAGCAAGACAACTACATCAAACGCTGTGTAGGTATTGCCGGCGATACCCTGGAAATCCGCGACCGCGTGGTGTACATCAACGGCAAAGCCATCGAGCAACCCACCAGGGCACAGTACAAGTACCATGTAAAAACCGACGGTACCGGATTTAACCCCAAATCGCTCGAGAAAATGGACGTGACCGAGGGTGGACCCATCAGCACCGAAGGCGATTTTCTGTACAATCTCACTGTTGAAAATGCCGAAAAACTCCGCGCATTTGCCAATGTGAAAGGCCTGGAACCGTACAATGCTCCCAAAGGCTACTATACCGAGGACGTGTTTCCGTATACCGCCCACTATCCGTGGAACCTCGACAATTACGGCCCCATCATCTTGCCCAAACGCGACATGACCATGCCGCTCGACAGCAACAACATCAACATCTACCGCCGTGCCATTCAGGTGTACGAAGGGAACACACTCGAAGAGCGTGATGGCAAGATTTTCATCAACGGACAGGAAGCTACCAGCTATACCTTTAAGATG
>Ga0209278_1000861_pt1 | contig 20457 bp, 14 predicted proteins | sample JI81BgreenDNA_FD_187504 | JGI IMG/M metagenome (GOLD analysis project Ga0209278, IMG submission 187504) | Wastewater effluent complex algal communities from Wisconsin, to seasonally profile nutrient transformation and Carbon sequestration -... | ecosystem: Engineered > WWTP > Effluent > Algae... | reverse complement strand
CCGCCGTAGTGATGAACGGTGCGGACATCAGGGCCGGGTCGAAGCCGATGCTTTGGAACAAAAACGGCAGCACCGATCCCGCCGTCGCCGCCAACACGGAGATCGCCATCAAACTCACGCCCACCGAGATCGCCACCGCCGCCGGATAGTGAAACAGCAGCGCACCGATGCAAACCATCGTGCCCAACATTACGCCCAGCAAGGCTCCGGCCACGGCTTCGCGCCGAATCACCCGCAGGGGGCCCGATCGAATCTGGTCAATATTCAACCCGCGAATCACCACGGTTGAGGACTGGGCCCCCACATTCCCACCCGTGCCAATCAGCAGCGGAATAAAGGAAGCCAGGGACACCACCTGTTTCAGAATGTCGTCCTGGCCGCGAATGATCGCCCCCGTGACGGCGTTGGTTCCCAGCAACACCAACAGCCACACCACCCGCCGCTGGGCCACCGTCACCAGGTTGGTTTGGAAATAGTCATCGTCGCCGGCCTGCACACCGCCCAGGGCGTAGATGTCTTTGGTGGTTTCCTCTTCGATGATGTCAATTACGTCATCGACGGTGACGATGCCGACAAGGCGCTTTTCTCGATCGACCACCGGCACTGCCAAAAAGTCGTAGCGCTGAATAATCCGCGCCACTTCTTCTTGATCCTCATCGGTGGTGACACTGACCACATCGCGCGTCACCAATTCGCTCACCAGTTGCTGCGGATGGGAAGTCACAATATCGCGCAGGGAAACAATCCCCGTGAGACAGCGCGTGTTGTCGGTGACGTAGAGGTAATAGATCGTTTCGGTGGTGTCCGCCAGCCGCCGAATCCGCGCCAGGGCATCATCGACGGTCATTTCCTCCTTGAGGGAAATGTATTTGGGGGTCATGATCCGGCCGGCGGTGCTGGCTTCGTAGCCCAACAGCAGGGCGGTGGCTTCCCGCTCGGAGGGGCTGAGTTGATCGACAATTCGGCGCACCAGCTTGGCGGGCAACTCGTCGAAGAGTTTCGCCCGATCGTCCGGCGACATCTTATCGACAATATCGAGCACTTCCTGGCGTTTGAAGTCTTCCACCAGCAGTTGTTGCACGCTGGAGTCGAGGTGCTCGTAAACTTCGGCCGCATCGTCCTTGGGCAGCAGCCGAAACGCGAGGGCCTGCATGGTTTCGGGCAATCCTTCGATCGCCTCGGCGATGTCGGGGGCCTTGACTGGAACCAGCAGCGCCTTGGCTCCGGTCAGGTTGTTCTGATCCAAGAGGACGCGCAGTTGTTCGCGCACGAGGTCGCGGAGTTCTCGTCGAGAAATCCCCTGAGCCGAATTCATGTCCAGCTCTTGCTCAGTGGTCATGCTCGATCCTCCTCATCAATCGTATTGCGTTGGATGAATTGCGTTACGGCATGGTGGGGCAATAACGACGATCGACGGCCCGGGGCGCGGGCCCGCCAGACTAGCCATTAGTGTAAGAGTGTAAGGGGTTTGGCTACGGAAGTTTCTGAAAGTCCCGTCGCATGACCTATTGAGGGTTTTGTGGGCCGGGATTGGCCGATCGCGCCGGGCCCCTGGCCTTGATTCGCAATAAGGCGGTGATGGCCTCTGTAGGAACCGTTTAGGTAGGCTGCCAAATTTGGATGGTGCGATCGCCGCTGCCACTGGCGAGGGTTAGGCCGTCGGGGGCGATCGCCACAGTGTTGACCCACCAGCCGTGGCCCTTGAGCACTTGGAGTAATGTTTGCTGGGTCCAGTCCCAGACGCGCATGGTGTGATCTTCGCCGCCGGACAGGAGCAGCCCGGTGCTGGCGTTGGTGGCGAGGGCAAAGACGGCTTCGGTGCTGTCGCGCAGGACGTGTTGTGGTTTGTCGCTGGTGGGTTCCCCCTGGTCGAGGGCCCAGAGTTTGATTGTTTTGTCTTCGCCAGCGCTGATCAACCAGTGACCATCGGTGGTGGTTTGGAGGGCGCAGATCCGGCCGAGGTGTTGTTGCAGGCTGTGGAGTCGATCGCCCGATGCAGCGGACCAAAAGCCGATCAGTCCGTCGCTGCAACCGCCGATTAGGGTTTTGCCGTCGGTGCTCCAGGCGATCGCGGGGATCGCGCGGGTGTGGGCTTTGAAGCTGTGGAGCAGTTGGCCCGCCTCCCAGTCCCAGAGCACGATCCGCCCATCGTCGCCGCTGCTGGCAAGGGTGCGGCCGTCGGGTGACAGGGCGATCGCGCTGACCCAATCTTGGTGATGCTTCAGGCAATGCTGTTCGGGGCCGCCGACCAGGGGCCAAACCCGAACGGTGCGATCGCTGCTGGCGGACATCAGGTGTTGGCCATCGGGGCTAAACAGCAGGGCGGTGATTCGTCCGTCGTGGCCGCTCCAGCTCTGGTGCAGTTTGCCGGTGGTCCAGTCCCACAGGCGCAGTTCCCGATCGCCCCCGGCGCTGGCCAGGCTGTGGCCATCGGGACTGAAGGCGAGGGCGCAAATCCGATCGCTGTGGGCGGCGATCGTGATCGTAGGTCGCCACTTGTATTGGGTGAGGTCGATCGACCGGGCCCCGGCGGCGCGATCGGTCAGGGCGGTGATTACGGTTTCGGCGTTGGGGTAGCGATCGCTCACCCGATCGGCCAGCAAGCGATCGAGCACTTGGCCCAAATGGGGATCGATCGATCGCCCCTGTTCTTGGAGCCGATCGCGCCAGACCCACCGCCCCGTCAGCGGATCGAACAAATCCTCCGGCGCACAACCCGTCAGCGCAAACAAACTCGTCGCCGCCAAACTATACAAATCACTGGCGGGATAGGCATGGCCACTGCGGAGCTGCTCCAGGGGCGCATAGCCCTCCGTGCCCACCCGCGTGCCGCCGCGCGTCAGGGCTTCCCCGGTCAGTTGCTTGGCCACGCCAAAGTCAATCAACACCGGCTTTTGCCCCCCCTCTGGCAGCAAAATATTATCTGGCTTGATATCCCGGTGGATCACATTGCGACTATGGACAAACTGCAACACGGGCAACAGATCCAACAGCAGCGATCGCACGGCGGCTTCGCTAAAACAGCCCAATCGCGCCACCTGTTGGGCCAGGGTGTCGCCCGCGATGAACTGCTGCACCAAATACAGCCGGCCGCCCTCGGCAAAATAGGCGTAGAGGGCGGGAATTTGCGGGTGCTCGCCCAACTCCGCTAGGCGCTGGGCCTCTTCCTCAAACAACTGCTCATACTTATCGGGGATGCGGTCTTGTAGGGTCGTGCCGCCTACCTTCCCCGTAATTCCGGCGATGTTGCTGCTTTGGGGCGAAAATTGCTTAATGATGCAGGGTTGGCTCAGCCGATCGACATCGATCGCCAAATAGCTGCGTCCAAAGCCCCCTTGGCCCACGGGGCGCACGGGCTGGTAGCGATCGCGCAGCTTGGACACCAGCAAAACCCCGCACGCGTGGCAAAACTGAGCGTCATCGCTATTGATCGGTTGATGACAGTGCGGATTTAAGCAGCAAACCATGGCGCACAGGGCAGCGCGCATCCCTGGATCGAGATTCTCTCCATGTTAGACCACCGATCCTACGCCAAACAGTAGCCTGCGCCATTTTGCGCGATTGATCGATGGCTTGTCGATTTTGGGATCGGCTCGATCGGTTAATTCAAGACGGGCGCGTTTAATCCAGACGGGCGCATTTAATCCAGATGGGCGCGTTTAATCCAGATGGGCGCATTTAATCCAGATGGGCGCGTTTAATCCAGACGGGCGCGTTTAATCCAGATGGGCGCGTTTAATCCAGACGGGCGCGTTTAATCCAGACGGGCGCATTTAATCCAGATGGGCGCGTTTAATCCAGATGGGCGCGTTTAATCCAGATGGGCGCACGGCGGTGCGCCCCTACTGGGGAGGCGGTGGCGCGGGGCTGCGGCTAGGCCAGGGGCAGCCGGATCACGACTTCTAGGCCGCCGCTGGGGCGATCGAGCAAGTCCAGCAGTCCCCCGTGGCGCGAGGTGATGATGTGGTGGGTGGCAGTCAAGCCTGTTTCCTTGACCCGGTGGCGATCGAACTGGAAACTGGCCAAAATCCGCTGCCGTTGGGTCAGGCTCAGGCCGGGGCCGTTATCCGCGATCGAAATCACCGCCCAAGAAGTCGCCGCCGCATCCCGCTCAACCCAGGTGTTGATCTCGATGTAGGGCTGTTCCGCCGCGCTCGGGGCGATCGCATTCACCTTGACGCGGGTGGCCCGATCGACCAGCGCATCCACTGCATTCACCAACACCGCCATCAACGCCCGATCGATCTGGCTTGCGTAGCAACAAACCGGCGGCAGCGACCCATAATTGCGCACAAATTCAATCTGCACCGACAGCCGACTTTGCAGCAGCAACACAATGCTATTGATCCGATTGTGCAAATCCGTCGGATGGGGGTAGACCTCATCCAGATGACAAAAATTCTGCAAACTGCTGACGATCGCCTTCAGCCGCTCCGCCCCATTCCGCAAGCTGGCCAACAACGCGGGCAGGTCATCGCGCAGAAAGTCAAAATCCACCGACTCCTCGAGATCCGTGATCGTTGGGGGAATCGCTTGGCCAGACCGCTCCGCCCATTGCCGGTAGGCTTCTACCAGGCTGACCAGTTGCTCGCCATAGTTCCCGAGGTGGCTGAGGTTGCCCCAAATAAACCCGACGGGATCGAGAATTTGGTGCGCCACGCCGTCCACCAGCCGACCCAGGCTGGCCATTTTGTCGTTTTGGATCGCCTGGAGTTGCATTCGTTCGTAGCGGGCCTGGGTTTCGATGCCGCGAATTTGCCAGTCGGCGACGATCAACGATCGGGTGTCCAGCAGTCGGTAGTCATTGCCCAACTGCACCACGATCGGATCCGTCAGCAGGCCGATCGAGCGACTCACGGCCCGTTTCATGGCCTGCACGATCGGCAACTCCACCGGCAAAATCAAACAATCGCGCTCCAAGTAGCCCCACAGCGCGCGCACCGGTTGTTCCAAAATCGATGCGCCATAGGGACGAATCGAAAATTCTAGTAACTGTTGCCGGGCGATCGTCCCCTGCAAGCGACCGCGATCGGTCACGATGGCCCCCGGCACACGGGGATAGCGAGCCAACCAATCCGCCAGCGCCACCCCCGTCACCGTGACATCAATCTCACAGGCGTAGGTCGGTAAATCTGCCAGGGTCGCCTCCAGTCCCAAGGATGGGCTGGCCGGTTCGTGGAGCACTGGCGGGCATAAACGATTTTCAATCACCGATCGACCACAGCTCAGGTACAAGTCATAGATGAAACGTCATAGATGGCAAGCCATAGAGGGTCATCAGCTCTTCATCTTGACAGCCTTCCCCGCCTGAAGGTGTGGGAAGTTCGGCCCTACGTCAACACCCGTCGCGGTTCACCTGAATCATGAGTTAACACTCGATCGGATTAACGCTTCATGGGTGACTGCTGGCTGGTTTGATGCTGGCCTCCAGGCCGGTTTTCAGTCTCGGATTGTCTGCCCGAGACTGAAATGCCGCAATTCCTTTGAAATGACCCCGATGATTTCAAAATATTGCCTATTGCCGACCGCCCTGGCAATCACTCGGTTGCCAGGGGCGCTCATCCTTGCCGTTGTCCAACCCGATGCATCGGTGGTTGTGGTGGTGTTGGCCCAAGGGATTGGGGCGATGCGCGATCGCAGCACCAACCGCTAGAGCACGGTGAACTGTGTGCCACCGGTACAGAGACAAGGATCCGCCTCAATCCAGCGCCGGCCTAACTGCGCCATCGCCTGCATCACCGGCTCCACCTCATGGCCCTTCTCGGTCAGGGCATATTCCACATGGGGCGGCACTTCGGGATAGACCCGGCGCAAAATCAACCCATGGCGTTCCAGACACCGCAAGCGCTGAGTGAGGGTTTTGCTGCTAATTCCTGGCAACCGGGTCATTAATTCGCTAGGGCGATGGGGTCGATCGCGCAGCAGCCGCAAAATTAAAATTGACCACTTGTGCCCGATCGCTTCTAGCACCACCTGAATGGGACAGGGCGTATCCCCATAACTGGGCGCAACGCCATTGGAATCCCCATAACCGGGATCAGCATAACTGGGATCAACCATTCGTAGAACTTGTTGTTGGCTAGTCATTAACTTCAACTCCTTGAAAAACTCGAAAATAGTATTTTGTCTCAGCTCTAATCTCTTTTATCTCGTTTCTAGTTCCGTAAGAACGAGATAATTGCCATGTGCAGTCATGAGATTTGTCGGGTTGATGGCTTGCTTGCGGTTAATCTTGGCTCAGCCCAATGCGATCGCTTGACGGCTTTTTTGCCAAGACAAGACCGAGATTGCAGCAACCAATCTCCCGATCCCGATCGCCCCAGCTATGACGATCACCGTTGAAATTTATGCAATTTAGGGTTGTTGAGATCGACTCCCTGAGATCGATGAGTCACTTCGGACTACCGATCGACCAGAATTTCTCCCTGATTCCTGGGATATCTTCTAAAAAGTGAGCTGTCAACGGGCTGCCTTCATCAAACCCGTCGAAACGCAACAAAAATCTACAGGAAGCTGATCTAAGCTTCTGAGGCTCTTTAAGCCCTCGTAATGAAAATCAGAAAATAGCAATCAACCCTTGGGAACTACTCAAGGTAGAGATGTTGATTTGATAATTTTATTTTCCTTTAACATTTGGCTGTCAACCAACTCAGACGCAATTCTTTACTTCGGTAGTCCAAGAATTAACGTGAAAGCGACCTTGCATTTGCTAACCCTTTTGGGGAACGATTGGAGTAGTCTCCTTCGCAAAGGTCAAGTTCGATAAACCCATAAGGAATACCAGCCCTTTGAGTTCACTAGGGGCTGGGTTGATTCATCAAGTATTTGACCAATTGTTAAGAAGATTGATTTGTTGTTTTACAGAGTGACTGAGGTAGTATTTCACTTCACTGAAGATTGCGAATTGTTAAGGACTGGTGATGGGAATTTTTCAGATCCCAGTTCAGTCCATCGGCTAACACGTTCTGACTCACTTTTGATGATTTAAGGCTGAGTTCGGTGAATAACAATTACAGAATGCTTGTCTGTGCAACGGCATATTACAAGTTGTCAGCACAAGTCGTGTAACTGTTTCACCGGTTTCCTTAGTCGGTTTAGTCTGATAGAAGGCACAGTCCTAAAAGGTTTCTCTGAGGTCTTGGGTTATGACACATGCCACATCGATGCCGCATGCTAGTTCGCTGACCGATCGCGATCGGGCGCTGGTGCTTTGGTTCGATCAAGTCGGCATTGCAGATTTGCCCCTAGTCGGTGGCAAGAATGCATCCTTGGGAGAAATGATCCGTCAGTTGACGGCCAAGGGCGTGCGTGTGCCAAATGGGTTTGCCACCACCGCGTTTGCTTATCGAGAATTTATTCAAGAGTCGGGTCTAGAAACGAAGCTGCGCGAAATTTTTTCCACGTTGGATGTGGACAATGGCGAAAGTTTGCGGCGCTGTGGTCAAAAGGCGCGAAATTTGATTTTGCACGCCACGTTTCCGATGAATTTGCAAGAGGAAATCACCCGCGCCTATCAAAATTTGTGCTCACAGTACGGGCCGGATGTGGATGTGGCGGTGCGATCGAGCGCCACGGCGGAAGATTTGCCCGACGCGAGCTTTGCCGGTCAGCAGGAAACCTATCTAAACGTGCACGGCATGGCGGCGGTGCTGGATGCCTGTAAGCGGTGTTTCGCGTCGATTTTCACCGATCGGGCCATTTCCTACCGCCACATCAAGGGCTTTGACCATTTCAACGTCGCCCTGTCCGTAGGGGTGCAGAAGATGGTGCGATCAGACATGGACAGCTCCGGCGTGATCTTCACCCTCGACACGGAAACCGGCTTCCGCGATGTGGTGTTGGTGACGGCGGCCTACGGCTTGGGCGAAAACGTGGTGCAAGGGGCGGTCAACCCCGATGAATACGTCGTGTTCAAACCCACCCTCGACCAGGGCAAGCGGCCGATCCTCAGCAAGCGGCTGGGCACGAAGGAGATCAAGATGATCTACGCGCCGGGCAGCACCAAGCCGACCAAGAACGTGCCGGTGGCCATGTCCGATCGCAACCGCTACGCGATCAACGACGACGACATCGTGCAACTGGCGCGCTGGGCGGTGATCATCGAAGATCACTACTCCGGCGTGCGCGGTGTGCCCAGCCCGATGGACATTGAATGGGCGAAGGACGGGCAAACCGGCGACCTGTTCATCGTGCAAGCGCGCCCGGAAACGGTGCAGTCCCAACGCAGCGGCAACGTGCTGCAAAACTACCAAATCCTCACGCCGCCCGACCAACGGCCGCCCGTGGTGATCACCGGTCGCAGCGTGGGCGAAAAGGTCGGTCGCGGTCAGGCGCGGGTGATTCTCGATGTGCACCGGATTGACGAGTTCGAGGCGGGTGAAGTGCTGGTGACGAACCGCACCGACCCGGACTGGGAACCGATCATGAAGAAGGCCAGCGCGATCGTCACCAACCAAGGCGGTCGTACCTGTCACGCGGCGATCATTGCGCGGGAAATGGGCATCCCGGCGATCGTCGGAGCGGGCAACGCCACCAGCGCCGTCGAAACGGGACAAATGCTGACGGTCTCCTGTTGCGAAGGGGACGAAGGCAAGGTCTACGCGGGCGAAGTGCCCTTTGAAATCAAGGAAACCCACCTCGACAACCTGCCGCGGCCCAAGACGCAGATCCTGATGAATGTGGGCAACCCGGAAGAAGCCCTCAGCTTGGCCTCAATGCCCTGCGATGGGGTGGGCTTGGCGCGGCTGGAGTTCATCATTGCCAACCACATTCAGGTACACCCGTTAGCGCTGATTCACTTCGACAAGCTGGACGACAAGCTGGTGCGCAAGCAGGTGGCGGAACTGACGCACCTACACAAGGCCGATCGCCCGCAATACTACGTGGAAAAACTGGCCCAGGGCGTGGGCACGATCGCCGCCGCCTTCTATCCCAAACCGGTGATCGTCCGCATGTCGGACTTCAAGACCAACGAATACGCCAACCTGCTGGGCGGGCGGCAGTTCGAGCCGGTCGAAGAAAACCCGATGATCGGCTGGCGCGGCGCATCCCGCTACTACGATCCGAAATTCCGGGCCGCCTTTGCGCTGGAATGCCAAGCCCTGAAGCGCGTCCGTGACGACATGGGCTTGACCAACGTAATCCCAATGATTCCGTTCTGCCGCACGCCGGAAGAAGGAATGCGGGTGCTGGAAGTGATGGCGGAAAACGGCCTGAAGCGGGGCGAAAACGGCTTGCAAGTCTATGTGATGTGCGAGCTGCCGAGCAACGTGATCGCCGGGGATGCCTTCAGCGAAGTGTTTGACGGCTTCTCGATCGGCTCCAATGACCTGACGCAACTCACCTTGGGTCTCGATCGCGACTCGGCCTTGGTGGCGCACCTGTTCGACGAACGCTGCACGGCGGTGAAACGGATGGTGAGCATGGCGATTAAAACCGCCAAGGCCAACGGCCGCAAGATCGGGATCTGTGGCCAAGCACCGAGCGACTACCCCGAATTTGCCCAATTCCTGGTGCAGGAGGGGATCGACTCGATCAGCCTCAACCCCGATTCCGTGCTGAAAACGATGTTGGCGATCGCCGAAATCGAAGGCCAGCAATCCTAACGGCCATGGGCCCGGTCATGGTCGCTGAACGGCCATGATCCTTGAGCGTTTACTGGATTGATAACCTCCGGGAGGGCGCGGCGATCGCGCCCTTTTCTCGGCGGGTTTATGAAGGATGGGTTTGTGTCGTAGGGGCGGGGTCTCCCCGCCCAGCCCTCGCGATCCGTAATGTTCCGAGTTGCAGACCGTTTTGGGGCGATCGCTCGGGTCAGGGTTGGGAGACCCAACCCCTACGGCGACGGATGGGAGACCCAACCCCTACGGCGACGGAACTGACGACCAGCCCTAAGCTTCCTCGGAGCGGACGGCTTCCAGAATTTGCGAGAAATAGAACTGCGACCCGATGAATTCGCGGCGATTCACCTCAAAGCCGTTGGCGCGCAGAATGGCGATGATGTCGCGCACCGGGTGCAGGTAGGCACGGGTGGTTTTGCTGGGGCCGGGGAACAGTTCGCCGATTTTTTTCAGCAACATGTAAATGCCGCTCTTGGGCGCAAAGCTGAGGATCAGTTTCGACTGGGCGCGGCTGGCCAGGTGGCCGATCATCTTCTCAATGTCGCTGTCGGGGTAGTGGATCAACACGTCCAGGCAAATCACCGTGTCGTAGGAGCCGTCGATCGCCTCCAGATCCTTGACCTCAAAGCTCAGGCGATCGCCCAGGTGCAGCTTGGCCGCGCGATCTTTGGCCTCCCCGATCATCGCTTCCGAAATATCGCTACCGGCCACCGTTGCGCCCAACTCCGCTAGGGGCACGCTCAGGGATCCCACGCCACAGCCCGCATCACAAATCGTTTGGCCCGTCAGGTCGCCCTTGCTCGCCTGCTTGAGCCAATAGACCACCGTATCCACGGTGCGTTGGTGGCCGTCGCGGATGTCGCGCTGCACTTTGTTCACGTCGCCGTCGCCGTAAATCCGCCGCCAGCGATCGAACCCGGTGGTGTTGAAATAGTCTTTGACGATGGCTTTGTCGTTGCCTGGGGTGCGGGTGGCGCTCATAACGATCTCGATCGATCTCAAAAATTAGGATTCAAAGGGCGCTGGGTGCAGTTGCCGCCGTTGCCGAATCTGATTATAGAGAGGAAGCCGCGATCGCCCGTGGGTCATTTGGGACTTGGAGAGCGGGCGATCGTCCAAAAAATCCGCGCCACCCCCTAGCCCCAACCCGACTTCACAGCGTAGAATCGAGCTTTGTCTGTTGTCGTTAAAATCGACAGTCGTTCCTCGATTCGGTTGCAATAGCCCCCATGGTTAAGATTCGTCTCAAGCGCTTTGGCAAAAAACGCGAAGTCAGCTACCGCATTGTGGTGATGCAAAGCACCTCGCGCCGCGACGGCCGTGCTCTGGAAGAACTGGGTTTCTATAACCCCCGCACGGATGAAACCCGCTTGGAAGTGCCGCGCATCCTTGAGCGTTTGAAGTCGGGCGCACAACCCACGGATACCGTTCGCAGCATCTTTGAAAAGGCCAACATTTTTGAGCAACTGAAGGCCGCTAAAGCCTAGGGTTTCCCTAGATTTAGGGATCCCTGGATTCCGTTGCCCCTAGGTGACTTCGCTGGGTCTGTCGAGATTCCTCTCCCTTCCCGACTGACCGGCAACCCCTAGTTTTGGCCATGGTTGGTCGATCGCCCCACCGATCAAACCATCGTCCGCAATCCTTTGCCCGCCACCAATCTGATCAGCCGGAGTTTAGCTTGACAACTTCGACGAACCTGCGCCCCTCGATCGATTACGAGGGGCTTGTTCAATATCTCATCGAGCCGCTGTTGGAAGTGCCCGACGCGCTGCGCATTGACTGCGAGCATACGGGCAATAACGTGTGGCTGCGTGTGGCGTTCGACCCAGCCGATCGGGGACGGGTGTTTGGCCGCAGTGGCAAAACGATTCAGTCGATTCGCACGCTGTTGGATCTGGCCGCCCACAACGAAGGCCGGGCAGCATTTTTAGATGTGTATGGCGGCTACAGCCTCGGTGATGGCAGTGGCGACGAGGGCGGCCGCGGTCGCAGCGATCGGGGCGATCGGGGTGGCGATCGGCGGCGGCCGCGACCCGATCGGCCCACCCGAGGACATTAGCCGTGGCTCCCCTCTCGATCGACCTGGGTAGCAGCACCAATGCCGTTACCCTGGCGGGCCATCGCGAAGAAACCCTGAAAGCCCTGGCCAAGCACACGGGCACGAGCCTAGTCTTGCGAGGTCAAGCCCTGGTGATTACGGGGCCCGACAAGGCGATCGCCCTCTGCCAGCAAATTATCCAAGCCCTCGAAATCTATTGGAGCGCCGGCCAGCGGATTGATGAAGCCGATGTGCTGACGGCGAAGAAAGCGATCGAGACCGATCGGCTCGGCGAGCTGGCGGACTTGCACCAAGACTCGATCGCCCGCACCCGACGAGGCGACACCATCCGTGCCAAAACCTTCCGCCAACAGCGCTACATCCAAGCCATCCGCAGCCACGACCTGATCTTCTGCGCTGGCCCGGCGGGCACAGGCAAAACCTTCCTCGCCGCCCTAATCGCCGTCCAAGCCTTGCTAGCCGGGGAATTTGAGCGCCTAATCCTCACCCGTCCCGCCGTGGAAGCGGGCGAGCGCCTCGGCTTCCTGCCCGGCGACCTGCAACAAAAAATCGACCCGTACCTGCGCCCCCTCTACGACGCGCTGTACGAGCTGATCGACCCGGAAAAGGTGGCCAACCTGATGGAGCGCGGCATCGTGGAAGTGGCTCCCCTGGCCTACATGCGCGGTCGCACCCTAAACAACGCCTTTGTGATTCTCGATGAGGCCCAAAACACCACGCCGGCCCAAATGAAAATGGTGTTGACGCGGCTGGGGTTTCGATCGCGCATGGTCGTCACCGGGGACATTACCCAAACCGACTTGCCGGATCACCAAATCTCGGGCATGGCGATCGCCCAGCGCATCCTCAAGAACGTCGAGGGGATCGCCTTCTGTGAACTGACCCGCGCCGATGTGGTGCGCCACCCCCTCGTCCAACGGATCGTCACTGCCTACGAACGCCACGAATCCGGCCAGTAGGGCGCAAGGGAGCACGGCCCAATGGTCACGAAACGTGGGATTCCATCTCCCATGCACCGAGAATTGTGGCGACCCAACCAATCAAATATGGTCGGTTCTTCGCGGTGGGTTGCGATCGGGTAGGGTGCATGGGAGCAATCTCAAATCGTTATGAAACGCTCGCTTTGATCTCCCCTGCACCGAGAATTGTGGCGACCCAACCGATCGAGGATTGTCGGTTTTTTGCGGTGGGTTGCGGTGCATGGGAGATGAAGGGAAATCGTCGTTGATAGCCAGCGTTCTCCCATGCACCCTACGGTTTTAATCGGTGGATGGTGGAATAGGGCCAGTCGGTGGGGGTGATGGCGTGGCCGTGTTTAACGGGGTTTTGGTGGATGTAGTGGATGTGGTTTTGGAAGTCATCTTGATCACGGATTTGATGTTCCCAGAACCGGCGTTGCCAATAGGGGCGATCGCCTCGATGATGGCGCGATCGACTGCTGGGTAAATCGATCGGTAATTGACGGGTGCAAACCTGAGTGGTGCGAGTTTTGATCAGCCGCCACCGGGTCGAAAAATCATCGTCGCCTGTCGGTAACGTCCAAATGCAATGGAGATGATCGGGCAGCAGCACCCATGCATCGATCGAAAAGGGATAGGCGGCTTGGGTGGTGCGAATGGCTTGGCGCAGGGCTTGCCGGGCGATCAGTTCACAAAGCCACGGGTAGCGACCATAGGTGACAACCGTAAAAAAATACGTGCCCCCCTCCGATCGCCAGCGCCGATAATTGGGCATCGCATCCATCCCCGCAACAAATCACCCCATCCATTATTCACCACCCCACCAATCCCACCAATCCCGTAGGGTGCATGGGAGCACGCCTCAATGGTTACGAGCCGGTTGATTTGGTCTCCCATGCACCGAGCATTGATGATTGAAACGCGATCGATGCGGCAATTTCACGAAAAACCGTAGGGTGCATGGGAGCAAGCCCCAATGGTCACGAAATGGTTGATTTGCTCTCCCATGCACCGAGAATTAAGCGCCACCCAACCGAGGATTGTCGTTGAATGCATGACGGGTGGCGGTGCATGGGAGATGAATGGAGATTGTCATTACCTCCCGAGTGCTCTCCCATGCCTCCTACATCATTCTTCAGCTTGATAAGAGGATGTTTGAAAAGCTTCCCATCGCTGCTTAAATTCCTTGGAACTCCGAATCAGCGGATGCACCGCTGCCCAGGTAATTTTGTCTTCAGTTTCCTCATCCCATTCGCGATATTCCAACACACACAATTGAAGCGACAAATTGCGACAGCGATCTTCATAGTCGTTGCGACTGTCCTTGGTTTGCTCAACCGCCATCAACGCTTTCCAATCCTCGAATCGGATCGCATCAAGATAGGTTTCTCGCGCCTCCGTGATCACCCGTTGCACCGTTTTCAAACTAATGGGCAAAACATCAGTTTGCTTCAACGATTCCTGCACCAACCGCATCAACTCCCGCATATGACCGCCACTGGCCACACACAACCGCTGCACGGCGGCCTCATCAGCAAACACATCGGGCACAAGCGATCGCCCGGGCGCAGCTTTTGCGACCCGTCGAGTCAACACGTCCCGCAATTTGGCATAGCCATCATTCAGCATTTGATGATCGCGATCGGCGATCGCCACCATCGGCAACCGTTCCACCCCGTCATACTCATCTCGCAACCGCGATGCACTTGCCGAGAGCACAAAGGAAATCGGAGCCGTATAAATCGTGTGGCAGTTGAGGGATCTGAGGGAGTAAGCGTGATCAAGAAAAATCTCATCGCGATTGGTGCGGCCATCGGCGCGATCAACCGGCGAAATCCGATCTAAGTTATCCACAATTACTACCAAATCTCGTTTACCCGGTGGTAATTTTCTGCGCGCATTAGCCAACAAATCATTCAAGGCCATTTCCAAGCTTTCGGTGCGATCGCGCATCAATTTGCGAACTTGATCGCGCTTTTGGGGTTCCAATCGTGCCGCTGTAGTCAGTTTATCAAGCTGACTTAGTTGCAGCTCCACATTGGTTTTAAGATCTTCAATTTTGATATCAGCCAATAGGATGGTTTTGAGATCATCAACCAACTTGTCAATCCATTGAGCAATCGGTTGTGAATCGAGTCCTTCTAGGCTCTTGAGTCCACCGATAATGTTGCGTGTACAAGCTAGCAAAATATCTAAACACTTCGTATCCTTTAGGTTCAAATCTCCAGCATCTTCCGTCGCAGCGGCAAAGTAAACCACAAAGAATCCACGATCTTCCAGCCACTGTTTCAGCTTTTTCAGTTCTGTGGATTTGCCACTGCCGCGATGACCGGAATAGATTTGGCAGGTTTTGCGCTGGGCATCGGTGATCGTGCGGCCCAAGTCCACGGTGATGTCATCGTCGCCCCGCACCGAGGAGCAATCCACGTAGGCGGGATCGCCCGGTTCCAGCGGCCGCGACGGATCGAATTCGTGTTTAAGCTGAACAATACTGGGGAATGGTCTAGACACTTGAGTAAACTCTCCCCATCCTTGCCTCCCCCACTCTTGCTGCACAAAGTCTTGTTGAAAATAGTTTTCCTCTGTTGCTTCTGTTAGTGGCGGAAAATCAATCGCCGATTCACTAAACGCCTCAATCGCCATTTCCTGGGCAGATATTTCAGCACCAACCCGGCCCGCAGTCCGAATTATTTCGGCATCTAGCCGATCGCCCAAGGCCGCAAACTCACCCCCCATCCGCAACAGCGTCGATCGCGCAATCCTCGCAAACGCCTGCACCTCCGCGATCGCCCCCTCCGGCAAATCCGCACTGTCAAACAGCAACGCCCGAAATCCCCGAGCAGTGATGCCGAAGCGTTTGGCAATTTGATCCGACACCGCATCCAACACCTTTTCCGTTTGCGATCGCGGCATGGAGTCCACCAACCACGATCGCACCCCCTCCCGAAAGTCGTAGCCATTGCCCACCCGCTCCATCAGCCCACCCATGAACACTTCTGCCCCATGGACTTGATTCGACTCGGGCAACAGGGCCGCTTGGATCAAATGCAACACCTCCCAACTAACCGGCACAGCAGCCATATAGCCCGCCAACTGCTTGGCCAGGGGCGAGGCCACTGCCCAAAACTGCCGGACGATCATTTCGGGATCGGGGCGATCGTTCGGGGCTGCTATTGAGGGTTGCCAAACGGTTCCCGGCTCAAACAACACCCCCGCTGAGAGCGCATCGCCCGCCCCAGCCACCAACCGCGCCCACCGCGCCAACGGCCCTGGCTCGATCGTCACCACCGGCAACCGCAGCGATCCCGCCGTTTCCACATCTTCCCAAACCGGCAAACCCGACACCGACAACCGATCGCTCGCTTGCCCCGGCATCGTTGCCGACAGTTGCACCCAATAGGCAGCGCCCAAAGCCGTGCGTCGCCACAACCACTCCGGCAACCATTGCACCAGGGTCAGCGCTCCCTTGGCCGCCCAAAGTTTCAGCACCGCTTGCAACGAGTTCGCCGGCCACTCATTTGAGCTGTGATCATCCACGGCCGGATGGGATCGCCACAGGCCCGAGGTGCAATCGCTCATAAACAGAATCAATCGCCGACCGCTGGGATCAAGCAATTGTCGGGGGCTGCTGACGGGGCCGTTGGGATGCGGCGCGATCGCAATCTGTCCTGATTCTTCGCGCAACCACCAAACCCGCACATCGCGAAACGCACCCGATCGCCCCAACAAGGCCTGCCAATCCTCCACCAGCGATCGCCACAGATCGATCGCGGGCGACTGCTCCACCACCAACGCCACATCCAACCACCGCTCGCGAGCCGGCCGCAGCACCGCCAACCACCAATCCAGATCGGCCGATTGCTCCACCGTGGCTGCTTCATCCAGCTCGGAGGTATGGTGAGAATCGACCTTGCGGGCCAAGGGGCGCAGGGCTTTTTCTAGCTGGCGAACCTGCCGCAAGGCCGGAGCCGCCGGGGCGCGAAAGGGCAATCCCCTGGTGCGATTAGGTGTTGATTGACTGGGCTGATCCGTTGAGGGTTGGGAGTCAACCGATGGCGGTAAGGTAACTTCGGCAGCCGGTTCTGAGTCACTCGACTCACTCGACTGCTTTTTCGGTTTGGGTTGAGGCTGGCGCGGATTGATTTCGAGAGGTTCCGGGGCGATCGACTCGGAGGGGCGATCGTCCGCTGCTTGGATCTGTTGCGCCAACCACAGGATATCGGCCAGGTCTTCGGCATTCACCTCAAGACCCGCCTGCTGGAGGCGATCGATCAGATCACTCAGCCGTTGACTCATTGGCCCGGCCCGCTCAAGGGTTGCAACAGGCGATCGATTAGCTCGGCGCGATCGGTTTCCGAGGACTGCAAGTTCATCACCAGATAAATCGCGTTCAACAGTTGATCGGTGGCCAACTGTTCCCGGTTGCGTTTGTTTAGAAACACCTGAATCAACTTATTCGCCACTGCCTCTGATTCCTTGCCCAAATGAGCGATCGCAATGTTTCGCAGAGCCGCTTCGCCCGGATCGGGAATCTCTAAACGCAAGCAACGCCGCAAAAAGGGAGCCGGAAAATCGCGCTCGTTGTTGCTGGTCAAAATGACGACCGGGAAGGTGGAGCAACGCACCTCACCCCGATCAATCTCAACGGTTTGCCGATCAACGGTCTGCACTTCGACAATGGGTTGCTTGCTGCTAATCCGCTGAAGTTCAGGAATTTGGAACGATCCTTCCTCAAATACATGGAGTAAATCGTTGGGCAAATCCAAATCGCTTTTATCAATTTCGTCGATTAGTAACAGGCGGGGGCGATCGCTCGGCAACAAGGCCGTGCCCAAGGAGCCCAGGGTGATGTAACGGCCAATTTGCTCCAAGTTACTGGGGCGATCGTCGTTAGCTGGACTGTCACCGTCATTCAGCTTGGTGTCTTGCAACCGCCCGATCGCATCGTAACTATAGAGGCCGTCTTTCAAGGTGGTGCGCGTGGTGATTGGCCAATACAGCACCTCGCCCAGTTTCAATTCTTCCGCCACCGCATAGGCCAGGGAGGTTTTGCCCGTGCCCGGATTGCCCGTCACCAACAGCGGCCGCCGCAAATAGAGCGCCGCGTTCACCATTTCCACCTGTTCTGCCGTGGCTTGGAAGGCGGCGGCCCGGCGAGCTTGCCGATCGGTTTTGGATTCGCCCGAGGGTCGCCAACTGGGGGGCGGCGGCAATTCCTCGATGCGATCGTGGGGTTCGGTGGCTTGGCCATGTAGGTTGCCGCGAAACAGATGCCAGTGACTCATGGGATGCTCGAAACCTTGAAGGGCAGTGATGACGGCGCGGGGCGATTGTTAGGTGGGCATGGATAATTCACCGTCGAGGTAGCCCGGTGGCAAACAGGTGGGATCGTCCCACAGCAGTGAGAGGTGCTGACCCATCACGGTTGCGGCGCGGCGGGCCTCATGGACGCGATCGGGCAAATCTGCCAGCGGGCCGGCAACTAGGCGATCGAGTTCCGCCGCGCAATTGGGGCCGGGTGCATCACACCGCACCCAAGCGGCCACCGGCAGGCCCGTGCGCAGGGAAGCCGCCAGAATGCTCCGGCGCAAATCTGGTTCGGGCGGTTGGCTGCGACGAATGCCGATCGCCTCGGGGCGCATCAGATCGCGGACTAGGGTTTTCAGTTCGCCCTCGGAGGCACAATTGCCCGATCGCAAATGTTGAGTGGCGCAATCTTGGCTGTAGTTTTGCAATTGTTGCCATTTTTGCTGCCATTCACCGCGATATTTGTAGGTGGCTTGCAGGCGCTCACTCGATCGCACCACCACGCGATATTCACCCCCCAGCGGTACCGCAAACAGCGCATCGAAGTCGTCATCCTCGGGGGCAATTTGGTCGATCGCCTCATTGAGCAAGGCCAACGGCAAAAAAATCTCGATCGTGCGATCGGGCCAAGCGTAGTGGGCGATCTTGGCTTTGAGGGTTGCAAACCATTGGGGCAAATCGTCCCAGGCGATCGGCTGCTCGTCCCTATGCAGTGGCTCATGGTGCGGCCGGCGGCGATCGTTCATGGCCCAAGCCCACACCCAGTAGCGATCGGGATATTGATCGCTAGGTTCCAGCACGACCAACAGGCAAGGCTGAGACGGGGCACGGGTGCTGCCACTGGGATGGGTGGTTGGATCGAGCTGCTTCAGGTATGACTCTAGGGCGTTGGGGTCGGGCGATCGCACCGCTAGCCACTGCTCCAGGCGATCGCGCACGGCTTTGGGCAAATCCAGATCCCAAGCCAACCCTGCCACAAACAGCAACAGCGGATCACCAGGCGCATTCGGCTGCTCAGGCATGTCCTGCAAGGCTTTGAGCAAATCACGCGGGGCGATCGGGCAGCTCACGGTGTATCCCGGCGGCTTCACGCGGTCATATAACTGAGTCCACCTGGCAGAAGCCTGGGCGACGGGCGGTACGATCGCCAGCAAACATTCCACATCCAACTGCCGTAGGGCCGATCGCACCTTTGCAACGGGAATGGCCATCGCCACCCGATCGCCCACGGCGCGATCGGCCGCCACCACCAAACCCACCACCCGATTTTGCACCGCATCCCAAACGGGTGTTCCGCTAAAGCCGCCTTCAACCCGTTTGCCTTCGGTCTTATCAGCTTCTAACTGAATCCAGCCCGTCGTTGGCCAGCGATCGCACAGTTGCCCATAGGCCCAGCGCCCGCCCTCATCCGCAAAGCCCAGGGCTTTAAAGGGATTCCCCACCTGATAATCGGTGGCCAACAACGATCCGGCCGCCATTGCCAAATCCGGCGGCGGCTCACTCAACTGCAAAATCGCCAAGTCTTCTAGGGTGCGGTCGGAAATTTCATGGGTCTTCAAAACCCGATGCCAACCAACCACCCGCGCCGATCGCGACTCACCCGCTTTCACAAACTCCAGGGCGATCGACTCGGTGGTGCGATCGGGCGACTGTTCCGATAATCCCAATGCCGCATTCACCACATGGGCACAGGTCACCACGTAGTTGCGATCGATCAAAAATCCTGCACCCGCTTCTGTTGTGCCATTGGGCTTAAAGAACCGGACAATCGATCGCTCAAATTGCTCAAACGCAGAACTCACGGGCATCGGTTCGATCGCGCTCTTAACCAGCTTGCTTGCCAGACTGCCACTTCAGCGTGATTTCAAAACTCGCTTCGCCCCCCACCGAAGTGACGATCGCCCCCGCATCGACCGACAGCTTTAGCCCAAACTTCACTTCCACTTCGTCGGCCGGTTCACTCAGTCCGCGCAATTTTTGCATGACGGTTTCGGCCACGGGCTTCACCTGATCCAGCGCTTCCGAGAAGGATTGCTTGGCTTTGATCGCTAAGTCACCACCCTTGGAGGCGCGCTCAAACCCGCGCGGGTTCTCCGTGTCGGGTACATCAATCAAAATCGTGGTTCCGTCGTCCAGCGTAAATTCGGCCAGGGTCATGGTTACAGCTCCGACTCACATTTGATCGAGATGATGTATCTGCTGGATTGTAGCCTGATCGCCCCCAAACACCCAAATCTAGCGATCGCCCAAAAATCGTAGGGTACGTAGGGCGACTCTCCCTTGATTCCCGATTCTCCCTTCATGCCCTATGCACCGCCACAATGTCGCGGACCAACGAACTCGTGAGAATTATCGTCGATGGTGTGGCGATCGAATGTGGCGGCCCAGCCGATCGGTGGATGGCGGGGCGGTGGCTAGAGAGATAGCCAGCTAAACAGGATTTGCGGCGTGAGGGACACCTCAGCGGCAAACTCGGGCATGGGCAACGGCCGATCGGCCGCCTCCATGTCAA
>Ga0209278_1000859_pt1 | contig 20486 bp, 19 predicted proteins | sample JI81BgreenDNA_FD_187504 | JGI IMG/M metagenome (GOLD analysis project Ga0209278, IMG submission 187504) | Wastewater effluent complex algal communities from Wisconsin, to seasonally profile nutrient transformation and Carbon sequestration -... | ecosystem: Engineered > WWTP > Effluent > Algae... | reverse complement strand
AAGCTAAAAAAGTTATCATCAACACCATTCAACGTGTTGGAACGGAAGAAGCAGTTGAAAACTGTGTTTCAGTTTTCAATATTGAATCGGATGATGTTAAAGGAAGAATTATTGGTCGTGAAGGAAGAAATATCCGTGCGCTTGAAGCTGCAACTGGAGTTGAAATCATTGTCGATGATACACCAGAAGCTATCATTCTTTCTTGTTTTGATCCCGTTAGAAGAGAAATTGCTCGTTTGTCATTGCACAAATTAGTTACTGACGGAAGAATTCACCCAGCGAGAATTGAAGAAGTTGTAGCTAAAACAACCAAACAAATTGATGAAGAAATTGCTGAAGTTGGAAAACGTACTGTTATCGATTTAGGAATTCATGGATTGCATCCTGAGTTGATTAAAGTCGTTGGTAGAATGAAATACCGTTCGTCTTATGGACAAAACTTGTTGCAACACTCAAGAGAAGTGGCTAAGCTTTGTGGAATTATGGCAGCCGAATTGGGATTGAATGTAAAACTAGCTAAACGTGCCGGACTTTTACACGATATTGGTAAAGTTCCAGATACTGAAAGCGATTTGCCACACGCATTATTAGGTATGCAATGGGCTGAAAAATATGGCGAAAAAGAAGAAGTTTGCAATGCAATTGGAGCGCATCACGACGAAATTGAAATGAAATATTTAATTTCTCCAATTATTCAGGTTTGTGATGCTATTTCGGGTGCAAGACCTGGCGCAAGACGTCAAGTTCTAGATTCATATATTCAACGTTTGAAAGATTTAGAAGGAATTGCTTTTGGTTTCCAAGGTGTAAAAAATGCTTATGCTATTCAAGCCGGACGTGAATTGAGAGTTATTGTAGAAAGTGAAAAAGTTTCTGATGAAATGGCTTCAAACCTTTCTTTTGAAATTTCTCAAAAAATTCAAACCGAAATGACGTATCCAGGTCAAGTGAAGATTACTGTAATCCGTGAAACTCGAGCAGTAAATATTGCCAAATAATAACATTAAATAATTACAAAAAAATAGCAACCTTTAGGGTTGCTATTTTTTTTTAGTTGCTAAATATTTCTTTTAAATCCTCAGCGGTCATTGGTTTTAGATAATAATTTTTGACTTCGCTTTGATAATTTTTAGCTTTGTTTTTATCTGTTGAGTCATCAGACGAACTAACTATATAGATAATTATCTCTTTGGATAATCTATCTTTTATGGTTTTGAATTCTTCTAAAAATTGCCACCCGTCCAGTATTGGCATGTTGATATCTAAAAGAATTAAATCTGGAGGATTTTCGCCTTTGTTAAGTTTTGTTTTTATTCCTTCAATTGCTTGTAATCCATTTTCAAAAAACTTTGGTATTACGTTTATATTATTATGTACTAGTAATTTTTTTATTATAAAGTGAAAAATTTTATCATCGTCAACAACAAAGACATCATTAAATTTCATTATTAAAAAATATTTTAAAAGTTGTACCTATGTTCTTTTTACTCTCTACTTCTACCTTTCCTCCCATCGATTCTATTTGATTTTTTGTTATAAACAATCCTATTCCTCTAGCATCTGGATTATTGTGAAAAGTTTTATACATGCCAAAGAGTTTTTCTCCATGTCGGTCTAAATCTATTCCTAATCCGTTATCCTTTATCTTTAGGACAAACTTATCATTTTCTTTTACTAAATCATAATATATTTCAGGGATTCTATCTGGATGTGAATACTTGATTGCGTTTGTAGTGAAATTCAAAAGAATACTTTCTAAATAAGATGGATTGAAAGGTATGTTGTAATCTTTTGGAATTTTTTTATAAATCTTAACTTTATTGTTATTGATTTCTTCTCCTAATATTGCTAAAACTTTGTTTAAATAAGAGTCAAGATTAAGCTTTTCTTTTTTAAACGACATATTATTATTGATATCAACTAATTCTTTTAAATGCTCTATCGTTTGATGTAAAGCATTTGAGGAAGTTCTTAAATACTGAAAAATTTCTGCTATACTGTTTTGATCATTCTCTTCTTCAACTAAATCTAAAAGCATTTTAAAATTGCTTGTATGTGAATTTAAGTTATGAGAAACTATATGGGCAAAGTTCAACAATCGACTGTTTTGCTCATTTATAATTTCTAAAGTCTTCTTTAAAGCTTTTTCCTCTTCTTTTTGTTGGGTAATATCTGTATGTGTACCAATAATTCTTAATGGTTTACCATTTAAATCTCTCTCGATTACTTTTCCACGGCTCAATATCCATTTATAATTACCTGATTTTGTGAGCATTCTTTTTGCATTTTCATAATAAGGAGTTTGATTATTTATATGCAATTCAAATTCTTTTTGATAGTCATTTATATCATCTGGATGTATTCTATCATCCCATTTTTGATGAAAATCGATAATGTCATTCTCTTCTAATTCTAACATTTTCATTGATTGGGAAGAGTAAAACACTTTGTTTGTTTTTAAGTTTAAATCCCAAACTCCTTTAGTTGAAGCTTCCATAGCAAACTGAAACCTTTGTTCAGAGATTTTTAAATCTACTTCCAACTGCTTTTCAACTGTAATATCAGACATTCTACCTGTCATTACTATAGTATCAAAGTCGCTATGCTCTATATTTGCTACTGCTTTGAACCACCTTAAGCCTTTGGATGGCAAAATTGCTCTAAATTCAAATGACCAATTGGACTGGTTTTCGTTGAGTTTTTGTAGAGAGATTAACATCGCATCAAAATCATCGGGATGAATTTTTTCGCGAAAAACACTAGTTATATTAAAGTTTCTAACTTGCTCTTTAGTTAATTCAAAATAATTTATAACAGCCTTATTGAAGAAAGGAAAAGTCAAAATTCCCGAGGAAGAATATGACAATTGAAAAATTAAATCAGGTAAATTGGATATCATTTTTTTAAAAAAATACTTATCACGCTGATTTATTTCTCTTATAGGAGAAAAATTATTAATCATAGTTTATCGGTTAAGTTAATTTGCTTATAATTACCTACAATGATTTGGGAAAAACTGTAAGTAATATTCAAATGTAATAAAAAAATATCGATAAACTACGTTTTTCTCGGATGAAATGCATTTATTATTTCTGTTAAATGCTTTTTATCGAGATGAATATAAATTTCTGTAGTTGTAATTGATTCGTGTCCAAGCATGATTTGAATGGAACGCAAATCGGCTCCGTTTTCGAGCAAATGTGTTGCAAATGAATGCCTTAAAGTATGTGGACTTATCTTTTTTTGTAGATTAATTTTTGTGGCTAAGGTTCTAATTATTGTAAAAATCATTGCTCTTGTGAGCTGTTTTCCATGTTGATTTAAAAAAAGTGTGTCTTCAAAGTTTTTTTTAATTTGAAGTTTATTTCTTACGGTTGATTTGTATAATTCAATGTATTTCATTGTGTGTTTTGCTATTGGGACAAAACGATCTTTGTTTCCTTTTCCGGAAACTTTTATAAAACCTTCGTCAAAAAAGAGGTCGGAGATTTTTAAATTTACTAGTTCTGAGACTCTTAGTCCGCAGCCGTAAAGTGTTTCTATTATTGCGCGGTTTCTTTCGCCTTCTTTTTTTGATAAATCTATTGCTTTTATTAGATTGTCTATTTCATCGATTGAAAGTGTATCTGGGAGTTTTCTTCCTATTCTTGGAGTTTCTATCAATTCCATTGGGTTGTTTGTTCGATAGTCTTCAAAGATTAGATAGTTGAAGAATGCTTTTAGTCCAGAGAGTATTCTTGCTTGTGAACGTGCGTTGAGTTCTTTTGAAATGGTATAAATGAATTGTTGAACCGTTTCGTCTTGAATAGCGATTGGTGAAACGGAGATGTTGTTTTGTTCTAAATAGCTACAAAGTCTTTGTAAATCGAATGTATAGTTATCGATGGTGTTTTGGGACAAGCCACGTTCTAGTTTTAGATAGTGTTGAAAGCTTTTTATGTAGTTATTCCAATTCATTATATTATAGGTAGCTTGTTTTTAAACTGTACTATTTAATTCTTCTTTATTTATTGTTGTTTAGTATCTGTTTGTAGATGTTTAATTCTTTTGAAAGTTCTGCTATTTGTTCTTGTTGCTGAATTATTGTATCGTGAAAAGTTGTATTGTTTGCGTTTTGGATGTTTTGGGGTAAGTATTGCATTATATCTGCAAAGAGGTTGTGTTCTATAGCGATGCTTATGTTGAATATTACTTTGGTTTGTAGAGTTGACTGATGGAAATAGTTGCTAATTGTTGGTTGTGATAGATTCATTCTTCGGGCTACTTCAGAAAAGGATATATTTTTTTCTATTATTCTTTTTTTTATGAGTTCTCCCATGTGTGGTAGTGTGTTCATAGTTTATGATTTTATATGTTTTACTTAATACTGTATTTCAACTTTGCTTCTTTAAATCATTAAGCTTATAAATATTAGTTAAAAACAAATGAAACATAGCTTATAGCTAATGATACTTAGCAAATAGCTAATATATTATAACACAAAGCTAATAAAATATAGTTTAAAACTAATGATGTATAGCTTAAAACTAATGTTATATAGCTTTAAGCTAATTAAATATAGCTTAAAGCTAATGTAGTATAGTTTAAAGCTAACGAGATATAGTTTAAAACTAATGAAGTATAGCTTAAAGCTAACGGGATATAGTTTAACCCTAATGAAAATTAGTTAAAAGCTAATTAAACTTAGCTTAAAGCTAAATAATATTAAAAGAAATTGGGATTGTTTTGAATTTTATGGTATAAAAAAACCTCTCCGATTGGAGAGGTTTTTATGTTTTATTTAAAAGAATTATAATTTGATAACTCCCCCAACATTGAATGCCCCGAATGAATTTTTAATATTAAAACCTTCTGATTCTTTAAACACTTCTGTAAGCGCAGATGTACCTTGATAATCAATTAGTATACTAAACTTCTCGGAAACTTCAATTTTGTATCCAATACCAACTCCTAAATTTAATTGAAATGATTTAATATCTTCTTTAACATTTACATTATCAGCTTTTGCACTGGTTAAAAACCCTAAACTTGGACCAAAATTTAAGTACCATTTTCTTGTACTACCGAAATGCCAATTCGCATTTACTGGTATAGTTAAATAATTTAATTTTAATTTAACACCTGCGTTATCCTCAGCCCCATTTGTTTGAGAAAACAATCCTGAATGAATACTCCAACGATCGTTAAAGAAATAATCTGCTCCAACTCCAAAAGTAACACTAGATAAAGAGCTAGAGTCTAAGTTATCTTCGCCATAAAAATTTGCTGAACCATAACCTATTTGAGGTGCTAATTCGATTGAGCCTTTTTCTCTCATTTGAGCATTAGCAAATGTAAAAGCTCCAAGAGCAATAACTGATAAAATGATTTTTTTCATGATAAATATTTGATTGGTTACAAATATAGAAACATTTGTATTCTTTTTACTATATATTAAAAATAAAAAAACCTCTCCGATTGGAGAGGTTTGATTTAGTATAATTTACTACTTCTTAGAAGTGTAAAGCAAAACCGATATTGAACTGGATAACAGCTTTATCAGTATAATCTTCATTTAAACTGTGGTTGTAACGTAAACCTGGCTCAATAGAAACATTATCTCCAATAAACCATGCATAACCTGCACCAATTCCTAACCACATTGGAGTTTCTCCAATAATGTTTTCAGCACCATCACCAGAAGCTCCTGTTAAATCAAGAGTTACAGGTATCATACTTTCAACATAATATTTTGCTCCTAAACGGTAAGAAAAAGAACTAGTTGAAGCAGCGCTATTACTTCCGTAACCTAAACCAGCTTTAATTGCTAAATCATCCATGATGAAATAACCACCATCTAAACCAAGGTTCATAAGAGACTCTCCATCTTGAGAAGAAAAATAGAAACCAGTTGTACCAATCATAGCATTACCTGTGTTAGCTTCGATTAACCATTTTCCTTTAGATGTTTGACCACCATCAGACTCTTTTTTGTCTTGAGCGTTAGCAAATCCGAATGCGAATACTGCCGCTACACTTAAAATAATTTTTTTCATGTTTGTTTAATTTTAAAATTTAAGTATATCAAATTTAGATTTTTAATTTAATAAGAATTAATGGATGTTTTACAGTTATTAACAAGGTTATCAACAGTTTTTAACATTAAAAAGGTTTGTTTACAGTTGGTTAGAAATAAATTGGGCTTTTTAATAAAAAAGTGCTTTTTTAAAAAAGTATGGTTTTTAGGGAAAATATACTAAAAGTACTATACAAAATACGAATTTTTTACGTTTATATTTGTGTAACTATAAATTATGAAAAAAACATGAAGAAAATTTTGTTTGTTATGTTATTGTGTTTCGGGATGAACACGGTAAATGCTCAGATGTTAAAGTTTGGTTTAAAGGCTGGTGCTAACTTTTCTAATCTTGAAGGCGATGGAGTTGATGGTTCAACTTATACTAGCTTTCATTTTGGTGCTGTAGCTGAAATTAGTTTGTTAGAAAATTTATCGCTACAACCAGAGCTTTTGTATTCTTCGCAAGGAACTAAAGTTGACGAAGCTGGAATTAAGGAGATTAATTTCAATTATGTTACTGTTCCTGTTTTGGCTAAATTCTATTTAACGAGTAAAAAGTTGAGTTTAGAAGCTGGACCGCAATTTTCGTTTTTAGTGGATCAAAATGTTGAAGATCAGTTTGAGGCAGAAAGTTTTGATTTTGCTGGAGCTGTTGGTTTGGGTTACAATATTACCGATAACTTTTTTGCGCAAGCACGATATGTTATGGGTTTAACCGAAGCCAATAAAGATGCTGAAGTAACTAATCGTGTTATTCAATTATCGGTTGGGTATCGATTTTAAGCTGATTTAGAAGTTATTTATAAAAACCGTTGTCCAATTGGCAACGGTTTTTTATTTTTACTCAAAATACTACTCATGAAAATTATTATCATCAACGGTCCAAACTTGAATTTACTCGGAAAACGTGAACCCGAAATTTATGGAAGTCAAACGTTTGAAGATTATTTTAATCAGTTGAAAGTTGAATTTCCTACTATTGAATTGGAGTATTTTCAAAGTAATATTGAAGGTGAATTGATTGATAAAATTCAGGAAGTTGGGTTTAGTTATGATGGAATTATCTTGAATGCTGCGGCTTATACTCATACTTCTGTTGGAATTGCTGATGCCGTGAAAGCGATAACTACGCCAACCATCGAAGTGCACATCAGTAATACATTCGCTAGAGAAGAATTTAGACATCATTCCTTTATTTCGCCAAATGTTAAAGGAATAATAATTGGTTTTGGAATGAAAAGTTATGCGTTAGCTTTACAATCATTTTTGTGATTGCATGCAACCATTTCAACTTTTTATTCGTCTATCCATTAAAATCTAAATTCTCTTCCATGAAAAAAAACTTTACGCTTCTATTTTTATTCTTTGCTATTATTGCACAAGCCCAAATTAAAGGTGTTGTAAAAGATGTAAACGGAAAACCACTGCCGTTTGTCAATATTTTTGAAGAAAACACCTATAATGCTACAACTTCAAATGAGTTGGGAAAATTTGAACTCAACATTAAAACACCAGGAAAACACGTTGTTATCTTTCAATATCTGGGTTATAAATCCTCTAAACAGGTTGTCGATATTGATGAAAATTTGCAATCCTTAGAAATCACTTTATTAGAAGAAGAAATTTCGTTGAACGAAGTAGTTGTCAACATCAATGACAACCCAGCGAATGAAATTATCCGAAATGCCATCAAAAACAAAAAGGATAATTCTAAAAAAACGGCTCGATACACAGCCGATTTTTATTCGAGAGGAATTTTTAGAGTGAAGAATTTGCCTAAAACCATTTTGGGACAAAAGCTAGATTTCTTTGACGAAGTAATCGATTCAACCCGAAGCGGAATTTTATATTTATCGGAAACGGTTTCAAAAGTGACGTTCCAAAAACCTGATAAGTTGAAAGAAGTTATTGTTGCTTCAAAAGTAAGCGGAAAAGACAATGGCTTTAGTTTTAATAATGCCAGTGATGCCAATTTTGATTTTTATGATAACTATCTTGAATTTGATGCGAATGTAGTTTCGCCAATTGCAGATAATGCTTTTAATTACTATAAATATAAATTTGAAGGTTCGTTTTTTACTGAAAATCGTCAGCAAATCAACAAAATCAAAATCATTCCTCGTCGCGAAACCGAACCTGTAATGTCGGGTTACATATATATTGTTGACGATACGTATGCTATTTATGCGGTTGACGTAACCTTTACAGGAAAACAAATTCAAAATCCTGCGTTGAATACGTTGAATTTAAAACAAAGTTTTAGTTACAATAGTTTATCAAAAATTTGGACAAAAAATACGCAAACTCTTGATTTTGATGCAGGAATGTTTGGCATCAATATGTCGGGCGGATTTACTTATGTGTTTTCTAATTTTGAGTTTCCAGAGAAATTTGAGAAGAAAACATTCACTGCCGAAGTGGTTCGTTTTGAAGAAAATGCTAACAAAAAAGAAGACAGTTTTTGGCAAACTATTCGTCCGGTTCCATTAACCGATGAAGAAGTTAAAGATTATGTGAAGAAAGATGCTTTGCAAGAAAAGAAAAAGTCAAAAGTATATCTAGATTCTATCGATGCTAAAAAGAATAAATTTGGCGTGATGGATATTTTAAACGGATATTCTTATTCGAATTCGTATAAAAAATGGTCGATAAATTATAATGGACCAGCGTTGAACACTAGTTTCAATACGGTTCAAGGTTGGAATACCAGCGTTGGTTTGTCTTTCTTCAAAAGAAATGAAGACAAAAATACCTATTACCAATTTGGAACTAATGTTGGTTATGGTTTTTCGGATGAAGCATTTCGACCAACGGCTTATTTTTCGGCAAAATTGAGTAACAAATCAAAATCCTATTTGACTGTTTTTGGAGGAAATTCGGTTAATCAATTCAATCCTGAAGAGCCAATTGCGAAAATAGTCAATACCGTGAGCACGTTGTTTTTCAAAGACAATTACATGAAATTGTATGAAAAGAATTTTGCAACGGCTAGTTTTTCGAGAGAAGTTTTCAATGGGTTGAATATGACTGCGGCTGTGGAATATGCTGAGCGAAAACCACTTTTCAACACGACCGATTATACGTTGATAAAAAATGACGATTTATATACTTCAAATAATCCGTTGTTGCCTTTTGATGAATTTAATCCAGCGATTGCAAAACATAATTTGGTGAAATTAAACGTGAATGCCCGAATTAAATTTGGTCAAGAATATATCACACGTCCTGATGGAAAATACAACCTTGGAAACGACAAATATCCAACACTTCTTTTTGGATATGAAAAAGGATTTGCTTCTAATAATGACAACTACAATTATGACAAAGTAACGGCTAGAATTACACAAAACTTAACGCTTGGTAACAAAGGTGAAACTGGAATTAACATCAGAGCAGGAAAGTTTTTTAATGCAGAAAACATTTCATTTGTAGATTATAAACATTTTAATGGAAATGAAACGCACGTATCTATTGGAACATCGTTCATCAACTCGTTCAATTTGCTACCCTATTATGCTGCAAGCACAAACGATAGCTATTTTGAAACACATTTAGAACACAATGACAAAGGTTTTATTATGAATAAAATTCCGTTGTTGAACAAACTTCAATCAAAATTAATGCTTGGCTTTAAAAACTTGGCAGTTCCAGATAGAAAACCTTATCAAGAGTTTTCAGTTGGATTGAGCAATCTTGGTTTTGGAAAAGTTAGAATATTCCGAGTGGATTATGTTCGCTCTTACCAAGGCGGATTTCAGGGCGATGGCGTAATGTTTGGAATTAATTTTTAAAACAAAATACTTTTTAATTAAAAAAAACGTTTTCTATAGGTAATCTAAAAACAAACCAATGAAAACGTTTTTTTATGTTATAATTTTAGCTTTTGTGATTTTCATATTGTTGGCATTACGACCAATAGATACTTCTAAAAGTAATTGTATAAAAGTAAGTGGCGTTGTAGAAAACACCTTTGAAGGTGGAATTAAAGACTTAGTTTTTGAATTAAAAGACGATACTATTTCTTACTATATCAATCGAGGATTGGAAAATGGATTTATACTTTCTCAAACCAAAAAAGAGTTTATCGGTAAAAATGTAACCTTATATTATGCAAAAAACTGGACACCATTAGCACCATTTGGAACTACAAGTAAACATGCTGTTCAAGTTGCAATTAATGACACTGTCATTTATTCGGAGTGGAAATAACGGAATTAATTTTTAAGCAAAAACACATCATATCCAAAACGAAGCAACGTTAGGATTACTACAAAAAGGAAAAACTTTCTAATGAAGGTATTTCCTTTTTTTATTGCCAATTTTGCGCCAATAAATCCGCCAAGTGCATTACAAAAAGCCATAGGAATAGCGATTGCCCAAATGATTTTTCCTTTGATAACAAAAAGACAAATCGAACCAAAATTCGTTGCCAAATTGACCATTTTAGCATTAGCTGAAGCATGAAGAAAATCAAAACCTAAAATAGTTACGAAACCTAAAACCAAAAAACTTCCTGTTCCTGGACCAATAAATCCGTCGTAGAAACCAATGATTACACTGATTAAAACCGCCAGAAACAATTGCTTTTTTTGACTGAAATCTTTAATTTGATGTTGCCCAAAATTTTTCTTTTTAAATGTATAAAAAGCAATCCCGATTAAAACCAATAGGAGTAAAGGTTTCATAAAATCGTTGCTCACTTTCGTCAACATATACGAACCAAAAAAAGCTGAACTAAAAGCAACTATTGCCATTATGGCTAATAATTTCCAGTTCATAGTTACTTTCTTTAAGTATTGAACCGCAGCAAAACTTGTTCCGCTAAAAGCAGGAATTTTTAGTGTTCCAATGACATTGGCTACTGAAAGTTGTGGCAACATAATCATGGTAACTGGCGTCTGAATTAAACCGCCACCGCCAACAATAGCATCCACAAATCCTGCAAAGAATGATGCAATACAAAGTATAACTATAATGTAGGTTTCCATAAATTTTTTAAAAATTCCAAATAGAAAAATCCAAACTCCAAACAAAAAAGAAATTCCAAATTCCAATTGTCACACTGAGCTTGTCGAAGTGTAATTGGAATTTGGAATTTCAAATATTGGAATTTATAAAATTAAACTCTAACGATGTTTGCGCCTAAAGCTCTTAATCTTTCGTCAATTCGTTCATAACCTCTATCAATTTGTTCTATATTTTGAATAGTTGAAGTTCCTTTGGCAGAAAGTGCCGCAATTAATAAGGAAATTCCAGCTCTAATATCTGGCGAACTCATTACCGTTGCTTTCAATTGTGATTTGAAATTATGTCCCATAACTACGGCACGATGCGGATCGCAAAGCATGATTTTTGCACCCATATCAATCAATTTATCTACGAAGAACAATCGGCTTTCAAACATTTTTTGGTGAATTAATACATCGCCATTGGCTTGGGTTGCTGTAACGAGAACAATACTTAATAAATCAGGCGTAAATCCTGGCCATGGCGCATCAGCAATCGTTAAAATAGAACCGTCAATATCGGTTTTGATTTCATATCCTTTTTCGTGAGCAGGAATGTAAATGTCGTCGCCTTTTCTTTCGAGTGTAATTCCTAATTTTCTAAAAACACTCGGAATTACACCAAGATTATCCCAAGAAACATTTTTGATAGTGATTTCGCTTCGCGTCATAGCCGCAAGACCAATCCACGAACCAATTTCAATCATATCTGGAAGAATTCTATGTTCACATCCGCCAAGTTTATCAACGCCTTCAATAGTCAATAAGTTAGAACCAACACCGGTGATTTTTGCACCCATTGAGTTCAACATTTTACACAATTGTTGCAAATAAGGTTCGCAAGCTGCGTTGTATATTGTAGTTGTTCCTTCGGCTAAAACCGCTGCCATAACAATGTTTGCCGTTCCAGTTACTGACGCTTCGTCAAGCAACATGTATGTTCCTTTTAACTTGCCTTTGGTTTCAACTCCATAAAAATGGTCTTCTCTTTCGTAACGGAATTTTGCACCAAGATTAATAAACCCTTCAAAGTGTGTATCCAAACGACGACGACCAATTTTGTCTCCACCAGGTTTTGGAATATATCCACAGCCAAAACGAGCCAAAAGTGGACCAACAATCATAATTGAACCTCTTAAACTTCCACCTTCTTTTTTAAAAGCTTCGGTTTTTAGGTAATCAATATTTACTTCATCGGCTTGAAAAGTATAATCGCCTGGACCGTTTTTTTGAATTTTAACGCCAAGATTTCCAAGTAATGTAATTAATTTGTTAACGTCAATAATATCAGGAATATTAGTAACTCTAACTTTTTCTGAGGTTAATAAAGCCGGACATAAAACTTGTAAAGCTTCATTTTTTGCTCCTTGTGGCGTTACATCACCTTTTAATCTTATTCCGCCTTCTATTTTGAATGTTCCCATTTTTTTTATGTATAATGTAAAATCGTATATTGTATAATGTAAATCGGTTTACAATTTTACATTATTCAATATACAATTAGGGTTTTAGATTTTTATTATTGTTCTTTACAAAAGGTTTTTTACCGTTTTTGTTGTTTTTAATTTTTGCGTTTTGCGGCATGTTTTTGTTGGATGTTTTTTTGTTGGTTCTCATGATGTCTGTTGTGGTCAACAATTCTTCGGAACTTTGCAACAAATTTAATTTTCCATCGGATAGTTCGTATAAATGCTCAAAAATTACAGCATCAGTTACGGTATCTTTATTCCAACTTAAATAAGATTTTTTCATGTGATTGGCAATTACTTTTACCAATGCACTTTTCATTTCGCCATCTTCCCAACTATTGGCTACATTAATCATATATTTAATGTTATTACCGTAGAATCGATACTTTGGGTTTTTCTGGGGATACGCTAATCGTTCTGGTTTTAAATTGATAACATCGCGAGTTGGAACTGGATAAGGCGAATCGACATCCAATTTAAAATCGGACATAATGAATATTTGATCCCAAAGTTTGTGTTGAAAATCAGGAACATCACGCAAATGCGGATTTAAACTTCCCATGACCTGAATGATGTATTTCGCCGCTTTGTTACGTTCGTCTCTGTCTGCAATTTCGGTTGCTTGATCGATGAGTTTTTGCAAATGACGACCATATTCTGGAATGATTAAATGCGGTCTTTCGGCATTATACTCCAAGTAGTGAACTACGTCATTAGCATTTTCTTTGATGTATTTTTCCATAATTTTTAAAGCGAAATTATCCCTTCAATATTTGAAACTTCAATGTATTTTTCAATCACATGTTCAGGGTTTTCCATAGTAACATTCACGGAAAGACTAGTGTATTTTCCAGTTTTTGATTGTGTAGTTTGAATTACTGCACCAAGATTGTCAAAAGCATTTTCTACTTCTTCAATCTTTTTTTTATCGGTTGGCACAATAAATTTGTATAAATATTCACTCGGCCAAACGGAAGTATTGTTCAATTCCTCACGCAGTCTGCTATAAAATTCTTCGGTTTTTTTATCCATTGATAGTAAAAATAAAAGCAAATATACAATTATGATTTCATAAAAAATTATATTTATAAAAATGCTGTTAAAACAAAAACCTGACTTTAAAAAAAGTCAGGCTTATGAATTTTATCTAAACAATATTACTTCTGTTTAAAAGCTTTCACACCAGGAAAATAAGCAGTATCGCCAAGTTCTTCCTCAATACGAAGCAATTGATTGTATTTTGCCATACGATCTGAACGCGAAGCCGAACCCGTTTTGATTTGACCACAGTTTAATGCAACCGCTAAATCAGAAATGGTGTTATCTTCGGTTTCTCCTGAACGGTGCGACATTACAGATGTATAACCAGCATTATGCGCCATATTTACAGCCGCAATCGTTTCCGTTAAAGTTCCAATTTGGTTTACTTTTACTAAAATTGAATTAGCAATTCCTTTTTCAATTCCAGTTGACAAACGCTCAACATTAGTTACAAATAAATCATCTCCAACTAATTGCACTTTATCACCAATTAATTCGGTTAAATATTTCCAACCTTCCCAATCGTCTTCATACATTCCGTCTTCGATTGAAATAATCGGATAATTTGCAGCAAGAGAAGCTAAATATTCCGCTTGTTCTTTAGAAGTTCTAACTTTTCCTGTTTCGCCTTCAAATTTTGTGTAATCGTATTTTCCGTCAACATAAAACTCTGAAGCAGCACAATCTAAAGCAATCATAATTTCGTCACCAAATTTATAACCTGCATTTTCAACCGCTTTTTTAATAGTATCAAGCGCATCTTCTGTTCCGCCAGCCAAGTTTGGAGCAAAACCACCTTCGTCACCAACCGCTGTAGAAAGATGTCTATCGTGTAAAACTTTTTTCAAATTATGGAAAATCTCCGTTCCCATTTGCATTGCATGTGTAAAAGAAGTTGCTTTTACCGGCATAATCATGAATTCTTGAAACGCAATTGGCGCATCAGAATGTGAACCACCATTGATAATATTCATCATTGGAACTGGCAATGTATTAGCAGAAACGCCACCAATATATCGGTATAATGGCAATCCTAATTCATTAGCAGCAGCTTTTGCAGCAGCCAAAGAAACACCAAGAATAGCATTTGCACCAAGGTTACCTTTGTTCGCCGTTCCGTCCAAATCAATCATGATTTTATCGATAAGATTTTGTTCAAAAACAGAAACTCCCATCAACTCGGCAGCAATTTTAGTATTTACATTTTCAACTGCTTTCAAAACGCCTTTACCCATAAATGCTTTTCCGCCATCGCGCAATTCAACCGCTTCGTGTTCACCAGTTGAAGCTCCAGATGGAACAGCAGCACGGCCAAGAACGCCGTTTTCGGTTACAACATCAACTTCAATAGTAGGATTTCCTCTTGAATCCAAAATTTGTCTTGCATGTACTTTGATAATAATACTCATATTTTATGATATTAGATTTTTATGGTTTGTTTTAAGAATAATTACAAATATATTCCATCTTTTTTTATCAATTTCACAATTTTAGCTAATGTTATTAACGCAAACGTTTTAGCAATCCTATTTTTGTCACACTGAGCAAATCCCGAAACTTCGGGAGAAGTATTAAAGCGAATGGCTTGTTTAGTTTCAGCAATCCATTTTCCCGCTTTCCGCGCTACATGGTAGCTAGCTTCAATCGGGGCTAAAAAGGTTTCCTTAAACCGTTTGCAAACTTTTGGCTTTTGAAATATTAGCAACAAATTCATCAAAAAGATACGACGAATCGTGTGGACCAGGACTTGCTTCTGGATGATATTGTACAGAAAAACAAGACTTCGATTTCATTCGCATTCCTGCAACGGTATTGTCATTCAAATGATAATGTGTAATTTCTAAATCGTTATGATTTTCAAGTTCTTCTCTATTTACGGCAAAACCATGATTTTGAGAGGTAATTTCACCTTTTCCAGTAATGACATTCATAATTGGATGGTTAATTCCACGATGACCATTGAACATTTTGTAGGTAGAAATTCCGTTTGCCAAACCAATAATTTGATGCCCAAGACAAATGCCAAAAACAGGTTTATCGGAATTGATGATTTGTTTTGCCACATTAATTACACCTTCCAACGGTTCTGGATCGCCTGGACCATTTGACAGGAAATATCCATCTGGATTGAATGATTGTAATTCTTCAAATGAAGTATTGTATGGAAACACTTTGATGTAACAATCTCTTTTGGCAAGGTTTCGAAGAATATTTCTTTTAATTCCTAAATCCAATGCTGAGATTTTATAAGTCGCATTTTCATCGCCAAAAAAGTAGGGTTCGGTAACCGAAACTTTAGAAGCTAATTCCAAACCTTTCATATCTGGAACATTGGCTAATAGTACTTTTAATTCTTCTATAGAAGTTCCATCGGTGCAAATCACAGCGTTTTGTGCGCCATTATCACGAATGTAACTCACTAAAGCACGTGTATCAACATCGGAAATGCAGATTAGGTTTTGCTTTTCAAAATAGTCATACAAGTTGCTTTCTGAGTCTGGACGCGAATGGTTGAAGCTGAAATTTTTACAAACCAAACCAGAAATCATGATTTTTTCTGATTCTACTTCGTTTGCGTTTACTCCGTAGTTTCCAATATGTGGATTGGTGGTTACCATTATTTGTCCAAAATAGGATGGATCGGTGAAGACTTCTTGGTAACCTGTCATTCCGGTGTTGAAGCATACTTCTCCAAAAGTTTTTCCTGAAATTCCGATTGATTTTCCGTAGAAAACGGTTCCGTCTGCTAGTAGTAAAATGGCTTGTGGCCGTGTTGTGTATTTCATTTGTAGTTAGTTGTTGTAGTTGTTTTGTAATTGCAAAAGTACATCAAAAAAAAAGCTCTCACAATAGAGAACTTTTGGTTTTTAAATTATCTTTTTAGACTAAAATGACCTCTTCTTGTTACAATATTGTTGCTTAAATCTGTTAGAATTAATTTATACCAATAATCTGTGGCTGGAAGTAGTCTCTCATTACTAACACCTGACCAACCTAACTGATTCATTGCCATATCCATACTGTAAACAACTTTCCCATACCGATCAAAAATAATTATTTCAGCTTCTGTATAAAACTCTTTGGTTAATCCATTTATTTTCCAAAAATCATTAAAACCATCATTGTTTGGTGTAAAATAATTTGGAATAGACATCATGTAAACATTTGTTTGAATGCTTCCTTCACAACGAAACTTATCTCTTACATAGACTGTATATAAACCTGAACGAACTCCTGTGAAAATATAATCATTTCCTGAACCAAAAAAATTTATACCATCCAAGGAAAACTCATATTCACTATTTCCTGTAATTTCTACCTGTACTACTCCATCACTTGCTTCGACATTTAAAAACTGAGGCGTAGTTGCTTTTAAAACTTCAAAATCTTTACTAAAAGAACAGTTCAATCCGTTCTCCTGATTAGTAACTGTTACTGAATAATTACCTTCATTTACCAACTCAAAAAATCTAGAACTTGAAATTACGCTACCAGAGTCATTTTTCCATAACCATGTCGTATTTAAACTTCCCCCATCTAAAACTATAGGTGGTTGAACAGAAGCGTCACAAATAGTATAAAAATCATCAATTTGTAAATCAATATTTGAATTAACAACAGCATTGAAAGGCATAATCCCAAAACAATTATTACTATTATCTTCTATACGAATCCAAATAACAATAGACGGACTTACAAAATACCTATCTAATGGGTTTAATTTTGTTTCTGCATCAGTTATAGTACTATAGAAAGAAATAGTAAAACTTTCAGGAATTCCAAATTCAGTTCTTATACTATCTTCTTTTGCACCTAGATTAAATTTACCTTCAAAATTGTTCAGTACATCATCAGAACTTTCACAAACATAAATTGGACTAATAGGCAATGTATTTGTTTGATTATTTACTAAAAAGAAACTTGTACGTGTTACACATCCCTTAGAACTAACTATTTTAACAAAAATTTCTTCAGGATTTGATATATTGTTATACTGCTGATAATTTTGGATTGAGTTAGCTTCATTAATAAGATCAATCATACTGTTATAAAAAGTATAGCTATAATCATTATTTACATCGTCTGTATGATCTTTAATATTTTGAAGATTAAAAACTGAGAAACCATCATTATCGTTATCACATTGAGAGAGAGTTTGACCTGGAGGCAAATAGGGTAACGGATAGGCTACAACATCTTTGTACAATGTTACTGCTTGATTGTTATCCATAATAATTCTAGCTTTTACTTTATGAGTTCCTGGAGTACTAAAAAGATGTGTTGGATTAAAATCGGTTGATGTTGTTCCGTCTCCAAAATCCCATAAAACAGAAAGAATTGCCCTATAAGCATCTAATTCAAAACTAAAAGCTACATCAACGCAATCATCTTTTGATGGTATAATTCTGCTTCGCAAATAAGATGCTACAAACAGTGGTAAACCTCTAGTTGATGCTGCATTTTCAAACTGTATATTGGCTGACCTATAATTGCATTCTGCTCCTATTTTCTCTGGATTATTTATTACCCCTAAATGACTGATTGGATTGGATAAACTACCTTGCGATACATATATTTTACCATTTCTTGCCAATTGTATTGAACCGGTATTTGAAATTGGCATTAAATAATAATCAACTGGTTCCATTCCGCCCAAATTGCTGAACGGAAACTGCACTAAGTAATTTCCTCCTGTGTAATAAAAAATTTTAGAATCTTGAGAAAATTCTATACCATAAGGATTCAAAAATAAACCTAAACCTGGAATAGTAGGCAAGGAAAAAAAAAGTTGAAAATTGATTGTATTGTTATTAAATTGATAAAAATAAACTTTTTGATTAGTACTATCAGCGAAAGCAAGATAACTAGCATCTGGTGAAAACTTCATTGCACCAAGTCTACCTAAACTTTCATTTATCACCCTTTTTACAGGAGATGTATTAACGCCACTTGGCGTTACATTAAAAATTCGATATATAAACTCTCCTTCTGGGATTATATATCCAAAAACAGGATCAGGCTTTGTTATACAAACTACTCGAATTGTATCACTCTCCGGATGATGAATAGCAGCAATTCTTGATGTAGATTCAACTTCAGCAATTCTAATATCTTTATTTACTGTAATGTAACCTAAAGGATTTTGGTCATCAAACTTAACTTCAGAATAATAAACACCTGTCAATAGAAAAACTGGACTTATTTGAGTATTTTCTCTTGTATAAAAGATGTAATACGTAGAATAGTCATTTGGTTTAGGAACAATAACAGCAGATTGAATACCATCAATTTCTCCTGATAAACCTTCACCATTTGTCATTATTTGATGATTTCTATTCCAAACCGTTTGACCGTTAGTGTAAAACATCAAGTTACCTTCATCATCAGATATACTACTACAAGCAGCTGGTGTAACCATACTTCCATCCTCTAAAACCGCAACCTCTCCATTTCCAAAATCTATACCCGCATTTTTACCAAAATACCAATGGTCAGTTTCATTTTGAGAGAATCCAACAAAAGACATAAAAAAAACTGTTATGGATAGTATATATCTTAGGTGATTATATAAAAGATTAATATGCATGTATATTTATTAAGGATAAAAAATTAGCGTCTATAAATCACAGACTAAAAAGCAATTTAAAAAATACATCTGAGAATAGCAGAAGATTTAATCATTTTAACAACATTATTATGAATAAATTAAAATTTTTATTACAAATAAATAATATCGAATTTAAAACCTGTAAAATTGAAAATAATTGTAGATGAAAAAAATAATCAAAAAAAAAGGATAAACAAAAATTTGTTTATCCTTTATATTTATGAATTTGTATTCATTATTCTGCACTTGGAGTTTCTTCTGAAGCAGTTTCTGGAGCTGATGGTGCTGGAGTTTCAGCAGCTGGAGCAGTTGTTTCTGCTTTTTTGCTTTTTCCACCACGACGGCTTTTTGATTTTTTCTCTTCTTTTTTACCTCCGTTGTATAGTTCGTTGAAATCAACTAACTCAATCATTGCCATATCAGCGTTATCACCTAAACGGTTTCCTAACTTGATGATACGAGTATAACCTCCTGGACGATCGCCAACTTTTGCAGCTACTTCTCTAAAAAGTTCTGTAACGGCATATTTGTTACGTAGGTAAGCGAAAACAATACGACGATTGTGTGTAGTATCTTCTTTTGACTTTGTAACTAGCGGTTCAACGAATTGTTTTAGCGCTTTTGCTTTGGCAACAGTTGTGTTAATACGCTTGTGTTCGATAAGTGAACAAGCCATATTAGCTAACATAGATTTTCTATGTCCAGTCTGTCTGCTTAAATGATTTACTTTTTTTCCGTGTCTCATGACGTTTTTTTTTAACCTTCATCTTGCTTCAATCCGCTATCGGAGCGCAAAATATGAAGTAATTTATTCTTTATCTAATTTATATTTTCCTAAATCCATTCCGAATGTTAAGTTCTTGTTGGCTACTAATTCGTCTAACTCTGTTAATGATTTTTTACCAAAATTACGGAATTTCATAAGGTCATTTTTGTTGAAAGATACAAGATCTCCAAGTGTATCAACTTCGGCTGCTTTTAAACAGTTTAAAGCTCTTACTGATAAATCCATGTCAACAAGTTTAGTTTTTAACAACTGGCGCATGTGTAATGATTCTTCATCGTAAGATTCTGTTTGAGCAATTTCATCAGCTTCTAAAGTAATTCTCTCATCTGAGAATAACATAAAGTGGTGAATTAGAACTTTGGCAGCTTCTGTTAAAGCATCTTTTGGATTGATTGAACCATCTGTTTTGATTTCGAAAACTAATTTTTCATAATCTGTTTTTTGCTCAACACGGAAATTTTCAATAGCATATTTTACATTTTTTACTGGTGTAAAAATTGAATCTGTAAATATAGTA